>LNFM01000275.1_pt1 | contig 165454 bp, 164 predicted proteins | sample 596031 | NCBI WGS metagenome assembly LNFM01 (sample SAMN04254537, study PRJNA301005) | activated carbon metagenome | isolation source: dual media filters at the Ann Arbor, Michigan drinking water treatment plant | place: USA: Ann Arbor | reverse complement strand
TTGGGACGCTCGTCCTTGTGCCGGAAGATCAGGCGGCCCTTCTCCAGGTCATAGGGCGACATCTCGATCGTGACCCGATCGCCCGCCAGCGTCTTGATCCGGTTCTTCTTCATCTTGCCTGCGGTGTAGGCGACTATCTCGTGTCCGGCATCCAGCTGCACACGATAGCGCGCGTCGGGAAGGATTTCAGTGACCAGTCCTTCGAACTGGATCAGCTCTTCTTTAGCCATGGTTGTCTCCAGATCGATCGAGGCTAGCGCTGCGGTCGGTGGGTACGGTTCGGTTGGGTATTCGGACGGCTCTCGCGATGCAAGAAGGCGACGCCCTGAATACCCTCGCTCTGGCCCGCCTGGCTCTTGCCGCCCTGCTGGACCGGACGCGGCTGTTCGTGTCGGCTCGGCGGCGGCGGATTATTACCACCACCGCGCCGGGGACGGCGAGGGCCTTTTGTCGCCGAAGCGGATTCATGACCCCTCGGTTCGTGTCCTCTCGGCTCATGAACCCGCGGGTCCTGGCCCCTGCCGGCGTGGGCGCGCGGGGCGGGCCTGCCGCCCCGGTGTTGCGCCGGGCGCGACGCGGGGGCCGGCGCGGTGTCGCGGCTGCCGGGCGTGCGACGGTCTTCCCGAGGCAAGGTAATGCGGATGAGCCGCTCGATGTCGCGCAGATAGCCCATCTCCTCGGCGCCCGCGATCAACGAGATCGCAATGCCTTCGGCGCCGGCCCGGGCGGTGCGTCCGATGCGGTGGACATAGGTTTCGGGCACGTTGGGCAGGTCGAAATTGACGACATGGCTGATGCCGTCGACGTCGATGCCGCGGGCCGCGATGTCGGTGGCCACCAGGGTGCGGATCTCGCCGGTTCGGAACGCCGCCAGCACGCGTTCCCTGTGGTTCTGCGACTTGTTGCCGTGAATGGCGTTGGCGGCGATGCCGGCCCGTTCCAGGGTCTTCACGACCTTGTCGGCGCCGTGCTTGGTGCGGGTAAAGATCAGCGCGCGGTCGACCGGTTCCTGTTTCAGGAGTTGTGCCAGCACCCCCGATTTGGCTGCGAAATCGACCTGGATGATGCGCTGGGTGATCCGATCCACCGTGGAGGCCACCGGCGTCACCGCCACGCGGGCGGGATCGCGCAGCATGGCTTCGGCGAGCTCGGCGATGTCTTTGGGCATTGTGGCCGAGAAGAACAGCGTCTGCCGCTTGATCGGCAATTTGCCGACGATCTTCCTGATGTCGTTGATGAAGCCCATGTCGAGCATGCGGTCGGCTTCGTCGAGCACCAGGAATTCGACCTGGCCGAGCTTGAGCCCGTTGCTCTGCACAAGATCGAGCAGCCGACCGGGGGTCGCCACCAGCACCTCGACGCCTTGCATGATCGAGCGGACCTGTCGGCCCATCGGCACGCCGCCGATCGCCAGCGCCGATGTCAACCGGATATGGCGGCCATAGGCGTTGAAGCTGTCAAGAATCTGGCCCGACAGTTCACGGGTGGGCGAGAGCACCAGCACGCGGCAGCTCTTGGGCTGCGGGCGGATGCGGTTCTCGAGAATGCGGTGCAGGATCGGAAGCGCGAAGGCAGCCGTCTTGCCGGTGCCGGTCTGGGCGATGCCGACGACGTCACGGCCGGTCAATGCGAGAGGGATGGTCTGGGTCTGGATCGGCGTGGGGGTGAGATAGTTCTCTTCCTTGAGCGCACGCGAAATCGGATCGGCAAGGCCGAAATCCTGAAAGGAGGTCAAAAGCGGGTTCTTTCCATTAAAAGGCAGGCGCCCGGCTTCATGGCCAGGAGCGCGCGAGAGGTGTCAGAGACACCCGCGTGTTTGGGGCGTCGGTTTTGCTAGCTGAGGGGGCAAGCCAGAAACCGTTGAACGGGATCAGAACACGCGGCTCGCAAGGACCTGATGATTCTCAAGGTCACCTCGTTCATATGGAGTACCCAGCCTGTTCTTTCAAGCTAAATCCCGCAACCGCTGCGAGCGAGGTTAAAAAACCGGCGGCACTCTCAGGTTTGCCAACTAATCTCGGCGCCCGCTTGCACGATCGGCTTGATAGGGTCTGCAAGAAATTTAGCCAAACTGCTCGGATTGCCTATAAAAAGTACAGTTTGCTTCCAAAGCCAACAATTCTCGCGTCCAAATATCAGGCAGTCTGCCGCGACGTTTTTGTGTCCGACGAGGATTCCAAAGCGATTTGATGGGCTTATACGGTGCCTGAGCCGTGGCACGGTTCTTGCGATTCCGTTAACGCAGGCGGCCGTGGGGCCGTTTCGCAGCGTTTCAACGCCTGCGTCAGGGAGATGACATTTCATGCCTATACAATTCACTCACGATACAGCGACGCTCAGCCGCCGCCGTTGGTTGGCGGCGACCGCCGGCATGGTTCTGGGTTTGGCCGCGTTCACCAGCGCCAAGGCGCAAGAGACCATCAAGGTCGGCGTCCTGCACTCGCTTTCCGGCACCATGGCCATCAGCGAAACCACGCTGAAAGACACCGTTCTCTTTCTGATCGACGAGCAGAACAAGAAGGGCGGCGTGCTTGGCAAGAAGCTTGAGGCCGTCGTGGTCGACCCGGCGTCGAACTGGCCACTGTTTGCGGAGAAGGCGCGCGAACTGATCACCAAGGACAAGGTTTCGGTTGTGTTCGGCTGCTGGACATCGGTTTCGCGCAAATCCGTGCTTCCGGTGTTCAAGGAGTTGAACAGCATCCTGTTCTACCCCGTGCAGTACGAGGGCGAGGAGAGCGAGCGCAACGTGTTTTACACCGGCGCCGCGCCAAACCAGCAGGCGATTCCCGCGGTCGATTATCTGATGAAGGACGAGAAGGTGACGCGCTGGGTATTGGCCGGCACCGACTACGTCTATCCGCGCACCACCAACAAGATTCTCGAAGCCTACTTGAAGTCAAAGGGCGTCAAGCAGGAAGACATCATGATCAACTATACGCCGTTCGGTCATTCCGACTGGCAGACGATCGTAGCCGACATCAAGAAGTTCGGCTCGGCCGGCAAGAAGACCGCGGTGGTTTCCACCATCAACGGTGACGCCAACGTCCCCTTCTACAAGGAACTCGGCAACCAGGGCGTCAAGGCGACCGACATCCCGGTGGTGGCGTTTTCGGTCGGCGAAGAAGAACTCGCCGGCATCGACACCAAGCCGCTGCTCGGCCATCTCGCCGCCTGGAACTATTTCCAGTCGATCAAGGACCCGGAAAACGAGAAGTTCATCAAGGCCTGGCAGGCCTATACCAAGAATCCGAAGCGGGTGACCAACGACCCGATGGAAGCGCACGTCATCGGCTTCGAAATGTGGGTCAAGGCGGTCGAGAAGGTGAAGTCGACCGACGCCGACAAGGTGATCGACGCGCTGCCCGGCATCGAAGCCAAGAACCTGACCGGCGGCGTCTCCAAGATGCTGCCGAACCATCACATCACCAAGCCGGTCTTCATTGGCGAAATCAAAGCCAACGGCCAGTTCGACGTGGTGTGGAAGACCCCGGGCCTGGTGGCCGGCGACGCCTGGTCGAAGGAGCTCGAGGGATCCAGGGACCTGATCGGCGACTGGGTTGGCAAGAAGTGCGGCAACTACAACACCAAGACCGAGAAGTGCGGCGGGCAGGGTTCCTGACCCGCAGTCTGAACTGCAACAATCACCTCCTATTAAACACCTAACCCACTGAACTACCAAGAAAGAGGGGAGAAGGCGGCTTCATCGCCGCCTTCTCCCACCCTCCTGCCGGGGTCGTATTGTGTCTACCAATTTCCTTGACCGCATTCGCGCGTTTTTGCTCGCGATCCTGTTGTCCGTGGCCCTTGCCGCTCCGGCGCTCGGGGGTCCGTTCGAGGAAGCGGTCGCCAAATTCGCCAATGACGAGTTTTCCGACACCGACGCGGCGATCGGCGCGGTCGCAACCTCGGGAAATCCGCTGGCCCTTGCCATCATCAGCGCGCTGCGGGAGGGCCGGTTGTCGGCTGATCCGCAATCCCGCAAAGTCTTCGTCACCCAAGGCGATGGCAAGGTCATCGATGCCGCGACCGGCGCGGCCGTGGACAGGCTGCCGGACGGCGCCGCCGCCGTTCGCCTCAACAACCGCCTGCGCCGTACCGTGGAGGCCGCTCTCGGTGGCCTGACATTGCTGTCCCCCGACCCCGCGAAGCGGATTGCGGCCGCGCAATCGGTCTTCAAGAGCCATGACGCGAGCGCGCTTGCCGTGATCGACGGGGCGCTGGCCACTGAAACCAACAAGCGCGCCAGGACCGCTTTCACCGAGGCCCGCGCCGCCATCCTGCTCTACAAGCCGGACGCTACGGAGGCCGAGAAGCTGGAAGCCGTCGCCATTGTCAGGGCGCGGGGCGACCAAGAGGCGTTGGCGCTGTTGACCGGATTGGGCGGCGACGTGCCGCCCAACGTCGCGCGGGCCGCCGCCAGCGCCATCACCTCGATCCAGGGCAATCTTGCGGCGTGGTCGATGGTGCAGAATGCGTGGTACGGCCTGTCGCTCGGCTCGGTGCTGCTGCTCGCGGCGATCGGGCTGGCCATCACCTTCGGCGTCATGGGCGTCATCAACATGGCCCATGGCGAGATGGTGATGATTGGCGCCTATACCACTTTCGTGGTCCAGGAGATCATTCGTACCCGCTATCCCGGCCTGTTCGACTACTCGCTCCTGATCGCAGCACCGCTCGCTTTTCTGGTTGCCGGCGGCATCGGCGTCCTGATTGAACGCGGCATCATCCGCTTCCTCTATGGCCGTCCGCTGGAAACGCTGCTGGCGACCTGGGGCCTCTCTCTGGTGTTGCAACAGGCGGTGCGCACTATGTTCGGCCCTACCAACCGCGAGGTCGGCAATCCCTCCTGGATGAGCGGCGCCTTCGAACTCGGGCAGATCACCATCACCTATAACCGGCTCTGGATCCTGTGCTTCACGCTGGCCGTGTTCGCCATCCTGCTCGGCATGCTGCGCTATACGGCGCTTGGGCTGGAGATGCGCGCCGTGACCCAGAATCGCCGGATGGCTGCCTCGATGGGAATCGCCACTTCCCGTGTCGATGCGCTGACCTTCGGCCTCGGCTCGGGCATCGCCGGGATCGCAGGCGTGGCTCTGTCGCAGATCGACAATGTCAGCCCCAATCTCGGCCAGAGCTACATCATCGATTCCTTCATGGTCGTCGTGTTCGGCGGCGTCGGCAACCTGTGGGGCACGCTGGTCGGCGCCTTCACGCTCGGCATCGCCAACAAGTTCCTGGAGCCGGTCGCGGGTGCGGTGCTCGGCAAGATCGCCATTCTGGTGCTGATCATCCTGTTCATCCAGAAGCGGCCGCGCGGGCTGTTCGCGCTCAAGGGCCGGGCGGTGGAGGCATGATCTCGGACTTTGCAATGTGCGGCTATCCTGGGCGATGCCTGCTTACCTCTCCCGCTTGCGGGGGTCGAGACGAGCGAAGCTCGCTCTTAGGTCGACGTGCTCGTCAGAGCGCGGCGGGTGGGGGTGCCTGCACCGGGCGCTGGCGCTCGTGGACAGACCCCCACCCCAACCCTCCCCCGCAAGCGGGAGAGGGGACATCATGACGCCGCACGTGCTGACGCGGTCGCTGGATCGCAGCGCCACCATCTTCATCATCGTCGTCGCCGGCCTCGGCGTGCTGATTCCGTTATTGAACCTGTTGTTGCCGGCCGGATCGATGTTCCAGGTGCCGACCTATCTGGTGGCGCTGTTTGGAAAATACGCCTGCTACGCCATCCTGGCGCTCGCGATCGACCTGATATGGGGTTATTGCGGCATTCTCTCGCTGGGTCACGGCGCCTTCTTCGCGCTCGGCGGTTACGCGATGGGCATGTACATGATGCGGCAGATCGGCAGCCGTGGCGTCTACGGCAACCCGGTCCTGCCCGACTTCATGGTGTTCCTGAATTATCCGGGCCTGCCTTGGTACTGGTACGGATTCGACATGTTCTGGTTCGCGGCGCTGATGGTCGTTGTCGTGCCGGGTCTCCTGGCGTTCTGCTTCGGCTGGCTGGCGTTCCGCTCCCGGGTCACCGGCGTCTATCTCTCCATCATCACCCAGGCCATGACCTATGCATTGTTGCTGGCGTTCTTCCGCAACGATTTCGGGTTCGGCGGCAACAACGGCCTGACCGACTTCAAGGACATTTTGGGCTTCAACGTGCAGGTCGACGGCACCCGCGCCACCCTGTTCATGCTCAGTTGCGCGGCGCTGATCCTGACCTTCCTGATCTGCCGGGCCGTGGTCACCTCGAAGCTTGGCAAGGTCCTGATCGCGATCCGCGACGCTGAATCCCGCACCAGGTTTCTCGGTTACCGCGTCGAGTCCTACAAGCTGTTCGTGTTCACGCTGTCGGCCTGCATGGCCGGTGTCGCCGGCGCGCTCTACGTGCCGCAAGTCGGCATCATCAATCCCGGCGAGTTCGCGCCCGGCAATTCGATCGAGGCCGTGATCTGGGTCGCGGTCGGCGGCCGCGGCACGCTGGTCGGCGCAGCGCTCGGCGCGGTCGTCGTCAACTACGCCAAGACCTACTTCACGTCGGGACCGCTGGCGCCGTACTGGCTGTTCATGCTCGGTGCGCTGTTCATCATGGTGACGCTGCTGCTGCCGAAAGGAATCATCGGCACCTTCAATGCCTGGTGGGAGCGGCGGAAGACGGCGCAGTTATCGGCCAGGACCGAACGCGGCGATCGCCAAACCCGCGTCGTCCAACCAAACCCGGCGGAGTGAGCGCATGAACGCCATTGATATCAGGGTCACGTCCGCGCTGCTCTACCTGGACGGCGTGCATGTCTCGTTCGACGGCTTTCACGCCATCAACAATCTGTCATTGACGCTCGAGCCCGGCGAGATGCGCGCCATCATCGGCCCGAACGGTGCCGGCAAGACCACGATGATGGACATCATCACCGGCAAGACCAGGCCGGACGAGGGCACGGTGCTGTTCGACGGGATCACCGACCTGACGCGGCTCGACGAAACCCGCATCGCCGAACTCGGCATCGGCCGCAAGTTCCAGAAGCCGACGGTGTTCGAGAGCCACACCATCGAGGACAATCTGCTACTGGCGCTCAATGTCGACCACAGCGTCAAGGGCACGCTGTTCTGGCGCGGTAGCAAGCCGGAAGCCGAACGGATCGACCGCGTGCTGGAAACCATCCGGCTGAAGGATGCGCGCAGCCGGCTGGCGGGCAGCCTGTCGCACGGCCAGAAGCAATGGCTGGAGATCGGGATGCTGCTGGCACAGGACCCCAAACTGCTGCTGGTCGACGAGCCGGTCGCCGGCATGACCGACGTCGAGACCCAGCAGACCGCGGAACTGCTCAAGGAAATCAACAAGGAAAAGACGGTCATGGTCGTCGAGCACGACATGGCCTTCGTGCGCGAGCTTGGCGTCAAGGTCACCTGCCTGCATGAAGGCGCGGTGCTGGCGGAGGGGACCATCGACCAGGTTTCGTCGAACGAGCGGGTGATCGAAGTGTATTTGGGAAGATGAAGCGCATGCTGACGGTTCCTCGCGAAAGTTGTCATCGTCCGCGAAGGCGGACGATCAAGTACTCCGAGACAGTGAAGTTCACCGCAGAGGCGCGGCGTACTGGATACCCCGCCTTCGCGGGGTATGACGAGACCTCTCGTTCGGAGCGGCGTGCCAAATGCTGAAGGTCAACAATATCAGCCTTCACTATGGCGCGGCGCAGGCGTTACGCGGCGTTTCGCTGTCTGCCGGCCCTGGCAAGGTGACTTGTGTGCTCGGGCGGAACGGCGTCGGCAAGACCTCGCTGCTGCGCGCGCTGGTCGGCCAGTACCCGATTTCAGGCGGATCGATCACGCTGGACGGCGACGACATCACCGGCCTCAAGCCTTACGAGCGGGCGCGCCGCGGCATCGGCTTCGTGCCGCAGGGCCGCGAGATCTTTCCGCTGCTGACGGTGGAGGAAAATCTCAAGACCGGATTCGGTCCGCTCAAGCGCGAGGACCGCCATATCCCCGACGACGTGTTTTCGCTGTTTCCGGTGCTGAACTCGATGCTGGGGCGGCGCGGCGGCGATCTCTCCGGCGGGCAGCAACAGCAACTGGCGATCGGCCGGGCGCTGGTGATGCGGCCAAGGCTGTTGCTCTTGGACGAGCCGACCGAGGGCATCCAGCCTTCGATCATCAAGGACATCGGCCGCGCCATCGCCTATCTGCGCAGCCTCGGCAACATCGCGATCGTGCTCGTCGAACAATATCTCGACTTTGCCTGCGAGCTCGGCGACAACTTCGCGGTCATGGATCGCGGTGCCGTGAAATATGCCTGTGACCGCGCCAACCTCGATCCGGCCGAGATCAGCCGCCAGATGGCGCTGTAGCGATCTCGCTCTCGAGCTAACGCATTGGGGAACGGATGCGGACCGATACTTCGCGCGGGGCTTCCGCGACATTCGCGGCCAACCGGGCCCAGGGCGCGGTACGTTTCGGCGTGCGTGTGCAGGACGGCGTCACCCGCCGCGGCGATCTGCATGAATCCGGCTCGCTCCGGGTGCGGTTTCCTTCCCCCGAGCAGGAGGGGATGTCGGGCGTGTTCGTCAACACGGCGGGCGGTATTGCGGGCGGCGACCGCTTCGACATCGACATCACGGCCGGTGCGGGCGCGCGGCTGACGATGACGACGGCGGCGGCCGAAAAGGTCTACCGCGCGGCCGGCCCCGCCGCGCAGCTCAATATCGCGTTGAAGGCGGCAGCCGGTTCACGCCTCGCCTGGCTGCCGCAGGAGACCATCCTGTTCGACCGGGCGCGGATTGTCAGGCGCATCGATATCGATCTGGCGGCAGACGCCTCGCTCCTGCTTTGCGAAATCGTCGTGTTCGGTCGCGCGGCAATGGGCGAGCGGATGCTGCATGGCGAATTTGTCGATCGCTGGCGGCTGCGCCGCGGCGGCAAGCTGGTGTTTGCGGAGACCATCCGGCTCGACGGCGATATCGGTGAGAAACTGGCGCGGCCCGCGGTTGCCAAAGGCGGCGTCGCCATCGGCACCGCGTTGATCGTGCCCGGAGACCAGGCGCTGGTGGAGCGGATTCGCGAAGCTTCAGAATCATTCGGCGGCGAGGTCGGCATCTCCGGCTGGAATGGATTTGCCATGGCGCGCTTCTGTGCCCAAGATGCGGCGCGGCTCCGCGCCGATATGATGACGGTGCTCGGTCGCGCCAGCGGCATGGCGCTGCCCAGGCTCTGGCTCAACTAATGGCCCTGACGCAGGGCCATCAATCACGAGTGCTCGCATGAACCTGTCTCCCCGCGAAAAGGACAAGCTCTTGATCTCGATGGCGGCCATGGTGGCGCGCCGGCGGCTGGAGCGCGGCGTCAAGCTCAATCACCCCGAGGCGATCGCCATCATCTCCGATTTCATCGTCGAGGGCGCGCGCGACGGCCGTACCGTCGCCGAACTGATGCAGTCCGGCGCGCAGGTGATTTCCCGCGCGCAGTGCATGGACGGCATTGCCGAGATGATCCACGACATCCAGGTCGAGGCGACGTTTCCCGACGGCACCAAGCTCGTCACCGTGCATGAGCCGATCCGGTGATGCACCGAGCACGTCATTCCGGGGCGGCCGCTGTGCGGCCGAACCCGGAATCCAGAAGTTATTCATCTCGAGATTCCGGGTTCGAGGCTGCGCATCGCCCCGGAATGACGGAGGAAGAAAGATGATCCCCGGCGAACTCTTCATCAAGGGCGGCGAGATCGAACTCAACGCCGGCCGCAAGACCGTGACGCTCACGGTCGCCAACAGCGGCGACCGACCGATCCAGGTCGGCTCGCACTACCATTTCTTCGAGACCAACCCGGCGCTGAAATTCGATCGGAAGAAGGCCCGCGGCATGCGTCTCGACATCGCGGCCGGCACCGCGGTCCGCTTCGAGCCCGGCCAGACCCGGGACGTGCAATTGGTCGCGGTCGCTGGCAAGCGCGTCATCTACGGCTTCCGCGGCGACGTGCAGGGGAAACTGTGATCGCGCGTGAGGGGGGCGCTCTGGCAAGGCTCCCTCCCCGCTTGCGGGGGAGGGTTGGGGAGAGGGGTATGCCGCACGACGAGGTAAGCAACGTTCAGAGAGATCGTGCAAAACGGCTGAGGCGCGAGATGACTCGTGCGGAGACGTTGCTGTGGCGTCATCTCAAGGCAAAGCGGCTCGTTGGCCTACGCTTTCGCCGTCAGACTCCGATGGGCAACTACATCGCCGATTTTGTTTCACATTCCTCCAAGCTGGTTGTCGAGGTTGATGGCGAAAGCCACGATTTGGAAGAGCGCCTCCGGCACGACGCCAGGCGCGATCAATGGCTTGTATCGCGCGGCTATCGAGTGCTCCGATTTACCAATGACGATGTCCTGAACAATCTCGAGGGTGTTGTTATCGCCATTGGTCTGGCAGCGGAGCAAGCGGCACCCCTCTCCCTAACCCTCCCCCGCAAGGGGGGAGGGAACCCTTCCGCTAATGCGTCCCTCACGGATGCTGATGATATCCAAGAGGACAAGCCGTGATGCGTCGTGAGGTAAGTACGCTCGTCGGGCTCCCTCTCCCCTTGCTTGGTCCGAGGCGGGCAAAGCTCGCTCTCGGGGTTGGGGAGAGGGGCAATCCACGCGCTCCCCTGCCTGCTATTTTCCTGCTGCCGACCGGAGCCTGATATGTCCGTAAAAATAAAACGTTCCGTCTATGCCGACATGTTTGGGCCGACCACCGGCGACAGGGTACGGCTCGCCGACACCGATCTCGTCATCGAGGTCGAGAAGGATTTCACGGTTTACGGCGAGGAGGTGAAGTTCGGCGGCGGCAAGGTGATCCGCGACGGCATGGGGCAGTCCCAGGTTACCAACCGGCAGGGCGCGGCCGATACCGTCATCACCAACGCGCTGATCGTCGATCATTGGGGCATCGTGAAAGCCGACGTCGCGATCAAGGAAGGCATGATCGCCGCCATCGGCAAGGCCGGCAATCCCGACATCCAGCCCGGCGTCACCATCGTGATCGGGCCCGGCACCGACATCATCGCGGGCGAGGGAAAGATTCTCACCGCCGGCGGGTTCGACAGCCACATCCATTTCATCTGCCCGCAGCAGATCGAGCACGCGCTGATGAGCGGCGTCACCTCGATGCTGGGCGGCGGCACCGGGCCGTCGCACGGTACCTTTGCGACGACCTGCACGCCTGGGCCCTGGCACATGGGACGAATGATCCAGTCGTTTGACGCGTTTCCCGTCAATCTCGGCATATCGGGCAAGGGCAACGCCTCGCGGCCCGCGCCGCTGGTCGAGATGATCAAGGCCGGCGCCTGCGCGCTGAAGCTGCACGAGGATTGGGGCACCACGCCGTCGGCGATCGACAACTGCCTTAGCGTTGCCGACGATTACGACATCCAGGTGATGCTGCACTCGGACACGCTGAACGAGTCGGGCTTCGTCGAGGATACCGTAAAGGCCTTTAAGGGCCGAACCATCCACGCCTTTCACACCGAGGGCGCCGGCGGCGGCCACGCGCCTGACATCATCAAGATCGCGGGGCTGAAGAACGTGCTGCCGTCCTCGACCAATCCGACGCGTCCCTTTACCCGCAACACCATCGATGAGCATCTGGACATGCTGATGGTGTGTCACCATCTCGACCCCTCGATCGCGGAAGATCTTGCGTTCGCCGAAAGCCGCATCCGCAAGGAAACCATCGCCGCAGAAGATATCCTGCACGATCTCGGCGCGCTCTCGATGATGTCGTCGGACTCGCAGGCCATGGGCCGGCTTGGCGAAGTCATCATCAGGACCTGGCAGACCGCCGACAAGATGAAGAAACAGCGCGGCGCGCTGCCCGAAGACAAGGGCAGGGACAACGACAATTTCCGCGTCAAACGCTATATCGCCAAGTACACCATCAACCCTTCGATCGCGCACGGTGTCTCGAAGCTGATCGGTTCGGTGGAGAAGGGCAAGCTCGCCGATCTCGTGCTGTGGTCGCCCGCGTTCTTCGGCGTCAAGCCGGATTGCATCATCAAGGGCGGCTCGATCGTGGCCGCGCCGATGGGCGATCCCAACGCGTCGATTCCCACGCCGCAGCCGGTGCACTACCAGCCGATGTTCGCGGCCTATGGAAAGTCGCTGACGGCGTCCTCCGTGGTGTTCACATCCAAGGCAGCCATCGCAGGCGGGCTGGCGCGCAAGCTCGGCATCCAAAAGCAACTCTACCCCGTGAAGAACACCCGCGGCGGCATTTCCAAGAAGAGCATGATCCACAACGACGCCACCCCGAATATCGAAGTCGATTCCGAGACCTATGAGGTGCGCGCAGACGGCGAGCTCCTGACCTGCGCGCCGGCCGAGGTGCTGCCCATGGCGCAGCGCTATTTCATGTTCTAAGCTCCCTCCCAGCCAGAACAAAGCCGGGAGGATCGAAGTGATCTACGTCGTTGCCACGCTGACCGTGAAGCCCGAAACACGCGCCGAATTCATTGCGGCCGCCACCGCCTGCATCAGGGAAACCCGTAAAGAACCGGGCAATATCGCCTATGACCTGCATGAGAGCGTCACCGATCCATCGAAAATGGTGTTCGTCGAGCAGTGGGAGAATGCCGAGGCGTTGGTACCCCACCGCGGCGCCGAACACATGAAGACCTTCGGGCGCGTTGCGGTGAAGTGCATGACGGCCCCGCCGAAGATAGAGATCATCACCCCTGAAAAGGTCGACGTCCGCTAATCAAGAAAACACGGGAGAACATTCATGATCTATGTCATCGCCACCACGCCGGTGAAGCCGGAAAACAAGGACGACTTCATCAAGGGGCATAAAGCCTGCATAAGCGAAACCCTCAAGGAAAAGGGTTGTCTTTCTTATGAGGGTCACGTCAGCGTCAACAATCCCAATTTGTATGTGGTCGTGGAGCGCTGGGAGACCCGCGACGACCTCAACGCGCATGGCCGCGCGCCGCACATGAAGGTGTGGCGGGAGTACTCGTCCCAGATGAAGACGGCGCCGACGGTGATCGAAATCATCAGCGACGGCAAGGTGGAGAAGATCTAGTGCGCCGTTCGCATCGTGGCGCATTCGGTGGCTTCATCCTTCGAGACGGCGCGCAACGCCTCCTCAGGAGGAGGTCTAAGATCCTCATGGTGAGGAGCGCGGCAACGCCGCGCGTCTCGAACCACGAGGCCACCACGCCCCGACCTGCTTTAGGCGGATCCGCATGATACGCGCGACAAAGGTGCTGGGCCAGCATCGCTGGACACACGCGGCGGCCGATACTGTCGTGCTCGATTTCGACGACCGGCACCGGCGGCGGATGGCGATGGCCGGCACCCGCGGGCTTGAGTTCCTGCTCGATCTGGAAAGCGCGGTCGCGCTGCGCGGTGGTGACGCGCTGGTGCTGGAGGATGGCCGCCTGATCGAGGTGGTGGCGGCGGCCGAGCCGCTGCTCGAGATCAGGGGTGCCGATCCCATGCATCTGGTCCGCGTCGCCTGGCATCTCGGCAACCGCCATCTGCCGACGCAGATCATGGCAAAGGGGCTGCGCATCCGCCGCGACCATGTCATCGAAGCCATGGTGCAGGGGCTGGGGGCGCGCGTGATCAAGATCGAAGCGCCGTTCGATCCCGAGGGCGGCGCCTATGCGAGCGGCCATGCGCAGGATCAAGGCCACCATCACCCTGGCGGTCATGGCCATCATCGCGCCGATCACCACCACCATCACGGCGAGCAATGCGACCACGATCAGCACGATCACGCCCATGCTCATGACCGCAAGTAAATCCGCGTCGCTCGACGTGAGCGGCGATATCACGGCGCAGCCGGCGGCGCTGTACCGGCTGATGACCTGGCTGTCACCGTCCTTTCCGGTCGGCGCGTTTTCCTACTCCAGCGGCATCGAATGGACGGTGGAGGCCGGCGATATCGTTGACGCCGCCTCGTTGCGCGACTGGCTGGCCGCGATGCTTACGGAAGGTTCGGGCTTTTGCGACGCCGTGCTTTTGGCGCACGCGCATCGCGCGGCCCTGGCGCAGAACAGCGTTGCATTGCGCGAGGTCGCCGAACTCGCGGCCGCCTTCGTGCCGTCGCGGGAGCGCCAGCTCGAGACGACGACGCAGGGCCGCGCTTTCATCGACATCGCCCGCGCGGCCTGGGCGTGCGACGGGCTCGAGGCGATGGTTTCCGCCTGCGGTGGCACGATCGTTTATCCCTTAGCCGTCGGCATCGTCAGCGCCGTGCATGCGATCCCGCTTCCGCCGGCCATGCATGGCTTCCTGCATGCGGTGGTGTCGAACTGGATTTCCGCGGGCGCCCGGCTGGTGCCGCTCGGCCAGACCGACAGCCAGCGTATTCTCGCCGGCCTTGAGGCCGATGTTGCTGCCACCGCCGAGCGCGCGCTTGCGGCCTCGCTCGACGACCTCGGCAGCGCAACGTTCCGCGCCGATCTGGCCAGCTTCCGCCACGAGACGCAGTATACGAGGCTGTTCCGCTCTTGAAGCATCCGGGTTACGATCGCGCAGGCGCAACGAAGAGAGTGCATGATATGTCCAGATCCCACGGCCCATTGCGGATCGGCATCGGTGGTCCCGTCGGGTCGGGCAAGACCGCGCTGATGGACCTGCTTTGCAAGTCGATGCGCGAGCACTACGATATTGCTGCGATCACCAATGACATCTACACCAAATGGGATGCCGAGTTTCTGGTGCGTTCGGGCTCGCTGACGCCGGATCGGATCGCCGGCGTCGAGACCGGCGGCTGCCCGCACACTGCGATTCGCGAGGACGCCTCGATGAATCTTGCTGCCGTCGCCGACATGCGGGCGAAGTTCCCCGACCTGGATATGGTGCTGATTGAATCCGGTGGTGACAACCTCGCCGCGACGTTTTCTCCCGAGCTTGCCGACCTGACGATTTACGTGATCGACGTGGCCGCCGGCGACAAGATCCCTTCCAAGGGCGGGCCCGGCATCACCCGTTCAGACCTGCTGGTGATCAACAAAATCGATCTCGCGCCCCATGTCGGCGCGTCGCTGGAGAAGATGGATACTGACGCGCGGCGAATGCGGGGCGAGCGGCCGTTCGTCATGTCCAACCTCAAGAAGAGCGAAGGCCTCGATCGCATCATCGACTTCATCAAGGCCAAGGGCGGCCTGCGGCCGGCGACGAAAACCAGGCTCGGGTAAGCCGCGCGTTAACCTTAACACCTGCGGCGCGCACGGTGCCCGCCTGCGACCCCGCACTTGCAGGAACCAATCGGACGCGGACCTATTGATAGAATCAGCCTGCCACATCGAAAACTGCGACGTAGAGCGTGTGCGCCGCCAGCCCCTTGGTTGCGTGCGGATGTTCGCTGCTTCATATTCGAGCGAAGATAGGAGTTCCCCGGCGAGATGGAAACCCGTTCGCATCAGGACAACGCGGCAGGCCGGCAGTATCGCGCGTCATTGCGGTTCCGTCTGAACCGGGACAGCGCTGGATTCCTGCAATTAAGTTATGTCCGGCACGATCTAGCGGCGCTGGTTTTGCGTTCTTGCCCACACGTAAAAACAGAGTAATCGAGTGGTTCGACTGGGCTTCCTCATCGGCTTGATCGCGCTGATCGGAGTTATGCTTTCCGGTTTCGCGGCCTATCGGGTTCACGACCAGGAACTGGCCGTCGACAGCATGGCGCTGGCGCGCGCTATCGACGTTCATGCCAGCCTGGTGCAGGACAGGCTGACCGAGCGCGAATTGCTTTCGCGGGTAGCGTCAGGCCTGTTTCGTGCCCCGGCGGTGCCAAAAGCCAATATGCTGGAACCCCTGCGGTCGGCGATTTACGCGTTCAAGACCGATTTTGTGATTTCCTCATGGATCGCGCGGCTCAAGCCGGGGGAACTGGGTATCGCGGAGGCTGAGCTGAAGGCCGCCGGCTTCACCGCGCCTGCGATTCGCGACTTCGACGATCAGCCGCGGGAAGCCAGGGCGGCTGATGACTCGGTCGACGTTCTGATGGACATTGAACCGCGCAGCCAGGACAGGCTTGGATTGCCGGGTCGGACCTATGATCGGCATTCGGTAATCGGCCCGATGCTGGCGCGGGCGGCCGAGACGGGCAAGCCGGTGGCGTCCGATCCGCTGCCGTTGCTGCGGCGGACCGGACCGGTCGGTCTGGTTCTGGCATCTCCGATCACAAGGGAAGGGTCGGCGGAGCTTGCGGGCTTCATCACGTTTTCCTATGAGCTGGCGCCGCTGATGCTGACCAATGATGATCGCTCGCTGTTCTCGGTGGCACTGAAAGTTGACGCCGACGACGAGTATGTTGCCAACGAACAAGGCGTCGTCTCCTTGCGAGCGCTCAAGCAGGGCGACCCGCCGCCTTCCTTGATGCGGACGATCACGTTCGGCGGACGCGACTGGTCGCTCAGCTACTATTCAAAAAAAAACGTGGTCGCACGCGCGCAGCAGACGGCGATCATCGTGGCCGCCATTGGGCTGGCGCTCACCGGCATCGTCTGCGGCCTGTTCGGTTATGTCGCCCACAACACGTTGCGGCTTAGCAGGGAAATTCAGGTTCGGATCGGTTTCGAGCGTCGGCTGACGGCCGTCATTGACGAACTCAACCACCGGGTCAAGAACATCCTGGCCGTGATTCAGTCGATCGTGACACGGACGCTGCGTCATGGCGCCGATATCGACGCGTCGCGCGAGCTGCTGATTGGCCGCATCCATGCCATGTCGAATGTCATCACGCTGCTCAGCGAAAGCCAATGGCAGGGCGTGAAGCTGAAGGGCCTGCTGGAGTCGCGCGCGATCCCGAATGCCGATCGGATAGTGGTAAATGGCCCCGACATCTCCGTGAGCGCTCGCGCGGCGCAATCGCTTTCCCTGCTCTTCTTCGAGCTGGCGTCGCATTCGGATGAAGGATTGTCGGTCGTCGGTCGACATCCTCATATCGTCGTCACCTGGGAAGTCACAGGCGAGGAGGCGGATTTGGTTTTTCACTTCAGGTGGGAGGAGTTCAACACCAGCGCAACGACGCGGCGGCAAGACAGCGATTTCGGCCTGATACTGCTGGACCGGGTTGCGCCGGAAGCGATGGGGGGTACCGCCAAGCGCTACTTCACCGAAACGAGCTATGTCTACGAACTCACGGCCCCGATGGAAACCGTGATCGACATGACCGAGCGTGACAGGACCGAACAGTTTACGGTCCCGGTGCGGCAACCCTAAACCCAGTGATTGGCCAGTCCGGCCCAAGGGCAGCCGTCAGGCTGCCCTTACCCTTGCCGATTCCTGCTTACCGCCCGCCGTTCCCGCCAATGACCGCGCGCACGGTGTCGTCGGGGCCGAAATCTTCTGCGCCATCGACATAGAGCAGGGCGGACAGCTTGGAGCGGGCTCGGTTGACCCGGCTCTTGATGGTGCCCACCGCGCAGCCGCAGATAGCGGCAGCATCTTCGTAGGAGAAGCCGGATGCGCCGACCAAGATCAGCGCCTCGCGTTGGTCCTGCGGAAGCTTCTCCAGCGCTACGCGAAACTCCTCGAACTCCAGATGGGCGCTCTGAGAAGGCTGGGTCTTCAGCGTTTTCGCGTAATTGCCTTCGGCGTCTTCCACCTCGCGACGCCGCTTGCGATAGTCAGAGCGGAACAGGTTGCGCAGGATGGTGAACAGCCACGCAGGCAGGTTGGAGCCGGGCTGGAACGAGTCGATATTGGCGATGGCGCGCAGCAATGTTTCCTGGACGAGGTCGTCGGCCCGGTCGCCGTTGCCAGATAGCGAGATCGCAAAGGCGCGCAAGCTCGGCACTGCCGCCAGGATGTCGTCACGCAGGGAGTCGGAGAGAGGCATCAATCCCTCCCGTCGGTTTTGGCTTGATCGATCCGCGCCGCGGCCTTCTCGGGCTCATCGAGCTTTCGGATCAGTTCGGCAAAGCGATCCGGCACGCCTTGCCTGACGACATCGTCATACATCGCACGGAGCTGATGGCCGATTCTTGACTGGATCTCGGCGTTCAGCCCGCCCTGCTTCTTTGCTTCCTTCATGATCTGATCCGCGCTTCCCCGAGAGTTAAGTCTCTGCGATTCCAAGATTATTCCTCGAATAGGCATCATTATTTCGGCTGTCTATCAGGTCCTAATGCGATCAGGTCGCAAAAGTTCCTAAATAAGGGAACTCTTTCTGGAACTTTTTCGGCGTCCGGGCGTATTCGCACATGACGGGAGAAGCGGCGCCCTCGCTAGGGGTATGCCGACACCGCACGCTTTCAGGCTATTTTCGCCCAGATGCGACCCTAGTTAGGCCCGCGATACGGCCCAAAGACCAAGGATGGAATGGGGATGTCTCGATCACAGCTCGTTGCCGAACACTTGCCGCTGTTGCGGCGCTATGCCCGTGCGCTGACCGGAAGCCAGGCGTCGGGTGACGCTTATGTAGCGGCCATGCTCGAGGCTCTCTTGCAGGACCCCGCGTTGTTGGATGAGCGGCACGGCCCGCGCGTCGGGCTGTTCAAGCTGTTCACCCAGATCTGGAACTCGGTCGCGCTGAACGAAAACGCGGATGTGCCGACGCTGGCGCTGCCGCCGGAGCGGAGACTGTCGAATATCACGCCGCTGCCGCGGCAGGCTTTTCTGTTGCTCTCGCTTGAAGGCTTCTCGGAGGAGGAGGTGGGGTTCGTTCTCAATGTCGACATTTCCGAGACACGACGGCTTGCCGACGCCGCCGGGCGCGAACTCGCTGCGGAAATCGCAACCGATGTCCTGATCATCGAGGACGAGACCTTCATCGCGATGGATATCGAAAGCCTGGTCAAGAACCTCGGTCACAACGTCATCGGCGTCGCGCGCACCCATTCCGACGCGGTGGCGCTCGCCAAGAACAAGAAGCCGGGATTGATTCTCGCGGATATCCAGCTCGCTGACGGGTCGTCCGGCCTCGACGCGGTGAACGAGCTGCTTAAACTTTTCGAGGTGCCGGTGGTGTTCATCACCGCCTATCCCGAACGCTTCCTGACCGGTGAGCGGCCCGAGCCGGCGTTCCTGATTTCGAAACCATTTCAGCCGGCGATGGTCTCCGCCGTGGCAAGCCAGGCGCTGTTCTTCCAGCGCAACTCGCGCAACCGCGAACCGCGGACGGCAACGGCCTGAGCCTCGGGCGCCGCTGCGGACGCACGGCCGCGGCCGGAGCCACGCTATGCCGGACTGCGGCCCCGAACCATCAGCACGACCACGACCGCCAGTCCCGAGGCCACGGTGTACAGCATGAAGGCGTTGAGGTAGCCGATCATCATCGACTGGCGCGCTATTTCCTTCGCCACGCTGGCGAGGCCGGGAACGGTGTCAAAGGTCCAGCCCCCGGTCACGCCCGGCATCGCGAGCGCCGGGTTGTACGGCGTGATCATCTCCGTCATTCGGCTGTAGTTGGCGCCGGCGGTGCGCACGATTTCGGCGATCGACAGCGAGATGAAAAAGCTCGACCCGATGTTGCGCAGCAAGTGGAAGATCGAGGAAGCCTCCGCATAGTGTTTTGACTCCAGCGTGCCGAAGGCCACGGCGGTGATCGGCACCCATACCACGCCGACGGCGAAGCCCTGGACCGCGCTGTTGAGGACGAGTATTTCCATCGTCACGTTGAGGTCGAACGTCAGCATCCACAATCCGGCAGCGGTCTGCAGGCCGAAGCCGGCTGCCATGCTGATGCGCGGATCGATCCGGCTCATGAATCCGGCGGCCATGAAGCCCAGCAGCATCCCGCCCCCCCGGCATCCGATCACCTGTCCGACCAGCATATCCGGAAAGCCGATCTGCTGCTGCAGGAGAGCGGGCAGCAAGACCATCGGGGTGAAGTTCAACATGCCGTAGATTGTCACCAGAACCAGCCCGATCGCGTAGTTGCGGTCGTACAGCAGCCTCAGGTTCACGAACGGCGCGCGAACGCTGAGGCTGTGCACCAGGAAAACATAGAAGGCGACGGCCGCGATCAGGCACTCGATCACGATTTCGGTCGAGTCGAACCAATCCAGCCGCACGCCGCGCGCGATCACCAGCTGCACCGCGGCAAGCGCGGTCGCCAGCGCAACGAAGCCTGTCCAGTCGAAACGAACCTTGGCGCCCAGCCTGTCGGGCCGCAACGTCCAGGCCATGCCGATCGTGGCGCAAATGCCGACCGGAACCAGCATGTAGAAAGACCAGCGCCAGCTGTGCATCTCGGCCAGGTAGCCGCCGATCACCGGGCCGAACGCCGGCGCCACCGCAACCGCCATGCCGAAGATCGACATCACCATCGCATGCTGGCGGCGCGGGAAGGTGTTGAACAGGATCGACTGCGAGAGCGGGACGACGGGCGCGCCGGCGCCGCCTTGCAGAATGCGCCACAGCACCAGCGTCTCCAGCGACTGCGCCATCCCGCAGAGCATTGTCGCGACCGTGAAGCAGGCGATCGACCACACCGCGACCCGCCTGGTACCGAAGCGGGAGACCAGCCAGCCCGTCATCGGCGTCACCACCGCGGTCGCCAGGATGTTGAACGTCATCACCCAGGCGATTTCGTCCTGGGTGGCCGAAAGCGCGCCCTGCATCTGCGGCAGGATGGTCGATGTGGTCAGCAGAGCGGTGCCATAGAGCGAGGTGCCGAGGACGACGGTCGCCAGCGTCAGGTACCGCTGCGCCGCCGACAGCGCCGCGGCTGGATCCTCGGCGTCGGTGGTTGCGCTGCCCACAGTCATGTCGCGGTCATGTCCCTTGCGTTGGCCGAACAATAAGCTAGCTTACCATTGATCGTAACCTAGCTTACTAATTATCGGAGGACCAGAACCGCGATATGCCAAACACCGACGAGTATATCGGCGTGGTGATTTCCGACGTGGCGCGCCTGCTGCGAACCGAATTTGACCGCCGCGTGCGCCGTCTCGGCATCACCCGCGCGCAATGGCTGGTGCTGACGCGGCTGCACCGCCGTCCCGGCGCGTCGCTTTCCGAGCTTGCCGAGATGATGGAGGTGGAAAAGGCCACCGCCGGGCGTATGATTGACCGGCTGGTGGCCAATGGCTGGGTGGAACGCCGTACCCAGCGCGACGACCGCCGGGTGAAGCGGGTGTATCTCACCGCGGACGCGGAACGGGTGCACAAGCGCATCTGGCGCGTGGCGGAAGCAACGGTCGATGCCGCGCTAGGCGACCTGTCGGGGCGCGAAAGCAGGCAGTTGATGGACTTGTTGCAGCGCATCAAGGCCACGCTGGTGTCGGCCAACGGAGGCGAGGCGGGGCGGAAGGCCGCTGCGGGCGCGGCGGGCAAGCAGGCGGCGGACCGGCACAATGGCAGGATCGTGCCATGACGCGGCGGATGAGGCAGTTGGCTCTTGTTGGCGTGCCGGTGCTCATGATCGCCGGCGCGATGGCATTTTGGCTGCAGGGCGGCCGTCACATCTCGACCGAAAACGCCTTCGTCAAGGCGGACATCGCCCAGATCGCCAGTGAAGTTCCGGGCCGCATCATGGAACTGCGCATCCGGGATCACGCCGCGGTTACCGCCGGCGACGTCCTGTTGCGGCTGGATCCCGCGACCTACCGGCTCGCGCTCGCCAAGGCCGAGGCCGAGATCGATTCCGCACGCGCGTCAGTCGAGCAGCTCAAGGCGAGCCTGCGCGAGATCAGGGCCGAGGCTACCGAAGCGGAGAACAAGCTCGCGTACCTTCAGACCCAGGCCCGGCGGCAGCGGGATTTGTCCGGGCGCGGTGTGGCTTCGGTGGCGAGGCTCGAGCAGTCCAACAGCGAAGAACAGGAAGGTCAGGATCGGCTCTCGATACTGCATCAGCGGATCGCGCGCGTGGAGGCGGCGCTGGGCGGCAAGCCCGACAGGCCGACCGACGAATACGCCGCGGTGCGCGAGAAGCTGGCGGTGCGCGATCGCGCGGCGCTCGACCTCGAGCACACCGAGATCAAGGCGCCGAAGTCGGGAGTCGTCGTCAACTTCCGGCTTCAGTTGGGCGAACAGGTCAAGGCTCAGACGCCGCTGTTTGCGCTGGTGACCGACCGACGACCCTGGCTTGAAGCCAATTTCAAGGAAACCGAGCTAACCCACGTGAAAGTAGGGCAAAAAGCCACCGTGGTTCTCGACATGCACCCTGACATCATCTGGGATGCCGAGGTGGAAAGCATCAGCCCGGCCACCGGCGCGGAGTTTGCGGTCCTGCCGGCGCAAAACGCCTCGGGCAATTGGGTGAAGGTGGTTCAGCGCCTGCCGGTGCGGCTGCGGCTGATCGAGCGGCGTGGCGAACCGGCCCTGCGTGCCGGCATGACCGCCTATGTCAGCATCGATACCAGACGCGCGCGCAGCCTCGCCGGCATCCTGGGCGGACTGGCCACCGTGGCGGCAAATCCCGCTCGCGAGGCGAAGGCCGAATGAAGCGAGGGCGGCTGAGTGTTTTCTTCGGGGGCAAGCGAGCGACGAAAAAAGGCCCCACCGAGATGGGGCCTTCGCTTCGTTCAAGACAGGTTCGCTCAGTTATAGTCGGAGTACTTGAATTGCGGCAGGGCCTTCAGCTGGTCCTTGGTGCCGCTCATCACGGCGTGATCGGGCGTCCAATCGTTGGTTGCTGACACGCGCGCGGTCGTTGTCGTCGTTGTGGTCGTGGCGGGCGCCGCGCCGGTCGTCGTGCTCGCGGGAGCCGCCGTCGTATCGCGGGTCGTTGTGGTCGTCGGCGTGGTGGTCGTTGCGGCGCTGGTACGGACCGGCTCTTCGACGAACTTCAGCTTGTCCATGGTGACGGCGATATCGTGTTCGCCCATTCCCAGGAACCCGCCGACGCCGATCACAACGGCACTAACCTTCCCATCCTTGTCCAGGATCAGCTCATTGATGTCTCCGAGCTTTTCGTTGGCTTCGTTGTAAACGTCGAGGCCCATGAGCTTGGACGCGCGCCAATTGCCCTTAAGCATCATTTTCGAGCTGGAACCGGCGGTCTGGTTGGTGGTGGCCGCCGGCGCCATGCGGTCGGCCGGCTGAGCCGTCTGAGCATAGGCCGGGCCGCTGATGACGGCCGCGCTCAACAGCGCGGCAGCAACGAATTTGTTCATTTTTATCCTCCGAGGAAAAGTTGGTGAGTTCCTTTAGAACGGAACTGGCAGGCGATTGTTCCCGCGCGTTCGCGAAGTTTCCGCCACCATGAATCTTAGTTCCGCAACTAGCCGCTTGACCTGTCATCCATCGCAACCCAAATGGTCACTGGAGCAGGGATACCGGCCTTAACCATGAAAACTCAGTATCGGTTATCGGTGGGTCCGGAATCGCTATGGACTTGATGAAGTCTGCCGAACGGCTTCGGCGGCACCCGTGGTTCGGCTACGTCTTCGGAGCAGTCGCTTTCTCGCTGGCGCTCTCCGCCCGGTTTGGGCTCGAGGGGACGCTGCCGCCAGGCTACCCGTTTCTGACGTTCTTCCCCGCGGTGATCCTGACCACGTTCGTCGGTGGCGTTCGCGCTGGTATCGTTTGCGCCGTCGTTGGCGGGCTCGCCTCCTGGTACTGGTTCATCCCGCCGTTCGACTCGTTCGCCGTCGATGGTGCTGCGGCGCTCGCGCTGATCTTCTACGCCTTCATCGTCGGCATCGACATCCTTCTGATCCATCTGATGAACGAGTCTGCCGCCCGTCTGGAACATGAGCGCGGGTTGACGGCCGGTCTCAACAAGCAACTCCGCACCATGTTTCAGGAACTGCAACATCGCGTCGCCAACAACATGATGTTCGTGGCTGGCCTGCTTGCCCTGCAGAAGCGCAAGGTGGGCGGCGACCCGGAGGCCGCCCGCACGGCGCTCGAAGACGCACAAAACCGCGTCATGGTCATGTCGCGCATTCACCGGCGCCTGTACGATCCGTCCGCCGTCAACATCCCGGCCGGCCGCTATTTTCAGGAATTATGCGCCGACCTTCTCGACGCGACGGGCGCAAAAAACGTCGTTTGCCTGGTCGATGCGCCGGCGATCAGCTTCGACGTGACCAGGCTCGTCACCTTGTCGCTGATCGTCACCGAGGTGGTCACCAATTCGTTGAAGCATGCCTTTGCGGAAGGGCAGAAAGGTTCCATCGCGATCACGCTGGAGCGGCTCGATCAGGAAACCTGCGCGCTGAACATCCAGGACGACGGCAGAGGATTGCCGGCAGATTTCGATCCTGGCAACAGCAAGAGCCTGGGCTTCAAGATCATGCAGAGCCTGGCGGAGCAAGTGCAAGGGAAGATATCCTACGCCACCGTCGCCGGCACGCGGGTACGTCTGGTCTTCGCCGCCTGACTCGCGGTCGCGAACGCGATTTCAGGATCAGGGGGCCCGGCCCAGGTCGAGACCTCAACGGTCCGCTCAAAGGGATTGAACCTTCAGGCTCCGCCCGCGACTTACCCACACCGGAAGCGCTGCGGGTCAGCGCTGCCGCAGGGAGCGTTGTTGACGATGACGAACCTCACCTTTGTTCTCAGGTGTGGCGGCAAATTGGCCTTACTCGCATTCGCACTCCTGCTGTCCGGTCCGGGTCCGGCCGTGGCCGCTCCCGGCGACAGCACGGCGAAGCTCTGGCATACCTGCCGCACCAGCGACGGCGAGGCCGGTCTCACAGCCTGCATGGCGCTCATCAACTCACGCGGCATATCGAAGCGCGACCGCGCCACGGCTTATTACAACCGGTGCTATAATTACATCCTGCGGCACGATTACAGGAATGCACTGACAAACTGCGACCGGTCGCTGGAAGACAACCCGGACTTCGTCGACGCGTGGCTGAACCGGACGGTGATCCGCAGCGGACTGGGCCAGTTCGACCTTGCCGTGAGCGATGCGACGCGGGCGTTGTCGCTCGCCAGCAAGAATGCAGACCGCGCGGGCATCCTGCGCAACCGCGCCGCAGCGTTGGTGCGAAGTGGTCGGATTGCCGAAAGCCAGGCGGATCTTGAGAGCGCAACGAAGCTCCAGCCCGGCGAGATCTACAACTTCATCATGCAGGCCGACTTCCTGCTGCAAACCGGCCGTCCCGCGGAAGCGCTGGTGCAGGTAGGGCGCGCGCGCGCCCGCAAGATAACCACCAGCTATTCGCAGGCGAAGACAGAATCGGACATCGGCGTGTTGCATGGCAAGGGCCTGGTGGCGCTGAAGCGCGACACCGAAGCGCTTGCGGTGCTGGAGGCGCTCCTGAAGATCGACCCTGCAAACGCCGAAGGGTTCGCGCTGAAGAGCGTCGCCGCGTCGCGGACCGGCAGTCTTTCGGTCGCGCGGGATGCGCTGGCCGCAGCGCGCCGGCTGCCGCTGTCCAGCGTCGACGCTGCCGACGTGTTCCGGGAGGCCGAGCAGCTCGTGCGCGAGCTCGACAGCACGATGGCCCCGCCGGTTCCGGACCGGGTCGCGACGGGAGCGCAGCCGGCACGGGAGCGGAGCAACCGGGTCGCGCTGGTGATCGGCAATGCCGCCTACCAGAACGTCTCGCCGCTCGCGAACGCAGGTCGTGATGCGGAAGCGCTGGCAGCGGAACTCGACACGCTCGGGTTCCGCAAGGTCACGCTGTTGCGCGACCTGACGCGCGAGCAGATGTTCACCGCCCTGCGCGCTTTCGCAAGGGAGGCGGAAACCGCCGACTGGGCGGTGATCTATTTCGCCGGCCACGGGCTCGAGATGGGTGGCGTCAACTGGCTCACGCCGGTCGACGCCCTGCTCAAGACCGACCGCGACGTGCGCCTCGAAGCGGTGTCGATCGACGAACTCAGCGCCGCGATCGAAGGTGTGCGGGGACTGCGGCTGATCGTGCTGGACGCGTGCCGGGACAATCCCTTCGCGCCGCAAATGCGCCTCACCAACAGCACGCGTTCGCTGGGATCGGGGCTGGCGCGGGTGGAGCCCGGGGGCGGAACCATGGTTGCCTACGCGGCGAAGGCCGGCCAGGTGGCGCACGACGGCGACGACGGCAACAGCCCCTTCATGAAGGCGCTGCTCAAGCGGCTGAGGCAGCCGGGCCTGGAGATATCCATGCTGTTTCGCTTCGTCCGCGACGACGTGCTGGCGGCAACCGGCCGGAAGCAGGAGCCGTTCGTGTACGGATCGCTTCCAAGCGAGCCCTTCTACTTCCGGACCGCGGCGACGGCCGCGCGCTGAGGTGCGGCGTCTCGCCGGTTGCGGTGCACGATTGCCAATTGGCTTCGGCGGGAGGATGCTTGACGACAGGCACAAGGGAGAGCGGCATGAGCAACGCGGGTCTCGATAATCGCCAGCGAAATCAGGATGGGGAAATCAACCACAAGCACGGCGCCACCCTGATCGGCACCTTGCGCAAGATTTATGGGCAAGGCTTTGCCGCCGGTTATCCCCCGACCAGCAGCCTGAGCGACGTCATGCTTCACCTCAATGAAACGTCGCTTGGCCAGCTTCGGCGCGACTACAAGACCGGCCATCTCGATCACAAGATCACGAAAGCCTTGAATTGAAGGCGGCAATCGGACGCGGCCTTGGACCCCGTTCCGATTCCACCGAAGCGAAAAAGCCGCTAGCTTGATCGGGTATCAGCCGCTTCGAGGAAGTCCGCCATCATGCCCGTCACCATCAATTACTACATGACGCTCAACTCGCCCTGGACCTACCTCGGCAGTGCGCTGTTCGGCGAAATCGCCGCGCGGAACGGTGCGACCGTCAACGTCAAGCCTTGCAAATTCGGTCCGATCTTCGAGCAGACCGGCGGACTGCCGCTGCCCAAGCGCTCGCCGCAGCGGCGGGCTTACCGGATGATGGAGTTGAAGCGTTGGCGCGAGGTCCGCGGTCTGCCGATCCATTTCGAACCCCGGTACTTCCCCTGTGACGACGCGGCGGCGACCCGTCTGGTGATCGCAGCGGCCATGCAGGGGAAGGACGCCCACAGGCTGTCGCTGGAGCTTGGACGCGCGCTGTGGGAGCGCGAGGAAACACTCGCCGATCCCGCGACGATCGCGCTGGCCGCCCGGCGCGCCGGCCTCGACGCCGCGGAACTGCGCGCGCAGGGAGCGGGCGACACCGAACTCGACGCCCTCCATGAAACGTTTACGCAGGAGGCGCTGGCAGCGGGGGTGTTCGGCGCGCCGAGCTATGTATTGCCTTCGGGCGAGATTTTCTGGGGCCAGGACCGGCTGGAACTGCTGGAACGCGCGTTGAAGCAGCCGGCGGCGGCTTGAAACCGGCCTGCCTCATCGATTTATCGATGCGGGTGCATCGGCCGCCGCGTGGTCGGCCTCGCGAGGCTGGCTGAAGGCAATATATGCGATGAGACCCGCGAGAAGAGATCCGTAAACTCCGATGGAGCGCCACCTCCATCGGCGAATCGCGCGGCGATCTTCGCTGCTGAGAAAACGCGGAGGTCCTTGCATGCTCTGCTCCATTGATGCTCTTCAGGGATCAGCGGGCGGCGGCTGTCTTGGCGCGCCCGCTTGCCGCCAGGTCGATCCGAGCGGTTTCGTCATCGAAGCGGGCGTGAGCATGCGCGCGCAGCAGTGACAGCAAGTCGGGATGGGCGAGTTCTCGCCGTACCAGGAGCGCCCGGCATGCCGGTGCAGCGATCTCGGTTGCGAGATTGAGGAGCTCGGCGATGATCGGCCGCTGATCGCACGAAAGCGGGCAACCCACGGAAAGCTCGGCAACGGCGCGATCGGGCGGCAGGGAAGCCAGCGTCGCGATCGCCTCGATGCAGTAGGGCCCGCTCCGCGCGATCACCGTGGTGTGGCTCCACTCGATCCCATGACAGTAGTCGTGAATCGATTGGTCCGAAACGCCGCCGCCGAAATAGGCCCGCCGTTGGTCGAAGTCGAACGTCCGGAAGAAAGCATACAGTCTGGGCAGGTCGTCATTGCGCAAGATCTGAAAAATGCGAGAGCCCGGAGCGCGCCGGGAGGCCAGCGCAAGCTGATCCAGGATGTTTTCCATTGGTCTTCTCCATCACGAGGATCCCCGTCGGAGGACGCTAGATGGCAATGGCAGGCGCGGCATCGCTCGAACGAATGACACACGACAGATTGCGGAAGGCGGAGACGGATGCCGAGACTGCGGCATACGCAACGACAGGTAACAGCCCGCGGGAACGTCGCTTCGCGGGTCACCGGCTTGCGCGCCCGCCAGCGAGCCCGGAAAGGCTGGCTGGTCCTGCTATTCTGGACTAAAGTTGCGTCCGCTGCAGTTGACCACTCGAATGGGAGCGGTTTGTGCTGTTTGAGCCGTTTAGAATAAAAGGCGTTACATTCGCCAATCGCATCCTTCGCTCGTCGATGGGTGGCCGAACCGCCTATTATGACGGCACGGTCTCCCCCGCGTGGGTTCATTTTGAGAGGAGGTTCGCCAAAGGCGGCGTCGCTGGCCTCATTTCTCCGACCATCAGTGTCAACGAAGCGCGGCAGTCGCCGCTGGAGTACCCCTCGCTGCACGACGATCGCTTCATAGGTCCGCTGCGCGACGCGGTGCGGGAGATCAAGGCCGGCGGACGCGGCAAGGACGAATGCCGGTACATCGTACAGATTGGCGACACTGGTGCGCACACCCACACCAGCCTGCGGCCGCAAGACGCGGACCAAATGTCGGCCTCTGCCTTCTTCGACTTTCAGTACGGCTACCCGAACAGCGCCCGCGCGATGAGCCTCGACGAGATCCAGTCGACGGTCGGCGATTTTGCGCGCGCGGCTCACCGGGTCGTTGCAGCGGAATGCGACGGCATCGAAGTCACGGCCTCCAAGGGATATCTGATCCACCAGTTCCTGAACCCACTCACCAATCGGCGTACCGACAGATATGGCGGGTCGGTCGACAACCGGTTCCAGCTGCTGGATGATATCGTCAGGGCCGTGCGCAAGGCGGTTGGCGCCGACTTCCTGTTCGGTGTCAGGCTTTCAGCCCGGGATTTCAACAATTCACCTCTCAGCCTGCGCTTTCCGCTGGTTTGGCCACCGCCGCCGTGGCGCGCCTGGATCGGCAACGATCTGGCCGAGACCACCCGCTACGCGCGAAAACTCGAGGAACTCGGCGTCGATTATCTGCACATCGACAGTGGATTCGGCTTTCCCAACCCGCACGGGAGTCCAGGTGGTTTTCCCGATGAAGCCGTCGTCGTTACCTTCAACGCCTACCGCTTTCTCAGTCGAAAGGCCCGGATGCGGGCGCAAATCTTCAACGTCTTTCCTGCTTGGGCGAGGAAGAAGATTTTTGGCGGCGCCTGGCGCTTCAAGCCGGCGGCGAATGCGGACTTCGCCGCGGCGATCCGTCAAGCCGTCAGTATCCCCGTAATCGCCAACGGCGGATTTCAGGATCGCGACGTGATCGACGGCGCGTTGAAGTCCGGGAAATGCGACATGGTCGCGATCGCGCGCCCGTTGCTTGCCAATCCGGACCTTCTGGATCAATTCAATGCCGGCGCCAATACGCCAGCGAATCCCTGTTCGTTCTGTTCGCTGTGTTGCGCTTCCACCGCGATATTCCCGCTTGGTTGCTACGATCAGAACCGATTTGAAACGCCGGAAAGAATGATGAACCAGATTTTGGCCTGGTGTTCGCCGAATGCGCCGTTTGGCGTCAAGGACGGCGGTAGGATCGACGGGGACGGGAAGCACCCGGCATTAGTGCAATGAACACCATTCCGTTCCGGTCAGCAACAGCACTCGCGGCTCTCATCAGGCAAAAGAAGATCGGGTCGGAGGAACTGCTCGATCTTTATCTGGCGCGCATCGAGAAGCACAACTCACGCGTAAATGCCGTCGTCGCGATGGATATCGCGGGCGCGCGAAGACGGGCGAAGGCTGCTGATTCCGCGCTTGCCAAGGGCGACGTATGGGGTCCGCTGCACGGCGTACCCGTCACGATCAAGGATAGTTTCGACGTTTCGGGACTGCCCTCAACGTGGGGTGTTCCGGAACTCAGGGATCGTCGGCCGGTGGGTAACGCGCAGGCGGTCCAACGCTATATCGACGCCGGCGCGGTCGCTTTCGGAAAGACCAATGTCGCGGCCTATCTGATTGGCTGGGCGACCGTCAACGAGATTTACGGAACGACCAGTAATCCCTGGGATCTCGAGCGGTCGCCGGGCGGATCGTCGGGCGGCGCGGCGGCCGCGTTGGCCGCAGGGCTGACCGCGCTCGACATCGGCGTGGATTTCGGCGGCGGCGTCCGGAACGTCGCGCATTATTGCGGCATTTACGGCCACAAGCCGACTTTCGGCATCACCAACTCCGATGGCCATGTCATGCCCGGCCTCAGCAACCGGCCGGACCTCGCCGTTACCGGCCCTCTTGCGCGAGCAGCCGACGACCTTGAGCTGGCGTTGTCGCTGATCAGCGGCCCGGAGCCGGACGATGCGCCGGCGTGGCAACTGAAGTTGCCGCCGGCGCGCACGAAGAAAATCAGTGAGCTGCGTGTCGCCGTCATGCGGGAGGACGCGAACTTCCCCGTCGATACCGAAGTTCAGGATCGCATCCAGGCCGTGGCGGACTTCTTGGCCACGAACGGCGCCAAGCTATCCGATCAGGCGCGGCCCGCGTTTGACAACGTCGTCGCCTTCCGGATTTTCGGCGGATTGCTGATGGCGGGCCTCTCCCGGCGCAAGAATGACGAGGCGTTCTGGAACCGGCTGAGCCATCTCCGGGCGCGCTTCATGACCACCGACAAGGATGGCGCAGCCGTGGAAAGGGTTTTCACCCACGCCGATTGGCTAGAGATGGACGCTGCGCGCAATTCGCTACGGCGGGCGTGGAAGGCCTTTTTTGCCGATTGGGACGTGCTGTTGTGCCCGGCGGCGCCTACCGTCGCCGTGCCGCACGACCCCAAGCACGCATGGCACGAACGGAAAGTCGTGGTTAAGGGACGCCCGACCTCTCCGGCCGACCCCACCTTTTGGGGCGCTTTCACCACGGTGGCCTATCTGCCTTCGACCGTTGCGCCGGCCGGGCTGACAAGGTCCGGCTTGCCGGTCGGCGTTCAGATCGTTGGCCCCAGCTACGGTGACCTGATGTGCATCGAGGTCGCGCGCCAGCTTGAACGGGGCTTTTATGGTTTCGTGGCGCCGAAAGGTTGGATCTGACGATGCGGCCCGAGCGATTGTCGGACATTATCGGATCGGTTTACGACTGTGTGCTTCAGCCCCAGGAATGGTCGCGCACGTTGCCGCTGATCTCCGCCTTCGGCGAAAGTGCGGCGAGCTCGATGGTGGTCCAGGGCCGTCTCAGCAGCAGCGGCGCCACGGTGTTCGAGGACGGCGACCGCCAATCGTTTCTTCGGCTCTACTTCGAAAAGCTCGCGGCGTCGCGAATGCCGGCGATGAAGCAGGTCGCCTTCGAGCATCTGGGCGAGGTCGCGACCATGACCATGCTGGCCGGCGAACGCGAACCGCTCAACAGCGACTTCTATCTCAAGTGGGTGCGACCGCTCGGCTTCCGCGATGTCATCGGCGTCCTGGTGCTGAAATCCGGCAAGCGCGTCGCGTGGTTCTCGGTCGCCAGATCCGACGTCCAGTCGCGTTTCACCGACAACGATCTGCGACAGATGGAATTGCTGTCGCCGCATATCTGCCGGGCGCTTCTGATCTCGGATGCCCTCGATCTGCAATCGATCGCGGCGGTGCGGCTCGCCGAAACGGTCGATCACCTCTCTACCGGCGTCCTGCTGACCGAAGAGGACGGACGGATTTCCTACATGAATGGTTCGGCGGAAGCGATACTGAAGGAGGGCAATGCGTTGCGGTCGAGGAACGGTCGTCTCGTTGCCGTCCGGCCCCACGCGCGCGATGCACTGTCGCGGGCCCTGCAAGAGAGCAGCGCCGGAAGGGCGCCTTCGATCAGCGGGCAGCATGCGATTCCGCTGCCGGACGAGGAGGGATCGGGCCTGATCGCCAATGTCTTGCCGCTCGAGTGGCGTGACGGGCGCAATCCGCTGGCGACGCTGCCCGGCGCTGCGGCGGTCATCATCCAGGATCCCGCCGAAGGCGCGCCGCCACCGATGGAGGCAATAGGACTTCTTTACGGGCTGACTGCGGCGGAACGCAATGTGCTGGAGCAGGTGGCGGCCAGCCACACGCCGCAGGAAACTGCAGACCGTTTGGGCGTCAGCGTCAATACGGTCAAGACCCACCTGCAGAAAGTCTTCGCAAAAACCGGCACGGCCCGACAGGCCGATCTTGTTCGTCTGGTGGCTCGCTCTACCGCTCCCTTGAAATCAGGGCGGTAGTCAGAGCCGATCCGCGCCCAGACCGTTCGCGAGCGAGGGGCGGTCGCAACGCAGGCGCGCCGGCATCGGCGCCATGTTTCCCAAATATCGGGTGCAGATCATTCGGATGAATGATGGCTGGCGGGCGCGGATGTCCATACTGGGCGCGATTTCATTTCCCTGTCCCATCGGCTGGCAATGGAGCCATCCATGACAATTCTGTTATCCGAACTGGCGATCGGCGGTCTGACCGTCCTGCTGTGCGCAATCGTCTTGATGCTGGTCCCGCTCGATCTGGGCCTTCTGCACATGGGAAGGCCGAAAGCACGATCGTCGGTCAGGCGGCACGCGGAAATCAATCAGGACAGGAATCCAGTAGGAGTGGTCACATGCGTACACGATCTGTTTCTCGACCTACCTCCGACAGTTCACCGGATTCGCTCTTGTATGGTGGGCGCATCTCGATCGTCAGATTCATTGTCGCGATCGCGCTGATGCTGATCACGCTTGGGGTGGTGTTCGCCCAGGGCGGCCGATCGTTCTTGAGCGAAGCGGAATCCGGTTGGCGTCAAGAAAGCGCGGCAAATCGAGAATGCTGAGCCTGTTTCGATTCCATCGAAACGAAACCGGCTCCTGCGACGATCCATCGCGTGGCGTACTCAGCTTGGAGCGCGCGTTTTCTGCCGGGTGATCGACTTTCGCAGTCAGCTCTAGGGAGTGACGGCTATGGGCAACGTCGTCCTGCTGTTCGCTTGCATGTTGATCGGAATGGCGTTGCGGCGATATGGCCGCGTCCCCGAGAATGCTCCTGCGTCCATCAACGGTTTCATCATCCACGTCTCTTTGCCGGCGCTTACCCTGCTGCAGATCCACAACCTCAATTCCAGACGATGCTCGCTTACGCGGTGGCCATGCCCTGGCTGCTTTTCACCATCGCCGGGCTGTTCTTCTGGGCGGCGTCGAAAGTGCTGAGGTTCGCACCGGCCACGACCGGCGGGTTGATCCTTGTCGCCGGCCTCGGCAATACCTCCTTCGTCGGGTTGCCGATGCTTGAAGCCTTTTACGGCGTCGCCGCATCGTTTCTGACCTTGCCGGTCTGGTGGTACCTCCTGCTGGGAATATAGCCCGGTGCCTTGAACGGGCCGCCGCAAGTTCCCCGATCAGTTTGGCGGAGTGACGGTCAGGTCGAGGACAAAAAAAGCAGGGCGCGACCGGCATCACCACGGTCGCGCCCTACATCGCCGGTCAATGGGGCAGGGGGAATAACCGGCTGTTTCGATGACTCCCGAAGCCCGGAAACGTTCCCGCCGCTCCGGCCGATTTTTTCGTAACGGTTAAGTGATGGAGGTCCACCGGATCAACCGGGTCCAACGCAGGTTGGTTCTGACATCGGGCGAGGGGATCAGCGCCATGTCTCAACTAACCAATCGAGTTCTGGCGATATTGGCTCTTTCGGCAACGTTGGGCGCAGTCCCGTTCGCTTCCGGACACGATCTGATCAACGGCCAGGGGTCATCGGCGCCAGCGCCCCAAAGCGGTGTAAATCGCGCCGGCAAGACCGATCGTGACGCCGTCAAGGCGCAGCCTAACCTGACCCGGACGATTGCCCTCCAACTTGACGGTCTCGCCGACACCTCGGTAGTGCTGCGCGTACCGCTCGTTTCCAGGGAAGAAACGGGTTATCGGCCGGCTGCACCAGCGCCGAAGGCGACCGCGAAATCCACCGTCGCCTGCGAGCCGCCGGTCAGTGTTCTCACCGATATTGCCAAGCTGCTTCAGCCAGCCCGCTGCGTGACCTGAAGGTCCGCGCAGGGCATCTCCCCGCATGACGGTTGATGCGAGCGGCGTGATGCGACCTGTGCATGCGCGCTTCCTTCTCAAGTTTATCCTGCAAGATTAGTGACAATCTCAAGCCCCGCGCCATCCGCGCGGGGAACAACCGACCGTCGGGGACGTTGATTTCGGGAGAGCATCATATGATGCGCATCGCCATTGAGGCATCCCATGCAACAGTCGATCGATCGTCAGGCGTCGTCACGCGCCGCGCAAACACTTGTCGTAATGGGCGCCGTGTTGGGCGCAGTCTTCCTTGCAGCACCCGTGAGCCCGGCAAGCGCGCAGGTGCTCGGCTATGCATCTGCTGAGCCGCTAACCTATCCCTTGGACGAAATATCGAACGAGGACGGAGCGCGCCCCGAACGGCTTCGGCGCGCCGTCATCGCGTTTAGCACCAGCGAAACGCCCGGTACCATCATCATCGATACCGGCAACACCGCTCTGTATTACGTCCTTGGCCAGGGTCGCGCGATCCGTTACGGCGTCGGCGTTGGCCGAGAAGGCTTCACTTGGTCGGGCGTGCAAACTGTCAGTCGAAAGGCAGAATGGCCCGATTGGAGACCGCCGGCCGAGATGATCGCCCGGCAGCCTTATCTGCCCCGATTCATGGCGGGCGGTCCCGGCAATCCGCTCGGCGCGCGCGCATTATATCTGGGCACCAGCCACTATCGCATTCACGGCACCAATGATCCCTCGACGATCGGAAAGTTCGTCTCCAGCGGCTGCATTCGCCTGACCAATGAAGACGTCACCGATCTGTTCAGCCGCGTCAATGTCGGCACCAAGGTCGTGGTGCTGCCGAACCAGGCGCCGGTGCTCGCGCGCGGTACCGATGCACGGTCCCGCAACGCGATCCGCCCGGCTCGCGCGCCATCATCTCCGGTAGTCACGTTGACGTCGGGTCGCCACGCGATGAACGCGACATTGTCACAGCTCAATTGACGCCCCACGCGGGAGCAGGAGACGCAAATGCAGACGCTATCTGGAAAACCGGCGGCATGGGCTGCGGCAGCGCTGGCATTGGCATGCGCGCTGGCCCCGGCTGCGCAGGCGCAGGACTTCTTCTCGCAGCTGTTCGGCGGGTTTGACGGGCCGCACGTCCGCCAGCCTTATATATCGATGCCGTATGCCAGAGACGACCGTTCGGTTTCCGTCCCCCGCGCCGAACCGCGCCCCCGTTACGCGGGCGGCAGCCAGGCGTTTTGCGTGCGCACTTGCGACGGACGTTTCTTTCCGGTGAACGGGTCCGACAATGCAAGCCGCGTGGCTTCCTGCAAGAGCTTCTGCCCCGCGAGCGAAACCAGGGTATTTTATGGCAGCAGCATCGACAGCGCCGCGGCGCAGAACGGCAAGACCTATTCTGACATGCCCAACGCCTTCCGCTTCCGCGAGGAAATCGTCAGCGGATGCACCTGTAATGGCAAGGACCAGATCGGGTTGGCGCCGGTCAAGATCGAGAACGATCCGACTCTGCGCAAGGGCGACATCGTCGCCGGCGAAAATGGCCTCTTGGTCGCCGGCCGCAGCGGCGACAGACGGGGTGCTGGGCTGAATTTCTCACCCGCTTCCGAGCGGGTGCGCGCCCAGTATGATCGCGTGCGGATCGTGGCACGCAGTGACAGCAGCCAGAATTGAGGTTCCCGCAACGGAACCCCAAGCCCCCGTTGACGTTATCAGGCGCAAACACCGCATTTCCGCGGCTTGCAACAGGGGGCCGGCATGCTCGTCAGCATACTCATCACGTTCCTGGTCGTTATTCTTGTCCTCTATCTCATCAATCTCTTGCCGCTTGACGGCCGCGCGAAGCAGATCGCCCGCGTCGTGGTGATCATTCTCGGCGTGATCTCGCTTTTGCGATATATTTCCGTGATATAGCCCGTTTGGCTCCAAGACCACGGCTGCTTCCGGGGCTTGAGCGATGCTCCCGAACCACGTTGTGACCGCAGCTCAACCCGCCGCCTTGGCCTCGCGTCGGCGGGCGGTGAGGATGTATTCGGTGTAGCCGTTCGGCTGTTCGCGTCCTTTGAAGATGAGATCGCAGGCCGCCTTGAAGGCGATGCCGTCGAAGGCGGGGGCCATCGGCTTGTAGAGCGGATCGCCCTTGTTCTGGCCGTCGACCACGACCGCCATTCGCTTCAGCGACTCCATCACCTGCTCCTTGCTGACGACGCCATGCACCAGCCAGTTCGCAAGATGCTGGCTGGATATTCGCAAGGTCGCGCGATCTTCCATCAGGCCGACATCGTGGATGTCGGGCACCTTGGAACAGCCGACGCCCTGATCGATCCAGCGCACCACGTAGCCGAGGATGCCCTGGCAGTTGTTGTCGATCTCCTGCTTGACGTCGTCGGGCGCCCAGTTCGACTGCGATACCGGAATGGTGAGGATGTCCTTCAGTTTCGCCCGCGGGCCGCCTTTTGCAAGTTCCTGCTGGCGGGCCTGAACGTTGACCTGGTGATAATGCAGCGCGTGCAGCGTGGCCGCGGTCGGCGATGGCACCCACGCGGTGGTCGCGCCGGCCTGGGGGTGGACGAGCTTCTGGGTCAGCATGTCGGCCATCTTGTCGGGCGCCGCCCACATGCCCTTGCCGATCTGGGCGTGGCCGGGCAGGCCGTCGATCAGGCCGATGTCGACGTTCCAGTCTTCATAGGCCTTGATCCAGGGCTGCGCCTTCATGTCGTTCTTGCGGATCATCGGACCCGCTTCCATCGAGGTATGAATTTCGTCGCCGGTGCGGTCGAGGAAGCCGGTGTTGATGAAGCAGATGCGCTTGGAGGCGTTCTGGATGCAGGCCTTGAGATTGACCGTGGTGCGGCGTTCCTCGTCCATGATGCCGACCTTCATGGTGTTCTCCGGCAGGCCTAGCAGCTTCTCGACTTCGCCGAATAGTTCACACGTCAGCGCGACTTCGTCAGGGCCGTGCATCTTCGGCTTGACGATGTAGACCGAGCCGGTGCGGCTGTTTTTGGTCTTCGAAAAGCCCTTGAGGTCGTGGATCGCAAGTAGGCCGGCGACCGCAGCGTCGAGCAGGCCCTCCGGAATCTCTTCGCCCTTCTCGTCGAGCACGGCGTCGGTGAACATGTGATGGCCGACATTGCGCATCAGCAAAAGACTGCGGCCGTGCAGCGTGAGTTCCTTGCCGTCGGGCGTCCTGTAGACGCGGTCGGGATTGAGCGAACGCTTGACCGTCCTGCCGCCCTTTTCGAAATCGGCCGAGAGCGTGCCGTTCATCAGGCCGAGCGTGTTGCGATAGACCAGCACCTTGTCCTCGGCATCGACGGTGGCGACCGAATCTTCCATGTCGAGAATGGTGGACACCGCCGATTCCAGGATCATATCGGCGACGCCGGCCGGGTCGTCCTTGCCGATCGCGTGACCGCGGTCGATCCTGATCTCGATATGCATGCCGTTGTTGACCAGCAGGATCGCGGTCGGCTGGGCGGCCTCGCCCTGGAAGCCTGCGAACTGCGCGGCCGATTTCAGGCCGGTCGCCTCACCACTCTTCAGTTTGACGGCCAATCGCCCGGCCGCCACCGCGTAGGAGGTGACTTCACTGTGGCTGCCGGCCGCTAGCGGCACGGCGGCATCGAGAAAGGCCTTGGCCTTGGCGATCACCTTGTCGCCGCGCGCCTTGTTGTAGCCCCGGCCAGCCTCGGCCGGGTCGTGCGGGATCGCGTCGGTGCCGTACAGGGCATCATACAGGCTGCCCCAGCGCGCGTTCGCCGCGTTCAGCGCATAGCGGGCGTTGGTCAGCGGAACGACGAGCTGCGGCCCGCAGATCTTGCCGATTTCCTCGTCGACATTTGCTGTCTCGACCTGTTGCGTCGCCGGCTCCGGCAACAGATAGCCGATCTGTTTGAGGAAGGCCGTATAGGCGTCCATATCGAACGGCTTGCCCTTGTGGGCGCGGTGCCAGCCGTCGATCTTGGCCTGCAGCGCGTCGCGGAACGCGAGCAGCTCACGGTTTTTCGGCCCCAATTTCCTGATGATGGCGGCAAGACCGGCCCAGAACGCGTCGGGTGCAATGCCGGTCTTGGGGGTCGCCTCCTTGGCGATGAAATCGAACAGGACAGCGGCGATCTTCAATCCGTGGGCATCGACACGATTCATGGAGGGGCTTTCTCAAAAGAAGTGGCGTTTGGCGGCTGTTTTCAGGGAAAAGCAGCAAAAAAGCGCCAGAAAGGGGCTGCGCTGGCCGCCCTTTTAGCCCTAAAGCCGGGTCGATGAGAAGGGTCTAAAAGGCCTAGACATTGGCCGCCAGATCGACCGGTTCGTCGAGCAGAATGCCGCTCTCGGCCAGCATCCGTTCGATCGCATCGGTCGCGTCCGAAACTGTTCGGGCCGAGGTGTCGATTTCCAGGTCTGCGCCGGCTGGCGGCTGATAGCCGTTGTCGATCCCGGTGAACGCCTGCAGCGAACCGGCGCGCGCCTTGGCGTAGTGGCCCTTGGGATCGCGGCTCTCGCAGATCTCGGCCGGAGTCGCGACGTAGATTTCGCGGAAGGATGTAGCTGCGATGCGGCGCGCCGCGGCGCGATCCTCGGCCGCAGGCGATATCGCGGCGACAATGGCGATATGGCCGTTGCGCGCCAGATGGGCGGCAACTTCGGCGAGGCGTCGGATGTTTTCGCTGCGATCCTGCGCCGAGAAACCGAGATCGCTGCTGAGCCCGGCGCGCAGCGTGTCGCCGTCGAGCAGGATGGGCGACCCGGCGCGGGAGAACAGCCGGCGCTCCAGTGCACGGGCGAGCGTTGATTTGCCTGAAGCGGGCAGGCCCGTCAGCCAGATTACCGCGCCATTGTGTCGGTAGCGCGCCGAGCGCTCCTCGGGGCGCAACGCGCTTTCCACCGGCACGATGTCAACCGGAACGGTGCGCTGCCCGGCGTCAACCGCGAGCACGATACCGCCGCCGGCGATGCGACCGTTGACCTCGATCACCAGCCGCCCGGTGCGCGGATTTTCCCCGTAAGGGTCGGCCGCGACCGCCTGCGCCAGCGAAAGGTCGATTTCGCCGACGTGACTGCGCGCGATTGATTCGGTTTGCGCGTGAGAGAGCGAGCCGGGATCCACCACCTTCTCGATCGCAACCACGCTGGCGCGGCTTTCCCGCGTGCCCAGCCGGATCAGGATTTGATCGCCTTTCGACAGCGGCTTTTCGTGGAGCCAGAAGACCCGGGCGCGAATCCGGCGCGTATCGCACGGGGTCGCGCCGGCGTGGGCGATGACGTCGCCACGCTCGACGAACAGCTCGCGGTCGAGCGTGATGCCGACCGAGCGGCCGGCGCCGTGGCTGCTGCCATGCAGCGTCTCCGGCCAGCTCTCAACGCTTTTGACCTTCGCGATCTTGCCGGCGGGCATGATGACGATCTCATCGCCGGCGCTCAGGCTGCCGGATTCGACCCGGCCCGCGACGATGCGGCGATCGTCGAACTTGTAAACCGCCTGCACCGGCAGCCGCAGCGCCAGCTGATGCAGCGGCCGCGCCGGTTCGAGCGCGTCGAGCGCCTCGACCACGCTCGGGCCCTGGTACCAGCCGATCCGCGGGGTGCGCGCGGCGACGCCGTCGCCATCGCGCGCCGAGATCGGAATCACCGCCGACGGCGTTACGCCGAGTCTGGTCAAATGCGCCGAGATCTCGTCGCTGATCGCGTTGAAACGCGCGGCGCCGAAATCGACCCGGTCCATCTTGTTGACGACGACCGCGACCTGCTTGATTCCCAACAGATGCAGCAGATAGCCGTGCCGGCGGGTCTGGTCGCGCACGCCTTCCAGCGCGTCGATGATCAGCACCGCAGCATCGGCCTGCGCAGCGCCGGTGATCATGTTGCGCAGGAACTCGGCATGGCCGGGCGCGTCGATCAGCACGACATCGCGGGAACGGGTGCGGAAGCGGATTTGCGTGGTGTCGATGGTGATGCCCTGGTCGCGCTCGGTCTGCAGCGCATCCAGCAGGAACGACCATTCAAACGGCATGCCGCGCCGCGCGCTGACGGCCTTGAGCATGTCAAGCTTGCCGTCAGGCAGGCTGCCGGTTTCATGGAGCAGGCGTCCGACCAGGGTGGACTTGCCGTGGTCGACATGGCCGACAATGACGATGCGAACCTGCGGGCGGGTGGTGCCGTTCGGCGTCGCCGAAACGCTTGCCGGAAGAATCATGTTCATCGCTGCGCTCACACCCATGTCCGTCAGAGATAGCCGGCGACGCGCAGCCGCTCGAAAGCGTCTTCGGTTTCGTGATCAAGTGCGCGGCCGGCGCGCTCTGGCACCTTGCTGCCGTCGAGCTCGATCAGGATCTCGTCGATGCTGGAAGCGGTCGAGGCCACCGGATGGGTGATGTCCTGGTCGCCCAGCGAGCGATAACGCTTGCCGTCCCTGGAGAGATACAGCGGAATGATCGGAATGTTCTCGCGCCTGGTATAGGCCCAGATGTCGGCTTCGGTCCAATGCAGGATCGGGTGGACGCGCAGATGAGCGCCCGGCGGCGGCGCGGCGTTGAACTGATCCCAGAATTCCGGCGGTTGATCGCGCACATCCCAGCCGCCTCCCGGCCCGCGCGGCGAAAACACCCGCTCCTTGGCGCGGGTGGGTTCTTCATCGCGACGGATACCGGCGATCAAGCCGTCGAACCCGTATTTGTTCAGCGCAAGCTTGAGCCCTTCGGTCTTGCGGGCGGCGGAACGCGCGGCCGGCGGCAAGGTCGGATCGACGTCGTCGATCGGCGGGCACAGCTCGACCTTGAGATCGAGATTCCACTCTTTTCCATAGCGATCGCGAAACGCGTACATCTCCGGAAACTTCTTGCCGGTATCGACGTGGAGTGCAGGAAACGGCACGCGACCGAAGAAGGCTTTGCGCGCCAGCCAGATCATCACGTTGGAATCCTTGCCCAGCGACCACAGCAGCGCGAGCTTCTTCAGCCGCGCGAAGGCTTCGCGGAGGATGTAGATGCTCTGAGCCTCGAGCGCATCGAGATGATCCATCGCGGGAGGCGACAGCGGGATGTCGGTGAGAATGGATCGGATAGCGGAGCCGTTGGCTAAGTCGTCAGCTGCGTCGCTGCTGGGGTTGAGAAGATGCATCTCTTGGCCTTGGCCTGGGAGGTGGAAAATTCTATAGTTGCGGTGCAGTAGAGAAGAAATAAATTTCTCTTTACGGCCACTTGATGAGACATATATAGAAAATAATTCCAGTCAAGCCCCGAGAATCCGGGGAAGCGAGTCCCGCATGCGATTCCTCCCGGTGTTCCTTGATCTGCAAAGCGGCGTCGTGCTGCTCGTCGGAGCCGGCGAACTGGTACGCGCGAAATTGCGCCTGCTGGCGTCAGCCGGAGCCACCATCCGCTGGTTTGCGACCGACGGCAGCCATGATGTCTCAGGGCTCGATGCTGGGGATGCCGCGCGGATCGAATGTGCGACCGGCGATCCGTTGACGGCCGATTTGTCCGGGGTGATGGCCGTGCTGTGTGCCGGCGCTGGTGACGTCGGCGTCGCGATGTCGGCACGCGCCAGGGCGGTCGGCCTGCCCGTCAACGTGATGGATGACCTCGCGCACTCCAGTTTCATCTTTCCTGCGATCGTCGATCGCGGCGACGTTGTCGTCGCCATCGGCACCGGCGGAACCTCGCCGGTGGTCGCGCGCCGGGTCCGCGAGCGAATCGAGGCGGTGCTGCCGGCGCGCATCGGCGATCTCGCCGCCTTCATCGGTGGATTCCGCAAATCGATGCATGCGCGCATTCCGGAATTCTCGTTGCGGCGTCGTTTCTGGGAGCGGGTCGTCGATGGTCCGATCGGCGCGCTCGTCCTCGCCGGGCGCACCGCGGAAGCTGAAAGCGCGCTGAAGCAGATCGCCGATCCCTCCGCTTTCGCCGGCGCGCTGGATTCGGGCAAGGCCGAGGGCAGGGTGACGCTGGTCGGCGCCGGACCTGGCGATCCCGACCTGCTCACCATCAAGGCGCTGCGCGCGCTGCAGGATGCCGACGTCGTCTTTTACGATGAACTGGTGTCGCCGGAAATTCTCGATCGCGTGCGCCGCGACGCCTCGCGCATTCCGGTCGGCCGCCGCATCGGCAAGCCCGGCATCGGCCAGGACGCAATCAACCGGTTGCTGATCGACGCCGCAAAGGCCGGCCAGCGCGTGGTGCGGCTGAAGGGCGGCGATCCCTTTATCTTCGGCCGTGGCGGCGAGGAAATCGACGCGTTGCGCGCGGCCGGCGTCGCCTGTTCGGTGGTGCCCGGCATCACCGCAGGCCTCGGCGCCGCCGCGCAGTTCGAAACGCCGCTCACCTACCGGCATGAGGCGCTGCGCATCACGTTCCTCACCGCACACAAGGCCAGGGATGCCGAGGCCGTCGACTGGTCGGTCCTGACCGACAGCAAGATGACCATCGTGGTCTATATGGGCGTGACGGCGGCGACGACCATTCGCGCGGGGCTTCTCGCCGCGGGTCGGCCGACGCATACGCCGGTCGGCGTGTTCGCGCGGGTGACGCGGCCGGACGCGCAGGCCGCGGTCGGCACGCTGGAAGATCTCCCGGCGCTGGTCGAGAAGATCGACCGCGGTCCCGCCATCCTCATCATTGGCGACGTCGTCGCGCATTCCGCGCCGTGGCGCCAGTCAAACCTCAACCAGGTATTCTCCAAACTGCTGGATGCCGCCGAATGACCTCTCCGCTTCAACAGAAAATCAGGATTACCGGCCCCTCGATGGTGACCGCCAACCGCGCCTTTGACGGCGTCGTGATCTATCGCACCGCGCAGCAAGGCTGGTCGGCGAACTTGTCGGACGCCGCCATCGTTCGCGCTTCCGATGAGGCGCGGGTGCTGCTGAACGAAGCCAACGCCGATGACGTCGGCGCGATCGGCGCCTATATCGCGCCGGTCGAGGTCGGGGATGACGGCGTCATCAAGCCGGGCAATCTGCGCGAACATATCCGCTCCGCAGGGGTCACCATCGACCTCGCGGCTCCCGCCCAACCGTGATCCATCACGTCCAGCCCATCAAGGTTGACCCACCATGTACGCATATGACGAGATCGATCGCACGCTGATCGACGAACGGGTTTCCGAATTCCGCGACCAAGTGAAACGCCGGCTTTCCGGCGAACTCACCGAGGACGAATTCAAGATGCTGCGGTTGCAGAACGGCGTCTATCTGCAACTGCACGCCTACATGCTTCGCGTTGCCATTCCCTACGGCACGCTGTCGTCGAAACAGTTGCGGGTGCTGGCCCGTATCGCGCGCCGCTATGACCGGGGCTACGGCCATTTCACCACCCGGCAGAACATCCAGTTCAACTGGATCAAGCTGGCTGAACTGCCGGATGCGCTGGCCGAGCTTGCCGAGGTCGATATTCACGCGATGCAAACCTCCGGCAACAATATGCGCAACGTCACCTCGGACCAATGGGCCGGCGTCGCGCCGGGCGAGGTCGAGGATCCGCGCATCTGGTCGGAAATCCTGCGCCAGCACACCACGCTGCATCCGGAGTTTTCGTTCCTGCCGCGCAAGTTCAAGATCGCGATCACGGCTTCCGCGCACGACCGCGCTGCGATCAAGGTCCACGACATCGGCCTGCGACTGCGCAAGAACGCGGAAGGCGAAACCGGGTTCGAGGTGCTGGTCGGCGGCGGCCTCGGCCGCACGCCGTTCATCGCCAGGACCATCAAGCCGTTCGTCCACGGCCGCGATATTCTCAGCTATGTCGAGGCGATCCTGCGCGTCTATAACCAGTATGGCCGTCGTGACAACATCTACAAGGCGCGCATCAAGATCCTGGTGCACGAGCTCGGCATCGAGGTGTTCGCCAGGGAAGTCGAAGACGAGTGGCGCCAGATGCGCGGCAGCGCGCTGATGCTCGATGATTCCATGATCGAGGAAATCCGCTCACGCTTCTTCTATCCGGCGTACGAGAAGCTGCCGCACATGCCCGACGAGTTGAAGAAGGCGGCGCACGACCCGCATTTCGAGGCATGGCGCCGCAACTCGGTATTCACGCACAAGGTGCAGGGATATTCGATCGCGACGCTGTCGCTGAAACCGGTGGGTGGTCCCCCCGGTGACGCCACCGCTGACCAGATGGAGGCGATCGCCGATCTTGCCGAGAAGTATTCCTTCGGCGAAATTCGCGTCGGTCACGAGCAGAACCTGGTGCTGCCACATGTCGCCAGGCGCGATCTGCCGGCGCTGTGGAAGGCACTGGACAAGATCGGCGTCGCGACACCGAACGTCAACCTCGTTTCCGACATCATCGCCTGCCCGGGGCTGGACTATTGCTCGCTGGCGAATGCGCGCTCGATCCCGATCGCGCAGGAACTGACGCGGCGCTTCGCCGATCATGACACCGCCAATCTGATCGGCCGCCTGCACATTAACATTTCCGGCTGCATCAACGCCTGCGGCCATCACCATGTCGGCCACATCGGCATTCTCGGCGTCGAAAAGAACGACGAGGAATTCTACCAGATCACCATCGGCGGTCGCGCCGACGAGGAGGCGCGGATCGGCGCCTTGATCGGTCCGGCGGTTCCCTATGGCGAGGTCGCTGACGTGATCGAAGATATTGTCGAAGCCTATCTCGCCCTGCGCGTACGCCCCGACGAGCTGTTCGTCGATACCGTGAAGCGGCTCGGCGTCGAACCATTCAGGGAGCGGGTCTATGCCACTCGTTAAGGACGGAAGAATTGCAGCCGACTCGTTCGCCCATGTCGGGGAGAGCGCCGAATTGCCGGGCGACGGCGCGATCCTGGTTTCGGCGGCGCGGTTTTTCGACGATCCTGAAGCGACTCTCAAGCATAACGGCAAGCTCGGCGTGATCTGGCCAAATAACCGGGACATCGACGATCTCGTGCCGTATCTCGGCCGGTTGGCCGCGGTCGCACTGGTGTTTCCGTCGTTCCGCGACGGACGCGCCTATAGCCAGGCACGGCTGCTGCGCGAGCGTCATGGCTTCACAGGCGAACTTCGCGCCACCGGACAGGTGCTGCGCGACCAGTTTCTTTTCATGCTGCGCGCCGGCTTCGATGTTTTCGACGTCAGGAAGGACGGCGACGCGGTGGCGTTTGCCGCCACCGCGAGCCGTTACTCGGTGTTCTACCAGCCGACCGGCGATGGCCGCGTCACCGCGCTCCATCGGCGGATGCAGTTGCGTCGTCAGGAGATGGCCCGCCCGTGAGCAAGACCGCGCAAGCCCTGATTCCCGATGCAGCGGACACTTCGCCGGCGCAGGAGCTCGACCACGCCTTGCGCGCCGCTTCGCCGGCGGAGGTCATCGAAGCCGCGCTGAGGGCCTTCGGCCGCGGGCAAGTTGCGTTGGTCTCGTCGTTCGGGACGGAGTCGGCGGCGCTGCTCAAGGTGATGGCGGATGTCGATCCGGCAATTACCGTCTTTTTCCTCGACACCGGTTGGTTGTTCGAGGAGACGCTTGCCTATCGCGACGTATTGATTGCCAGGCTCGGCTTGCGCGACGTTCGCTCGGTCGAGCCAGTTGAGGAGACGTTGTTACGCGAAGACCCCAACCGCGATTTGTGGTTCGCCGATCCCGACGCCTGCTGCCGTATCCGCAAGGTGGAGCCGCTGGCGCGGGCGCTGGAACCGTTTTCAGCGTGGATCAACGGGCGAAAGCGCTTTCAGGGCGGCGCGCGGGCGCAAATCCCCGTTGTCGAGGACGACGGCCCGAGATTGAAGTTCAACCCGTTCGCCAATGTTTCGCGCGAGGAAATCGAAGCGATCTACGGGAGCGCAAGGCTGCCGCCGCATCCGCTGGTCGCCTCGGGCTATCTGTCGGTCGGATGCATGCCGTGCTCCAGCCGAACCGCGCCCGGTGAAGACGCACGCGCCGGCCGCTGGCGCGGCAGAACCAAGACGGAATGCGGCATTCATGCGACGAAGACGGCATAGAATTCTGGTGTTGTGGCTTGGCAAGACAACGAGAAGCGGTTTCATTGACTTGAAGCGCGATCCGCCATTGGTATGGTCCCTGCTGGTGACGACGCCCTCGTCAGGCCGGGTGTGGATCGAGATGGTGCATCGCATTCTGCCGTTTCTTGCGGGATTGCTGTGGGCGAGTTCGGTGGTCGCCGCCGATTTCACCTTGCTGAACGTTTCCTACGACCCGACGCGCGAACTCTATGCCGACTTCAACAGGGCGTTCGTGGCGGCCTACCAGAAAGAAACCGGCAAGCGCGTCGCGATCAAGCAATCGCATGGCGGTTCGGGCGCGCAGGCGCGCGGCGTGATCGACGGCCTGCAGGCGGATATTGTCACGCTGGCGCTGGCCTATGACATCGACGCCATCGCCGCCAAGGGCCTGGTTGCAGCCGACTGGCAGAAGCGGCTGCCGCTCAATGCCTCGCCCTACACCTCGACGATCGTGTTCGTGGTGCGCAAGGGCAATCCCAAGGGCATCAAGGACTGGGACGATCTGATCAGACCCGGCGTCCGGGTGATTACCCCGAACCCGAAGACTTCGGGCGGCGCGCGCTGGAACTATTTGGCGGCCTGGGGCTACGCCGAAAGGAAATTAGGCTCGGCTGACCAGGCAAAGCGATTTGTTGGCGACCTCTTCAGGAACGTGCCGGTGCTCGATACCGGCGCCCGGGGCTCGAGCATGACCTTTGTCGAGCGTGGCGTCGGCGACGTGCTGCTGGCCTGGGAGAACGAGGCGTTGCTGGCGCAGCGCGAATACGTCAAGGACAGGCTCGAGATCGTGGTGCCGCCGCTGTCAATCCTCGCCGAGCCGCCGGTGGCGCTGGTTGATCGGGTTGCCGACAGGAAGGGCACCCGCGCCGTGGCCGAGGCGTATCTGAACTATTGGTACACCAGGCGGGGTCAAGAAATCGCCGCGCGGAATTCCTATCGTCCGCGTGATACAGAGGTGGCGAGACAATACGAGAAATCGTTCGCCAGGGTTGAACTTTTCACCATTGACGACGGTTTCGGCGGCTGGACCCAGGCGCAGAAGGTTCACTTCAGCGAAGGCGGCATCTTCGACCAGATCTACAAGAACTGAACCGGCGGACGCAGAGCGGAAACGGGGAAATTGGTGAGCACAGCGGTCGCGCGGCGCAGCAGCCTGCCAGGGTTCGGTCTCACCATGGGCCTGACGCTGACATGGCTGTCGGTCATCATCCTGATCCCGCTCGCCGGCCTTTTTCTCAAGACCCTCGAACTCTCGCCCGAACAGTTCTGGAACATCCTGACCAACCCTCGAACGCTGAACGCGCTGAAGATTTCGTTCGGGCTTTCCTTCGCAGCGGCCTGCGTCAATCTGGTGATGGGGACCATCGTCGTATGGGCGCTGGTGCGGTATCGGTTTCCGGGCCGGCGGCTGTTCGATGCTGTTGTCGATATTCCCTTTGCGCTGCCGACCGCGGTGGCGGGGGTGGCGCTGACGCAGCTGTTCGCGCAGAAGGGCTGGCTCGGCGCGCCGCTGGCCGAACTGGGGATCAAGGTCGCGTTCACGCCGATCGGGATTTTTGTTGCGATGGTCTTCATCGGGATTCCCTTCGTGGTCCGCACCGTGCAGCCGGTGTTGATTGATCTCGACCCCGAAATCGAGGAGGCCGCCGCGAGCCTCGGCGCCCGTCGCTGGCATACCGTCTTCCGCGTCATCCTGCCAAGCCTTGCGCCGGCGCTGTTGACCGGATTTGCGCTGGCGTTCGCACGCGCGGTCGGCGAGTACGGTTCGGTCATCTTCATTGCCGGCAATTTGCCAAACGTGTCGGAGATCGCGCCGCTGCTGATTGTGATCCGGCTTTCCGAGTTTCGCTATGCCGACGCCACGGCGATCGCCGTCATCATGCTGCTGGCCTCGTTCCTGATCATCCTCGTCGTCAATCGCCTGCAACGCTGGGCGCAAGTCCGCATACCGGCGTAGCGAGGGTCGGTCGATGTCCACGCCATCAAGCTTCGCGGCCCCCGCCAACCCGATGCGGGCCTATGCTTCCATGGCAGATATGACCGCCTCCGCGCCGGCCCATCCCGAGCCGAGCGACCGTGCGCGCCCGCTCGCCCGCTCCATCGACCTGCGGAGCGAGCCCGGACCGGTCCGCTTCATCATCATTGTGCTCGCGGTGTCCTTCCTCACGATTTTCGTCGTGCTGCCGCTGCTGGTGGTGTTCGCATCCGCCGTTTCCAGCGGGATCGGTCCTTACTTTGCCGCTCTCGCCGAGCCGGAGGCGATTTCGGCGATCAAGCTGACCTTGCTGGTGGCGGCGATCTCCGTCAGTCTCAATCTGGTGTTCGGCGTGCTGGCGGCGTGGGCGATCGCAAAGTTCGATTTTCGCGGCAAGACCTTCCTGATCACGCTGATCGACCTGCCGTTCTCGGTCAGCCCGGTCATCTCGGGGCTGGTTTTCGTGCTGCTGTTCGGCGCCCAGGGCTATTGGGGCGCCTGGCTGCAGGCGCACGACATCCACGTTTTGTTCGCCTTGCCGGGCATCGTGCTGGCGACGATCTTCGTGACGTTTCCTTTCGTCGCCCGATCGCTGATCCCGCTGATGCAGGAGCAGGGCACGCACGAGGAGGAAGCTGCGATCTCGCTGGGCTCGTCTGGCCTGCAGACGTTCTTCCGCGTCACTCTGCCCAATATCAAATGGGGCCTATTGTATGGTGTGCTGCTATGCAATGCGCGCGCCATGGGCGAGTTCGGCGCGGTGTCGGTCGTGTCGGGTCATATCCGCGGCGAGACCAACACCATGCCGCTACTTGTCGAGATTCTCTACAATGAATATCAATTTGTGGCGTCGTTTGCGATTGCTTCGTTGCTGGCGATGCTGGCGTTGATCACGCTGATCGTGAAAATCGTGCTAGAACGGCGGCTGGACGAAGGACAGATCCCGCGTGACCATTGAAGTCAGGAATATCGTCAAGAAGTTTGGTGCTTTCGCAGCCCTCGACCATGTCGATCTGAAAGTCAGCAAGGGCGAGCTGCTGGCGCTGCTCGGTCCGTCCGGCTCGGGCAAGACGACGCTGCTGCGGATCATTGCAGGCCTCGACTGGCCCGACGCCGGCGAAGTCTGGATCGACGGTGAAAACGCGCTCGGACATGGCGCCAGCGAACGCCATGTCGGATTCGTGTTCCAGCATTATGCGCTGTTCCGCCACATGACGGTGTTCGAGAACGTCGCCTTCGGTTTGCGCGTGCAGCCCCGCGCCATTCGCAAGGACGAAGCGGCGATCCGCGCCCGCGTCAAGGAATTGCTGGATCTGGTGCAACTCGACTGGCTGGCCAATCGCTATCCCAGTCAATTGTCCGGCGGCCAGCGTCAGCGCATCGCGCTGGCGCGCGCGCTGGCGATCGAGCCACGCATCCTGCTGCTCGACGAGCCGTTCGGCGCGCTCGACGCCAAGGTGCGCAAGGAACTGCGGCAATGGCTGCGCTCGCTGCATTCGGAAATCCACGTCACCTCGATCTTCGTCACCCACGACCAGGAGGAGGCGCTCGAAGTCGCCAATCGGGTGGTGGTGATGGACAAGGGCCGCATCGAGCAGATCGGGACGCCGGGCGAGGTCTACGACCATCCGGCCTCCGCCTTCGTCCACGGCTTCATCGGCGAATCGATCGTGCTGCCGGTCGAGGTCAGCGGCGGGTCAGTGCGGCTCGGCGGGCGGCCGCTGAACATTGGCAGCGATGGCGCCGCTTCCGGCGCCTCGAGGCTGTTCATCCGCCGCCACGACATGGCGATCGGGCCGGCCGGAACCGGCTCGCTGGAGGGTGCGGTGCGCCGGGTCCGCTCCTTCGGCCCGATCCAGCGGGCGGAGGTCGCCCTGACCGGCGGGGAGGGCAAGACCGTGATCGAGATCGATGCGCCGCGGGACCGGGAACTGCAGCCCGGCGAGATCATCGGCCTGCAGCCGCGCCGCTACCGGATTTTCGCGGCCCAGGATTGACGACAAGGTTGTCTTTTCCGCACTCCGGAATACCCCTCAATTGCTTCCGCGTTCACTATTCAGCCACGGTTGGTATGCAACAACCCGGGCTCAATCGAGGGAAATTATGCGCGCAATTGTCGCGATTATCGGAATTCTGGCGTTGGGCGGCTGCATGGCCGACACCAGGACGCCCGACCAGCCGACCATGTATCTGAGCATGGCCAATGGTGGCGCGACGCTGGATCCGCAGGCCGCCGCCTCGATGATCTCGCAGTATCGGCAAAACAACGGCTTGGGCGGCGTGGTGGTCGATCCCGACCTGATGAAGCTGGCGGAACAGCAGTCGCAGGCCATGGCCAGCCGCAACAAGCTCGACCACGACGTCAAGGGTCCGCTGGACAAGCGACTGGGGGCGTCCGGCTACCCCGCCAAACTGGCCGTCGAAAACGTATCGGCCGGCTATCACACGCTGGCGGAAGCGTTTTCGGGATGGCGCGACTCGCCGCCGCACAAGGCCAACATGCTCAAGAGCGGTGTCACAAAACTGGGCATCGCCGCGATCTATGCGCCCAACACCAAGTACAAGGTGTTCTGGACGCTCATTCTGGCGTCAACCTGAAGCCGATGTATTTACGGGCCTCCCGCCCGAGCCCGGGCGATAAACCCGACTTGATCCCTGCTTTCGTTGTCGTTAATTGACGCCGTCGCGAACTGCCGCCACGGTGCCGGCATCATTGCCTTCTGATTGACGGTCACGATGGATTCTTCAAGTTTGCCGCCGGCAACCACGCCCGCCAACGCGCAGCGCGTGCTGGTGCTGCAGGGCGGCGGCGCGCTCGGCTCCTATCAGGCCGGCGCCTACCAGGCGTTGTGCGGCGCGGGGTTCGAGCCGGACTGGATCGCGGGCATTTCGATCGGCGCCATCAACGCCGCGATCATTGCCGGTAACGAAGGCGAGACGCGCGTCGAGCGGCTGAAGGAATTCTGGGAGATGGTGTCCTCGCCGGTGCCATGGAAGCCGGTCGCGCCGGGCGACCGCGCGCGCTCGCTGTTCAACGAGGCCAGCGCGGCGTTGATCGCCACTTTCGGCGTGCCCGGATTCTTCACGCCGCGGATTCCCCCGGCGCCGCTGTGGCCGCCGGGCAGCCCGCAATCGCAGAGCTATTACGACACCGCGCCGCTGAAGAAGACGCTGGAACGGCTGGTCGATTTCGACCGCATCAACGACCTGAAGACGCGGCTGAGCGTCGGCGCGGTTGGTGTCACGTCGGGAAATTTCAGATACTTCGACAACTTCGAGTTCAGGAAGCTCGGCAAGAAGATCGGGCCCGAGCACATCATGGCTTCCGGCGCGCTGCCGCCGGGATTTCCTGCCGTCGAAATCGAGGGCGAGCATTACTGGGACGGCGGCATCGCTTCCAACACCCCGCTCGACTACGTGCTGGTCGAGGAAACCCGCCGCGACCTTCTGATCTTCCAGATCGACCTGTTCAGCGCCCGCGGCGAATTGCCGACCTCGTTGCTGGACGCCGCCGAGCGCGAGAAAGACATCCGCTACTCCAGCCGCACCCGCCTGAACACCGACAAGAACAAGCAGGTACACAACACGCGCAAGGCGCTACGCGACCTGCTGGCAAAGCTGCCCGATGATCTCAGGAACGATCCGTCGGTGGAGATCCTGTGCAACGCGGCCAAGGAAAACACCGTTACCGTGGTGCATCTGATCTACCGCAGCAAGATCCACGAATCCTCGTCCAAGGATTACGACTTTTCCCATGTCGGCATGGTCGAACACTGGGAAGCCGGCGTTCGCGACGTTCATTTGTCGATGCGCCACAAGGATTGGCTGGAACGTCCGCAACCCCAGGAGACCATGATGACCTACGACATGACGCGGGATGATTCCCCGGCCTCTAAAGAAAAGCAGGAGTGAATGGAATGGGTTCGCTGAAAGGCAAGACCGCGGTCGTGACCGGCTCCACCAGCGGCATCGGGCTGGCCTATGCGCGGGCGTTCGCCGGCGCCGGCGCCAATATCGTTCTCAACGGCATGGGCGTGCCGGCCGATATCGAGCGCGAGCGATCGGGCATCGAGACCGATTTCAAGGTCCGCGCCCTGCATTCGCCCGCCGACATGGCCAGGCCCGCCGAGATCGCCGAAATGATCGCGCTCGGCGAGAGCGCTTTCGGTTCGGTCGACATCCTCGTCAACAATGCCGGCATCCAGTTCGTGTCGCCGGTCGAGGAGTTTCCGATCGAGAAATGGGATGCGATCATCGCGATCAACCTGTCGGCGGCATTTCATGCCATTCGCGCCGTCGTCCCCGGCATGAAGAAGCGCGGCTGGGGCCGCATCATCAACACGGCTTCCGCGCATTCGCTGGTTGCCTCGCCGTTCAAGTCGGCCTACGTCTCGGCCAAGCACGGCATCGCCGGCCTCACCAAGACGGTGGCGCTGGAGCTTGCGACCTTCAAGATCACCTGCAACTGCATCAGCCCGGGCTATGTCTGGACGCCGCTGGTCGAGAAGCAGATTCCCGACACCATGAAGGCGCGCAGCCTCACCAAGCAGCAGGTCATCCAGGACGTATTGCTGACGGCGCAGCCGACCAAGGAGTTCGTGACCTCCGAGCAGGTTGCCGCGCTGGCGCTGTTCCTGTGCGGCGACGACGCCGCCCAGATCACCGGCGCCAACCTCTCGATCGACGGCGGATGGACCGCCGCGTAGCGTCGCACGGCTTTCGAGCAAGGCCGACAGCGCCTTGTTCGGATCAGCGCTTGCCGAACGCCAGCACGTGCAGCCCGAGCCGCTTGCGCACGATCCAGAACAGGAGCGCGGTCTCGAACGCCAGCGCCATCGAGGTCGCGGCCGCCGCGCCGTGGCCGCCGTAGCGAGGCACCAGCATCAGGCACAGCGCCACGTTCAGGACAAAGGTCAGGCCATAGGCCAGGGCGCAGATGTGCTGATGGCCGAGCATGTTGAGCAGCCGCTCGACCGGGCCGATCGCGGAGCGCACCAGGAGTCCGACGGCGGCAATGAACATGATGTCGTAACCCGCGACGAATGTCGGACCGAACAGCCACAGCAGCGGTTTGCCCAGCGCCAGCAGCACGATGGTCGCCGCCAGTGACGGCCAGAACGTCCACTGGATCGCGTGCGTCACATAGGCCGCCAGCCGCGCCTTGTCGCCGAGCGCATGATACTCGGCAAAGCGGTGCGCGGTCGTCGCCGCCATCGCATAGTGAATGAAGGAGACCAGCGCGAGCGTCTTCACCACGGCGAAATAGACGCCGACCTCTTCCGATGAACGGAATTGCTGCAGCAGCAATATGTCGGTGTAGGACAGCAAGAGGTAGAAGCCTTCGACCATCAGGATGGGCAGCGAGACCGCAAGCCAGCCGCGGAAGTCATAGGCCCTGGGGCCCGGCTCGACATGGCGGCCGAGCCTGCGGTTGAGCACGATCATCTGGCCGATCGTCGCGATCCAGACCGCGGCGGCGCTTGCCAGCATCGCGGCGGTGGCGCCGAGATCGAAGCCGAGCGCGAAGGCGCCGGCGGTCAGGCCGACGATCAGCGACTGGCGCGCGATGAATTGCGGGATCAGGCCGAGCCGCATCCAGTCATGCGAGCGGGCGATGCCGTCCTGGGTATTGGCGAGCACGAACGCCGGCAGTGTGAGGCAGCCGACATAGAGCGGGACGATGGTGTTGGCGTCGATCCAGGGCGACAATACCTTCACGAGGCCGGCCAGCAGCAGCGAGGCGACGGCGGAGACCGCGAACGTCATCCAGCGGCTGCCGGACAGGAAGCCGCGCAGCAGCGCATGTTCGCCGCGGGTGCGGTGTTCCGGAATGATCTTCTGCGCCGACACCGCGATGCCGAAATCCATCATGCTGCCGAGCAGCAGCACCCAGGTCCAGACGTAGACGTAGATGCCGTAATCAGAGCCGCCCATCCAGCGCGCGAGAAGGATCTGGGCGAAATAGGCCAGCGCCGCGCTGACCGCGCGGATGATGAATATCGTGCCGGCGAGCCGCCTGGTGACCGAAGCCTCGCTGGAGCCGCCCAGCAGGGCGCGCAGCCGCGCGATCGGGCCGGCGGGCGAAGCGGTTGCGGATTGCGGATCCATCACGGCCAAACCGGAACATCCCGAAATGCGCCGCGCGACGGCGGCGATGGCCGGATGTATCAACGAGTCGTTAAGATTCGGTTGGGTGAGCATTCTTCTGGGTGAGCATTCTTCGCATTGGTCATTCCGGGGCGATGCGGAGCATCGAACTACGGTGCGCAATTGCGCACCTGAGAATCTCGAGATTCCGGGTGCGCACTTCGTGCGCCCCGGAATGACCCTTTGGGTCAATTCAAGGTGACATTGAATTCATAGGCGCGGTCGCCGCCGACCAGCGTCAGCTTGAGCGCGGCGCCGTCAGGGCTGATGCCGGGCGGCAGGCCCTCGAGTTCAAAGGCAAAGCGCTTCATGCCGGGCGAGGCAGGGTCGACGAGCCGTGGAATCGGCAGCGCCCAGTCCGCTGTCGGTCCCTCCACGAACAGGCTGACGTCGCGCGCGTCGGGCGCGGCGACATCGACCAGCACGCTGGTCTTGCCCTCGCGCCTGACGCCGCGGATGGTCAGCGGGTTGGGATCGCCGACATTGGCGGGCTTCGGCACCGCATTGAGCGCTTCGGAAAGCGCCCCGTCCTCGGTGCTGGCGACGCTGGCAAAGGCGAGTTCGGCGTTAGCCTCGACGGGAATACAGAGCTTGTCGCAAACCGCGTAACTGATGTGGGCGCGCAGCGTCACGGGTTTGTCGGCGCTTTTCGCCACAATCCGCAGCGGCAGCACGACCTGCCGCTTGTAGCCCAGCGCCGTGCCGCCGGCGCCGTCGTCGAACTTCGTGGGCGCCGGCCACAACACGGTGACGGAATCAACATTGTCCGACTTGGAGAAGTCGAAGCGGGGCGGGACGCCGGAATCTCCGGGTGTCCGCCAGTAGGTCTTGTAGCCCGGCTGCAACTGGATGGCGACGCCGCCCAGCAGCACTGCGCCGCTACGCGATCCCGCCAGCAACCGGAGGGCGGAATGCGTATCGCGTTGCCAGGGCGAGGCGTCCTCGGCGCGAACCTCTATCGTCGCACAGGCGGCAACCACCGAGGCGGCGACACCCAGGAGGGTACGCAAGGGAACTGTCACGTTCATGTGACACCTTTACAGGCAAGTCCGGGCGCAAACCATTGAATTGCGTGTGATCGCCAGCCGAAATGGCGGTGGATGGTTGATTGACAGTAACCGCACCCGATATCAGGATATCAACCATGATGAGAGGCCTTTGCGGATGAGCCCTGAAGGCAAGACACCGAAGCCCGTTCGCCGCAAAGCCGCCGGTATTGGCGACAATGCGTCCGACGACGGCTATCTGGACGGCCAGCTGCTGATTGCCATGCCGGTCATGGGCGATCCGCGTTTCGAGCGCTCCGTCATCTACATGTGCGCGCACTCGTCCGAAGGGGCGATGGGAATCATCGTCAATCGCCCGGCCGGAAGCATCGATTTTCCCGGATTGCTGGTGCAGCTCGAAATCATCGAGAAGGCGGACCAGATCAAGCTGCCGGAGAACGCCGAAACCATGAAGGTGCTGAAGGGCGGTCCGGTCGATACCGGCCGCGGCTTCGTGCTGCATTCGAGCGATTTCTTCATCAAGGATGCGACGCTCAACATCGATGGCGGCATTTGCCTGACCGCGACCGTCGATATCCTCAAGGCGATCGCCAGGGGTGCGGGACCCAAGCACGCGATCCTGGCATTGGGCTATGCCGGCTGGGCGCCGGGGCAGCTCGAAAACGAGATCCAGCACAATGGCTGGCTGCATTGCGACGCCGATCCGGACCTGATCTTCGGCGCCGACGTCGATGAAAAATACCAGCGCGCGCTGCGCAAGATCGGGATCGATCCCGGCATGCTGTCGAACCAGGCCGGGCACGCGTAGCCCGGCCGTCATGCCCCGCGAAAGCGGGGCATCCAGCAATAAGTGGTCCGTGACGGAGGCGGGGTCTCCCCAGTGGCAGGAACAACTCTTAGGGATGCTGGTCAGGCCGGCCACAGAACTCGCGGCCATTAGGTATCGATCTTGGCGTCGTGCTGCTCGAATGTCGGGATCACGTCGCTGTTCATCAGGTGCACGGCGGTGACCGGCAGCTTGTTGGGTTAGATGCGTGTCCAACCGGCCACATCGACCCCGGGGAGCCGCACAATGCGCCAGCAGACGCATCAGCTACTCTTAGCTACTCCTTCAATACCCCAACAAGGATTCCCGGAGGTTTTGCACATCAGCGGGTAACGCGTTGGGTAAGCACTGCCTGCTTGTAGATGCATGCTCGCCCCTGCGCACTCTCGTCAAGGCCAGCCTGTCGCGGACTCAGAACGTCATTTTCAGACGCATGAGAGGAAGAACAGCTAAGCCGCTCCAACGCGCGGGCACGAACGTGGAGAACTGCTGGCTGATTTGGAGAACGCCGCTCAGGGTGACGGACGGATTAACAATATAATCAGCTCTTCCGGCGGCCTGAAGAATGAGATCCTGTCGACCTCCGGGGAAGGATGTGAAGTATTTGCCTTCGACCTTGCCGCTCGCCCCCACAGTGAGGCCCGGAATTTGCGTTTGTGCGGTCATACTGCCCTGAAGACGAGCCGTGAAATTCTCCTGGGTTGCAATGTCAGAGAAGGTGTATTCGCCAGCTGCTGATGCGGCGCCGGAGAGGCAATAGACCTCGGCACCTTTAGGGCCACATACATTGCCATCGAGGTTGATGTTGGTCCGCCCCCAAGTCACCGACGGCGTGAAAAGCTCGACTTGGTAGGGAGAAAACCCGGACCCGAAGACGGTCGTTGAGGAGAGCGAGTAACTCAGCGCATCAACAGTCGTCGTACCGGGCGAGGCGAGGTGGTTTGGGCCACGAACGGTATTCATGACCTGGATGTACGAAGCGCTGTTGGAAAGGAGTTCGATGTTTTTTGCTACCAGCTTCGCATAGCGCTGGTCTGCGACCCCCGAGGAGAATACCAAGCTGTCGGTTACGCCGATGGGTACGTTGACCGTCACGGATGCGCTGTTCGTGAAGACTCCGTCGCTGACGCGGTTCAGGTTGCTCTTTGTAGCATTGGTGTCAAAGACCGACTGGGATTGTATCGCTACCGTCACCGTGGTCTTTCGTTCAACAACCTTCGGGACGTACTCGGTCCGAACGCGGGTTCGCTTGACCTTAATTGTCTCCTTCTCCGGAATGCCAAACGCCCTGTAGGCCCGCTCTAGCGCTTCAGGCGAGGCATCCATTGGAAGCAAGGTGTTGGTGTCCTTGAGCGCCTTATTCAATCGACTCCTGCGCTGCTCCGGTGTTAGGGTTACGGTCTCCTCTCTCGTCACCGTTTCGGTGCGACGGACGGGAACCTGCTCGATGACCGGCAACGATGGCTTGATGTCCGGCGGCGGGAGTGCATTCTCAATGCGTACTTGCAGGTTGGGATCGACAGCCTGCGCGAACGCTGGGAAAGTGACAATTGGCAGAGTCGCCAAGACTACGTATCGGAGAGTATTGGTTTGCATGAAATTGCCCCACACTGACCGGAAAAAGGCGCACGCACGGTTGCTCCCGTGTTCGATGATTATGGTCTTGGGGTCGGCAGCTTGCTTCTTTTTTACTACTGTCCCGCAGTTGCACGCCGCCTCGATAGGCGCCGACCCAAACCTACAATCGAGAATCGACCAAGCCCTGCCGAATTCGAATGACCGCCTTCTCGAAAATCTGCGTCCAGGCGCTGGAAGCCGGTCGCCTAAGCGCGTGAAAGAAAAATCGCAATACCTTCGCTCTCACAAACCTCGACTGCAAAAGGAGAAGCTTCTCATTCCGTCGGCGAAAGAGTTCTGATCCACTCAGTTCACCTTAGTGTAGATATTCAACAATACAACCCCAGGATTTAAAAGAGTTCCGGACTGTTGCTACCGTGCAACGCGGGGTTGCGTGGGTTAGGGATCACCAGCATTCGCAATTTTCAACGACTGCACCTGCTGGATCGCTCACCTCCGCGGGCGACGCCGAGTGCTACTCCGCCGCCTGCTGCGTTACCGTGGGTTCCGTGCCGGCGACGGTAGCGCGGCGCATGTCGCGCGGTTGCGACTGGTCGTAGCGCCGGACCCGATGCATGGTCTGGCGATTGTCCCACATGACAAGGTCATGCAGCGTCCATTTGTGGACATGGACGAACTCCCGCTGGGTGGCGTGCTCGGTCAGATCGCGCAGCAACAGCCGCGCCTCGGGCACGCTCATGCCCCTGATGGCGCCCGCGTGCGAGGACAGATACAGCGACTTGCGGCGATGCACCGGATGGGTGCGCACCAGCCGCTGCAGCACCGGCTTGAACATCTGCTTTTCCTCGTCGGTGTAATCCATGAAGCCGAGCGAGCCGCGCGAATACATCAGCGAGTGCTCGCAGATCATGTCCTCGATTTCGGCCTTGGTGTCGTCGTCGAGCGCGTCATAGGCCGCGCGCATGTCGGCGAACTCGGTGTTGCCGCCCTTGGGGTTCACCACCCGCGCGGACAGCAGCGAGAATTTGGCCGGGATCGGGCGGAAAGAGCTGTCGGAATGCCAGAGGCAATTGCCGAGGTTGAACAGATGGGTGCGGCTGTCGCGCGGCAACGGCTTGCCGTCCTTGCCGAGGTTGGAGACGTCGTTCAGCCCCGACGTCAGCCGATAGTCTTCCTTCTTGGTCACGGTGCCGCCGCGCGCGCTCTCGCGCTCGCCGAAGTTCAGCGCGAAGGCCAGTTGCTGCTCGTCGGTGATGTCCTGGTTGCGGAACAGCAGCACGGCATATTTGTCCATGCCGGCCTCGATGTCCGCCGCCTCCTGCGGGGTCAGGGGCTTGCGCAGATCAACGCCCGAGACCTCGCCGAAGAACACCGGATGAAGCTGCCGGATCGTGACCGTCATGGTGTTTCTCCTGAAAGCGGCGGGCGGTTCGTCCCGCTCCGATTGCAGGAAAAACTACTCCCGGACACGCCCAAGTCAACGCCGCGAACGCATGTCCGCTAAGCGTTTCGCGCCATCAACCCGCCGTCCACGGGAATCACCGCGCCGGTCAGGAACGAGGCGGCCGGCAGGCACAGGCTCAGCGTCATGTGCGCCACTTCCTCGGGGTCTCCATAGCGGCCGAGTGCGGTCCGGCGTCTTGCGTAGATCGCCTTGTGCTCGTCGGCGATCCGGGCGGTCATGCCGGTGGTGATAGGTCCCGGGCAAATGCAGTTCACGGTGATGCCGTTGCGGCCAAGCTCGACCGCGAGCGAACGGGTAAGGCCGACCACGCCGGCCTTGGCGGCGGAGTAGGGGCTGTGCAGGGCGGTGGCGCCGAGCGCCTCGGTCGAGGCGATGTTGACGATCCGCGGCGATTTCGATTGGCGCAGGTAGGGCAGCGCGGCGCGGATGATGCGGGGGTGCGCGGTCAGCATCACGGCCAGGCCCCGGGCCCAGGCGTCCTCATAGCCCGCGTCGTCGATCGCGACCCGCACGGAGATGCCGGCATTGTTGACCACGATGTCGAGCCCGCCGAAATGCCGGGCGACGTTGTCGACGACGGCGGCGATGCTGTCGCGGTCGGCGACGTCGAGCGTCCACGCTTTCGCGCTGCCGCCGCTGGCGACGATCCCGGCCGCCACAGCCTCCGTGGCCTCGGCATTGACATCGGTGACGGCGACGTTGGCGCCCTCGGCCGCGAAAACCCGCGCCGTGGCGCGGCCCATGCCGCTGGCGGCGCCGGTGACGAGAACGGTCAGGCCTTTGACGGAACGGCTGAGCTCTTTGAAATCTGACATCATGGGATCCCGACAGGGTGCTGATCGCGTTACAGGATTGACAAGGCTGTCACCGATCCGCAGAGAGGTCAACGAAGCCGGAAGGATGGCAAAACAACAAGAGGACGCCGGGATGAACGAACTGGATTTCAGCGGCAAGCAGGTGCTTGTGGTCGGCGGCTCCAGCGGCATCGGCAACGGCATCGCGCAGGCCTTTCGCGCCAAGGGCGCGCGCGTCGCGGTCTGCGGCACCCGGGCGGGTGCGGCGGATTACTCGCCCGACGAGGGCTCGCATCTCCAGGGTCTCGACTATTTCCAGCTTGACGTCAGCAAGGCGCAGATGATCGAGGCATTGCAGCCGCCGTTCGAGAAACTCGACGTGCTGGTGCTGGCGCAGGGCGCGGTGATCTACCGCCGCGGCGAGTTCGAAATGGACGGCTTTCGCAAGGTGCTGGAGGTCAATCTGATGAGCCTGATGGCCTGTGCGACCAAGTTTCATCCGATGCTGAGCGCCGGCAGGGGTTCGCTGATCATCATCAGTTCGACCGCCGCCTATCATTCGACCATGGGCAATCCGGCCTACAACGCCTCCAAGACCGGCGCGGTGGGCCTCACCCGCACGCTCGGCGAGGCGTGGGCCGAGAACGGCATCCGCGTCAACGGCATCGCGCCCGGGCTGGTCGACACCAAGATGACCAAGGCGACCACCGCCAATCCGAAGCGCCTCGAGGGCGCGCTGGGGCGAATCCCGTTGCGGCGGCTTGGCACGCCTGCCGACATGGCCGGCGCCGCGCTGTTCCTGGCCTCGCCGCTGTCGTCCTACATCATCGGCCAGACCATCGTGGTCGATGGCGGTCTCATCCTGTGAGCCAGGTTCTGTGAGCCAAGCTTCCGGAATGCTTTAGGAGTTCGGTTCGCCGGCGCTTCGCTCCATCGCGGAATTCCGGTCGCTATCGCGTGACGTTGCCCGGCGGGACCTCCGCCGATCGTCCGACACTGCCGGGCGGGCGCGGCACACCGGGCGCCCCGGGTGCGCGCGGCGGCGCGGCGGATGGGGCCGGCGCCGGCGGCCGCGGCGCGGCGCCGAAACCGAAGAACTCGCGCAGCGTCGGCGGCCCGGTCTGGGCAGGGCGGACTTGAATCTGCGGCTGCAACGGCTGCGGCCTCCGCTGCTGCTGTTGCAGCGGTTGCGGCGCCGGAAGCAACAATTGCTTCTGCGTTCCGGGCGCCACCGCCGTCGTTCCGCCCGGCGACGAAGCGGCGACCGGCGTGTCGCCCCTGGCCGGCTCGCGGCCGATTTCGCGGCGCGGCCAGATGAAATCATCGGCGCGGCCGGCCGGGGGCGCCAGCGGTTCACCCTTCACCAGCGTCCGCGCGGCAAGCGCATCGACCGCGGCCGGGCGTGAACCCGGACCGCCGAGCAATTGATCGCTGCCGACCGAGGAGGCCACCAGCGGCAGGATCGGTCCAGCCAATGGCCGCGGCGCGGGCTGTCCGGGAACGGCACTGGCATCGGGCGTCGTCGGTTCGATCGGCACCGCGATGACGCCGGAGCGGGAGGCGAGCAGGCGCGTCACCTCGCGCTCGACATAGTGCGCCAGCTTGCGCGCGCCGGGCTTGGTGAAGAAGACGCCGTCGGCGGTGCGGAGTTGGCGGTTCTGGCCTTCGAAATCGGGACCCTTCTGCAGGAAGCGGCCGGATTCATCGACAAAGCCGTCCCAGACGTCAACATAGGTGATGCCGGCCTTGCCGGCCGCGTCACGATACAGCGCGTTGAGGTACAGCATGTCTGCCGTCCCCTTCTGGCCGCGTATCGCGGGCAGGCCGACCCACAGCACCGGCACGCCCTTGCTCTTCAGCACGACGATCATTTCCTCGATCTTCTTGCTGTAGAGTTCGACCCAGCGCTCGTCGCGAAACTCGTTGAGGCCGCCGCCCGGCGCGCGCGCGGTCTTGTCCGGCGCGCTCTGCGGCGTGTCGTTGTCGGCCGCATCGTCCTCCGCATCATCGGCCTTAGCCGCGTCGGCCGAAGCCTCCGGCTTTGGCTTGGCTTCACTCGGCTTGGTGTCGCCTGGTTTGGCATCGCCCGGCTTGCTGCGCGCGTCCTTCTTCTCGTCCTTCTTGTCGCTCTTCTTCTCGGGGACCGGCTCGCGGATCGCCTGGCGGTCGTTGAGGCCGAGCATGACGACGATGGCATCCGGCTTCTCATTGGCGAGAATGCCGCGGGCGGCGGCAATCCAGTCAGCCGGCTCGCCGCGCGGCTGATATTTGATCAGGCCGGATACGGTCTTGTGCTTGCGGATCACGCCCATGTCGGGCTGGTCGAGGTAGGTATCTTCGAGGCCGTAGGCGAGCCAGTCGGCCATGGCGTCACCCAGCACCAGCACGTTCCGTTCCGGCACCGTGTCACGCTTGGCGGGGGCAGGCGCGCGGGAGAAATCCTGGCGCGGCGCCTGCGGCGGGGGTTGCTGGAACGGGGTGAAGAAATCGCCGCCAAACCAGCCGCCGCCGCGCTGTGGCGCTTGCCGCTGCGGCGGACCACCAAAACCGAAATTGAAGAATTGCGCCGAAGCGGGGCCGACGATCCCGACCAGGAGCGCGATCGCGACCACCAGCGCCACCAGTGGGCCCGGCTCGGTGAACACGCTCAGAAAGGAAGTTGGCTTTCGCATCCGGCTCGGTCGCAATGGCTCTGGGGCTGGCAATTATAATAGCGGAATCAGGCTGCAAGCGGGCGAATTTCGGTGCCATGAACCGGGGCTGCAAGGTCTTGTCAAATCTTATCCTGAATCGGGCGTTTCGGGGTGACTTTCACGCCTGAAAGACGGGTTTTACCGCCCCCGGAGCCGCTCCAGGACCTCGTAGGAGGCAAAGCCGTCCGCCGGCACCCCGATGGAAGCCTGGAAGCCGCGCAGCGCCTCCCGGGTCTGCCCGCCAAACTGGCCGTCCGGCGCGGCCTTGTAGAGGCCGCGCTGGGCCAGCAATTGCTGCAGTTCCAGCCGCTCGGCCCGCGACAGCACCCGTTCCTGACGCGGCCATGGTTGCACCAAGGGCGGGTCGCCGCGCAGGCGGTCGGCGAAGTGGCCGATCGCCAGCGCATAGGCCTCCGCCGGGTTGTATTTCATGATGACGCGGAAGTTCTGCAGCATCAGGAAACCCGGGCCCCTGGCCCCCGCCGGCGCCAGCAGGTAGGCCTTTTCGGCCGGGTTCGGGAACGGCCTGCCATCGGCGCGCGTCAGGCCCTGGCCCTGCCATTGCGCGATCGTCATCGCCTTTGCCTTGTCCGCCAGCATGAAGTTGAAGCCCTGCGGCAGCATCACCTCGTAACCCCAGCTCTGTCCGCTTTGCCAGCCGTCCTTCCGCAGGTTGTTGGCGGTCGAGGCAATCAGGTCGGCGACGTTGTCGACGACGTCGCGGCGGCCGTCGCCGTCGGCGTCCACGGCATAGCGTTTGAACGAAGTGGGCATGAACTGCGTCGGCCCGAACGCCCCGGCCCAGGAGCCGCGCATTTGCTCGGGCCGCAGATCGCCGCGGTTGAGGATCTCGAGCGCGGTGAGGAACTCATCCTTGAAGTAGGCCTGGCGGCGGCCGACGCAGGCGAGGGTCGCGGTGGAGTTCAGCACGCTGCGGTCGCCCATTTGCGTGGAGTAGTTGGATTCGATTCCCCAGATCGAGGCGATGGCATGGCGGTCGACACCATACGCTTTCTCCATCGCGTCGAACTGCGGCTTGTAGCGGGCGAGAATCTCGCGGCCCTTGGCGAGGCGGTTCTCGTTCACGAGGATGTCGAGATAGTCCCAGATCGCCTTGGTGAATTCAGGCTGCGAATCCATCAGGTCCATGATCCGCAGATCGGGGGTGAGCCCCGCGGTGAAGCGCTCGAAGTTCTGCTGCGTGACGTTGCGGCGCGCGGCGTCAGGCCACATCGCGGCGACGCAGTTGGGAAAGTTCGCCGCCGCCTGCCGGATCGCGCTTGCGGTCATCAGCGGATGGCCGGAGGCGCCATCCTCGCCGCTCCAGGGCGGCGGCGCGGGCGGTCCGCCCTCCGTGCCTTGCGCGGCCTGCGGCGCGGGAGCGGATTTCTGGCCCGAAAAGATGTTGCCGAGGAAGTTCGAAATGCCGTCGCTGCCGGCGGATTGGGCCTGGGCCGGCTCGACAGAGACAAGCCGGCTGAGACATAGCAGCGCGACCGCGACGATCGCCGCGCAGGCCGGTCTAGTTATCGCCGGTTCCTTCGCACCCATGTCCTGTCCATCCGTCCCGTGGTTCGCCCTTCGAGAACGCCTTGCCACGATTGCCATCGGCTTAACAGAGCCGGTATTTTGTTGTCGCGCCCCTCTTCCGCCAGGGGGTAGGCGAAACAATGGTGACCATACATCCGCCTTTGTTCCCGGATGCAAACCGGTTACCAACGTGCGATCAAGACTTTTCGTGTTCCGCAACTCTTCATCTTCCAAGGGCTCCCGACATCGCCATGAAAATCCGCAAAGCCGTCTTTCCGGTCGCCGGTCTCGGCACCCGCGTCCTGCCCGCCACCAAGGCGATGCCCAAGGAGATGCTGACCATCGTCGACAGGCCGCTGATCCAGTATGTGGTCGACGAAGCCAGGGAAGCCGGCATCGAGCATTTCGTCTTTGTCACCGGGCGCAACAAGGGCGTGATCGAGGATCATTTCGACCGCATGTTCGAACTCGACACCACGCTGGCCGCGCGCGGCAAGAAGGCCGAGCAGGAGATACTGGCGCGCGACCAGCCCGAGGCCGGCGCCATGAGCTTCACCCGCCAGCAGGCGCCGCTTGGTCTCGGCCATGCGGTCTGGTGCGCGCGCGATATCGTCGGCGACGAGCCGTTCGCCGTGCTGCTGCCGGACGAACTGGTGCTCAACAGCCCGGGTTGCCTGAAGCAGATGATCGAGGCGGCGGCCAGGCTCGGCGAGAAATCAAATTTGCTCGCGGTGGAGGCGGTGCCTGACGATCTCACCCATCAATACGGCATCTGCGGTGTCGGCAAGCGTCTGGCCGGCAACATGTTCGAGGTTGACGGCATGGTGGAGAAGCCGCCGAAAGGCACCGCGCCTTCCAACCTCTCGATCACCGGACGCTACATCCTGCAGCCGGAAATCTTCAGGATTCTCGAAACCCAGGAGCGTGGCGCCGGCGGCGAGATCCAGCTCACCGACGCGATGAGGGTGCTCGCCGGCACGCAGCGCTTCTATGGCGTCGAATTCGCGGGCGAGCGGCACGATTGCGGCTCGAAGCCCGGCTTCCTGCGCGCCAACATCGCCTATGGCATGGCCCGCCCCGAGTTGCGCGAGGGTTTGCGCAGCGAGATGAACAAATATCTGGAGAAGTGACGGGAGCAGCGCGACGCGCTGCTTTCGTCATTCCGGGGCGCGCATAGCGCGGACCCGGAATCTCGAGCGACCATCGCAAGGGCGCTTCGGTCTTTGGCAAATCGCCGATTGGGGATACGGGTGAACGATTACGACCTGCTGCGGGACTATCTCAGAAAACAGAAGCTTCCTGAATTCGTGCTGAGCTTCGAACAGATCGAGGCGATCATCGACGCCGCGCTGCCGCGCGCCGCCCAGCGGGCGTCATGGTGGGAAACCGAGCGCAGTCCGCAGGAGAAGATGCCGCAGCGCGAGGCCTGCCTTGCCGCCGGCTACATCGCGACCCGGCAGGCCGACGGCAAGAGCGTGAAGTTCAGGCGGATGAAGCTGCGCGGCTCCTCAACATAAGCCAGGCTAACACTGCTCATAACATGAGACGTGAAGCACCGCGCATCTGCGATGGGAGGGAGGCTCTCAGTTACGAACCGCTTCGATGACACTGAGGTCCAGTGCCGGGACTGCAACAGTTTGGGTGATCGAAAGACCCGCCTGGGCCAGCAATTGACTATACTCTTTTTCTGTTCGCTCCTGTCCTCCGGGCATCGCCATCATGTTCATATCGGCCATCGCCATTCGCTGATTAGCCGGCGTCGCCTCCATTCGCTCCGGCATGACCCGCTCGACCAAGATGATCTTGCTGGCTTGATGCATTGCCTCGCGGCAATTCTTCAGGATGGTGAGGCTTTGCCCATCATCCCAATCGTGAATGATAAACTTGAGGATATAGACGTCGGCTCCGGTCGGTACCGAACGAAAGAAGTCGCCGGCGACAACTTCGCAACGTGCGGTTACGTTGGCTTCGGCAAGCTTGCCAGCCGCCTCGGCGTTTCCGTCCGGCAGATCGAACACAACACCATTAATGTTTGGATATGCGCCCGCGATCGCCGCCATCAAGGCGCCATTTCCGCCGCCCACGTCGATGATCTTGCGGAAGGCCGAGAAATCGTAGGTCGAGATCAGCGCCTGGGTGATCCGTCTTGTATTTTCCGCCATGGCCTCGTTGAAGATGATGGCCTGATCAGGATTTGCGGCCAAATATTCGAAGGTCCCCATCCCGTAGATGCGGCGGGTTCCTGATTCGCCTGTTTTTACGGAGGTGGGTAGCTCTCCCCAGGATCGCCAGGCCCGCTCGCCGCCAAACATCAAGGCCACATTCCGCATCGTGCCCGGAACATTCGAACGCAGAGGGCTGCCCAAGGCGGTCAAGGCGAAGCGATCGCTCCCGAGGTCCTCGAGCAGTCCCATGCTTGCCAGAGCACGCAGCAGCCGACGCAGCGGCCCGATGCTTGTCTTGGTTGGTAGCGCGAGGGCTTCGGCCGTCTGCGGCCCAGCCGCGAGCAGATCGGCTATTCCAAGATGCGCCGCGGTATGCACCACGCGCGCGGGCATGTAGCCCATGATCAGCGAAAGCAATGCTGCGGGCTCGTAACTGGGGTCAGATACCGGCATCGCTCACCCTCATTGTCTTGCTTCCGCAGGTCGCGGTGCAATCAGTCAGCTCTCTTTACTGCCGAAAGAATATCGCGCACTTTGGCGCGCTGTTCCTCGATGGCAGCCGAGAATTGTGCCGGTCCCTCGACGCGGACGGCGATGCCCGCGGCGCGCAACCGAGAGCCAATTTCCGGGTTGACGGCGACGGCCGCAATATCGCTCGCGATTCGGTCCCGAAGGGTAACCGTCAGATCCCGGTTTCCGAAAAAGCCCACCACACCTTCGAAGGTGAGTTCGGGAAACCCGGCTTCTTCGGCCGTTGGTACCTCCGGGGCGATCGGCGATCGCTGTCGATTGGTGACCATTAACAGCCGCGCCTTGCCACTCTGGACGGTGGACATCAATATTGCTGGCGTTGTCACAATCACCTGAATGCGATTTTCGGCAAGATCCTGAATCGCGGGTGCGAAATCGCGATATGGCACCTGGATCAACGCGAGCCCGGAGCGCTTTTGCAATGCAAGGAAAATGTAGTGTGGCAGGCCTGTGGTGGCCGCCCAGTTGAATTTCTCGGGATGAGCCTGCGCCGCCTCGATGAACGCTTGTAGCGAACGAACGCCGTTCGGCGACGAAACCGCGATAGTGAAAAAATTGTCGATAGCTGTCGCAATCGGCACGATGTCTCGAACGGGATCATAGGGCAGCTTGTCGTGGATTAGGGGATTGATCGAGATCGGGCCCGCGAACGAGAACAACAGCGTATGATCGTCGTGCGCACTAACAAAACTTGCAACCGCCGGAATGCCATCAGCGCCGGGGCGATTATCGACGACGACGGGCTGCCCCCACCGTTCAGCAAGCTTTTCAGCAAACAGGCGAGCCGCGAGATCGGTCGCCAGACCGGCAGGCAGCGGCACGATGATCCTCACCGGACGTTGCGGCCAAATTTCTGGACGAGCCGGCGTCGAAGCGCAGATCATGAAAGCAGCGAACAAGACAGAAAGGTAGCGCGCTCCGATAACCATTGGTCGCCCCTTGTGTTGAGATGTCGTGATTATCCGCGTTTCCTTCGACCGGCCCCTGGCCGCGCGTGCATCTTGTTGGCGTTCACGACATGCACCAGAATGTCCAGAAGCAGATCTTTCTCCTTGCCAGTCAGGCAAGCCAGCATGCGGTCATTAGCCGCCAAAACGCCGGGACGACATCTACGCAACAGCTTCTTTCCTTGCGGCGTGATGTAGAGTTCGTGCGCCCGGCGGTCAGCAGCACTCACCGACCGCTTCAAGAGGCGTCGCGCTTCAAGTTTGTCGGCTATCAGGCTTACGTTGTTGCGGTCGATACCGAGCGCTTCCGAAAGAGTTTGCTGGCTGATTCCCGGCATGTCATCGACGAAGACCAGCAAGGCATACTCGAGTTGCACGAGCTCAGCGTCTGCGAGGGCTTCCGCGACCATCGATTGGCAGATTTGCTGCAATCTCCTTGCCAGAGGCGCCAGGGCGCGACGGACAGGAACGCCGTCTTGCGCCGTAAAGACGCGGGCAGGCTCGATCTCTGCGGTTGATGCTAGCATCCGACTTCAACCCAATCATCATGTATTTGATAATCATATTTATGATTAATTGGTATGTCAACCTGAGGGTGCGAAGTGATTTGATCGGTGGAAACCACTCCGTTCTCTGATTTAGAATCTGATGCGGAATCGTATGCGCGCTTGAGCCGATGCGCGGACAAGATATGGTCCGCGGTGCGGCCTGGGACCCCCGCTAACGATGGCAAAGCTCAACCCGCCGACTCCAGCCGCTCCTCGGTCAACAGCCGCATCGCGGCGTCGGCGTCCATCGGCTCGCCGAAGGCGAAGCCTTGCGCGTATTCGCAGCCGAGCTGATAGAGCTCGACCGCGTCCGAGTCCGTCTCCGCGCCCTCGGCGACCACGTCCATGCCGAGGTCATGGGCCATCGCGATGATCGATTTGAGGATCACCGGCCGGGTGCCGCGGCTGGTGGTGCGCACAAAGGACTGGTCGATCTTGATGGTGTCGAAGGGGAACCGCTGCAGATAGGACAGCGAGGAATGGCCGGTGCCGAAATCGTCCAGCGACAGCCCGGTGCCGAGTTCGCGGATTCGCGTCAGCATCTGCGCGGCGTGCTCCGGATTCTCCATCACCAGCGATTCCGTCAGTTCCAGCTTCAGCGTGCCGCGCGCCACCGAGGAGCGCGACAGCACGGTGCGGATGTCGTGGATCAGATCGTGCCGCAGCAACTGCCGCGAGGAGACGTTGACCGAGGCAAAGATCGGCTCGCGCGATCGCATCGCGCGCTGCCAGATCGCCAGTTGCCGCGCGGTCTGGTCCATCACGAACAGGCCGAGATCGACGATCAGGCCGATTTCCTCGGCGATGCCGATGAATTCGGAGGGCGACATCCGGCCGAGCTTGGGATGATCCCAGCGCGCCAGCGCCTCGAAGCCGGCGATCGAGCGATCTTCCAGCCGCACGATCGGCTGGTAGAGAATGGTGATTTCCTGCCGCTCGATGGCGCGGCGCAGTTCGCTCTCCAGCGTCAGGCGGTCGGTCTTGCGGGCGCGCATCGCGGGCTTGTAGACGTCGATGCGGTCGCCGCCGATGCGCTTGGAGTGATACATCGCAAGCTCGGCGTCCTTGATGATCTCGTCGGACAATGGCGTCTGCGGGTCCGACAGCGCCAGCCCGATCGAGGCGGTCAGGAAGATCTCGCGGTCGTTGAAGGCGATCGGCGCGCGGATGGTCTTGCGGATGGTTTCGGCGAACGCGGTGATGCGCGCCGGGTCCTGCTCCGACATCAGCAGCAGGCCGAACTGGTCGCCGGCAAGCCGCGCCAGCGTGTCCTGGGGTTTCAGAATCCGCGTCAGCCGCCGCGCCAGCGTCAGCAGGATCGAATCGCCGACGGCGATGCCGACGGAATCGTTGACCTGCTTGAAGCGATCGAGGTCGATCATCATCAGCGTCGGCCGCAGGTTCGGCATGGTCTTGGCGAAATTCGCCACCGCGCCGAGCCGGTCGATGAACAATTTGCGGTTCGGCAGGCCGGTGAGGTTGTCATGCACGGAATCGTGCAGCATGCGCTCTTCGGCGTTCTTGATTTCGGTGACGTCGGTCAGCGTGCCGACCACGCGCGAAACCTCGCCGTCGGAGCCGACCACGGGCCGCGCCTTGAGCGCGAACCACATGAAGTGGCCGTCGGGCGTGCGCAGGCGGAAATCCTGCACCAGCCGGCCGCGGCGCTGGTCAAGCACGCTGTCGAGCGCGGCGCGGAAGCGGTCCTGGTCGAGCGGGTGCAGCACTTCGAGCCATTTCGCCGCCGGGCCTTCCAGCGTGCCGCGCTTGAGGCCGAGCAGGCTCTCGGTTTCCGGGCTGGTGAACACCTTGTCGGCGGAGACGTCCCAGTCCCAGATCAGGTCGCCGGAGCCGGTCAGCGCCAGCGCCCGGCGCTCGATGTCGGAGACGATGCCCGTGGTCGCGCCGCCGCCGGCAAAGGCGTGCTGCATGACGGTGAACCCGATCAGCATCACGATCAGCACGAGGCCGCCGAGCAGCGCCGGGCCGACAATGTCGTTGGTGACGCTGCCGCCGACGGCCATGCCGGCGGCGATCACCCAGACCACCAGCAGGAACCAGGTCGGGATCAGCAGCACGGCGCGATCGAAGCCGTGGGTCGACAGATAGACGATGAGCGCGAAGCCCGCGAACGCGATCAACACCAGCGACATGCGCGCAATGCCCGAGGCGGCCGCCGGATCGTACAGCGCCAGCGCCACCAGCGAGCCCAGGAAGGTCAGCCAGCCGAGGGTGATGTGGGAATATCGTACATGCCATCGGCTCAGGTTGAGATAGGCGAACAGGAACACCAGCAGCGTCGCCGCCAGGATCGCTTCGCCGGCCGCGCGCCACACGCGCTCGGCGTTGTTGGACATGTCGAGCACCTTGCCCCAGAAGCCGAAATCGATGCCGATATAGACCAGCACCGCCCAGGCCAGCGCGGCCGCGGCCGGAAACATGATGCTGCCCTTGACCACGAACAGAATGGTGAGCACGAGCGCCAGCAGGCCTGAAATGCCGATGACGATGCCCTGGTAGAGGGTGAACGAGTTGACCTTGTCCTTGTAGGCGTCCGGCTCCCACAGATAGAGCTGCGGCAGTTTATCGGTCCGCAGTTCGGCCACGAAGGTGACGACGGAGCCGGGATCGAGCGTGATGCGGAAGATATCCGCGGTGGCGCTGTCCTGCCGCTCGGGGCGATCGCCGGTGGAGGGCGTGATGGTTGCGATGCGCGACAGGCCGAGATCGGGCCACAGCAGCCCCGAGGACACGATCCGGTAATGCGGCGCGACGATCAGGCGGTCGAGTTGGTCGTCGGTGTTGTTGGCGAGCGCAAACACCACCCAGTTCAGTCCGCCCTCGCGGGCGCGAACCTCGATGCGGCGAACGATGCCGTCGGTCCCCGGCGCGGTGGAAACCTGGATGCGGTCCGTTTCGCTGCGCTGGTGATCGAGTACCGCGGTCAGGTCGATCGCGGGCGCGTCGCTGCGGACGCTGACGGCGTCGATGGCCTGCGCCGCCGGCGCGGTCGCAATAACCATGAGGCCGAGCGCGAGCGGCGCAAGACACCTGATCACTCGCAATATCCTACTCCGCAATCGACGATACGCCCGGTCCCGGCGCGGGTCCGACGACGCGCGATAAATGACATGAAAGCGAAGCGAATCAAAGGCTTTCCGCCTTGCTTCGCGCGCGACCGTTAGACCGCCAACACAATTTTGCCAATATGTTCGCTGGTCTCCATGCGCCGGTGCGCATCCGCGGCTTTTTCCAGCGGGAAGCTGCTGTCCATCAGCGGTTTGACCCGCCCATCGCGCAACAGCGGCATCACTTTCGCCTCGATCGCCGCGACCATCGCCGCCTTGTCGGCGTTACTGCGCGGGCGCAGCGTGGAGCCGGTGTGAGTCAACCGCTTCACCATGACCTTGGCGATGTTGACCGTGACCTTCGGTCCGTTCAGCGTCGCAATCTGCACAATACGGCCGTTGATCGCCGCAGCGTCGTAGTTGCGATCGACATAGTCGCCGGCAACCATGTCGAGGATCAGGTCGGCGCCCGCATCCTTGGTTTCCGCCTTGACGACGGCGACGAAGTCCTCCGTCTTATAGTTGATCGCGCGGTCGGCGCCGAGCTTGAGGCAGGCGTCGATCTTGGCCTGCGATCCGACGGTGACGATCACCTTGGCGCCGAACGCCTTGGCGAGCTGGATCGCCATGGTGCCGATACCGGATGAGCCGCCATGGATCAGCAGTGTTTCGCCGGGCTTCAGCCCGCCGCGCTCGAACACGTTGTGCCACACCGTCATCAGCGTTTCCGGAATCGCGCCGGCTTGCTGGATCGACAGCGACGGCGGCACCGCCATCGCCTGGGCGTCCTGCGCGATGCAGTACTGGGCGTAGCCGCCGCCCGCGACCAGCGACATCACCTTGTCGCCGAGTTTATGCCTGCTTGCGCCCGCGCCGAGCGCGACCACTTCGCCCGCGATCTCAAGGCCGGGCAGGTCGCTGGCGCCGGGCGGCGGCGGGTAGGCGCCGGAGCGCTGCGCAATGTCGGGACGGTTGACGCCCGCGGCCATCACCTTGACCAGGATTTCCCCCGGACCGGGAACGGGCACGGCGCGGGTTTCCGGCAACAGCACTTCGGGGCCGCCGGGCTTGCTGATACCGATGACGGTCATTTGCGCGGGCAGCTTTTCCATGATTTGTCCTAGCGAAATGCGGGAATTTGAATGCGCCCCTGATTAGCCAGCCCGGCTCCGGCTGGCAACCGCTTGCAGGGGATCGCCGGGGTCTTTCGGAGCCGCCGGGAGGAGGGAAGCGCATGGCGATCGAGGATGACGACAAGCCGCGGAAGAAGATCACCCACGACATCGGCCAGGATCTGTCGCTGCTGTCGGTCGAGGAACTGGCCGAGCGCATCGCGCTGCTGAAGCAGGAGATCGTGCGGCTCGACGCCGCCATGACGAAGAAGCGCGCCTCAAAGGACGCCGCGAACAGCTTTTTCAAGCCGTAGCGTTGTGGGAGACAAAATTCGGCCATTGGCCGATGGTCGCCGAGGCCTGAAGAAAATCCGTTGTTTACGATCAATTAAGCTTTCTCGTTTATGACTCTCTTTGTCCTCGTTTGGACACCGAGTGGCTCCTGTCCACTCTGTTTGACGCCTCCCTGTTATCAACTTCAAAGCCGCCGGAAACGGCGGCTCTTTTTTTCCCGCCACGGCTGGAAACCATAAATCCGGTTGCTGCTGGACTCTCGCCCGCACCCGCGCAATGATTTGTTCATCATAAACCGGGGTCCAAAGCCGGTCAGTATCCAGTGGCGTGAGGGGCGTTAATCATGGCGGACCGTTCGCATAGCGAATCCGCGCTCGTGTTGTTCAGCGAGCGACTGACAAATTCCGCAGCTTTCCAAACCCTGTTTCGGGAAGGCATGGACCTGGTCGAGGAGACCGCCGCCTATCTCGACGGTGACGGCCGCGCCGACGCCAAGGCGCTCGAGCGCTCGGTCAGTATCACTTACGCAACCGAAAGCATGCGGCTGACCACCCGCCTGATGCAGCTTGCCTCCTGGCTATTGCTGCACCGCGCGGTCAAGGAAGGCGAGATGACGCTGACCCAGGCCAACCGCGAAAAGACCAAGGTCAAGCTCTCCGCCGCTGAACCCGGACCTGAGGACATGATCGCCAAACTGCCGCAGCCATTGCAGGATCTGATCGCGCGCTCGATGAGCCTGCAGTCGCGGGTGCGCCGGCTCGACACCACGATCCATGCGTCGCCGGCGGAACGTGCGCCGATCGGCAATCCGCTGGTGCCGCAGATGAACCGTCTGAAGGCGGCGTTCGAGCAGTAGTTGCATCCGTCATTCCGGGATGGTCCGAAGGACCAGACCCGGAATCTCGAGATTCCGGGTTCGATGCTTTGCATCGCCCCGGAATGACGATAGTGAAAAACCGGAATGACGACACCAAAAAACGCCCCGGCAAAACCGGGGCGTTTTGTATTTTTGGGCAGGTGAAAGAGCGTCGAAGCCCCTCAGTCCTTCTTGAGAAAGCCCGAGAATTTCTTCTGGAAGCGCGATACGCGGCCGCCGCGGTCGAGCAGCTGCTGCGAGCCGCCGGTCCAGGCCGGATGCGACTTGGAGTCGATATCGAGATTCAACTTGTCGCCTTCCTTGCCCCAGGTGGAGCGGGTCTGGTACTCGGTCCCGTCGGTCATTACGACCGTAATCATATGATAGTTCGGGTGAATTTCGGCTTTCATGGCATATCCTTCGGCGCGCCTGCGCCCGTCGAAATATCAGGGGGTACGGGATTTGGGCGGGTCTATAGCGCAAGCGGACCGCCAAAACAAGCGACGTGTCGCGGCGATCGCCAATCTCACCGATTTGCCAGGCCGGGCCGCTGGGCCTATCTGGGAGCGGCAGAACGGGTCGGGATTTCATGAGCGCAGCGGAACGGGTTGAAGAGGTCGGCGGTACGCCGCCGCGGCGCGATGCCCTGCTCGAGGAAGCGGCCCTGATCGAGGCCCAGCTGACGCAGTCGCCGGCCCGGACCGGCGCCAGGCTCCGCCCGCTGCTGGCGCTGGCGCCCTATGTCGCGCGCTATCGCGGCCGGGCGATGCTTGCCTTCATCGCGCTGACGATCGCCGCGATCACCACGCTGATCGTGCCGATCGCGGTCAGGCGCCTGATCGATTTCGGCTTCAGCCCGGAGGGCATCGCCCTCATCAACAGCTATTTCAGCGTCATGATCGCGGTGGTCGCGGTGCTGGCCGCGGCGAGCGCGTCCCGCTACTACCTCGTGATGACGATCGGCGAGCGCATCGTCGCCGATCTCAGGCGCGACGTGTTCGCGCACCTGACGTCGCTGTCGCCCGCGTTCTTCGATTCGGCGCGCTCGGGCGAACTGGTGTCGCGGCTTACGGCCGACACCACCCAGATCAAGTCCGCCGTGGGCGCCTCGGTGTCGATCGCGCTGCGCAATATGATGCTGTTCATCGGCGCCAGCGCCATGATGGTGATCACCAGCCCCAAGCTTTCCGGCTTCGTGCTGCTGGCGATCCCGCTGATCGTGCTGCCGCTGGTGGCGTTCGGGCGCTGGGTGCGGCGGCTGTCGCGTAACGCCCAGGACACGCTGGCGGAGGCCAGCGCCTATGCTTCCGAACTGGTCGGCGCGATCCGGACCGTGCAGGCCAATACCAGCGAGCGGCTGGCCACCGACCGCTTCGGCGGCGAGGTCGAGGCGGCCTATGAGGCGGCGCGCAGCTCGACGCAGGCGCGCGCGGTGCTGACCCTGATCATCATCTTCATCGTGTTCTCCAGCGTGGTGGCGATCCTGTGGGTCGGCTCGCACGACGTGCTGACCGGCGCGATCACGCCGGGCCGGCTCGGCCAGTTCGTGCTGTATGCGGCGTTCGCCGCGACCGCGCTCGGCCAGCTCAGCGAGGTCTGGGGCGAAGTCTCGGCCGCCTCAGGCGCGGCCGAACGGCTGTTCGAGATCCTGCGCGTGAAGTCGCAGATTGTCGCGCCGGCGCGGCCGGTCGCGCTGCCGCGGCCGGCGCGCGGCGACGTCGGCTTTGACGGGGTCAGCTTTTCCTATCCGACGCGGCCGGACACGCTCGCGATCGACAATGTTTCGCTGACGGTCAAGGCCGGTGAAAAGGTTGCGATCGTCGGCCCCTCGGGTGCCGGCAAAAGCACGCTGTTTCATCTGCTGCTGCGGTTCTACGATCCCGCCCGCGGCACCATCGCGCTCGATGGCGTGCCGATCAGGTCGGCCGATCCGGTCGAGGTGCGTTCGCGCATCGCGCTGGTGCCGCAGGACTCGGTGGTGTTCGCGGCCAGCGCGCGCGAAAACATTCGCTTCGGCCGGCCCGGCGCCAGCGACGCCGAGGTCGAGCGGGCCGCCGATCTCGCCCACGCCACCGAATTCCTGCGCCGCCTGCCGGGCGGTTTCGAGGCGCCGCTCGGCGAGCGCGGCGTCACGCTGTCCGGCGGCCAGCGCCAGCGTATCGCGATCGCCCGCGCGGTGCTTCGCGACGCGCCATTGTTGCTGCTCGACGAGGCCACGTCTTCGCTGGATGCGGAGAGCGAGACGCTGGTGCAAACCGCGCTGGAACAGCTGATGCGCCACCGCACCACGCTCGTGATCGCCCATCGCCTCGCAACCGTGCTGTCCTGCGACCGCATCCTTGTGATGGATCAGGGCCGCATCGTCGAACAGGGCACCCATGCCGAGCTGGTCGCCGCCAACGGGCTGTACGCAAGGCTGGCGAGGCTGCAATTCGAAGGGATCTGAATCTTCAGCCGTCGTCGTTGGGGAGGGCGGGCGATCCCTTGTTCAACGCCCGTTTGCGGGCGGGCTCGGCGGGTCGGCTGCCGCACGCCGGACGATCCATTTGCGAGCTATCGTGCGTTACGACGGCTTGTTCGATGTCGCGTGCGGCGTAGCGTTGATCCAGATAGGTCCCCAAGAAGTATCCTGCGACGATCATCACCACAAACGTCGCCGTGCGCTGGGCCAAACCGGATCGCGTCATCGATCGTCTCCGCTGGTAGCCATGAGCCCGGGGCGCGGGCCCGCGCTCTACCAGTAGAGCGGCGAACAGATCATGCCTGTGACCAAGGTCACGCCCGCCATGTCATTCGCAACACCGGCCGTCCCGAGGTCGGGTTCACGTCCTCGCCGTCATCCATGAAGCTGTTGCGCCGATAGAAGCGGATGGCGCGCGCATTGTCCTTGTTGACGTGCAGCGTGATGCCGCCGGGAGACCTGCGCTTGGCCTCATCCACCAGGGCGCCGGCGAGGCTCGAGCCCCAGCGGTCGGGGCGAACCACGAGCTGGTCGAGATAGCCGGATCCGTCAATGGTCACGAAGCCGAGCAGCGCTCCCGCCTGTTCGGCGACGATGATCGCGGCGTTGGGCACCAGCTCGTTGCGCCAGCGCTCGCGCCACCACGCCAAGCGCGCGGTGAAATCGATTGAGGGATAGGTCCGCTGCCAGGTTTGCCGCCACAGCTCGATGGACGCGTCTTCGTCGTCGGCGCGATAGGAACGGAGCGTGAAATCCGCGGCCACTAGAGCACGGTCCGGAAAGATGTGAAGCGGTTTTCCGAAAAGATCGTGCTCAAACAAAGAGCTGAAGTGCGATGGTGATTCATCCTCGTCGCGCTTTAGCGTTCCGTCAGCTTCAGCTCGATCCGGCGGTTGCGCCGGTAGGCCTCGTCGGTCGGGGCGACGTCGAGCGGCTGGAACTCGGCGAAGCCTGCGGCGACCAGCCGTTGCGCTGGCACCCCGAGCGAAACCAGGTACTGCACCACCGAAATGGCGCGGGCCGACGACAATTCCCAGTTGGACTTGAACAGCGGCGAATTGATCGGCCGCATGTCGGTGTGGCCGTCCACCCGCAGCACCCAGGCGATCTCGCCGGGGATCTGCTTGTCCAGATCGATCAGCGCGGTAGCAAGCTTGTCGAGTTCGGCGCGGCCTTCGGGCAGCAGCAGCGCCTGGCCGGTATCAAAGAACACTTCCGACTGAAACACGAAGCGGTCGCCGACGATCCGGATGTCCGGCCGGTTGCCGAGGATGGCGCGAAGGCGGCCGAAGAATTCCGAGCGGTAGCGCGACAATTCCTGCACCCGCTGCGCCAGCGCGACGTTGAGACGCTGGCCGAGATCGGCGATGCGTCCCTGCGATTCCCTGTCGCGCTTCTCGGAGGTCTCGAGCGCCTCCTCAAGCGCCGCGAGCTGGCGGCGCAGCGCGCTGATCTGCTGGTTCAGGACCTCGATCTGGGCAAGCGCGCGCGCGGTGACGCCCTTTTCGGATTCGAGCGCCTTGTTCAGTTCGTTGGCGCGGCCCTGGGCGTCGCTGCCGGCGCCGGCAAGGCCGTCATACAGCCCCTTGATGCGGTCGCGCTCGCCCTCGGCGGAGGCGAGGCCGGCGCGCAGTTGCGAGATCTGGTCGTCCAGCGAGAGCCTGCCGAGCTTTTCCAGCGACAACAGATCGTTCAGCTGCGCGATCCTGGCGTTGAGCTGTTCCAGCGCCTTGTCCTTGCCGGTGACCTCCTGCGACAGAAAGAACTGCACGACGAGGAACACCGACAGCAGGAACACGATCGACAGCACCAGCGTCGAGAGCGCGTCGACGAACCCCGGCCAGTAGTTGAGGCCGGATTCACTTCGTCTTGCGCGGGCGAGGGCCATCTGTGTCTCCGAGTGACTTGGTCAGCTCTTTTTCCGGCTGGCGGGCGATCTGCTCCAACAGCTTCTTGATCTCGCGGCTCTGCTCGCCCTGGCCATCGGCCCATTCGCGGATCATCTGCTGCTCGGTGCGCATATGCGCCACCAGGCCCTGGATCGCCTCGGCGAGATTGGCCATCGCCGCGGAAGTGTTGCGGCTGCCGCCGCTCTCCTCGACCACGGCGCGAAGCCGGTCCATTGCCTGCTGGAATTCTCCGCCAAGGCCGGGTCCGCCGTCGCCGGCATATTCGCGCACCGTGGAGGCGAGCCAGTCTTCGAGGTCGGTATAGAAGCGGTTCTGCGCCTGGCTCGACTGCAGGTCGAGGAAGCCCAGGATCAGCGAGCCGGCAAGGCCGAACAGCGACGACGAGAACGAAATTCCCATGCCGCTGAGCGGCGCTGCCAGCCCCTCTTTCAGGGTGTCGAACAGGGAGCCGGCGTCGCCGCCGACCTTCAATCCGTCGATCACCTTGCCGACCGAGCTGACGGTTTCAATCAGGCCCCAGAACGTGCCGAGCAGCCCGAGAAACACCAGCAGGCCGGTCATGTAGCGGGAAATGTCGCGCGCTTCATCCAGCCGGGTCGCGATCGAATCCAGCAAATGCCGCATGGTTTGCTGGGAAATAGCCATTCGTCCCGAGCGCTCGCCGCCGAGGATCGCCGCCATCGGCGCCAATAGCGTCGGACGTCGCGCGATCGCCAGACCGGGATCGGCGATGCGGAAATTGTTGACCCAGGCGACTTCGGGATAGAGCCGGACCACCTGCCGGAACGACAGGATGATGCCGATCAGGAGCACGGCGCCGATCAGCGCGTTGAGGCCGGGATTGGCGAAGAACGCGGTGATGATCGGCTTGTAGAGCACGACCATGACCAACGCGCACAGCACCAGGAACACCAGCATCCGCACCAGGAAAATCCGGGGCGAGGACAATTTGCTCAGTTCGATTTCAATTTCCGAGCGGGAGGAGGGGCCTGAGGGCATAAGCGGGTGTCATCCGTTGCGAAAAGCCGCGCTGACAAACAATATGGCACAGCGGGCGGAGATAAAAGCAGGAAGCTCCGTTTCAGGCCAACCCGGCTGGAACCTGTTGATGAAACCGGGCCTCGATATCAGCGTATTTTGTATCGGTTCGATGTCCAACCGGGAATTTCCATGACCGTTCTTTATCTGCAAGCGCTGGCCGCCATCGCGATCTCGCTCGCCGTCCTGATGGCGGGCGCCTGGGTGATGCAGCAACGAACCGGCAATTCAGGTTGGGTCGATACCATCTGGACCTTTTCGCTGGGACTGGTCGGCGTCGCCAGCGCATTGTGGCCGGTCGGAGGCGCGGAGCCCAGCGCCCGGCAATGGCTGGTAGCGGCGCTGGTTGCGATATGGTCGCTGCGGCTCGGGGTCCATATCGCGATCCGCAGCGCCGCGATCACCGACGACCCGCGTTATGCCGCCTATGCCAGGGAATGGGGCGCCGACGCCCCGCGAAGGATGTTCATCTTCCTGCAGAATCAGGCGCTGGGATCGATCCCGCTGGTGTTCGCGATCTTTGTGGCGGCGCGCTTTCCCGGCGACGGGCTGCGGCTGGCGGATGTTCTCGGCGCGATGATCCTGCTGGTGGGCATTGCGGGAGAGGCGATAGCCGACGCGCAGCTCAAGGCGTTCAGAACCAATCCAGCCAACAAGGGCCGGGTTTGCGATGTCGGGCTGTGGCGCTGGTCGCGGCATCCGAATTACTTCTTCGAATGGTTCGGGTGGCTGGCCTATCCGGTGATCGCACTCTCGATCGGCGACGCCGTCGCCTATCCCTGGGGCTGGGCCGCGCTGCTGGCGCCGGCCTTCATGTACTGGATCCTGGTGTACGTCACCGGCATCCCGCCGCTGGAGGAGCAGATGCTGCGCTCGCGCGGCGATCGCTATCGTGACTACCAGTCGCGCACCAGCCCGTTCTTTCCACTGCCGCCGCGGGCCGACCCGGAGGGCCGCGTGAGCGCCAAGTAAAGGATCATGCTCAAGAAAAGGGCGAGGCCATGTGAGCTTTCTGTCCACCATCGTCGGCACGGCCGAACGCGTGCCGCTGCCCGATCTTCTGATTCGCGCCGCGATCCGTCGGCTTTGTTCGCGCACCGCCACCAGGCTCGCCGCGGCGACGGCGGAAAGCGATGCCCGGTTCGCTGACCTGATGGCGGTGCGCGCCATTGCCGAACATGCCGACGTGGCCAACGCCCAGCACTACGAGCTGCCGGCGGCGTTCTTCGCCCTCGTGCTGGGACCTCACCGAAAATATTCGTCCTGCTTCTACCGCGAGCCGGACTCGACCTTGCAGGAGGCCGAGGAGGAGGCGCTGCGCCAGACCGTCGCCCATGCCGACCTCGGCGACGGAAAATCCATCCTCGAACTCGGCTGCGGCTGGGGGTCGCTGTCGCTCTGGATGGCGCGGCAGTTCCCGCATGCGTCGGTCACGGCGGTTTCCAACTCGCATTCGCAGCGCGCCTATATTGAGGGCGAAGCGGCAACGCGCGGCCTGACCAACCTGCGGGTCGTTACCTCGGATATGAACGTGTTCGCACCCACCGCCCGGTTCGACCGCATCGTTTCCGTCGAGATGTTCGAGCACATGATGAACTGGCGCGAACTGATGACGCGGGCGCGCTCATGGCTCGAGCCGGATGGCCGCTTGTTCCTGCACGTCTTCACCCATCGTGCCGGCACCTATCTGTTCGATCGCGCCGATGACGAAGACTGGATCGCGCGGCATTTCTTCACCGGCGGCGTGATGCCGAGCCACCATCTGATCCGGCAATACGCCGATTTGTTTGCGGTCGAAAAGGAATGGCGCTGGAGCGGCGCGCATTACCAGCGCACGGCGCAGGACTGGCTGGACAATTTCGACAGCCACCGCGACGAGATCGAGCGCGTGCTGCGCGGCGTCTATGGCGGCGAGACCGCCTTGTGGATGCGACGCTGGCGCTGGTTCTTCCTCGCCACCGCCGTCATGTTCGGCTATGCCGATGGCGGCGAGTGGGGCGTCAGCCATTACCGGCTGAAGGCGGCGGGTTAGCGCATCGCATCGCTGCCTTACTTTTTTGCAGCTTGCCGCCTTCTTGTTCGGTTGGATTGCCGCTGGCCGGGATCAAGCGCTACGTCATTTGCAAGGCGCACCCTCACAATCGAGTGAGTCATCAAAAGATGATGAATATCAAAACGATAAAGCCGTGTGACATTGAGCCGCCGCCGCCCGATATTGCGTCGCAACAAGATCCCTTTATCCTTTGTTCATATTCGGGATTCGAACAACCAAGACAGAACAGCCAGACGTTTGTCGCGAATTCTCGTTTCGTCGCGAATGCTCAATTCGCGCTTCAACTCATCTGGGGTCAGACTTCCAATGTCAGTAATTCGTACTCGATCGGCATGCCTCGTCCTTATCCTGGCTGCGATGGCGCCGCTGCTGGCTGGCTGCAGTGAACCGATAGCCGCTGGTGCGGCAGCGCCGGCCGAACCTGAGGTGGGTACCCTGACGGTGCGGCCGCAGGCGCGCGCCCTGATCCGCGAATTGCCCGGCCGGATCGCGCCGACCCGCGTCTCGGAAGTTCGTGCGCGCGTCTCCGGGATCATTGTCGAGCGCTTGTTTCAACAGGGCACTGAGGTGAAGGCCGGCGATCCGCTCTACCGGATTGATCCCAAGCCGTTCGAGGTCGAGTTGCAGGCGAGCGAGGCGGCGCTGGGCAAGGCGGTGGCCGCGCTCGATCTGGCCACGCAGCACGCCCGCCGGATCGCGATGCTGACAAGCCAGCGCGCCGCCCCCGAGGCGGAGAACGAGAAGGCGGTCGGGGCGCAGCGCCAGGCGGAGGCCGAAGTCGGTAGCCGCAAGGCCGACGTCGCGCGCGCCAGGCTCAATCTCGACTACGCGACGATCCGGGCGCCGATCAGCGGCGTGGTCGGCGCGGCGCTGGTGAGCGAGGGTGCGTTGGTGGTGGAGAATGACACCACCAGTCTTGCCACCATCCAGCAGCTCGATCCGATCTACGCCGACTTCACCCAATCGGTCGCAGAGATGAACAAGCTGCGCCGCAAGTTCGACAATGGCGATCTGGACCGGATTTCGCCCGATGCGGCCAAGGTCCGCCTCGTGCTTGACGACGGAACGGTCTACCCGATCTCGGGCAGGCTGTTGTTTTCCGAGGCGAAGGTGGACGCCTTTACCGGCCAGGTGACGCTGCGTGGGCAGTTCGCCAACCCGAAGCGCGAACTGCTCCCGGGCATGTATGTTCGCGTCCTGATCGAGCAGGGCATCGACTCCGACGCCATCGCCGTGCCGCAGCAGGCGATCCAGCGCGATGCCGGCGGCGGAAGCGAAGTCTATGTCGTCAAGGACGACGGTCGCGTCGCGGCGCAGCCGGTTCGCACCGGCGCGATTCAGGACGGCCTGTGGCTGATCAGCGAAGGCTTGAAGGAGGGCGACCGCGTCATCATCGACGGATTCCAGAAGTTCGTGCCCGGCGACAAGGTCCGGCCGAAGTCGTGGGCCGATGCGGACGCATCGGCTGGCGCACAGCCGGCGTCCCAGGCTGTTCCTGCCTCGCGCTGAGGCCAGGATATGCCGAGCTTCTTCATTGACAGGCCGATCTTCGCCTGGGTCGTCGCGCTTTTCATCTGCCTGATCGGCGCGATCTCGATTCCGCTGCTGGCGGTCGCGCAATATCCGATCATCGCGCCGCCCTCGATCTCGATTTCGACCAGCTATCCCGGCGCGTCGCCCGAGAACCTCTACAACAGCGTCACGCGGCTGATCGAGGAGGAACTCAACGGCGCCTCCGGCATCCTCAATTTCGAATCCACCAGCGACTCGCTCGGGCAGGTCGAAATCATCGCCAACTTCGTGCCGGGCACCGAGACCGGCGCGGCCTCGGTGGAAGTGCAGAACCGCCTCAAGCGCGTCGAGGCCCGGCTGCCACGCGCCGTCATCCAGCAGGGCATATTGGTCGAAGAAGCCTCCAGCGCCGTGCTGCAGATCATCACGTTGAACTCGACCGACGGCAGCCTCGACGAAATCGGCCTCGGCGACTTCATGATCCGCAACGTGCTCGGCGAAATCCGGCGCATTCCCGGCGTCGGCCGCGCCACGCTCTATTCGACCGAGCGCTCGCTGCGGATCTGGGTCGATCCCGCAAAGCTCGTCGGCTATCGCCTTACCGCCGACGACGTCAACAAGGCGATAACGGCCCAGAACGCGCAGGTCGCCTCCGGCAGCGTCGGCGCGGAGCCGAGCACGCCGGAACAGAAGATTTCGGCGCTGGTGCTGGTCAAGGGCCAGCTCTCTTCGCCCGATGAATTCGGCGCCATCACCCTGCGCGCCAATGCCGATGGATCGACGGTGCGGCTGCGCGACGTCGCCCGCATCGAGATCGGCGGCCTGAGCTACCAGTTCAACACGCGGCTTAACGGCAAACCGACGGCGGGCCTTTCGGTGCTGCTGTCGCCGACCGGAAACGCGCTCGCGACCGCGAGCGCGGTCGAGGCCAAGATGAAGGAGTTGTCGCGCTTCTTCCCGACCAACATCGGCTACGAAATCCCCTACAACATCACGCCCGTGGTCAAGGCTTCGATCAACAAGGTGCTGATGACGCTGGTCGAAGCCGTGGTGCTGGTCTTCGTCGTCATGTTCCTGTTCCTGCAGAACATCCGTTACACCATCATCCCGACCATCGTGGTTCCGGTGGCGCTACTGGGCACCTGCGCAACCCTGCTGCTGGCCGGCTATTCGATCAACATGCTGACCATGTTCGGCATGGTGCTGGCGGTCGGCATCCTCGTCGACGACGCCATCGTCGTGGTCGAGAACGTCGAGCGCATCATGGCGGAAGAGGGGCTGTCGCCGAAGGAAGCCACTCGCAAGGCGATGTCGCAGATCACAGGCGCCATCATCGGCATCACGCTGGTGCTGATCGCGGTGTTCGTGCCGATGGCGTTCTTCCCCGGGTCGGTCGGCATCATCTACCGCCAGTTCTCGGTTACCATGGTGTCGGCGATCGCGTTCTCCGCGCTGCTGGCGCTGTCGCTGACGCCGGCGCTGTGCGCCACGCTGTTGAAGCCCGTCGAAGCCGGCCATGGCCATGCCCGCAAGGGCGTGTTCGGCTGGTTCAACCGCCTGCTCGACTCCAGCCGCCGCGGCTACACGCGTACCGTAAAGGGATCGCTCAAGCGCACCGGGCGGCTGATGCTGATCTACGCGGCGCTGTTGATCGGGCTGGGCTGGGCCTTCATTCGACTGCCCGGCGGCTTCCTGCCGGTGGACGACCAAGGCTTCATCACCACCGACGTGCAGACCCCGTCCGACTCCTCCTACGCCCGCACCGAGGCTGCGGTCGAGAAGGTGGAAAAATATCTCAGCGAGCGCGCCGGCGTCGAGGACGTCACCTTCCTGACCGGCTTCAGCTTCCTTGGCCAGGGCGTGAATACCGCGCAGGCCTTCATTTCGCTGAAGGACTGGTCGGAGCGGGGACCGAAGGATTCCGCTGCGGCGATCGTCGCCGACATCAACCGCGACCTCGCGTTGATCCGCGACGCCAGGATCTCGGCGCTGCAGCCGCCGCCGATCGACAATCTCGGCAACTCCTCCGGCTTTTCGTTCCGCCTGCAGGATCGCGGACAGAAAGGCTATCCGGCGCTGGTCGCCGCCGCCGACCGGCTGATCGCCGAGGCCAACGCCAGTCCGGTGCTGCAGAAAGTCTATGTCGAAGGCCTGCCGGCGGCGCCGCAGGTCAATCTGATGATCGACCGCGAGAAGGCCGGCGCCTTCGGCGTCACCTTCGAGGACATCAACCAGACCATCTCGACCAATCTCGGCTCCAACTACGTCAACGATTTCCCGAACCGCGGCCGGATGCAGCGCGTGATCGTGCAGGCCGACCGCGCCAGCCGGATGAACGCCGACGACATCCTCAACTACAACGTCAGGAACAGCCGCGGCCAGTTGGTGCCGTTCTCCGCCTTTGCCACCGTCGAATGGTTGAAGGGCCCGACCCAGATCGCCGGCTTCAACTATTATCCCGCCGTGCGCATCAGCGGCGAGGCGAAGAGGGGCTTCACCTCCGGCGACGCCATCGCCGAGATGGAACGGCTCGCCAACAAATTGCCGCGCGGCTTCGGGTTCGAATGGACCGGGCAGTCGCTGCAGGAAAAGCTGTCGGGCTCGCAGGCGCCGTTCCTTCTCGGCCTCTCGGTGCTGGTGGTGTTCCTGCTGCTCGCCGCCCTCTACGAAAGCTGGACCATTCCGCTGGCGGTGCTGCTGACCGTGCCGCTCGGCATTCTCGGCGCGGTGATTGCCGCGATGCTGCGCGGCCTGCCCAACGACGTCTATTTCACCGTCGGCCTGATCACCATCATCGGCCTCGCGGCCAAGGACGCCATCCTGATCATCGAGTTTGCGAGGGACCTGCGCGCCCAGGGCAGGCCGCTGGTCGAGGCGACGGTGGAGGCCTGCTCGCTGCGCTTTCGCCCGATCCTGATGACGGGCCTCGCCTTCGTCTGCGGCGTCTTGCCGATGGCGATCGCGACCGGCGCCGGCGGCGCCAGCCAGCAGGCGCTCGGCACCAGCGTCATGGGCGGCATGATCGCGGTGGTGATCCTGGCGCTGCTGATGGTTCCGGTGTTCTTTGTCTCCGTACAGCGCGTGCTGGCGGGAGACCGGGAGCCGGTGGAGGAGGCGGCGGGAGCCGAGGTGGCCGGCCCGCCGGCGCCGGTGAAGCGATAGACGTTCTCCTGCTCCGCGACCCCGCGACGCCCAGCACGGTTCACCTCGGCCGAGGCGACTTTAACCAAAGCGCTATCGCTCGCGCCGAACCACGCTTTGGCACACGTGTATCTGGGCCTCGTGCAAATATTCACGAAACGCGTGGCTCAAGGCATCGCTCAATGCGAGCGAGCGCTGGCGCTGGATCGCAATTTGGCCGGCGCTCACGCTCTCATCGGAGACGGCTGCATAAGTCCTCGGAGAACCGGCGAAGGTCGGCGCCAGCGCCGAGTAAGATACCCGCCACCCTGCGTTTCGACCGTGATCCGGCGAAGATGAGGACCTTTTTTCGCTTGCGGCGCAAGCTGCGCAGGGGGAGTATGTTTGGAACGTACGGGGGAAAACGTACGGGGATGTGATTACAGATCACAGGGGAGGAAGCCAAACCGGCTCCAGGCCGGACAATATTATTTCACTGTTTCGCATCTTCTCGAGTCCTGCCCGCGGGAACCCTGTTCCAATCGGGCGAGACCCTGCTGGCTCAACACAAGCTCGAAGAAGGATTGTCGTACAATGAAGATCATCTCGCCCAGCAATGCGGCTCTGGCCGTTGCAGTCTCCGTCTCGCTGGCTTTCGCCGGCACGGCGCTCGCCCAGCAGCCAAGGACGCTCAAGATACAATCGGCGGTGCCCCCGTCGAGCACCACGCAGGACGCGCTCAGGTTCTTCGCCGATCGGGTCGACAAGTTGACCGGCGGCAATCTCAAGATCGAGGCGCTGCCGGGCGGCGCGGTTGTGCCGCCGTTCGAGATTCTGGATGCAGCGCACAAGAAGGTGATCGACGGTGCCTATGGCATCTCCTACTGGTGGGTCGGCAAGAGCGTCACCGCAACGCTGTTCGCAAACACCCCGGCCGGCATTGCCGGCATGGACGCGGTCGACTTCATCGGCTGGGTCTACGACGGCGGCGGCCTCGAGCTGTGGAACGAGTTCTATCAGAAGGAGCTGAAGCTCAATCTGGTCGCCATGCCGAGCATCCCGCCCAGCCCGCAGGCGCTCGGCTGGTTCAAGCGGCCGATCAAGGACCTCGCCGACTTCAAGGGTATGAAGTGCCGCCAGACCGGCATTGTCTCCCAGCTCTATGCCAAGATGGGCATGGCCGTCGTCAATATGCCGGGGGGCGAGATTCTGCCCGCCGCCGAGCGTGGCACGATCGACTGCGCGGAGTGGGTTGGTGGCGTCGAGGACCTGCGCCTCGGCCTGCACACGGTCTGGAAATATCATTACACGCCTGGCATGCACGAGAGCTCCTCGGTCGCCGAACTCGCGATCAACAAGGACGTCTGGGACAGCCTGCCGGAACAGAACAAGGAAGCTATCAAGTCGGCTTCAACGGAGACTTTCCTGCGCTGGTGGGCGACGTTCCAGAGGTTGAACGCGGACGCCATCGAGGAGTTCACGACCAAGCACGGCGTGAAGCTCATGACGACGCCGCCGGAGATCAACACAGCGTTCCTGAAAACCTGGGACGAGTTCGCGGCGGCGGAAGCCGCGAAGAACCCGTTCTTCAAGAAGGTCTACGACTCCCAGCGGGCCTATGCCTCGAAAGTGGTGCCGGCCAAGCGCTTCATGTTCCCGCCCTACAATTTGCAGGCCGACCACTATTGGCCCGCGAAAACGCAATAAGATCGCGTTGAGCGACGTTTCGGGACACTAGCATGGACGGAAGGGCGGCCTGAGCCGCCCTTCTTGTTTGGCGACACGATCGAACTTGCGCCCTCGGCCGTGACACGCAACTCTCGCAGACTACTCGGGATCCGTTTCGCATGAGCAACATCTCCCTTCCACCAACGCTGATGCCTCCAAGAAGCTATCTGGCTGTCATCCGCACCATCGACAAGTTCACGGAGTGGACAGGCCGCCTCTTCATACTGCTCATCATTCCGCTGATCTCGGCCAATGTGATCGAGGTCGTCGCCCGCTACGTCTTCAAGGACCCGACGATCTGGGCTCTCGATGTGACGACGATGTCGTACGCGGCGCTGTTCATGCTGGGGGCCGCCCTGGCATTGCTCAAGGGCGCCCACGTGCGCACCGACATGCTGTGGGAAGCATTCTCGGATCGAACCAAGGGCATGATCGACAGCATTGCCTTCATCCTGTTCTTCCTGCCGACCATGGCGGTGCTGTTCTTCATCTCGATCGACGACTTCATTTACGCGGTATCGATCAACGAGCGCTCGGCTTCCGGAGCATGGGCGCCGATCCTGTGGCCGCTGCGCGGTGTCATTCCCCTTAGCGCCTTCATGCTGTTTGTGCAGGGCATCTCCGAACTCATGAAGAGTATCTGGGCCTGGCGGACCGGGGCATTCCTGACCAGGCACGAGAAGATCGAGGTCTAAGGGCCATGAGCTATACCGAGAGCCTCGGACTGATCATGCTGATCGGCATGGTCGCGGTCATCTTCATCGGTTTCCCGATCTCCTTCACGCTGTTGTTTCTCGCCATCATCTTCGGCGGGCTGGGACTCGGCTGGGAGCAGACCTTCAATCTTGCCTACCTGCAGATCTGGGGAACGATGAAGGATGAGATCTTCCCGGCTGTGCCGCTCTTCATCTTCATGGGCTACATGACCGAGCAGTCGGGACTCATGGAGCGGCTGTTCGGGGCGCTCCGCAGCCTGCTGGCGCCGGTGCGCGGTTCGCTCTATTTGGCGGTCATCCTCACCGCGACGATCTTTGCGATGGCAACCGGCATCGTCGGCGCCGCCGTCACCGTGCTCGGCATCATGGCCGCGCCGATGATGATCAGGACGGGCTACGATGCGCGGCTGTCGGCTGGCGCCATCGCCGCCGGCGGTACGCTCGGCATCCTGATTCCACCCAGCGTGATGCTGGTGGTGATGGGCCCGACCATGGGGATACCCGTCAACCTGCTCTATTCGGCAGCGTTCGGCCCCGGCTTCCTGCTCGCGGGCAGTTACATCGCCTACACGCTGATCCGCAGCTTCATGAATCCCACGCTCGGCCCCCCCATGACGATGGATGAGCGAAAGGAAGCCTACGATGCGATGACGACGGAGAAGGTGGGCGTCGCCGTGGTCGCCCTGGGACTTCTGTGTCTCATTGTCATGACCTATCTGCTTGCAGAACTGCTGTTGAGCCAGGCGGGCGCGCCGCGCATGGCCATTGGCGCCGGCTCGATCGATATCTCGGGAATTGCCGCGGTGCCGGCGCTGCTCGTGATATTCCCCTATTTCCAGAACGCCTATTTTCGCGCCGTGGTGCTGGGCATAGCGCCGCTCAGCGCGTTGATCGGCTTTACGCTCGGGACGATCGTCGGGGGCCTCGCGACACCGACCGAAGCGGCCTCGTGCGGGGCTTTCGGTGCGACGCTGCTCGCGCTCGTCTACGGCCGACTCAATCTGAAAGCGGCGATCAACGCGGCCACCGGCACCATGGTGACCTCGGCCATGGTGCTGTTCCTGGCCGTTGCCTCGACCGTGTTCGGCGCCATCTTCACCAAGCTCGGCTCGGCAAACCTGATTACGAGCTACCTGCTCGCCGTTCCGGTGGGCGATTGGTGGAAGCTGGCGCTCATCATGGCCATCTTCTTCATTCTGGGATGGCCGTTCGAATGGCCGGTGATCATCCTGGTGTTCCTGCCGATCGTTTTGCCGGTTGTCGAGAAGCTGCAGCTCGGCCTCGGCAAGCTGGATTTGCTGATCTGGTTCGGCGCACTCACGGCCGTCAACATGCAGACGTCCTACCTCACTCCGCCGGTTGCAATGTCGGCCTACTATTTGCGCAACGTCGTGCCGCAATGGAGGCTGTCGACGATCTACAAGGGCATGGCCGACTACATGGTCATCCAGGTGATCGTGTTAGCCCTCCTGCTGCTGTACCCGCAGATCGCTCTTTGGCTGCCTCATGCGACGAGGTAGCCGATAGCCGGGATCGCGACGGCACCCCGCAACCCGTCATCAGCACCAGCACGGAGCGTCATTGAAGTCGTAAAAAAAGCATGATCAGCCTGCAATTCAGGCTGGCGGGATGGTCAGCAAATATGTCGAACTATGGCCACTTGCTGCGCGCGCGTCCAAAATAGCGACCAACCTCGCCTTTTGAACGTACGTCCGCTTTGCGCCGACTACGGACATGCACGGAGGTCCGCTTGTCCCTCGCAATGTGGCCCCACCTCTTTTCACCCGAACCGAACGGGCGTCATTCGCTGACGGGAAAGATCATGCTACTGCGGCGAGGCCGGCCTCCCGGGCCGCCCGTGCATAAAGGCTTGCATCTCCTCCTGCGTCACCTGGCCATCCTTGTTGCTGTCCATCGCTTTGAAAATCCGCTCATGCGCCGCCTGAAATTCCTGCAATGAGATTTGGCCGTCGCCGTCGTCCATCAGAGCGAAAATCATGCGGAACATCATCGGAGGGCCCATCGTCCCTCCCGTCATCCTGCCATCCATCATCCCGCGGCCCATCATGCCGCGCCCCATCATACCTCCGCACATCGTATCCCCTTGCCTCGTCGTATCGCCGCCTCCCTGATCCATGCTATGGGATGGAGCATGCTGGTCCGGCCGGGGCTGTGCCATTGCATCGACAGCGCCATATGCCAGCGTGAGCGCGGATATCGTAATTCCCAAGACGCGAACAGCTTTCTTCATGGGAGTTTCCTCGGTTGGTCCAAAGCGGGTTGCTTCGGCTGAATACCGGTCTTCGAGCTACGTCCCTGTCATCCACAACCGCCGCTATCGACTGTTGCCGACCTTTGGCCTCAACCACTTGGGAAAGCGGTCGCGCGGCGGCGGAGCTTTCCAATCAATCCTTCTTGGGCCCGATGTGATGGGGCACTTCGGATTTGGGCCCGCCATAATAATGGTGGCTGCCGCCGGAGCTGGATTTCTTTGGCGCGGCGATTTCTTTCTTGCCGGGGTGATAGGGAACTTCGGACTTGGGCCCGCCGGAGTAGTGATAACTGCCCCCTTTGTCGGCCTGAGCCATCGCGGGAAGCGCGAAGCAAGACAAGACGCTCGCCATGGTCAACAGCTTGAGGATGCGCATCATCTGTACCTCCAATTCGCACAACCGGGCATGATGTACAGAGAGCCAGATTGGCGTTGTTCGATGCATCGTGGCCTAGCTAGGTTCGGATAGCTCTCTGCCCCGGAACGGCTGCGATCAGTTGCGGCCACAGATTGAAGAAGAACACAAAGATGATTGCAACGATCCAGCCGTAGATCATGCTCGCGACAAGGCCGTAGATAAAACTGCCGACGCTCAGCAGAGTGAAATAGGGGAAGACCGCCGACAGAAGTGCGTGGCCCTTGAGGTCCGGGAAGGCCAGCCAAAGGACTACGCACAGAACGTAGATTGTCTGGAACAACATGCAGGTGGCGAACATGGTCCGAAGATAGGGGAGCTTGGTCATGTCCGTTCTCCTTCTTCGCCTCTATAAAAGTCTCCCGCGGAAACGAACGCAGCACTTTGAGCGAGATCAATTTATTACGCACATTTCAGGGGAGCCGCCCTTCTAGTTGGTTCGCTGGTTGCGATACGCATTCGCGCCCGACGCAGGGGGGCGCTCTACCGCTGGATCTGGCTGTCCGCTTATGTCGGCCAAGGGTCTTGAAGCGACATCACGAGGGCGATTGCACTGCTGTGCGGGATGGCCCGAAGTTCTGGAATTTGTGATTTTGCATTAAGTGGCGCTGCCGCATAAGGTGCCGAGATGCAAACCGGTATTTTTCTCGCTCTGCTGTCTGCCGCATTGTTTGGCGCAAGCACCCCCTTGGCCAAAATGTTGCTAGGGAACGTCGATCCGTGGATGATGGCCGGTCTGCTTTACCTCGGCGCAGGCGTTGGCCTTGCGGTTTTCCACCTATCGCGCCGCGCTCTGCTTATTGCGGATGCAGAGGCTCCGCTTCGACGTTCCGACCTTCCTTGGCTAGCGACCATCACTATTGCAGGGGGAGTTCTCGGGCCACTCTTTCTGATGTTCGGGCTGGCCCGCACCGATGCCGCCGGAGCATCGCTGCTGCTCAATCTGGAAGGGCTCGCCACGATGGGCATTGCGTGGCTGTTCTTTCGCGAAAACGTGGACCGGCGGCTGCTACTCGGTGCATTCGCCATTCTGGCCGGAGCGGCGCTGCTGTCATGGCAGGGCGGGGCTTCACTCGATTGGGGTACGATTTTGATCGCCGCTGCCTGCCTGTCGTGGGGCATCGACAACAATCTGACGCGCAAGCTTTCTTCCGCCGATCCGGTGCAGATTGCCATGCTCAAGGGATTGGTGGCCGGGACCGTCAACCTGGCGCTAGCCCTGGCACGAGGGGCGGCGCTCCCGGGTGTCGGCACGGTGCTTATGGCGGGCGTGGTGGGCTTTCTCGGCTACGGCGTGAGCCTTGCTCTGTTTGTGTTGGGCTTGCGCTATCTGGGAACGGCGCGGACGGGGGCATATTTCTCGCTGGCCCCCTTCATCGGCGCTGTGCTTTCGCTCGTGTTGCTCGACGAGCCCCTAACAATCCGACTAGGCGTTGCAGGCGGCCTGATGGCGCTAGGCCTATGGCTGCACTTTACTGAACGTCATGAACACGAACACACTCACGAGGCGACCGAACACGAGCACCGTCATCTACATGACGAGCACCATCAGCACACGCATGGGCCGGAGGCCGCGTTGGGCGAGCCTCACACTCATTGGCATAGGCATGTGCCGATTATGCATCGGCATCCGCACTATCCCGATCTTCATCACCGGCATGGGCACAAGCACGTCGGGTAACTGGTCCGAAACTTTTGATTTCCGCAACTAGATTAAAGCAGCGCGATGTCCGCTTGGGGTCGGTCGCTACACGGGCGACCCAGCGGCAAGTCCGGCCAGGTCGGCGATGCCTCCGAAAGCGGAATTCAGAGCATTTGCGGTTTCGCTGGAGGCCGGTGCGGATTGGTGAAGCCGGAGTCTCGAATCATGCGCTGCGAATTCAGCGAACATGAATGGACCGCCGTTAAGCGATGTTGCCGAACAAGCTGCGCGGCGTTCGGTGCGTAGATCACCGCCGCGTGCTCGATGCTATCGTTTGGGTTCTGCGTCAGGTGCGCCATGGCGCGACCTGCCGGCGACCTATGGTCCCCGCATGCCTTGTTACAATCGCTTCGTTCGCTGGATGATGACATTATCTCGCTGATTTGCCCGACGAGTCAAATGCCTGCTTCGGCACGCGGCGGGTGCCGGCTACCTTGCATGGGGTTGTTTTCAATATTTTGGCCGGAAGCGTCGCAGCGCCTTCGTGTCTCGCCTAAGGCTGCGTCACCCGATCGCGGATGATGACGACGCCGTAAGGGCTGGAACCGGCGCCCTACTTCCCCAGCGGCTTCAAGATCTTCACCAGTTCGGCGTGGACGAACTCGTTGCCGCAGATCACATGCCCGGTCGTCAGCGGATCGTCGCTGCCCTCGATGCCCGAGATGATGCCGCCGGCCTCGCGCACCAGGACCTGTCCGGCGGCGATGTCCCAGGGCTGCAGGTTGCGCTCCCAATAGCCGTCGAGGCGGCCGGCGGCGACAAAGGCAAGGTCGAGCGAGGCGGCGCCGAACCGGCGCAGGCCCGCGACCTTGTTCTGGATCGCGGCCATCTCGCGGCCGGACAATTCATGGTCGCCGCGGCCGATATGCGGCAGGCCGCAGGCGACCACGCATTCTTCGAGCTTGCGGCGGCCGGCGACGCGCAGCCGCTGGTCGTTGAGGAACGCGCCCTTGCCGCGCTCGGCGATGTAGAGATCGTCATTGGCGGGATTGTAGATCACGCCGGCGATGATGGTGCCCTCGCGCTGCAGCCCGATCGAGATCGCGAATTGCGGGATGCCGTGCAGGAAGTTGGTGGTGCCGTCGAGCGGATCGACGATCCAGGTGTGGCTCTTGTCGGCGCCCTCGCGATTTCCGCCTTCCTCGCCGATAAAGCCGTAGCCCGGCCGCGCCTTGGCGAGATCCTGGTACAGCATTTCCTCGGCGCGCTTGTCGGCCAGCGAAACGAAATTCGCCGGCCCCTTCATCGACACCTGCAGATGCTCGATTTCGCCAAGGTCGCGCTTGAGGCTGCGGCCGGCGCGGCGCGCGGCTTTCACCATGACGTTGATAACGGCCGAATACAGCATGATGCAAAAGCTTGTGGCGCAGGAGGAAAGCCGCCCAATGCGGTCAGGGACTGGGTGCCCTGCCGGTCCGCCGCCGTCAAGGCGTCATTTACTGGCCGGACTGGCGCTGCCGACCCATCGGCGTGCGGCGCCCTCGGCCCTGGCGCGATCATCCGGGCTGAGGGTTGCCAGCATTTCGTCGAGTTCGGGATCGCCCTTGCCGGCGGTCTTGGCGACAAGGTGCCATTTCAGACCTTCGATCCTGTCGAGCGGCACGCCCTGTCCGCTCACCAGCACGCGGGCGAGCCGGTTCTGGGCGATCGCGCTGTTCCGTCGCGCCGCCTTGCGCAACAGCGCCACCGCCGCCGCCTGGTTCTTCGGCGTGCCGGTGCCGTTATAGAGCGCGATGGCGTATTCGACCGCGGCATCGACATTGTCGGCGAGCGAAGCCGCCTGCAGGAGGCGGACCGCCTTGTCGAGATCCTTCGGCACGCCGGTCCCCTCCTTGTAGAAGGTTGCCAACGCATATTGCGCTTCCGGATTGCCGGCATCCGCTGCGACGCGCAGCAGTTCGGCGGCGCGCTTGACGTCCTGTGGCAGCGTCTGGCCGTCGAGATAGAGCAGCGCCAGATTGTAGGCCGCCTTGGGGTTGCCGAGCTTGGCCGCGGAGGCGAGCAGCTTGACGGCCTGCTCGCGATTGGTCGGGCCGCCGCGGCCGGAGAGCCGCATCATGGCCAGCGCGAACATGCCCTCGCGGTCGCCGGCATCGGCGGCGCGCTGGTACCATTCGGCCGCCTTGACGTAGTCGCGCTTGATGCCGAGCGCGTTGGCGTAGAGTTCGCCCAGCATCGTCATCGCCTTCGGGTCGCCGGTAAATTGCGCGCGCGTGCTCGCTAGATCGAACGCCGTCTTGTAAAGGCCGCGTTGATAGGCGCCATAGACCAGGTCGACATTCGGATCATCGAAAGTGGCCGGGGGCGCGGGGAAGGGGGCGGGCGTTGCCGCAGGCTTGGTCGTCGGCGCTGCCGGCTTCGGTGCCGCGGCAGGTTTGCTTGCCGCAGCCGGCGCCTTTGGCGATGCCGCCTTGGCAGGCTCCTTGGCACGTTCCTTGGCACGTTCCTTGGGCGATTCCCTGGGCGTCTGTTTTGCTGCCGGCCGGGTCTCGGGCGGCTGCTCGGCCGGCGGCGTCAGCGAGATCTGCGCGGCCGCGTGGGCCACCGCCACCAGCAAGCCCGCGACGATCGATATGGCGCGCAGCAGCGGCATGTCCGGCGTTATCCCTGTCCGGCCCTGGCTTTTCCGAACGTCGCCGCATGCGCCTGCCGGATCGCCGCTGCGGCATCGACCAGCGCCGCCTTGGCGCCGCGCGGGTCGGCCCAGATGAAATCTCCGACCAGGACGAAATCCGCGCCGGCCGCCGCGAATTCGGCCGCTTCCTCGCGCGAGACCGCAAAGCCGACGCAAGGCGGCTCGAACAGTTCATCCCACCATTGCAGCCGCTCGGCGATCGCCTCGGCCGAAGGCCGCTGTCCGTTGGCGTCGGGCTCGCCGAACAGCACGTAGTCGGCGCCGTGCTCGCCGGCGGCCATGGAATCGTGCCGCGTGGCGAGGCCGCCGACGCCGGCGATGCGATCCGGCTTCAGCGACGGCAAGGCCTCTTCCATCGCAGCCAGACCGGTCAGATGCGCGCCATCGGCGCCGCCCCGCGCCACCAGTTCGACATGGCCGTCGAGCAGCAGCGCCGCTCCCGCCTCCTGCACCAACGGCGCCAGCGCTTTGACGCGCGAGATCATGGTGCGCTGGTCGGTCGGCTTCAGCCGCAGCAGCACCGCGGCGACGTCGGCCGCCGCCAGCAATTCCGCAAGGGATGCCGCGAGCTGCGAGGGTTCATCGACCTCGGGCGTCGCAAGATAAAGCCGCGGCGCCGGGCGCGGCGGTACAGATTTGGCGGCCAAATTCAAGCGACCTTCTTTTCCAGGCCGGCTTCCCACTCACCCTTGGTCGCCAGCGCATTCATCCGCGCACGGTGCGTGAAGGCGCGCTGGCCGGCAGCGATGTTCTCGGGTCGGCCGGACCAGGCCTTCAGCGGCGCCGCCTGCAGCGCGCGGCCATAGGAGAATGTCAGCCGCCAGGGCAGGTTGCCGATCCGGTTCATCGCGTTCAGATGGGCGGTGGCGTCCTCGTCGGACTGTCCGCCGGAGAGGAAGGCGATGCCGGGAACAGCCGCGGGTACGCACGCCTTCAGCATGCGCACGGTTTTCTCGGCGACTTCATCGACGGAAGCCTGCTTCGGGCACTTCTTGCCCGAGATCGCCATGTTGGGCTTCAGCACCATTCCCTCAAGCTCGACGCGCTGAACCCGCAATTCCTGGAACGTCTTGTTCAGCACGCGCTGGCTGACGTCATAGCAGCGATCGATGTCGTGATCGCCGTCCATCAGCACTTCCGGCTCCACGATCGGCACGATCTGCGCCGCCTGGCACAGCGCCGCGTAGCGCGCCAACGCATGCGCGTTAACGCTGATCGCGGTCATGCTCGGAATGCCCCGGCCGTCCGTGCCGGCGCCGATGTCGATCACCGCCCGCCATTTGGCGAAGCGCGCGCCGCGCTCGTAATACTTCTTCAGGCGCTCGGCGAGCCTGTCGAGGCCGACCGTGACCAGTTCGCCAAGGCATTGCGGCAAGGCTTGGGTTCCCTCATCGACCTTGATGCCGGGGATCGCGCCTGATTGCTCGATCAGCTTGACCAGCGGCGTGCCGTCCTTGGCGTTTTGCCAGATGGTCTCGTCGTAGAGGATCACACCCGAGACATGCTTGCTCATCGCCTCGGTGGAGCGGAACAGCATTTCGCGATAGTCGCGGCGGGTCTCCTCGGTCGATTCGACCTGGATGGCGTCAAAACGCTTCTTGATCGTGCCTGAGGATTCGTCGGCGGCGAGAATGCCCTTGCCTGGGGCGACCATGGCGCGGGCTACCTTGTTGAGGTCAGCGAGATTCATGGGGACGTTCTCCGGAACACATCATGCCCTTGCGCACCAAAATAGGCGGTTATCGGGCAATTGCCTAGAAAACGTTCGTCGCACCGGGAGCTTTGCCGGCGGCTTTCAGGCGACCCTCGGATCGAGTTCACCCTTGGCGTAGCGTCTGGCCATCTCGGCCGTGGTCAGCACCTTCTTGATCCTGCTCGCCTGGCCCGCGGTGTTGAATTCCTGCAGGCGCTGCTTGCACAGCCTGGTCATGGCTTCCATCGCCGGCTTGAGATATTTGCGCGGGTCGAACTCTTCCGGATTTTCCTTCAGCACTTTCCGGATTTGTCCGGTCATCGCCATGCGGTTGTCGGTGTCGATGTTGATCTTGCGCACGCCGTTCTTGATGCCGCGTTGAATCTCGGAAACCGGCACGCCCCAGGTCGGCTTCATCTTGCCGCCGTTGGCGTTGATGATCTCCTGCAATTCCTGCGGCACCGAGGAAGAGCCGTGCATCACCAGATGCGTGTTCGGCAGCTTGCGATGGATTTCCTCGATCACCTTCATGGCGAGAATGTCGCCGTCCGGTTTGCGGGTGAACTTGTAGGCGCCGTGCGAGGTGCCCATCGCGATCGCCAGCGCGTCAACCCTGGTTTCCTTGACGAACTTCACGGCCTCGTCGGGATTGGTCAGCAACTGGTCATGCGACAGCTTGCCCTCGGCGCCATGGCCGTCTTCCTTGTCGCCCATGCCGGTCTCGAGCGAGCCGAGCACGCCGAGTTCGCCTTCCACCGAAATGCCGCCGAGATGCGCCATGTCGGTGACGGTCTTGGTGACGCCGACATTGTAGTCCCAGTCACCGGGCGTCTTGCCGTCGGCTTTCAGCGAACCGTCCATCATGACCGAGGTGAAGCCGGCCTGGATCGCGGTCATGCAGGTCGCCGGCTCGTTGCCGTGGTCGAGATGCACGCAGACCGGGATCTGTGGGTGGATTTCGGTGACGGCGTCCATCATGTGCCGGAGCATGACGTCGTTGGCGTAGGAGCGCGCGCCGCGCGAGGCCTGGATGATGACGGGAGCGTCGAGAGAAGACGCCGCATCCATGATCGCAAGCGCCTGCTCCATGTTATTGATGTTGAACGCCGGCACCCCGTAATCGTGCTCCGCCGCGTGATCGAGCAGTTGACGCAACGTAATGCGAGGCATTCATTTCTCCTGTACATGCAGCGCCGCGGGCGCTTCAATGGATTTCGATTAGCGCTGTTTCAGAACTTCCACGCCGGGCAACGGTTTCCCTTCCATCCACTCGAGAAACGCCCCGCCCGCGGTCGAAACATAGGAAAAATCGTCGGCGACGCCGGCCTGGTTCAGCGCCGCGACCGTGTCGCCGCCGCCGGCGACCGAAATCAACTTCTTCGCCTTGGTCCGCGCCGCCGCATGTCGGGCCGACACCATCGTGCCGCGGTCGAACGGCGCCATTTCGAATGCCCCGAGCGGGCCGTTCCAGACCAGCGTCGCGGCGTCGTCGATCGCCGAATGAATCCGCGCGATCGATTGCGGGCCGACATCGAGGATCATGCCGTCGGCGGGGATGGCGTCGATCCCGTAGGCGTGCGAGGGCGCGTTGGCCTGGAAATGATAGGCGACCACGGCATCGACGGGCAGGATGATGGCGCAGTTGGCGGCCTTGGCCTTCTCGATGATGCGTAGCGCGGTCGCGGCAAGGTCCTTCTCCGCCAGCGACTTGCCGACGCCGATGCCCTGCGCGTGCAGGAACGTGTTGGCCATGCCGCCGCCGATCACCAGCGCATCGACCTTGCGGACCAGGTTTTCCAGGAGGTCGATCTTGGTCGAGACCTTGGCGCCGCCGATGATCGCGATCACCGGCTTGGCCGGCGCTTCCAGCGCCTTGGCAAGCGCGTCGAGTTCGGCCTGCATGGTGCGGCCGGCATAGGCGGGAAGCTTGTGGCCGAGGCCTTCGGTGGAAGCGTGCGCGCGGTGCGCGGCCGAGAACGCGTCGTTGACCCAGATGTCGCCGAGCTTGGCCAGTTCGGACACGAAGGCCGGATCGTTCTTCTCCTCTTCCTTGTGGAAGCGGGTGTTCTCCAGGCAGAGGATGTCGCCATCCATCATCGCGGCGACGGCGTTGGCGGCGGTCGCGCCGATGCAATCGGCGGCAAAGGCAACCGGCTTCTTGACGACATGCCCGAGCGCTGTTGCCACCGGCTTGAGCGAATCCTTGGCATCGCGTCCCTTGGGCCGGCCGAAATGGGCGAGCAGGATGACCTTGCCGCCCTTGCCGGAAATCTCGGCGATGGTTGGCGCGACACGCTCCAGCCGCGTCGCGTCGGTGACGCGGCCGTTCTCCATGGGAACGTTGAGATCGACCCGCAGCAATACGCGCTTGCCCTTTACGTCGACGTCATCGAGGGTGCGGAAGTTTTTTGACATGGCCTAGAACTCTCAGCGGTCATTCCGGGGCGATGCGAAGCATCGAACCCGGAATCTCGAGATTCCGGGTTCGCTTCGCGCCCCGGAATGACGGTTCAAAAGAATGCTCGGCCCAACGCGGGCATCAAGAATAGCCTATCCCAGCTTGCCCATCGCCACGGCGGTGTCGGCCATCCGGTTGGAGAAGCCCCATTCATTGTCGTACCAGGACATCACCCTCACCAGGGTGCCGTTTTGCACCTTGGTCTGGTCCATGTGGAACGTGGACGAGTGCGGATCATGGTTGAAGTCGATCGAGACGTTGGGCGCCGAGGTGTAGCCGAGGATGCCCTTGAGTTCCTGCTCGGAAGCGCGCTTCATCGCCTCGTTGATTTCCTTCACGTCGGTCTTGCGCTGCGCCACGATCTTCAGGTCGATCACGGAGACGTTAGGCGTCGGCACCCGGATCGCGACGCCGTCGAGCTTGCCCTGCAATTCGGGCAGCACCAGCCCGATCGCCTTGGCGGCGCCGGTCGAAGTCGGGATCATCGACATCGCCGCCGCGCGGCCGCGGTAGAGATCGCTGTGCAGCGTGTCGAGCGTCGGCTGGTCGCCGGTATAGGCGTGGATCGTGGTCATGAAGCCGGTCTCGATGCCGACGGTGTCGTTCAGCACCTTGGCGACCGGCGCCAGGCAGTTGGTGGTGCAGGAGCCGTTGGACACGACCAGATGATCCCTGGTCAGCTTGTCGTGGTTGACGCCGTAGACGATGGTCGCGTCGGCGCCGTCGGAGGGGGCGGATACCAGCACGCGCCGGGCGCCGGCGGTCAGATGCGCCGATGCCTTGGCCTTGGCCGTGAAGATGCCGGTGCATTCCAGCGCGATGTCGACGCCGAGCGCTTTCCACGGCAGTTTGGAAGGATCGCGCTCGGCCGAAACCTTGATCTTGCCGTTGCCGACGCTGATCGAGTCGCCGTCGACGGTGACCGTGCCTGGGAAGCGGCCATGAACGGAATCGAAGCGCAACAGATGGGCGTTGGTTTCGACCGGGCCGAGATCGTTGATCCCGACCACCTCGATATCGGTGCGGCCGGATTCGGCGATGGCGCGCAGGACGTTGCGGCCGATACGGCCAAACCCGTTAATTGCGACCCGGATAGCCATGCGCGTTTCTCCTCTGATAGCTGGCGCCATCCCCGCGGAGACGTTCCTCGGGGGTGCTTACGGCGGATCGCCCGGTTCGGCCGGGCGAGAACGGACAAGATAGCGGTTACCTAGTCCTTTTCCGGGCTAATCTCAACCGTCACCCCAGGCGCTTTAGGGTAGCCTTAACCACGGCTTCGGCGGTAATCCCGAAGTGCAGGAAAAGCTCCTTGGCAGGGGCGCTGGCGCCAAAGCCGTGCATCCCCACGAATTCACCATCGGCGCCGATCACGGCGTCCCAGCCCCAGCGCACCGCAGCCTCGATGGCGATCTTGACCGGCGCGTTGCCGATGATGGCTTTGCGCCGGTCCGCCGGCTGCGCCAGCAGCAATTCGAGCGAGGGAACCGAGACCACCCGCGACGCGATGCCGCGCTCGGCCAGTTGCTTGCGGGCGGCCACCGCGATCTCGACTTCGGAACCCGAGGCAAACAGCGAAACCTTCGCCTCGCCCTGCGCGGGGACCAGTTCATAGGCGCCGAAGGCGCAGGGGTTGTCGCTGGGCGCCTGCGTGCGCAATTGCGGCAGGTTCTGGCGGGTCAGCGCCAGCACCGTCGGACCATCGATACGGTTGAGCGCCAGTTCCCAGCATTCCGCCACCTCGATCGCGTCGCAGGGCCGGAACACGCGCATGTTGGGCATCGCGCGCAGCGCGGCAAGATGCTCGACCGGCTGGTGCGTTGGTCCGTCTTCGCCGAGGCCGATCGAGTCATGGGTCATGACATACACGACGCCGGCGCCCATCAGCGCGGCCAGCCGCATCGCCGGACGGGCGTAGTCGGTGAACACCAGGAAGGTCGCACCGTTAGGCGCGAAGCCGCCATGCAGGAAGATGCCGTTCATGGCCGCGGCCATGCCGTGCTCGCGGATGCCGTAATGGATGAAGCGGCCTTTCGGCGTCTTGGCCGAAAACGCCACCGCGGATTTCGCCTTGTTGTTGTTGGAACCGGTGAGATCGGCGGAGCCGGCCACAAATTCCATCGGCATCGCCGCCGCGATGGCCTCGATGGCGGCTTCGGACGATTTCCTTGTGGCGACATTCTGCGGCGCCTCGAGCAGCGCCTTCTTGTGGGCCCTTAGCGCCTTGGCCAGCGAGGCTGGTCGCTCGTGCCGCATCCGCCGCTCGAATTCGGCGCGCTTGCGGCTGCCGAGTTCGGCAAAGCGGCCCTCCCATTCCTGGCGCTCCGCGGCGCCGCGCTGGCCCGCCGCGCGCCATGCCTTCAGCACCTCGTCGGGCACCGAGAAAGCATCCTGCGAGATGCCGAGCTTTGCCTTGGCGCCCTTCAGTTCGTCGGCGCCGAGCGCCTCGCCATGAGCCTTCGCGGTGCCGGCCCGGGTCGGCGCGCCATAGCCGATCGTGGTCTTGCAGGCGATCAGCGACGGCTTGCCGGACTTTTGCGCGCGGGCGAGCGCCGCGGCGATCGCCCCGGGATCATGGCCGTCGATTGATTCCACCGCCCAGCCTGCAGACTTGAACCGCTTCGCCTGGTCGACCGAATCGGCGAGCGAGGTCGGGCCGTCGATCGAGATGCCATTGTCGTCGAACAGCACGATCAGCTTGCTGAGCTTCCAGTGGCCGGCCATCGCGATCGCTTCCTGCGATACGCCTTCCATCAGGTCGCCGTCGGAAGCGAGCACGTAGGTGTGGTGGGCGACCAGCTTCTTGCCGAATTCGGCGGCGAGCATCTTTTCCGCGAGCGCCATGCCGACCGCGGTGGCGATACCCTGGCCGAGCGGGCCGGTGGTGGTCTCGACGCCCGTGGTATGGAAGTTCTCCGGATGTCCCGGCGTCTTGGCGCCGAGCTGGCGGAAATTCCTGATCTGGTCGAGCGACATGTCCTTGTTGCCGGTCAAATAGAGCAGCGCATAGAGCAGCATCGAGCCGTGTCCGGCCGACAGCACGAAGCGGTCGCGGTCCGGCCAGGCCGGCGCGGCGGCGTCGAACTTGAGAAACTGCGTGAACAGCACGGTCGCGATGTCGGCGGCGCCCATCGGCAGGCCGGGATGGCCGGATTTCGCCTTTTCAACGGCATCCATCGCAAGCCCGCGAATCGCGTTGGCCATACCGGAATGATCGACCTGCGTCATGATGGAAATCCGCCTGAAATGAGGAGCTTGGTTGCGGGTCCGTATCGGGCGAATGACCGCAATACGGGTGTTGCTGGAGGGGAAGCCCGGGCTGGATAGCACCTCAATCCCGCGAGTCCAAGGCGAGCGAACCTGCTTCCGGCGCGAAAAATCGCCCATGGCGTGACCCGGAAGCGGGGCTGCCGGCTGTGCTCCGGCACGAGCAAGGCCCGGCTGGAGAGCGTGCCGGGACGATGTCGCGCGATTGTGATCTAGCGGTGCATAGCTTTGCGTCGCCGTTGCGCTGGTCTCGCTTGCCACGTAAATTTGGTCATCTAACCGCTTGCCGAACCGCCGATTTTGCTGTGTGGCTGGCTTACGCGAAGGTGCGCGCTGTCTCTCATGAGCGATCGTCACGCCAACGGGTCCGGTAACGCCGAGCCGGTCCATGCTGAAATCGACGCCGCGACGCGGCGCTTGATGGCGGCGCTCGACTCCCTCGAGGCCGCTGCCGAACGGCGGCGCGACGCCGACCGTGACGAGAACGAACTGGCGAGCCGGATCCAGGCGCTTGGCGCCGATCGGTCGCGGCTGGCCGACGAACTCGACGGCTCGCTGGTGAAGACGCGGCGGCTGGAGCGCACCAACCGCGAGATCGCCGAGAAACTGGATGTCGCGATCGTCACCATCCGCGCCGTGCTCGATGCCGGAGACAGCGAATGAGCCACATCAACGTCACCATCAACGGCCGGCAATACCGGATGGCCTGCGAGGAAGGGCAGCAGGGGCGGCTGCTGAAGCTCGCCGAAGACCTGGAAAGCCGCGTTGGCGAGTTGCGCGGCAAGTTCGGCGAAATCGGCGACGCACGCCTGACGGTAATGGCGGCGCTGACCGTGTGCGATGAACTGCTCGATTCCAGCCAGCGCATCCGGGCTCTGGAGGATGAACTTGAGACCTTGCGCAATGTTCGGGTCGCGGCGGCCGATCGCGCCAAGGCTACCCAGGCCGCGGTTGCCAACGCGCTCCATTCTGCCGCCGAGCGCATCGAGAAGACCACGCAGATGCTGAACCGCACCATCGGCGGCGGCGTCGCCATCGGCTGAATCGCCGCGTTAACGCTGGCGGACCGGGTCGGTAACGCTTACATTGGGCGTGCGAAGCTGCGTCGCGCGTCAGGAGCCATATATCCCCGGGGCCTTATCGATCCTTTAGGGAACTGTCCCTGGCCGGGTCCGTGGACCCGGTCATATGGTGCCCACCTACTTTCGTAGGGAACTCCGGGATCGAGTGCTTCAACGGCGTCGCGGCCTCGCACTTTTCTGGTTGTTCCAAGGCCTGTTGCTGCCTGCGTGCCGGCTACGATTGTGTCCGCCACGGGTCGCGCGATTTCTATTCCCTGCCGAACGACACATTGCATGTCCGCAAATCCCTCCAAAGCCGACCTTCGCACCGCCGCGCTGGCCAGGCGCGACGCGCTGAGCGACGAGCAGCGCGCCAGCGCCGCGCAGGCGGTCGCCAAACGCGGCCTGCCGTTCGCGATTGCGCCGGGAATGGTGGTCTCGGGCTATTCGCCGATCCGCAGCGAGATCGATCCGGTGCCATTGATGCGAAAGCTCGCCGAACAGGGCGCAAGGCTGGCGCTGCCGGCGGTGCTGTCGCGCGGCAAGTCGCTGGCCTTTCGCGCATGGGCGCCGGGCGCCCGGCTGATGCTGGGGCCGCTTGGCATCCTCGAACCGTCGCCGGCCGCCGCCGAACTCGTTCCCGACGTTATGCTGGTGCCGCTGGCGGCGTTCGACTGCGAAGGCCATCGCATCGGCTATGGCGCCGGACATTACGATTTCACGCTCGCCCATCTGCGCAAGGCGAAGGCCGTCATTGCGGTCGGCGCCGCCTTTGCGCTGCAGGAAATAAAGTCGGTTCCGGCGCTGCCGCACGACGTGGCGCTGGATTATGTGCTAACCGAAAAGAACGCGTTTGACTTCCGGAGCTGAACTTTGCGCATTCTTTTCGTCGGTGACGTGGTCGGCCGGGCAGGCCGCACCGCGATCGGGGATCATCTCCCCGGCATGATCAGGGACTGGGCGCTCGACCTCGTCGTCGTCAATGGCGAGAATTCCGCCGGCGGTTTCGGCATCACCGAGGCGATCTATCAGGAATTGCTCGACGCCGGCGCGGATGCCGTGACGCTCGGCAATCACGCCTGGGATCAGCGCGAGGCGCTGGTGTTCATCGAGCGCGCGCCGCGGCTGGTCCGCCCTGCCAATTTCCCGAAGGGCACGCCGGGCCGCGGGGCAGCGCTGGTCGAAACCCGAAACGGCAAGCGCGCGCTGGTCGTCAACGCCATCGGCCGCGTCTTCATGACGCCGTTTGACGACCCGTTCGCCACCCTGAACCGCGAACTCGAGGCCTGCCCGCTGCGCGAGGCGGCGGACGCGATCGTGGTGGATTTTCACGGCGAGGCGTCGAGCGAAAAGCAGGGCATCGGTTTCTTCTGCGACGGCCGCGCCAGCCTCGTCGTCGGCACCCACACCCATGTCCCGACCGCCGATCACCAGATACTTGCCGGCGGCACCGCCTACATGACCGACGCCGGCATGACCGGCGATTATGATTCGATCATCGGCATGCAGAAGGACGAGCCGATGCGGCGGTTTACGCTCGGCATTCCGTCCGGCCGGTTCGAGCCGGCGGCGGGGGCTGCGACGCTGTCCGGCGTGGCGGTCGAGACCGACGATGCCACCGGGCTTGCCCGTCGCATCGCGCCGGTGCGGGTCGGTGGCCGGCTGGAGCCGGCGCTGCCGGGATTTTGGGCCGGGCAGGCCGCTGGCTGATCTGACCCGCAAGCTAGGCCAATGGCCTACTCGGCTGCAAATCTTTGATTTCGGCCGGCCGCGGGCCTATAAGGCCGCGCCTTGACCCGACAATATCTCCCCGCACCAATCCAAGAGACCCTGCATGGCCGGCCATTCCCAGTTCAAGAACATCATGCATCGCAAGGGCAAGCAGGATGCCCAGAGGTCGAAGCTGTTCGGCAAGCTGGCGCGGGAAATCACGGTCGCGGCCAAATTGGGAACCCCGGACCCTGCCATGAACCCGCGGCTGCGCGCGGCCGTGATCGCGGCGCGTCAGGAAAACATGCCGAAGGACAATATCGAGCGCGCCATCAAGAAGGCGACCGGCGGCGACAGCGAGAGCTATGACGAAATCCGCTACGAAGGCTACGGGCCCGGCGGCGTCGCCGTGATCGTCGAGGCGCTGACCGACAACCGAAACCGCGCCGCCTCCGACATCCGCTCGTTCTTCGCCAAGTCCGGCGGCAATCTCGGCGAGACCGGCTCGGTCGCCTTCCTGTTCGACCGCACCGGCATCATCGAATATGATTCAAGCGTCGCCTCCGACGACGCGATGCTGGAAGCCGCGATCGAGGCCGGCGCCGACGACGTCGCGTCGGGCGAAGGCGGCCACGAGGTCTACGCCTCGCAGGACACCTTCCGCGAGGTAGCCAAGGCGCTGGAGGCGAAGTTCGGCGAGGCCCGCAAGGCGGCGCTGACCTGGAAGCCGCAGAACACGGTCGCGGTCGACGACGAGGCCGGCGAGAAGCTGTTGAAACTGATGGACCTCTTGAACGAGCACGACGACGTCCAGAACGTCTACGCCAATTTCGAGATTTCCGACGCGCTGATGGCGAAGATGGGCGGGTAGCTGGTCCCCGGCGCCGTTTCACACGCGGCTGTCGTCGCCCGGCTTGCCGCCTTCGTTAAAGCTCCGGCGTGCCAGCACGGCAAAGCCTCGGCGAAGCCTTGGCGTAGCCGGGATCGCGCGATCCAGTATTCCAAAGGCCGTGGCGACCAAGCCGAGAGGCCTCGGCGTACTGGATCCCCGCTTTCGCGGGGATGACGTACGGAACGGGCTGAGCCCGACGGTTTGGCGGGGATCACCGTTCTCTTTATGTTTCGTTCACGCGGCTCTGGCGTTATCACTACGCCATGACACCCCCACCGATTCGCCAACCCGTCCGGATCATCGGCATCGACCCCGGCCTGCGCCGCACCGGCTGGGGCGTGATCGAAACCGAGGGCAACCGGCTGATCTTCATCGGCTGCGGCTCGGTGGAGCCGCCGGACGACCTGCCGCTGGCGAGCCGCCTGTTGGCGATCCATGAGGCGCTGGCCGCCGTGCTCGGCGCGTTCAGGCCGGCGGAGGCCGCGGTGGAGCAGACCTTCGTCAACAAGGACGGCGGCGCGACCTTGAAGCTCGGCCAGGCCCGCGGCGTCGCCATGCTGGCGCCCGCGATGTTCGGCATATCGGTGGCGGAATATGCCCCGAACCAGGTGAAGAAGACCGTGGTCGGCGCCGGCCACGCCGACAAGAACCAGATCGCGGTCATGCTGAAAATCCTGCTGCCGAAGGCCGAGCCGAAATCGGCCGATGCCGCCGACGCGCTGGCGATTGCGATCACGCACGCGCATCACCGCGGCGGCGCGGCGCTGCGGCTGAAGGTGGCCTGCCTATGATCGGCAAACTCAAAGGCCTGATCGACTCCTACGGCGAGGACTATGTGATCCTCGACGTCGGCGGCGTCGGCTATCAGGTGCATTGCGCCGCGCGCACGCTGCAGGCGCTGCCGTCGCCGGGCGAGGCCGCGGTGCTCGCGATCGAGACCTATGTCCGCGAGGACCAGATCAAGCTGTTCGGCTTTCGCAGCGACGTCGAGCGCGAATGGTTTCGGCTGCTGCAGACCGTGCAGGGCGTCGGCGCCAAGGTCGCGCTCGCCGTGCTCTCGACCTTGCCGCCGGCCGAGCTGGCGAACGCGATCGCGCTGCGCGACAAGGCCGCGGTGACGCGCACCCCCGGCGTGGGCCCGAAAGTCGCCGAGCGCATCGTCACCGAATTGAAGGACAAGGCCCCCGCCTTCGCCACGGTCGATCCGGCGCTGGTGCATCTGTCCGGCGCCATCGACCATGACCGCGCGCCGCGTCCGGTCACCGACGCCATTTCGGCGCTGGTCAATCTCGGCTACGGCCCGCCGCAGGCGGCGGCCGCCATTGCCGCGGCCTCGCGCAGCGCCGGCGAGGGAGCGCAGACCGCGCAGCTGATCAAGCTGGGATTGAAGGAACTAGCGAAGTGAACCCGCCCCCCCGCATTGTCACCCCCGAGCGCCGCTCCGACGATGTCGGCGACACCGCGCTGCGTCCGCAATTGCTGTCCGAGTTCGTCGGCCAGGCGCAGGCCCGCGCCAACCTCTCGATCTTCATCGAGGCCGCGCGCAAGCGCAGCGAGGCGCTGGACCATGTCCTGTTCGTAGGCCCCCCGGGCCTCGGCAAGACCACGCTGGCGCAGATCGTCGCGCGCGAACTCGGCGTCGGCTTTCGCGCCACCTCGGGCCCGGTGATTGCCAAAGCCGGCGACCTCGCCGCGCTGTTGACCAATCTCGAGGAGCGCGACGTATTGTTCATCGACGAGATCCACCGCTTGAGCCCGGCGGTCGAGGAAGTGCTGTATCCGGCGATGGAGGATTTTCAGCTCGACCTCATCATCGGCGAGGGGCCGGCGGCGCGCTCGGTCAAGATCGAGCTGGCGAAATTCACTCTCGTCGGTGCCACCACGCGCGCGGGCCTGTTGACCAATCCCTTGCGCGACCGCTTCGGCATTCCGGTTCGCCTGAATTTTTACACCGAGGAGGAGCTGGAGAGGATCGTCACCCGCGGCGCCCGCGTGCTCGGCATTGGCATCACGCCTGACGGCGCCAACGAGATCGCGCGCCGCGCCCGTGGCACGCCGCGGATCGCCGGCCGGCTGCTGCGGCGGGTGCGGGATTTCGCTTCGGCGGCGGACGCCAGCTCGATTGATCGGGCCATCGCCGACCACGCGCTGAGCGCGCTGGAGGTCGACGCCGCCGGCCTCGACGCCATGGACCGGCGCTATCTCTCGACCATTGCGATGAACTATGGCGGCGGGCCGGTCGGCGTCGAGACCATGGCGGCGGCGCTGTCGGAGCCGCGCGACGCCATCGAGGACATCATCGAGCCGTTCCTGATCCAGTGCGGCTATTTGCAGCGCACCCCGCGCGGCCGGCTCCTGACCGCGCACGCCTTCCGCCATCTCGGCCTCGCCGAACCCGCGCGCGATCCCGCGCAGTTCGGGCTGTTCGGCGGCGGCGACAGCGACGATTGACCGCGTCGAACCGGGTCGCGGCAACAGCGCACTAACGTTAAAGCACTCGCGCAGTGCTTGGCGTGCTGCCTTCCGATGAACTTAAGGCCCGCCTCGACGCGCTGATTGGAGACGACCGCTGGTGAGAAGCTGCCGAAGCCCTGCTGACGAACTGCACGAAAGCACCCGAATTCGGGCTCAATCCAGCCCCACCCTGGCCGCGCATCACGACTGAAAGATCACATGGTATCTCGCCGTCATTTTCTGAAGTTCATGGGTGGGCTGGGCGCGCTCGGCGTCTCCACCACCGCTTACGGGTTCAGCGCGCCGGTGGTGCGGCTGCGCGTCGCGCGCTATCATATCTCGCCGCCGAAATGGCCGGCGGGCCTGCCGCTGCGGATCGCCGCCATCGCCGACCTTCACGCCTGCGATCCCTGGATGTCGCTCGATCGCATCGCCGCCATCGTCGAACGCACCAACGCGCTGACGCCCGACGTCATCGTCCTGCTCGGCGACTACGTCGCCGGGCATCGCCACGTCACCCGCTTCATTCCCGCCGAAGAATGGGCGGGTGTATTGGCCGGATTGAAGGCGCCGCTCGGCGTGCATGCCGTCCTCGGCAACCATGACTGGTGGGACGACAAGACCGTGCAGCGCGAGGGGCAGGGGCCGACGGTCGCGCGCCGCGCGCTCGAAGCCGCCGGCATCCCGGTCTATGAAAACGACGTCGCGCGCCTGAGCAAGAACGGTCACCGGTTCTGGCTGGCCGGGCTCGGCGATCAGCTCGCCTATATGCCGGCGCGCCGTTTCCGGCCGCTCAGGCGCATCGGCGTCGACGATCTCGGGGCGACGCTGGCCAAGGTCAGTGACGACGCGCCGGTGATTTTGATGGCGCACGAGCCCGACATCGCCTCGCGCGTGACCTCGCGGGTCGCACTTCAGCTTTCCGGGCATACCCATGGCGGCCAGGTGCGCATGCTGGGCTGGTCGCCGATCTCGCCCTCCGGGCAGCAATTGGCCTACGGCCACATCCGCAAGAATTGCGACGTCGTCGTCTCCGGCGGCCTCGGCTGCAGCATCATGCCGTTCCGCCTCGGCGTGCCCCCGGAAATCGTGCTGGTGACGCTAGGCTCCGCCGCGCCGGCGGTAGCGTAGCCCTCGATAGGCATGGAAATCTACATCAATTGATGCTATCTTTGATGCCGGAGGTGGTGCGATGAGAACCACAATTGCGATTGACGACGAGTTGTTCGCCAAGGCCCAAGAATATGCCGGCCTTACCGAAAAATCGGCTGTAGTACGCGAGGCGTTGAAAGCCTTTGTCGAGCGCGAGGCTGCGCGCCGACTTGCGCGGATGGGGGGAACGCAGCCTGACGCCAAGGCGCCGCCACGACGTCGTTTCGACTGATGGTGCTGGTCGATACGTCAATCTGGATCGACCACTTCCGCCGTACCGATTCGCAACTGGTCGAAGTCCTTGATCGCGGCGATGTCGTTATGCACCCATTCGTGCTTGGCGAGCTGGCGTTGGGAAACATCACGGGTCTCGACGGGATGATCGACGACCTCAACAGGCTTGCGCAAGCCACCGTGGCAAGTGCTGCTGAAGTACTGAGATTCATAGGGGATCGCAAATTGTCGGGATCGGGCATCGGCTATGTCGATGCGCATCTGTTGGCTGCCGCGGCGCTGACACCGGAGACGTTGATCTGGACGAGAGACAAGCGGCTGTTCGTTGTAGCCCGAGCTCAATCGCTCTCCGTTGAAAACTGGAAGTAGCATGACGCCCCATCTCGACGGCGAGATACACTGTGGCCGCCACCACATGCAGGTCCGCGTCTACTACGAGGACACCGATTTTTCCGGCATCGTCTATCACGCCAATTATCTGCGCTTCATGGAGCGCGGCCGCACCAACCATCTCAGGCTGATGGGCGCCGGCCAGCAGGCGCTTTTCGAGCAGGCGCACGAGGAAACCCCGGGCTTCGCCTTCGTGGTGCGTTCGATGCAGCTCGACTTCCTGCGGTCGGCGCGCATGGACGATCTGCTCGACGTGGTGACCTGGCCGGTCGCGGTCAAGGGCGCCTCGATCACGCTGGCGCAAGAGGTGCGACGGGCCGGGGAGGTGCTGGTCAGGGCCGAGGTCCGCGTCGCCTTCATCCGCGAGGGGCGGGCGCAGCCGATCCCGAAATCGCTGCGGCTGTTGATGAAGGCCGATCTGGATTGAGATTGGGCCCTCCGGGATAGACGCTCCGTACCGCTCGGCATGCGTCGGCGCCGGACTGACGCTCCGCGCCTAGAGCATCATCCGGAAAAGTGTGCAGCGGTTTTCCGAAAAGATCATGCTCAAACAAAGAGCTAAAGCGCGATGATGATTCATCCCAATCTCATCGGGCTTCAGGCTAGCGGGCGGGACTCAACGTTGCGCGCTGATAGCGCAGCCACAGCACGGCGCCGGCGGCGGCGAGCATGAACAGCACCGAGAACCAGTTCAGCGGTTGCCAGCCCCAGCGATCCTGCAGAAAGCCCGCCATGAAGCTCGATGTGGCGGTGGTGCTGAACACCAGGAGGTCGTTGAGCGCCTGGGTCTTGCCGCGCTCGTTCGGTCGGTAGCAGGTCGTCACCAGCGTGGTGGCGCCGACGAACAGCAAGTTCCAGCCGACGCCGTTGACGGTGAGCGCGATCCGGAAGTTCCATTCGGAGAGGCCTGACAGCGCCGCCGCGACGCCGATCAGCATCAGCGCGACCCCCCAGGCCATGACAGTCGTGGCTCCGTACCGGTTGATCAAATTGCCGGTGAAGAACGACGGCACGAACATGCCGAGCACATGCATGAAGATGACCCAATGGGCTTCCGCATGCGGAAATCCGCAGCCGACGATGGCCAGCGGCGAGGCGCTCATGATGAAGGACATGGTGCCGAACGCCAGCATGCCGGCCATTGCCGCCGCGATGAAGCGCGGTTGGCTCGCGATCACCAGCAGCGGTCGCGGCGGCGCGACGGCCTCCGTAGGGCTCGCGGTCGACGCAGCCGCCGCGACCGATGGAAAGCGGATGAAGGCCATGATCGTAAAGACGATCAGATGCAGGGCGAAAATGGCGGCATAGGTCGCAAGATAGAGCGGCATCGTCAGGTCGTGCGTCGCGCGCACCAGGCTCGGCCCGATCACGGCGGCGGCGACGCCGCCGGCGGTCACCCACGAAATCGCCTTGGCCCGGTAATGCAGCGGCACCAGTTCCGCCGCCGCGAAGCGGTACATCTGCAGGCACGCCACCGCGTAGCCGAGGATCAGGCCGCCGCCGCACATGATCAGGAAATTGCCGGCGTATAACCCGACGCACATCACGGCGGCACCCGCCATGCCGAACAGCGAGCCGACGCGAAACCCGACGCCTCGGCCGATCCGCTGCATCAGCAGCGCCGCCGGAAACACCCAGATCATGACGCCGATATGCTGCATCGTGACTGGCAGATTGGCGAGATCGGGGCGATGATAGAAAGTGATGACGGATAGCCCCGTCGCCGCGAACATCATGGTGTTGCAGGATTGGCCGATCGCCTGGCAGCAGGCCAGCAGCAGCAAATTGCGGTGCGCGCGCCGGTCGAGCCCCGGCTCCGGATCGGCTTCCGGCGCTAATCCGGCGTGGGGGTTCAGCGCATCCATTGTTGTTTTTGCCCAGATCTCGGGAGGCCGCGCGGCGGCGGGCCGCGGCGAAGCGGTGCCTGACGTTCTCTAGCAAAAAGGATGGCCGCTCAAGCCGGCAGGGGAAGAATCCTGCTGCTTTGGCCTGCGCTGGAGGCATGACTGTTCTGTGAGTGTTGATAGGCCGGTCAGATCGCGTAAGTTCACCGCGCGGGTCAAGCCGAGGCGCCGGCTTGAATTCATGCGGGACCAACCGCCGCCGGGGACAACCAATGCCCGATGATCTGACCTTCACGGTGCAGCGGCCGCCGGCCCATGGCGAATTGACCGATGTCCTGCCTGACATATTCTGGGTCCGGCTGCCGGTGCCGACGGTGCCCAATCACGTCAATTGCTGGCTGCTCGACAACGGTCCGGGCTGGACGCTGGTCGATTGCGGCTTGAATACCGACGACACGTTCGAGATCTGGGACAAACTGTGGCGCGGGCTGTTGCGCAGCCGCCCCCTGCAGAACCTTGCCTTCACGCATGCGCATCTCGATCATTTCGGCCTGGCCGGATATTTCGCCAAGGAAATGAAATGCGCGGTGCGCCTGCCGCTGGCCGAATGGCTCAGCGGATGGAAGATGTGGCATGAGCGGGAAGAGGGGGCGGACGAGCATTTCGCGGCCTTCCTGACGCGAAACGGCGCCAGCGATGACGATACCGCCCGAGTCATGGAGGCCCAGCGCCGCTCGAAATTCCTCGGCCTGCGGCCGCCGCGCGAATTCATCCGACTTCGCGACGGCGACGTGGTCGCCATGGGAAAACGGGAGTGGCGGGTGATCACCGCAAGCGGCCATTCGGCCGAACACGCCCTGTTCTATTGCGAGCGCGACAGGATCCTGATTTCCGGCGATCAGGTGCTGTCGCACATGGCGCCCTCGGTGATCGCGCCCCCGGCGCAGCCGCAGGCCAACCCGATGCAGGACTATCTGGATTCGCTGACGCGGCTTGAGGCGCTGCCTGCGGATACGCTGGTGCTGCCGTCGCACGGCCTGCCGTTTCGCGGGCTCCATGCCCGGCTCGCCCAATTGCGCGAGCACCATCTGGCGCGGCTCGACGACGTCGCTTCCGTGATCGCCGGCCGGACCACGGCGTTTGCGGTCGCGCAGGAAGTGTTTCCGCGGGTGCTTTACGCCAACCCGCGCCAGGCCTTTGGCGAGTCGCTTGCGCACTTGAACATGCTGGCCTCGCTCGGGCGGCTGGCGCGCGAGGTTGGCGCCGATGGCGCGATCAGTTTTGCCCCGGTGTGAGATCGGCGGGTTTCAACGTGCCTTCCAAATCCAGACCCGATTCGCTCCTAGTATCGGCCGGCCTGCTCCACTCGAAAGGGTGGCAGGTCGCCATCATCGGGCTGGGCACCGCCAGCGTGCAACTCGATACGTCGGTCAATATTGCGTTTCCCGCCATCACCCGGGGATTCGATCTGACCATCGCCGACATCCAGTGGGTCGTGATCTGTTACGTCCTGACCTACGCTAGCCTGCTGCTGGCGCTCGGGCGCGTCGGCGACAGCGTCGGTCACGCGATCGTTTTTCGGATCGGCCTGATCTGGAGCGCGGCGGCGCTGCTGCTTGTCAGTTGTTCACCCAACTATGGGGCGATGCTGGCTTTCCGTTGCCTGCAAGGTGTTGGCGCCGCACTGGTGCTGAGTTGCGGCGCAGCGCTGGTAACGTCCCTCTATGGCGAGGAGCGGCGCGGCCGCGCACTCGGCATTTACACCATGATGATGGCGTTCGGATTGATGATTGGCCCGCTGCTTGGAGGTGCTTTGACGGCGATCTTTGATTGGCCCGCGGTGTTCTGGTTCCGAATTCCCATCGCCATCGCGGCACTGCTGCTGCTGCTGCGTGCCAAGCCGGGATCGCCTGCGAGCCGGGCAGACGATCGCCTGGACATTGTGGGCGGCATCGCGCTGACGCTCGGCCTGGTCACGATGCTGTTGGCGCTGAATCGAATGCGCGAGTTGTCCGCCGTCTGGTTCGCCTTGCTGTCCGCCATTGCCTTCGCGGCCTTCGTCCTCCGCGAGTCCCGTGCGGCGCGCCCGATCATCGCCATCGACGTTCTCAGGCTCCCGGGCTTTGCGATGCTCAATCTCGTCAGCGTGCTGGCCAATCTCGCGGCCTTCTCGGTCTGGCTGCTGGTGCCGTACTTTCTGGCGCGCGTACCCGGCTATACGCTGACCGGGAGCGGCGCCATTCTGGCTGCTGCTGCGGCGGGGGCCGCGCTGGCGGCGCCGATCGGTGGCCGCCTGGTCGGGCGGTACATCTCCGCCGAGCGGCTGGCAATTGCAGGTGCCGCCGCGATCGGCGCCGGTCTGCTCCTGCTCAGCGCGTGGACGGAACAGACCCCGACATTCCTGCGAGTAGTCGGGCTCGTCGTGCAGGGCATCGGCCTCGGCCTGTTTCAGCTTGCCTATTCGGATATCGTGACATCAGCGCTGCCGCTGAGGGATCGCGGCGTGGCCGGCAGTCTCGTCCTGCTGACGCGCACGCTGGGTACGGTGACCGCGGCCTCGATCGTCCTGATGGTGTTCGATAGCCTCCGATCGAACCACAGCTTCCTGGAAGCCTTCCATCAGACTTTTCAGCTTGCGGGCATGCTGGCGTTTGCCGCTGCGGGACTGTTGCTGCTTTCGCACCGCAGGATCGGCACGACCTAATATCCGCGGCCCCGATCCACGATATTCTCCAACCCACCGCCGGTCTCGAACCGCTCGATCTGGCGCGCGACGTATTTCGAGATCTCGTCGGGATCAGTGTCGGCGGCGTTGTGCGGGGTCAGCACCACCTTGGGATGGGTCCAGAACCGGCTCTCCGGCGGCAGCGGCTCGGTGGCGTAGACGTCGAGCGAGGCGCCGCCCAGCGTGCCGTCGTCGAGGCATTGTAGGATGTCGGCCTCGTTCTGCAGGCCGCCGCGGCCGGCGTTGATCAGCACCGGCGCGCCGAGCGGGCTGTCGCGGTTGAGTTTCGCAAACAGCGCGCGATCGAGGATGTGCCGCGTCTGTTGTGTCAGCGGCAGCAGGCAGACCAGGATGTCGGTCTGCCGCAGGAACGGGTCGAGCTGTTCGTCGCCGTGAAAGCAATCGACGCCGGCGATCTTCTTTGCGCTACGACTCCAGCCGGCGACGCGAAAGCCCAGCCGCTTGAGCGCATCGGCGGCATCGGCGCCGAGCGTGCCGAGTCCCATCACGCCGACCGAGATCGCGCCCGCCGCCCATTGCGATTTCGGCGCCCAGCGTTTGGCGCGCTGGCACTCCCGCAAGTACAGCTCCTGCCGGTGGTGCATCAGGACATGCAGCACGACATATTCGGTCATCCGCGCGGTGAGATCGGTGACCGCGACCCGCACCAGCGGCACGTCGGGCAGTGAACGATCGACCATCAGCGCATCGACGCCGGCGCCGAGGTTGAAGATCACCCGCAGATTCGGAAAGCCGGCCAACTCGCCCGGATGCGGCTTCCACACCGCGGCGTATTGCACCTCGGCCGGATCGAACGACGCACCCGGCAGCAGCAGCACGCGACGGTCGGCGCAGACCTCGTCGAACCGCTCCTTCCAGCGCTGCGGCGACCAGTTTTCGGCCCCGCCATGCACCAGCAAGGCGAGCGCACCCTTGTTCATGACCATTCCCTTCGCATCGCAGCCCACGTGACCCGCATCACATCAGGGCGTGCCCGGTTTCTCTATCCTGCTTTCATCAAACAACGGAGAGCTCACATGCGCAAATTGATCCTTATCGCCGCTTTCGCCCTCGTTTCCGTCTCGGCGCAGGCCAATGATTTCGGCAGCCTGCTGGCGGGCAACGACATGTCGGCCGCCGCCGCCATGCCGGGCGATCCTTCGGCAATGGCCGGCTCCATGATGCCGCAAGCCTCCAACAAGCAAGCCTCCAACAAGCAGACCACCGGTTCGAAGAAGACCCAGGCAAGCCGCGAGACCGACGAGCAGAAGGCGCGCCGGATCGCCGCCAAGTATGGCGTCTCCTGGTAATGCACGGTTTCATCGTCGTGGCGGTGATGTTCCGGCGGGCGCTTGCCTGCCGGAACATCTGAGAATCTTTCGACCTACCTGTCGGCGCCGGGCATAATCGTTCGTCCTGAAGACAACGGAGATGCCTGCGCCCCATGCTGTACGCCATCCTTTGCTATCACGATGAAGACAGCGTCGGTTCCTGGACCAGGGAACAGGACGCCGCGGTCATGACAAAACTTTCCGTCGTGCAGGACAAGCTCGCCAAACAGGGCCGGCTCGGCCCGGTGGCGCGGCTGTTGCCGACGACGGCCGCGACCACGCTGCGCAAGGACGACCCGCCGCTGGTGCTCGACGGCCCGTTTGCCGAAACCAAGGAGCAACTGCTCGGCTTCTATGTCGTCGACTGCCAGAACCTCGACGAGGCGCTCGACATCGCGCGCGACCTCGGCGCGGCTAATCCGGGCGGCGCCTACGAGATCCGCCCGGTCGGCCACTTCACGCCGGGCAGCGTGCGGTCGTGACCGATACCGCCTGGATCGATGGGGCACTGACCTCGGCGCGTCCCCAGGCGGTCGGCGCGTTGCTGCGCTATTTCCGCAACCTCGACACCGCCGAGGAGGCCTTCCAGAACGCCTGCCTGCGCGCGCTGAAGAGCTGGCCGCAGAACGGCCCGCCGCGCGATCCCGCGGCGTGGCTGATCATGGTCGGGCGCAATGTCGCGATTGACGACATCAGGCGGAGCAGGAAGCAGCAGCCGCTGCCCGAGGAAGACGCGATCTCCGACCTCGACGACGCCGAGGAGCAACTCGCCGACCGGCTCGACGGCTCGCATTACCGCGACGACATTCTGCGGCTGTTGTTCATCTGCTGCCATCCGGACCTGCCGGCGACGCAGCAGATCGCGCTCGCGCTACGCATCGTCTCGGGCCTCACGGTCAAGCAGATCGCGCGCGCCTTCCTGGTCTCGGAAGCCGCGATGGAGCAGCGCATCACCCGGGCCAAGGCAAAGGTCGCCGACGCCAGCGTGCCGTTCGAGGCGCCCGGGGCGGCCGAGCGCAGCGAACGGCTCGCCGCCGTCGCCGCCATGATCTATCTGATCTTCAACGAGGGCTACTCGGCCGGCGGCGATACCGCCGAAATCCGCCAGCCGCTGTGCGAGGAGGCGATCCGCCTGGCGCGGCTGCTGCTGCGGCTGTTCCAGAGCGAGCCGGAGATCATGGGGCTGACCGCGCTGCTGCTGCTGCAGCATGCGCGCGCCCTGGCGCGTTTCGATTCCGATGGCGCGGTGGTCCTGCTCGACGATCAGGACCGTTCGAGGTGGAACCAGTCGCTGATCGCCGAAGGGCTGGCGCTGATCGACAAGGCGATGCGCCATCGCCGCAGCGGGCCGTATCAGCTCCAGGCCGCGATCGCCGCGCTGCATGCCCGCGCCGAAACCCCCGAAGCGACCGACTGGACCCAGATCGAGCTGCTTTATGGGGGGCTCGAGATCATGCAGCCATCGCCAGTGGTGACGTTGAACCGCGCGGTCGCGGTGTCCAAGGTGCGCGGGCCGCAGGCCGCCCTCGACCTGATCGAGCCGCTGGCGCCGCGGCTGTCGAACTACTTTCATTTCTTTGGCGTGCGGGGCGCTTTCTTGATGCAACTCGGCCGCAACGAGGAGGCCCGCGCGGCCTTCGACCGCGCCATCGCGCTGGCCAACACGTCGGCCGAAGCCGCCCACATCCGCATGCACCTCGACCGCCTGCAGCGCGACAGCCAGCCGCGCGGCGCGAAGGCGGGGAAGTGATCCTTCTCCAGATGCGGAGCCGAACATGCTTGAAATCATCGCCATCGCCGCCGTCATTCTGGCAATTGCCATCGCCGTCGTGCTCATCCTCGCCGCCACCAAGCCCGCCACGCTGCGGGTGGCGCGCTCGATCGGCATCGATGCGCCGGCTGAAAAGATATTCCCGCTGATATCAGACTTTCACCAATGGAGGACGTGGTCGCCCTACGAGAACAAGGACCCCGCGATGAAGCGCAGCTATGGCGGCGCGGAGCGCGGCAAGGGCGCCGTCTATGCCTGGGATGGCAACAGGAATGTCGGTTCCGGCCGCATGGAGATACTCGAAACGACGGCGCCATCGAAGGTCGTCATCAAGCTCGATTTCTTCACGCCGTTCGAGGGCCACAACACCGCCGAGTTCACAATGCTGCCGCAGCGCGGTGGCACCCATGTCACCTGGGCGATGTACGGTCTCGCCAACTTCTTGTCCCGGCTGATGCAGGTGTTCATGAACCTGGATCACATGATCGGCAGGGATTTCGAAGCCGGTCTGGCCAACCTGAAGACCATCACCGAGAAATAGCCATCACTTTCAAATCACGCTCACCCAGGGAGCAGACGATGCGGGTCAATCCCTATCTATTCTACAACGGCAATTGCGAGGAAGCTCTGAGCTACTATCAGCAGGTGCTCGGCGCGAAGATCGAGGCGAAAATGCCTTACGGCGACGGACCCGCCGACATGCCGGTTCCGCCGGACTGGAAGAGCAAGCTCATGCATGCAAGCCTGACGATCGACGGCGAGGTGCTGATGGCCTCCGACGCCATGCCGGGCGACTATCATCCGCCGCAGGGTTTTGCCGTCGTGCTGCAGGCCGAGAATCCCGCCGACGCCGAGCGCCGGTTCAAGGCGCTGGCCGACGGCGGCACGGTGCGGATGCCGTTCGGCAAGACGTTCTTCTCCAGCGGGTTCGGCATGTGCGTCGACAGGTTCGGCATTCCCTGGATGGTCGATAGCCCGATGGAAGAGATGTGAGCTGTCCTACCGGCATCTCGGATAGATCGCGGCGAGTTCGCGCCCGCGCAGCATCAGCATCCGCGACGTCAATCCGCCGCGCCTGCTGATCCAGCCGCGCACCGGCGCCGGATAGGCCTCCAGCACCGCCTGCGAGGCTTCCGGTTCCGCATAGGTCCGGCCGCGGCGGTCGATCGAGCGGGCGGCGTGGAATCCGAGCACCGCCCGGCGGGTCACGCAGATGCGTTCGTTGGGAACCATGCTCAGCACCAGCGTGCAGGCCGACAGGCAGGGCCCGTCGATCACCACCCGCTCGCCGGTGGCGCGCACGCGTTCGAACAGGTCGAGAAACGGACCGACCTGTCCGCCCGGGCTGGCGAGAATTCGAATCTCGGCCCGTGCCGGCGCGATCGCCGCGCCCAGCGCGGCGGAGACCAAAACAGCTTTCAAGACCGCCAGGCGCATGCGCGGGCTCCCTCACCAACACGGATTCGCCGGGAAGTTACGCCGACATCGTGGCAAGGTTTCGTCATTCTTCCGCACCGGAAACCCCGGCTTCCGCGAAGGTAGCCATTCCCTGATGGCAGGCCAGCGCCGCGCGCAGCAGGGCAACCGCGACGCCCGCGCCCGAGGCTTCGCCGAGCCGCATGCCGAGATCGAGCAGAGGCTCCAGCTGGAGTTCGCGCAGGAGATCGCGATGGCCCTGCTCGGCCGAGACATGCCCGGCGCGGCAGTGGTCGAGTGCTGCGGCATCAAGGCGCGAAAGCGGCAGCACCGCCGCCGTCGCCACGAAACCGTCCAGCAGCACCGGCACGCCGCGCCGCCGTGCGGCAAGAACCGCGCCTGCGATCGCCGCGAGTTCGCGGCCGCCAAGTGCTGCCGCTACCGCCAGCGGATCGCCGAGGATGCCGCGATGAAAACTCAGCGCGTCGTCGATCGCCGCGCGCTTGCGCGCCAGCCCGTGATCGTCGACGCCGGTGCCGCGGCCGGTCCAGCGCGCCGCGCCGCCGCCGAGCAGCGCCGCACACAAGGCCGCCGCCGCCGTGGTGTTGGCGATGCCCATCTCACCGACCACGAGCAGGTCGCAATCGTGAGGCACGGCACGGCTGCCGGCATCGACCGCGCCGAGATATTCGTCCGTGTCCATCGCGGCGGCCGCGGTGAAATCGCGCGTCGGCCGATCGAGCTCGATCGGCACCACCACGAGGTCGGCGCCGGCCAGCCGCGCGATCTGGTTGATTGCCGCGCCGCCTCTGGTGAAATTCGCCACCATCTGCGCGGTGACGGCGGGTGGATAGGCCGAGACGCCGCGCGCGGCGACGCCGTGGTTGCCGGCAAAGACCGCAATGGTGACGCGGTCGAGCCGCGGTCGTCCGTGGCGCTGCCATCGCGAAAGCCAGACCGCGAGCTCCTCTAGGCGGCCGAGGCTTCCCGGCGGCTTGGTCAGATGCTGCTGCCGGCGCACGGCGGCCTCGGCGGCGGGCGCGTCTCCCGTGGGCAAGTCGCGACAGAAGGCGCGGATGTGGTCTAGACTGTCGAACGGCATGCGGCTTTCTTGGTCTCTGCCAGGATATTCTTCCACGATACGCTCGGGCGTCCTCAAGGCCGCACGCTAGAGCATGATCCGGAAAAGTGTGTAGCGGTTTTCCGAAAAGATCATGCTCAAACAAAGAGCTAGACCGGGATGACGATTCGAAGAAAGTCATCCCGGTCTAGAACGATTCTCCGGACGCCACCATGAACGAATGGCTCGACGATTTCAGGACCGCCGTCGCCTTCCTGACCCGGCTGCCGATGCCGCATCCGGATGGCGCGACGCCGGCGAATTTCGTGCGCGCGCACCGGATGTTTCCCGTCGTCGGCGCGCTGATCGGTGCGGCAATGGGATTGTTGTGTCTCGGCTTGCGACATGTCGGGGTGCCGGATCTGGCCGCCGCGGCGCTGGCGCTCGGCGGCGGCGCCGTCCTGACCGGCGCGCTGCACGAGGATGGCCTGGCCGATGTCGCCGACGGATTCGGGGGCGGCCGCAATCCCGAAGCCAAGCTGGAGATCATGCGCGACAGCCGGCTCGGCACCTATGGCGCCCTCATCCTGCTGGTGAGTTTTGCCGCGAAGCTGTCCGCGCTGGCGGTGATTCCGAACGGCCATGTCGTGCCGGCGCTGATTGCCGCGCATGCGCTGGCGCGCGGCATATTGCCGGCGATGTCGATGCAGCTGCCCTATGCGCGAAAGGACGGGCTGGCCCGCACCGCCGGCCGGCCCGATGCGGCGACGGCGGCGACGGCGGCCGGCCTGGCGCTGCTGATCGCGCTGTTGTCGCTGTCCTGGACCAACGCGCTGTTGGCCGCGGGGCTCGCCGGTCTCGGCGGGCTCGGCATGGCGTGGCTGGCGCTGCGGCAGGTCGGCGGCCAGACCGGCGACGTGCTGGGCGGCGCCGAACAAATCGGCGAGACCGCGATCCTGGTACTACTGGCGGCAAGGTTGGCGCAGCCGTGACCAAGGTTGGCGCAGCCGTGAGCAAGGCTGGCGCAGCCGTGAACACCGGCAGCACTTCGCGCGCGACAAATCTGTGGTTGATCCGTCACGCGCCGGTCGACGGGCCGCGCGGCGTCATTCATGGCCCCGACGCCCCGGCCGATCTCGGCGACGCGTCAGCCCTTGCCGCGCTGAAAGCGCGATTGCCGGCGAACGCGTTCGCCGTCTGCAGCCCGGCGCGCCGGACCCGGCAGACCGCCGCAGCACTTGGTCTCGACGCGGTCGAACAACAGGCCTTTCGCGAACAGGATTTCGGCGCCTGGACCGGGCGGCGTCATGACGATCTCGCCGCCGAACCCGGCGCGGCCTATCGCGCATTCTGGCAATCGCCGGCCGGCAACAAGCCGCCGGGCGGCGAAAGTTTTGTCGATCAGATCGAGCGCGCGCGGGCAGGGCTCGCGCTGCTGCCGAAAGGGGAGGCAGTGCTGGTGGTGCACTCCGGCACCATCCGCGCATTGCTCGCCATCGCGCTCGACCTGACGCCCGACGCCGCGTTGCGCTTCGTGATCGATCCGCTGTCGCTGACCCGGATCGATCGCCTGGAAAACGGCTGGCGCGTCGTCGCGGTCAACCAGCGCTGATCTCCTAACCGTTGCGCCGTTCTCCGCGCAGCGTTTCGCGGCGGGCGGCCGATCGGCCGCGGACCATGACCTCCGGGATAATTTCTCGGGTCATGTCGGCGTCGTAAAAGCCCGCTCGTCTTGTCGACGAGCGCTGGAGACAACCGGCGCAACCCCGCGGCAAACGGGTGAGCGCGGCTGCGGGCGCAGGCAGCGACGAAGCAACATTTCCCGTCATTCCGGGATGGTCCGAAGGACCAGACCCGGAATCTCGAGATTCCGGGTTCGATGCTTCGCATCGCCCCGGAATGACGACAACCTAGCGAGGAGACCCACCATGCGATTCATGATGCTGATGATCCCTCTTGGATATGAAACCGCGCCGCCGGACGTCGAACTCGATCCCGAGCGGGTCAGGGCGATGATGAAGTACAACGAGGCGCTGAAGGAGGCCGGCGTCCTGATCACGCTCGACGGGTTGCATCCGCCGTCGACCGGCGCGCGGGTTTCCTTCGCCACCGGCGCGCCTGTGCTCACCGACGGCCCGTTCGCGGAGGCCAAGGAAGTGCTGGGTGGCTACTGGATGATCGAGGTGAAATCGCGGGAAGAGGCGATCGCCTGGGCGAGAAAATGCCCGGCCTCCGCGAACGAGATCATCGAGATTCGCCAGGTGCGGGAGATGGCTGATTTCTCCGAGGAGGTGCAGGAGGCGGCCAGGGGTTTTGACGAGTTGCAGAAGAAGAGTGCGTCCAGGGCGAGGTAACGTGAGGCAGTCCCTCCACTCCCTCGCCCCGTTCTTACGGGGAGAGGGTCGGGGTGAGGGGCTCTCTCCACGAGCCAAAAAGTGTCCACGATGTCTCCGAACACCTGTCCACCTTGTCCCCGGTCTGAACAAAGAGCGGGGCGAGGGAGTAAACCGAACTTATTCCGGCGTTAACCTTGCTGAACGCGCGAAATCTGAACCCGCAAAACCAGTGACCTTTGCCGCCGGCTCATGTAAAAGCCTTTCACATGAGCTGGCGCAAGGAAGAGCGCCGCGCCGAGCGCGGCTATCATCACGGCAATCTGAAGGAGGCGCTGCTGCAGGCAGCGCTCGGCCTGATCGCCGAAAAAGGCGCGGCCGGCTTCACCTTTGCCGACGCGGCGCGGATGGCCGGCGTCAGCCCCGCGGCACCCTACCGGCACTTCCGCGACCGCGACGAATTGCTGTCCTCGATCGCGCAGCGCGGCTTCGAGCAGTTCGAGGCGTTGTTGACGCAGGCCTGGGACGACGGCCGCCCCGACACCGTCAGCGCGTTCCAACGTCTCGGCAAGGCCTATCTGGCGTTCGCGCGCAACGAGCCCGCGTTCTATTCGGCGATGTTCGAATCCGGCCTGCCGGTCGATTCAAATGCGACGCTGCTGGTAGCCAGCGAGCGCGCCTTCGCGATCATTCGCGCCGCGTCCGAGCGGCTGGCGGCGTTGGCGCCGCCGGGCGTGCCGCGGCCGCCGGCGATGATGATGGCGCTGCATATCTGGTCGATGTCGCACGGCGTGGCCTCGCTGTTCGGCCGCGGCGACGCCGCGCGGCGCAAATTGCCGATGTCGCCCGAGGATCTCCTGGAAGCGGAAGTGCTGATCTATCTGCGCGGCCTCGGCTTCCCGACCGACCGCCGGCCCGAGCCGCCGCCGGTGCCGCCCGCGGGCGGCGCTTCGGGCCCGTGGGGCGCCTCACGATAATTTTTCGAAGGCCCGGCCGGCCGCCAGCTTGACAAAATCGCGGGATGGTTTACGTATGTAAATGTTATTTACATTCACAACGGCGTGACCGTCATGGAGAGGGAAATGGCCTACACCGCAGATGTCAATCGATGGCGCGGCAGCAGCGAAGAAGTCCATCGCCCGCGGATGCTGGATAGCCCCTGGCACCCCGGCTGGATCATCGGGACCATCCTCGGCTTCATCATCTGGTGGCCGATCGGGCTTGCCCTTCTCTTTTTCACACTATGGAGCAGGAAAATGGGTTGCTGGAGCAATGGAGACCGCTGGCAGAACAAGATGGAGCGGATGCAGTACAAGATGGACCGGATGCGCGGCCGCATGGAGCGAGGTGGTTTCGGCGGCTTCGGCTTCGGAACGCCCACCAGCGGCAACCGCGCCTTCGACGAGTACCGCAGCGAGACCCTGCGGCGTCTTGAGGAGGAGCAGGTCGAGTTCAGGAATTTCCTCGACCGGCTGCGGCACGCCAAGGACAAGGAAGAGTTCGACGCCTTCATGGCGCAGCACAAGCCGCGTCCGACCCCGCCGAACGACCAGCCACAGCAGGGCTGAGGTCCATCAACCAAGCCTTCGGCCTCGGGCGTAATGCCTTGCAGAGGATCCAGCCGCCCATCCGCGAAAGCAGGTGGGCGGTTTGCTTTTCGGCTCGGCGATCGCTGTCGGGATCGGTGGCAGGCTTCGCCGGCGACATCGGCGCAGTGCTGACAAGGCAAGGTATTTTGACTAACCTTCAATGTGGGCCATCAGGACGGGGCAGGGCAGGGCCCACGAGAGGAGATCGATGAGCACAGTAAAGAGCGCTCTGGCCCAGAAGAGTGGCGCCGCCCTGATCCATGTTCGCTCCGGCGACATGGTCGTCGAAGCCCTGCGCCGGATGCGCGACAACCGGGTCCGGGCGGTGCTGGTGATCGACGACGACGTGCTGGTCGGTATCGTGACCCAGGGCGACTGCGCCATCAAGGTGCTGCTGCCCGGGCTCGATGCGAAGCAGACGCCGGTGGGCCAGGTGATGACGGGCAAGCCGGTGACGGTCAAGCCGGACGATCGGCTGGAAGGCTGTATGGCAATGATGGCTGCGCGCGGTTTTCGCCATCTGCCAGTGCTGGACGCGGGCAAGGTCGTGGGCGTGATCTCGATCGGAGACGTCGTCAAGGACATCATCCGGGATCTGGAGCACAACGTAGGCGACCTGATGGGCTACGTCATGAGGGACGGCCCCGGAGGCTGACAGACGAACCGCGCGGTGCCGTCGTACCGTCCGCGATCCTGCGGCAGGAGTGAGACCCCTTGCGTTCGTCACGCCCACGCACGCTTCACGGCCGGTACAATCCGCCCATCCGAAAGCAGGTGGGCAGTTTGCTTTGTATGCCGGGAAGCAGTCAAGTTCGACTTCCGGTTTGAGGATAAACGAGGGCTCACTCGCTGATTCCGGATGCAAATGCCATCAATGCGGGCAACTTATTTCAGACGCCCTCGGCCACGACGGGCTAAGATAGGTACCTCATCGTGGAACCACACATGGCCAGAAATGCCAATGAAGCTTTTGATCCGAAGGCGTTTCTCGCCATGGTGGGCGAGGGAAAGACCATTCTCAGGTTTCGCAAGGAACAGGTCGTCTTCGCCCAGGGCGATGTGGCGGACACGGTCTTCTATGTTCAGGAAGGCCGGGTCAAGGTTGTCGTGATATCCGAGCAGGGCAAGGAAGCCGTGGTCGGAATGTTGGGACCCGGCCAGTTCTTTGGCGAAGGCTGCATGAACGGCCACGCGCTACGCATCGCGACCACGACCGCGATGGAGGACTGCCTGGTCACCGCGATAACCAAGTCGGCCATGGTCGCGGCGCTTCACGATCAACCGAAGTTTTCCGAGCTGTTCATGGCCTACCTGCTGACCCGGAACAGCCGGATTGAAGAGGATCTGATCGACCAACTCTTCAACTCCAGCGAGAAACGGCTGGCGCGTCTGCTGCTGCTGCTGGCGAACTTCGGCAAGGAGGGCAGCCCCCAACTGATCAGCCCGAATATCAGCCAGGAAACCCTGGCCGAAATGATCGGAACGACGAGATCGCGCGTCAGCTTCTTCATGAATAAATTCCGCAAGCTCGGCTTCATCACCTACAACGGAAAAATCGAGGTCAACAGTTCATTGCTGAACGCGGTCCTGTACGACAAGCCCGAGATCAAGCGCGAGCCGTGATCTGACATCGCGTTGTGTACAGACGTTGTCGCGGAACCAAATCTGCGCGTGGCGCTAGCGGCGCCACCAACTCCTTCGCCACCCCCATCCGCCGCCTCGAACGAGGCGCACGATGAGCAGAAGAAGCACGGCACCGATGGTGGCGTTGACGATGGCGCTGATCAATCCGCTGCCGAGATGGATGCCGAGCCGGGGCAGCAACCAGCTTCCGAAAAAAGCGCCGAGGATTCCGATGACGATGTCGCCGAGCAGTCCGAAGCCGGTCCCTTGCACGATCTGGCCGGCAAGCCAGCCCGCAACCAGGCCGACGAACAGGATGACCAGCAGGCTTTCGCTCGACATGTGCATGGGGTGACCTCGCGGTTTGCCCGAGAGGCTTTCCAGACCAGCCTGCCGCTGTCTGTATCGAATTGACCAGTCGGCTGCGCCGTGACGCTTTAATTTTTTCGGCAATGAGCAAAATGGAACAGCGGAGTTCCACCGACTGCGGGATGCTGTTTGCATTCGACCCGCCCGGGGTAATGGCAGGGGGAATGCATCATGCCCGAACCACATCAGCTTCCAGAGCCCGACATGCTTTCGATAGGACGACCCGGATGTGCGAAATGCCAGGGCCGAGTGATGCTCGGGGGGATTGCGGCCGGCCCGAAGGGGTTTGATCTGCGCACCTTCGCTTGCGGGAAATGCGGCCACAGCTTCACGACGGCGGTCGCCAGCGACCCGATGAATGCGGTCTCAGCCGGCTGGATTGCAGGCGAGCTGAAACCGCCGAAGTAAGCGCGGTCGCTCATGAATCAGACCGTCACGACGCCGCACGCGCCTGCCAGGCGGAGCCTCAACTGGATGTTGATCGCAGGCGCCACGTTCAGCCTCTCGTTCTGGCTGTATCGCGCGGTGCGCGCCATGCGTAAGGCCAAAGCGTTATTGATCGACGCGGTTCGTTTTGCGCGCCTGGCGCTCCCGGGAAGCGGTTCGGTCCGAATTCTTTCCGGTTTTCTTCAACGTCGCCATTGGCTCTCACCGGTTTTTTGGCCTCGAAATGGGCGGTATGCAGCTGCCGAAACGCGGGTCGAGCGAATCGTAACGCGACCTTGATCTTGCGACGATGTAAAGCCCAGCCAGTGCCGAGGAGCCGGGCAGAAGCAATATCCATGCAGGTGGCTGTAGCGCGATCACGATAATTGTGCCGATGATTGGCAGCACCACAGCGTCCAAAGCCAGTCTCGAGTTCATGAAGTATCACCTCCGTGAACGCCTAACTGAATTTTCCGCGCGAGCAGGCCGCCGCCTCTCGCTCACCCCTTGCGCATCTTGCCGAGCAGGAAGTTGTCGTAATAGTTCTCCGCGACCTGGGTGTAGAACAGCACTTCCTTCATGTAGGCGTCGTGGCTCTCTCTCGTCTTCTTGAACAGCGCGCTCTTCTCGGCGATTTCGCCGATATGATCCTGCGTCGCCTTGTAGCACGCCTCCATGACAGGCTGCGGGAACGCTCGCAGCTCGACGCCGCTGGCGACCAGCCGCTTCAAGGCGGCCGGATTGACGCTGTCGTATTTTTCGACCATCCACGCGCCCGCCGCCGAACCGGCCTGGGTGAGGATCGCCTGGTATGATTTGGGAAGCGCGTTCCACTTCTCGTCGTTGACCACCATGTGCAGCATCGCCCCGCCTTCCCACCAGCCGGGGAAGTAGTAGTACTTAGCAACCTTGTGGAAGCCGAGCTTCTCGTCGTCATAGGGACCGACGAACTCCGCGGCATCGATCGACCCCTTCTCGAGCGCCGAATATACATCGCCGCCCGCGATCTGCTGCGGCACCACGCCGAGCTTGGCCAGCACATGGCCGCCCATCCCGGCGATGCGGAACTTGAGGCCCTGGAGATCCTCGACCGTCTTGATTTCCTTGCGGAACCAGCCGCCCATTTGCGTGCCGGAATTGCCGCACAGGATGGCGTGCGCCTTGAACGGCTTCAGCGCCTCGTTGACGAGTTCGGCGCCGCCGCCGAACGTCCACCAGGAATGCTGGTGGCGATGGTTCATGCCGAACGGCGCGCCGGTGGCGTAAGCGAGCGCTGGCTCCTTGCCGATGTAGAAATAGAGCGGGGTCTGCGCCATCTCGACGGTCGCGGTGCTGACGGCGTCCAGCGCCTGCAGGCCGGGCACGATCTCGCCGGCGGCGAAAGTCTGGATCTGGAATTTGTTGTCGGTGGCCTCGGCGACGTATTTCGCAAAGGTCTGCGCGGTACCGAAGATGGTTTCGAGCGCCTTGGGAAAGCTCGAGGTCAGCCGCCACTTGATATCGGGCGAGCTTTGCGCGATCGCAGGCGCCGTAACCAGCGTGGTCGCGCCGACCACGGCGCTGCCCTTGAGGAACGTCCGGCGTTTCATGATGGCTCACTCCCTTGGATTGCAACTGCGTCGGCGCGGGGCAAGACGGCCCGTTCGAAACCTTTCGATCCCTTACCATACCTGACTTCAGCGCTGGTGGGGAAGCGGCGCATATTGGCGTCGTGCCGTGGCTGGCCTATATTGCAAAGGCGGCGCTGGCAAAGGGCATCGTGATGAGCCAGGACGGAATTGCAGCGGTTGATCGGCTTTGGCTGACGGTTCGGCGCGAGGCTGAAGCCATCGTCGCCGGCGACCCGGCCTTTGGCGCCTCGCTGTCGGCGGCCATTCTCGACCATGCCGGTTTCGCCGATGCGCTGGCGCACCGGATCGGCGCGCGGCTCGGTAAGACAGCGGCCGAGCGCCCGCAGTTCGCGCGGATTGCCCGCGAGACCTTTGAGCGAGTGCCCGATCTGGTCGAAGCGGCTTGCCGCGACCTTGAAAGCATCGCGGTTCACGATCCCGCCACGCGCGGCTTGCTGCCGCCGCTCCTGAACTTCAAGGGCTACGTCGCGCTGCAGGCGTTTCGCGTCTCCAACGCGCTCTGGCGCCAGGGCCGCCACGACCTCGCGCTGATGCTGCAAAGCCTGTCGTCGGATTCCCTTCAGGTCAGCATTCATCCGTCGGCATCGATCGGAACGTCGGTGTTCCTCGATCATGCCACCGGCATCATCGTCGGCGCGTTGGCGGTCATCGGCGACGAGGTGACGATCATGCAGAACGTCACCATCGGCCGCAGGGCTTCACGTCCGGACCGCGCGCCCAGGATCGGCCGTGGCGTCCTGCTCAGTACCGGGGCCACTGTTCTCGGAGACGTCGATATCGGCGACTTCGCCAGGATCGGCGCCGGCGCTGTTGTCGAGCATGACGTGCCGGCCGGATGTACCGCGGTCGGCGTCCCCGCGCGGTTGACCAATTGCCCCGAGCCGGCGGTCTCCGCCTGAGAGTGGTCGCCGTCGGCGCTTGTCGGGCAAATCGCTTTCGCGAAACTGTGTCCACCGTCATTGCGAGCGCAGCGAAGCAATCCATGCTTCGACAAGCAGCAAGATGGATTGCTGCGCTCGCAATGACGGTGGATGGGCCGAGGCATACGGAATACCCAGGCATACGCAGACCGCCGGCCTCCAGACGGCCCCAGCCTTCGGGGGGCGGCCGCTGGAGCTGGCATCCGGGACCCTCTAACCGCCCGGCCTGCCTTGATTTCCGGCAGCCGAATTCCCCTTTGGTAACCTCGCATTAACCATGTTTAGCGTCTGGTTGGGGGACGGAATGACGCGCGGATGGCCCTTGTTTTGACATGTTGGCGGGGGAAGCAGGACCCGGCTTTCGGCGGGCCCCCCATGCGACACAAGTTCAAGGTTCTCGCGCTGGCGCAGTCGCCGCGCCCGGCGCGCGGCCGTGGAACCGGCAGCCATTTGCTCCCGGAGCAATTAGGGAGACTTGCGTTGAGAGGATACCGCACATGAATCCCGCCGACGTGGCCCAGTCAGCCCTGCCGCTGGTTTCCACCGACGTATCGCTGATCGCCCTGTTCCTGCAGGCCCATCTGGTCGTGAAGACGGTCATGCTGGGGCTTCTGGCTTGCTCGGTCTGGGTCTGGGCGATCGCGATCGACAAGATATTCCTCTATTCGCGCACCAAACGGTCGATGGACCGCTTCGAACAGGCGTTCTGGTCCGGTCAGTCGATCGAGGAGCTCTATCGCGCGCTGTCGGCCAAGCCGACGCAATCGATGGCGGCCTGTTTCGTCGCGGCCATGCGGGAATGGAAACGCTCGTTCGAGAGCCAGACCCGCTCGTTTGCCGGCCTGCAGATGCGGATCGAGAAGGTGATGAACGTCTCCATCGCCCGCGAGGTCGAGCGGCTGGAACGGCGCCTCTTGGTGCTGGCCACCGTCGGCTCCGCCGGTCCCTTCGTCGGCCTGTTTGGAACCGTCTGGGGAATCATGTCGAGCTTCCAGTCGATCGCGGCGTCGAAAAACACCTCGCTGGCGGTGGTGGCGCCCGGCATCGCCGAGGCGCTGTTTGCCACGGCGATCGGCCTTATCGCCGCCATCCCGGCGACTATTTTCTATAACAAGTTCACCTCCGAGGTGAACCGGCAGGCGCAGCGGCTCGAGGGCTTTGCCGACGAGTTTTCGGCTATCCTGTCGCGGCAGATCGACGAGCGTGGGTGAGGGCGGCGAATGACGGGCGCATCGTGAGATCGATATCATGGCGATGAACATGGCAGGCTCCGCCGGTGGAGGCGGTCGGCGCGGTCGGCGTCGCGCCGCCGTGATGGCGGAGATCAACGTCACCCCGATGGTGGACGTGATGCTGGTGCTGCTGATCATCTTCATGGTGGCCGCGCCCTTGATGACGTCGACCATCGACATCGACCTCCCGGTCGCCAGCGGCGGCAAGTCGCTGGCCGCCAACGCACCGCCGTTGACGCTTTCGGTCAAGCGCACCGGCGGGGCCTGCAACTCCAATGTCGAGCTTTATCTCGGCGATACCCTGATTTCGGCCAACGAATTGCTGCCCAAGATCAAGGCGATCCGGGAGAACCGGTCGGAGGCCGACAGCGTGGTTTATCTGCGCGGCGACAAGGATGTCTGCTACACGGATATGATGAAATTATTGGGGTATATTCGGACCGCGGGGTTCAAGGCGAATATCGTCATCGTGCCGGAGCAGGGCTCATGACGCATCAACCGGCGCGCGATGGCTGACGGCGGAGCGGGAAAGCTCAAGTGAAGGTCAAGGTCGACAAGACTGTCCTGGCGTCGGTTGCCCTGCATGTGTTCGTGCTGGGGTGGATGCTGGTGTCGGTCTCGACCAAGGCCCTCGACATGGCGCCGGAAGATTCCGTTCCCGTCGATGTCGTCTCCGCCGATCAGCTGGCGCGTGTCATGGCCGGCATGAAGACCGGCAAGAAGGAAAACCCGAAGCCGCTGGTTGAGAAGGTTGCGGAAGCCAAGCCGGCCGACGACGCCGTGGGCAAGATCACGGAAAAGGCGCCGGTTCTGACCGAGACCGCGCCGCCGCCCCAGCCCAAGGCCGAGGAAAAGCCGGTCGAAAAGAAGCCCGACCCGCCGAAGGTCGTCGAGAACAAGCCCAAAGAAGAGCCCAAGCAAGAGCCGAAGCCGGTCGAGAAGAAGCCGGATCCGCCGAAGGTCGATCCGATCGCCGAGGCGATCAGGAAAGAAGAAAAGCCGCCGGCGAAGCCGGTGCAGGCCGCCAGGCCGCCCGAGCCGCCGAAGCCGAAAGTCGAGCGCACCTTCGACCAGTCGAAGATCGCGGCCCTGCTCGACAAGCGCGACCCGACGCGGCAGGCCGCCACCGGCGACACGCTGAATTCCAACGCCGCGCTCGGCCTCGCCAAGGGCGCGGCCGCGGACAATTCCGCGACCTGGGGTTCGATGTTCAAGCAACAGGTCGAGCGCTGCTGGAAAAAACCCTATGGCGGCATCGAGTCGCAAAAGCCCGAGGCCGCCTTCGCCATCCGCCTCAAGCGCGACGGCACACTGGAGGGGATGCCGGTGCCGGAAGGAGCGCCGGCGACGCCGTATCTTCGCGTCTATCAGGAGAGCGCGCTGCGCGCGATTATCGAATGCCAGCCCTATCGGCTGCCCGCCGCGTTTTTCGAGGAGTGGAAGTATTTTGCGCCGGTGTTCACCGAACAAAAGACCTGAAAAATTCCGGGGGCATTCGCGACCATAGACATGAGCAAAGTTTGAAGCGATGACTGACAACAATGAATTGCCGAACGCTCCTTTCCGCCTGACCCGGCGCCAGATTATTTCGGGGATAGCCTCGACCGGCGTTGTGCTCGGCGGTCATGCCGGCAGCGCCGTCGCCCAGGCCCCAAAGCGCATCATCGTTCCCGAGGGCGAGTTCACGCCGCTGCCGATCGCGATCCCGAATTTCGTCGCGGGCACGCCCGGGGATACCGAGGTCGGTGTCGGCGTGTCGCAGGTCATCACCAACAATCTCAAGCGCAGCGGCCTGTTTGCGCCGATCGATCCGGCCGCCTTCATCGAGCGGATTTCCAACATCGACTCCGCGCCGCAATTCCAGAGCTGGAAGACCATCAACGCGCAGGCGCTGGTGACGGGGCGCATGACGCGGCAGGGCGACGGCCGGCTGAAGGCGGAGTTTCGCCTTTGGGACGTCAACACCGCCCAGCAGCTCACCGGCCAGCAATACTTCACCTCGCCGGAATACTGGCGGCGGATCGCGCACATCATCTCCGACCAGATCTACGAGCGGCTGACCGGCGAAAAGGGCTATTTCGACAGCCGCGTCGTGTTCGTCGACGAAACCGGCTCCAAGGAACGCCGCGTCAAGCGGCTGGCGCTGATGGACCAGGACGGCGCCAATGTCCGATACCTGACCAGGGGTTCGGATCTGGTGCTGACGCCGCGGTTCTCGCCGTCGACCCAGGAGATCACCTACATGGAGTTCGGCCAGGGCGATCCGCGCGTCTATCTGTTCAACATCGAGTGTCGTTCTCGCCGCGGTTCTCGCCGGACGGCCAGCGCATCATCATGAGCCTGCAGCAGGGCGGCAACTCCAACCTGTTCGTGATGGACCTGCGTTCGAAATCGACGACGCGGCTGACCGACACGCCGGCGATCGACACCTCGCCGTCCTATTCGCCCGACGGCGCCCGTATCTGTTTCGAATCCGACCGCGGCGGAAAGCCGCAGATCTACGTGATGCCGGCAACCGGCGGAGCGGCGCAGCGAATCTCCTTTGGCGAGGGCAGCTATTCGACGCCGGTGTGGTCGCCGCGCGGCGACTATATCGCCTTCACCAAGCAGGGCGGCGGGCAGTTTGCCATCGGCATCATGAAGACCGACGGATCCGGCGAACGGATTCTCACCTCGGGATTCCACAATGAAGGGCCGACCTTCGCGCCGAACGGCAGGGTTTTGATGTTCTTTCGCGAACCCGGCGGCAGCGGCGGGCCTTCGCTGTTCACCGTCGATATCTCCGGGCGCAACGAACTGCGCGTCCCGACGCCCGGCTTCGCCTCCGATCCGGCATGGTCGCCGCTGCTGTCCTGACCGCCGCGCGCGCAACCTCGCGTTGATCGGCGATAACGGCCCACTTAGCTGATCTTTCAGACATTTTCCTGGTTCGCCCCGCTGCAACAACGTCTCGGTAACGATGTTCCCTCAGAAAGGCTTCATCTGGGAAAGGTAAGACTGCGCACCCAGACAGGAAGCGCGCGCTGCCGATGCAGTTGGTCGATCAGAAAAAACGAAACAGCCGGGAAGAGCTGGAGCCGATACTTTACGCGGCGCTGGTCGATTCCATGTGCCAGAACTTCTGGCCGATGTTCATCGGCTCGCTTTCCACCGCTATCGCCGCGGTATTGACCGCGCTCAAGACCGGCAACGTCTTGCTGTGGCCATGCGCGGTCTTGATTATCGGGATCGGTACGATCCGCGCCTTCCAGATGCGCAAGTACGAACGGCGCACGCAGGTGCTGACGTTCGAACAGGCGAGGCACTGGGAGCCTCGCTACGCAGTCGGCGCCATTGCTTACGCCAGCGTGCTCGGCATCTGGTGTTTCCTCACCATCTACGGCAGCAACGATGTGATCGCGCATATGGTGTCCGTCGCGGTGACGATCGGCTACACCGCTGGCGGCGCCGCCCGCAATTACGGTCATCCGAGGCTGATCCAGTATCATATTCTGCTGGCGTGCGGGCCGATGTCGCTGGCCCTGATGCTTCACGCCGATTTCTATTACGTCAGCCTCGCCGTGCTGCTGGTGCTGTTCTTTGTCGGCCTCAAGAACATCAACCTCAGCCTCCACGCCATCTTCGTCAAGGCGCTGACCTCGAGCTTCCGGGAAGCGGCGCTCGCCGGGCAATTCGATACGGCGCTGAACAACATTCCCCACGGCCTGTGCATGTTCCGCGCCGATGGCCGGCTCGCGGTGATGAACCATCGCTTCAGCCAGATGATGGGCCTGTCCGACGACCTCATTCAGCACGGCGCCAGCGCGTCCGACATCATCGCGGCCTGCGTCGCCTCGGAATCGATTGCCGCTTCATGCGGCAAGATGATCCTGTCGGAGATCGAGAATACGCATGTCGGGGACATGATCACGACCGACCCCGTCGCCGCGCGCGGCCGGTCGCTGTCCTGGAAATTCCAGCCGATGGCGGACGGCGGCGCGGTCGTGCTGGTCGAAGACATCACCGAGCGCCGCAACGCGGAAGCCCGGATCAGTCATCTGGCCCGCTACGACGAACTGACGGCGCTGCCCAACCGCGTCAATTTCCGCGACGAGATCGGACGGCTTCTGGCCGTCCAGCAAGACGCGGAGCAGTTATCGGCGCTGCTATTCGTCGATCTCGACCAGTTCAAGCAAGTCAACGACACGCTCGGCCATCCCTGCGGCGACCAGTTGTTGTGCGCAGTGGCAGGCCGCATGCGCGAGTTGCTGCGACCCGAGGACTTCGTCGCACGATTCGGCGGCGACGAGTTCGTGGTGTTCCAGCAGAACATCAACTCGACCGACGACGCGGCCGGCCTCGCCCGGCGCATCGTCGATCGTTTGAGCGAACGCTACAAGATCGACAACCATCTGGTCGAAATCGGCGCTAGCGTCGGCATCGCCATGACGTCGCCCGGCGTCAGCGCCGATACACTGCTGAAGAATGCCGACATGGCGCTCTATCGCGCCAAGGCCGACGGCCGCGGCACCTACTGTTTCTTCCGGGAAGAGATGGCGCAGGTGGTCGAATCCCGCCGCATCCTGGAACTCGATCTGCGCAAGGCGCTGGCAAACGAGGAGTTCGAACTGCTCTACCAGCCGCTGGTCAATCTCAAATCCGGACGGATATCCACCTGCGAGGCGTTGCTGCGCTGGGACCATCCGGTTCGCGGCATGGTTTCGCCGTCCGAGATCATCCCGATTGCTGAGGATATGGGCCTGATCGTCGATCTCGGCCGCTGGATCCTGCGCAAGGCGTGCATGGAATGCATGAAGTGGCCCGAAGGCGTCAGCGTCGCGGTCAACTTCTCGCCGCAGCAGTTCCATCAACGCGGCCTGTTGGGCGAAGTGCGCTACGCGCTCGAGGTCTCCGGCCTGCCGGCAAGCCGGCTCGAAATCGAAATCACCGAATCCTCGCTGCTGCGCAACACGCAGCAGACGCACGACGTTCTGTCACAGCTGCATTCGCTCGGGGTTCGGATTTCGCTTGACGATTTCGGCACCGGCTATTCAAGCCTGAGCTACCTGCACAATTTCCCGCTTCAGAAAGTGAAAATCGACCGCTCCTTCCTTGAGGGGATCGACAGCGACCGCCCTTTGACGCTGCTGCGCGGCGTCGCCCGGCTGTCGGCCGATCTTGGAATGACCGTCGTGGTCGAAGGCGTCGAGACCAACGAACAGCTGGAATTGATCGGCGCCGAGGGCACGGTGAGCGAGGTGCAAGGCTATCTGTTCAGCCCGCCGGTGCCGGTGACGCGAATCCGCCAGCTCCTGAACGTGTCGCATGGTCGGCGGCTGCCGGAGCGGCAGCCCGCGGCAATACCGTCTCGGTCGATTGCTTGAAGCCGGCATCCCCGGGTTGTGGGCGGCCCTGCAGTTAACCCTAAACCCTGCTAACCCTTTGCAAACTCGTTAACAAGCTGTTAATCCTCGACCGGCTCGCAGAAGTTGCCTGGTAGCGTGAGGAGTACAGTATGAGGTCCCCGGCCGGATTCGCTGCGGCCGTTGGACGAAGTTCGAACCTGTTGGATCAAGTCGACTATCGTCTAGCGCAAACGTCTGAAGAAAAAGAAGAAATCTATAATCTGCGATACCGCGCCTATCTTCGCGAGGGCGCTGTGAAGGAATCTCCCGAGCGGCGCGTCACCGATCAATATGACGATTTGCCGAATTCCTGGACCTTTGGCGTCCATCTGCACGGGAAGCTCTACAGTTCCGTTCGGATCAGCGTGCTGACCCGCGAGTGGCGGCAATCCTGCTCAAACGAAGCGTTTGGTGAGTTGTTGAACCCCCGGCTTGACCGGGGCGAGGTCATCATCGATCCCGCCCGCTTCGTTGCCGACCCGGACACGGCCGCGCGGTTTCCGGAATTACCCTATGTCACGCTGCGGCTCGCCTATATGGCATGCGAATATTTCAACGCCGATCTCGGGCTCGCGATCGTGCGCGCCGAGCATCAGGCCTTCTACCGCCGGGTATTTCTGCACGAGACCATCGCCGAACCGCGTTTCTTCCCTGGGCTTCTGAAGCCGGTCGGGCTGATGGCAGCGGATTTTCCGGCGCTGAAGGAAAGGGTCTTTGAGCGCTATCCGATGATGCGCTCGACCGCGTTCGAGCGGCGCATGCTGTTTGAACGCGCCGGCGAACGGCAAGCGCGGTTGGCTTCCCGATACGAGCGCGCCTCGATCGCTCCGAGCGCCTGAAAAGAACGGCCCTGCCCAGCGGCGATTTGCCGAAAACGTCGTTATTGGCGACGGCGCGGTCTTCCGCCCGATTGCCAGGCCCCGAATCCGGTTGATTTCGCGCCAGGACCTGCTTGCCTTCACCCTCGCGCCACATTTACAAATCAGTAACTATCGCGGTCGCTTTTCACGGTTTGTCAGCATTTGATAGGCTCCGGCAAGGTTCCATCAAGGTTGACGGAACGTCCGCTTAACCATCGCCCTGTAGACCGGATGGCAGTCGAAAACGTGAGCGTGGAGGCTCCGGAATGAAATATCAGAAGCGTATCCAGGGATGGAAGCTGGCGGCCTTGGTCGCGGTGGCGCTGTCGCTGGGCGCCTGCGCCAAGAACAACGTCGGCGCCGATGGCGCAATGGCGAGCGCGGCGACCCCCGGCAGCCAGCAGGACTTCGTCGTCAATGTCGGCGACCGCGTGTTCTTTGAGAGCGACCAGACCGAACTGAGCCCGCAGGCGATCGCCACGCTGGAAAAGCAGGCGCAGTGGCTGCAGACCTACAACCGCTATTCCTTCACCATCGAAGGCCACGCGGACGAGCGCGGTACCCGCGAATACAACATCGCGCTCGGGGCGCGGCGCGCCCAGTCGGTGCGCAGCTATCTCGCCTCGCGTGGCGTCGATCCGAATCGCATGCGTACGATCTCCTACGGCAAGGAGCGTCCGGTCGCCGTCTGTAACGACATCTCCTGCTGGTCGCAGAACCGCCGCGCCGTTACCGTGCTGAACGCCGGCGCCTGACGCATTCGACCATTATCAAGCCTCAAAACCGGTGCCTTCACGCGCCGGTTTCGTTGCGTATAGCGCTTACAGGCCAAGTGGATGCCGGTTAGTGCTGATCAATCACATCAAGCAGTTACCCTTAGCTTCGTAGGATGAATTCCCTAAGCGCCAGTCACAATTCCGGCGCACTCCCTCTCTCAATGGGACCGGCTTTCGATGTCACGCGATCAACGTCGTCAGGGCAAAATGTCATTCAGGTTTCTCAATGCTGCCGGCGCCGTCACCCTCGCCGCGATGCTTTCCCTGTCTTCGCCGGCCTCCTTCGCGCAAATCTCGTTCCCGTGGGATCGATCGCCGCAGGCCCCCCCGCCGGGTCAAGCGCCATCCGACGACGTCGACGCGGATATCCGGATCCAGCGGCTCGAGAACCAGCTGCGCCAGCTGACCGGCCAGAACGAGGAACTGCAGTTCCGTAACCGTCAGCTGGAGGAACGGCTGCGCCAGCTCGGCGGCGGGTCGGTTGCGCCAGGGGGCCAGCCGGCAGCCGTCCCGCCCGGTGTGGCCGCGGCGCCACCCCCGGTTCAGCCGAATCCCCCGCTCCGGCAGGGCGCACCCGACCCTCAGCCGCAGACCGCGTCGCCGGCCCCGAACGTTCAGGATCCAGCGGGCCCGCAGGCGGGCGGCCGTCGCCGTGGAGATGCCTTCGACCCCAGCCAGAACCCGAACGCCCCCGGTGCGCCGCGCGCGCTGGGCGGCGGCCAGATGCCGATCACGACCGAAGCGCCCGGCGGGCGAGGGCCGGGCGAGCCGCTCGATCTCGGTGCGGCCCCACGGGAATCCGGGGGAACCCTGCCACCCGCCGTTAGCGCCGCGCCGCCGCGCGGTCCCGCCAGCGCCGCGCTGACCACGCTGCCGCCCTCGGCCACGCCCAGGGACGAGTTCGATCTCGGTATCGGCTACATGCAGCGCAAGGACTACGCGCTCGCTGAAGAAACCATGAAGGGCTTTGCCCAGAGATATCCGAATGACCCCCTGATTGCGGATTCGCAATACTGGCTCGGCGAAAGCTACTTCCAGCGCCAGCAATATCGTGACGCTGCCGAAGCGTTTCTTGGCGTAACCACCAAATACGACAAATCGGGCAAGGCCCCCGACGCCCTGCTGCGGCTCGGCCAGTCGCTGGCGGCGCTGAAGGAAAAAGAGGCCGCCTGCGCCGCGCTCGGCGAAGTGACCCGGAAATATCCGCGCGCCTCGGCCGGCGTCAAAGCCGCGGTGGACCGTGAGCAAAAGCGGGTGAAGTGCTAGACTGTGGACGGGAGAGCCATGTCCGGCCTCCGAGCAAACGCCGGTCCAGCCATGTCCAACGACGACCAATCCGCGATCTCGGCCGGCGACGCCAAACGTCTGTTTGCCGGCTGGAAGGCGGCGCCCGGGATCGTGCTGGCGGTCTCCGGCGGCCCCGATTCCATGGCGCTGATGTGGCTTGCGGCGCGCTGGCGTCGCGCGCTGGTGCGCGGGCCGCGATTGATCGCCGTCACCGTCGATCACGGTTTGCGGCCTGCAGCCGCGCGCGAGGCGCGCGACGTCAAACAACTCGCGCGCACGCTCGATATGCCTCATCGCACGCTGCGCTGGAGCGGCGTCAAACCGAAATCCGGATTGCCGGCCGCAGCTCGCGAGGCGCGCTATCGCCTGCTGGTGCAGGCGGCGCGGACTTGCGGCGCCACGCATATCTTCACCGCGCATACCCGTGACGACCAGGCCGAGACCCTGTTGATGCGAATGCTGCGCGGCAGCGGCATCGCCGGTCTTGCGGCGATGGCGCGCGAGACCGAGCGCGAAGGCGTCCGACTGGCGCGGCCGTTGCTGGACGTCCCGAAATCCCGGCTGGTCGCGACGCTCGGCAAGGCCAGGATCGCCTTCGCCGACGATCCCTCCAACGGCGATATCGCCTTCACCCGTCCCAGGTTACGGGCGTTGATGCCTGTTCTGGCCGAGGAGGGCGGCGACAGCCGAAGCCTGGCGCGGCTGGCCTCAAGGCTGGCGCGCGCGAATGCGGCAATCGAAGTGCTGGTCGATGGCGCCGAGCGTTACCTCGCGCTGAGGGACCGCCACGACGCCGCGCGCTTCGGCCTGGACGCGGCGGCCTTTGCCGGCCTGCCCGAGGAAGTCCGCCTTCGGTTGCTCAAGCGTTCGATCGACCGGGCCGGCCATGAGGGGAGCGCGGAATTGGGCAAACTGGAAGCCCTGCTGGCGGCGCTGGATCAGGCCATGGCTGAAGGCAAGGGACGGGCGAGGCTGAAGCAGACCCTTGCCGGGGCAGTGATCAGCCTGGCGGGCGAACGAATTTGTATCGGTTCTGCGCCGCCGCGCCGTGGCAGGAAGCCGGGATAACGCCCCGATACAGCGATAACCCCGCACAATTTGGCGATAGGCCTTAACCAGTCGGGAAAAAGCCTTGAATTCCACGCCGTTTTTGTCCGCTAATCGCGCCAGGATGCGTTAAATAGTCCTGTGCGGTTCCCTTGGCATTGACCCCTACGCCACCTAGATTGTTGGCAGTGGATCGGGGATCCTCGTCTCACTATTCGACGGACGACCGCCAAGGATATACGGCCGCGATCCGCGCGACCACGAAGGAAGATCAATGAACGCCAATCTGCGCAACTTCGCCCTCTGGGTCATCATTGTCTTGCTGCTGTTGGCATTGTTCACGCTGTTCCAGAATCCGGGACAGCGCGCGTCGGCGCGCGACATTTCGTTTTCAGAGCTGCTGAGTGAAGTCGATCAGAACCGCGTTCGCGATGTCGTGATCCAGGGCCCTGAAATCCACGGTACCTTCACCAACGGCTCCTCGTTCCAGACCTACGCGCCGAACGATCCGACGCTGGTTTCGCGGCTGTATAACGGCAAGGTTTCGATCACCGCGAAGCCGCCCGGCGACAACGTGCCGTGGTTCGTCTCGCTCCTGGTTTCCTGGCTGCCGTTCATCGCCTTGATCGGCGTCTGGATATTCCTGTCACGCCAGATGCAGGGCGGCGCCGGCAAAGCGATGGGCTTTGGCAAATCGCGCGCCAAGATGCTGACGGAAGCGCATGGCCGCGTCACCTTCGATGACGTCGCCGGTGTCGACGAAGCCAAGCAGGATCTGCAGGAGATCGTCGAATTCCTGCGCGATCCCGGGAAATTCCAGCGTCTCGGTGGCCGCATTCCGCGCGGCGTGCTGCTGGTCGGCCCTCCCGGAACGGGCAAGACCTTGATCGCGCGCGCGGTGGCGGGCGAGGCCAATGTGCCGTTTTTCACGATATCGGGTTCTGACTTCGTCGAAATGTTCGTCGGCGTCGGCGCCTCGCGCGTCAGGGACATGTTCGAGCAGGCCAAGAAGAATGCGCCCTGCATCATCTTCATCGACGAAATCGACGCGGTCGGCCGTCATCGTGGCGCCGGTCTCGGCGGCGGCAATGACGAGCGCGAACAGACGCTGAACCAGCTGCTGGTCGAGATGGACGGCTTCGAGGCCAACGAAGGCGTGATCCTGATTGCGGCGACCAACCGTCCCGACGTGCTCGATCCAGCGCTGCTGCGCCCCGGACGCTTCGACCGCCAGGTAGTGGTGCCCAATCCCGACGTCGTCGGCCGCGAGCAGATCCTCAAGGTTCACGTCCGCAAGGTGCCGCTGGCGCCGGATATCAACCTCAAGACCATCGCGCGCGGCACCCCCGGCTTCTCCGGCGCCGACCTGATGAACCTTGTCAACGAGGCGGCGCTGACCGCGGCGCGGCGCAACAAGCGCATGGTGACGCAGGCCGAGTTCGAGGAGGCCAAGGACAAGGTGATGATGGGCGCCGAACGCAAGTCGCTCGTCATGACCGAGGAAGAAAAATTGCTGACGGCCTACCATGAGGGCGGCCACGCCATCGTCGGCCTCAACGTCGTCGCGACCGACCCGATCCACAAGGCCACGATCATCCCGCGCGGCCGGGCGCTCGGTATGGTGATGCAACTGCCCGAGCGCGACAAGCTGTCGATGTCGCTCGAGCAGATGACATCGCGTCTCGCCATCATGATGGGCGGCCGAGTTGCCGAAGAACTGGTGTTCGGTCGTGAAAAGGTCACCTCGGGCGCGTCGTCGGACATCGAGCAGGCCACCCGGCTGGCGCGCATGATGGTGACGCGTTGGGGACTTTCCGAGGCGCTCGGCACTGTTTCCTACGGTGAGAACCAGGACGAGGTGTTCCTCGGAATGTCGGTGTCGCGCACCCAGAATGCTTCCGAGGCGACGGTCCAGAAGATCGATACAGAGATCCGACGGTTCGTTGAGGAAGGCTACAACGAAGCGACGCGTATTCTCACCGAGAAGCGCCAGGATCTCGAGACGCTTGCCAAGGGACTGCTCGAATTCGAGACGCTTTCCGGCGACGAGATTCAGGATTTGCTCAAGGGCAAGAAACCGAACCGCGAGTCGGTGTTGGAGCCGACCACCCCGCGCGCCTCGGCGGTGCCGCCGACCGGCAAGCCGCGGCCGCGGCCGGATCCCGACGCCGGCCTGGAGCCGCAACCGCAGGCTTGACGCAAGCTGGTTCGCCATCGAAATTGAAGTCTGCGAAACGGGCGCAATATGCGCCCGTTTCGTTGTGGATGGCCCGCTTGCTTCGAACCGGTCACTTCGGTGCGGCCGACGGCCTGGTCTTTCGCTGGTCGTCGCGGACGTGGATGACCGCGATGCTGTCCGAGTATAGTCGTTTCCAGCCTGGAAGATGATCCAGCACCTTGGTTGCCGGCAGGGTCGGCGCCAGCAGCGTGCCGTCGATCCTGTAGTCATCGAGTAGCCGCAACAGGGTCTCAACATCGGTGGCGGTCACGGCGTCGAAGTAGTCGAGCACGAACCTTTCGCCATAGAGTTCGGCGCGTCCGTCGATGAAAGCCTTGATGTCGCGGGACAGCAGATAGCCGCCAAACGGCGCCGTGTTGAAGACGCGTTCTATTCGGTGTTGCTGCAGAACCTCGACCGCCCTAACGGGCATCTGCGCCTCGAGGAACTTGACGGGGTGGTAGGCGACGAAAGCCTTGGTGCACGCCCATCCTGCCACCGCGAGCACTGCCAGCATCATGACATGCGAGCGGACCCGGTTCTCCCGGGCCGGAACGAGTGTCTGGAGCGTTCCCAATTGTTCGGCGAACGGCTTGGCCAGGACCAGCGGCGCTATGAACGCGAAGATTTCGATGTTCCGGGCATGCGAGAGGGCCATCCAGAGCAGGCCCAACAGCAGCATGATCCTCGGCACTGACAGGGTGAGGCCGCGATAGAAGGCGAAGCCGATCAGCCCGAGCAGGGTGAGCTGGAAGAAGCTCCAGGTCGCGAAGTTCGCCGGCATCCATTCCCAGATCATCGACAGCAGCTTACCGAGGCTCAAAATCTTCGCCGCGCCCAATAACGTGTTCCAGCCATAGGGGGTGCAGCAGCAGGCAACCACCGCAGCGATACCGAACAGGGTCCACCGCGCGGCAAGCGCGATGCGATCCTTGCGCTGGCAGTTCCAGATCGCCTCCAGCCCAATTGGTCCGATCAGTGCTATTCCCAGCACAAAGCCGCCGTGGAGATTGGCCCACAGCGCCAGCAGGGGCAGCAGCAGCCAGGACGGCGCGCTACGCCGATCGGCGGCCGCCAATAGCCCGCCAAGAAACGCCACCATGACAGGGAAGGCCAGCATGTGCGGGCGGGCCAGGAAGTGCGTCGCCGATTCCAGCACCGCCAGCGTCACCAAAAGGATCGTGCGGGCCGGATCCAGATAGCCGTCCATCAAATGCATGAAGATCGCAACCGTCGTCCCGATCGCGACCGAGGTCAGGATCACGGGGCCGGCCCAGCCCAGCGCCCCATAGGCGCCGGCGAACAGCACTTGCGAGAGCCAGGAGCTCGATATCCACGGCTCGCCAAACCGTGTGAAGGAATGGACGTCCGTGTAGGGCATCGCCCCATGCTCGACGATCCACTGCCCGATCCTGATCTGCCAGAGCGTGTCGGAATCCCGCAACAGGATTTCGCCCAGGGATAGAAAGATCAGATAGGCGGTCGCGCCGGCAAGCCATGGCATGGCGGCCCGCGCCATGCTGCGGGTGTTTGCATCACCGGCGATCGGGTTGGCGTAGGAAATGGACATCGGTTTCTTGGGTTGGTGTGACGGGCGCAAGACAAGTCGCCAAGACTCTCGCTACCAGACCATGGCCGCCATATATTCGGGTGAATTGCCGACCGGCGCGGCCGCATAATGACGATGTTTGGCGAAGAAGCCGTTAACCGGGCAGGCCAGCGCTTCAGTCAGAATTTACCATCGTGACGAAGCACGAAGTTTCGAAGGCAGATGCCAACCACGGCGCGAGCCACGTCAACAAACACGTGGGCGCATCGAGCGGGCGACGGCCCAGCCCTTCATCGCGCACCAGGTCGTGCGCGAAGCCCGGACCGTCATAATTGCTTCTTGTCAGCCAGCATGAATAGTTGTTCACTTCTTCGAGGCGAGAACAACGCTTCTCGCTGAAACAATGAACAAACGAGCGTTCCAGGGCCGTTCGGCTTGCCGGGGCGCCGGGACGGAACATTGCGCATGGTGTACAGGCGGACCCATCAGGTCGTGAAACGGCTGGCGGCGCGGCGCAGCGCCATCCTGGCGGCGGCGCGGGACGCCGCGGTTGATGGCGGCATCGCCGCGGTGCAGATCGCGCCGGTCGCGATTCGCGCCAACGTCGCGGCCGGTACCGTCTACCGCTACTTTCCCTCGAAGGCCGAGCTGATTTCAGAACTGATCGCCGAGGTCTCGCGCGATGAGTTGATGGCGATCCGCCGCGCGGCGGATGCCGCTCCCGGGCCGTCCTCGGCCCTCGCGGCCGCCGTCACGACGGTTGCCGTGCATGTATTGTCACAGCGCAAGCTTGCCTGGGGCATTCTGGCCGAGCCGGTTGATGTCGACGTGAGCGCGTCGCGGCTCGCCAGCCGCCGCGACATCGCCGGCGAGATTGCCGCGCGGATCGACGCTGCGGTGCGCGCCGGTCATCTGCCGGCGCAGGACACGGCGCTCGCCGCAACCGCGCTGCTGGGCGCGCTGCATGAATCCCTCGTCGGTCCCCTGGCGCCTGACAATCTGGATGATCCCGCGCGGCTTCGCGACGCCGTGCAAACCGTCACCTTGCTGGCGCTGCGTGCCGTCGGCGTGATGGACGCCCGCGCCCGCGGCCTCGTGGTGCAGGCGGTGCTGCCGGCAAGGACACTGGTCGGGGCCTAGAGCATGATCCGGAAAAGTGTGTAGCGGTTTTCCGAGAAGATCATGCTCAAACGAAGAACTGGTGTCATCTCGCTCCAGCGCGCCGGGCTACGCTGGCGCGCGGCAAGGGCAGGGCTCACCCTCACTTCCTGGTCTCTTCCTCCGGCCCGACATAGGCGATGCGTACCATGTTGGTGGTGCCGGGGATGCCGAGCGGCACGCCAGCGACGATGATGACGCGCTGGCCGGCCTTGGCGAAGCCGTCGCGGAAGGCAATCGAGCCGGCGCGATCGACCATGTCGTCCTGATCGTGGGCGTCTTCCGCCACCACGCAATGCACGCCCCAAACGACTGACAATTTACGGCCCGTCGCCAGGTTGGGTGTGATCGCCACCACCGGCGGCTTCGGCCGCTCGCGCGCCACGCGGATCGCGGTCGAGCCTGACGAGGTCCAGCAGATGATGGCGGACAATTCCAGCGTTTCGGCGATCTGCCGCGCGGCGTCGGCGATGGCGTCGCCGACCGTATTCTCCGGCTCGGGCCGCTGCGCCGACAGCACCGAGCGATAGGTCGGATCGCGCTCCACTTCCTCGCCGATACGGTTCATGGTCGAAACAGCCTCGACCGGGAACTTGCCGGCCGCGGACTCTGCCGACAGCATGATGGCGTCGGCGCCCTCATAGACGGCGGTCGCGACGTCGGAAACTTCGGCGCGCGTCGGCACCGGCGAGTGGATCATCGATTCCAGCATCTGCGTCGCGATCACCACCGGCTTGCCGGCGCGGCGCGCCATCCGCGTCATCTGCTTCTGCAGGCTCGGTACCCGTTCGAGCGGCAGTTCGACGCCGAGATCGCCGCGCGCCACCATCAGCGCGTCGGAGGCTTCGATGATCTCGCCGAGCCGGTCGATCGCCTGCGGCTTTTCAATCTTTGCCATCACTGCGGCGCGGCCGCGGATGATCCGCTTGGCCTCGTTGACGTCCTCGGCGCGTTGCACAAAGGACAGCGCGACCCAGTCGATCCCGGTGGCAAGGGCCGCGGCGAGATCGAGGCGGTCTTTCGGCGTCATCGCCGACACCGGCAGATCGGTGTCGGGCAGGCTGACGCCCTTGCGATCCGACATCTTCCCGCCGATCACTACCCGCGTCACCGCGCGTTCCGGTGAGGTCTCCTCGGCGATCAGGCGAACCTTGCCATCGTCGAGCAGCAGTGCATGGCCCGGCCGCAGCGCCGAGAGTATTTCCGGATGCGGCAATTGCACGCGGCTGTTGTCACCGGGCGTCTTGTCGGAATCGAGTACGAAGCTCTGGCCGTTCTTCAGCTGGGTAGAGCCTTCGGCGAACGCACCGAGCCGAAGCTTCGGTCCCTGCAGATCCACCAGGATGCCGATCGGGCGGCCATAGCTGGACTCGACATTGCGGATGGTCTTGACGAGCTCGCGCATCTTGTCGTGCGGGGTATGGCTCATATTGATGCGGAACACGTCCGCGCCGGCCTCGAACAGCTTCCGGATCATCGCGCTGTCCGACGATACCGGGCCGAGCGTCGCGAGAATCTTGATCCTGCGCAGCCTTCTCATTGCTTGGGCGCCGGCGGCAGACCCGGCACGCCCGGCGGGTTGGGCAGGCCGGGAACCCCGCTGGGTCCCACGGTGCCCGGTATTCCAGGCACGCGCTGCGCCGGCTGCTCGTTGGCTTCGGTCAGTTGCACGGTCCAGGCTCGCTGTTCGCCGGTATCGACCTCGAAGAAGCCAGTGCGGTCATAGCCCCGCGCCAGGCAGTTTTCGGTGCCCTTGATGGTGAATTCCTTGTCGCGCGAACACATGAATGCCTGTCCGGACCATTCACCGCCGCGGTCGTAATCCAAAGCGTAGATGTAATAGTAGCGTGCGACAAGCGTGCCACGCAGCAGCGTCTCGCAGCTGCGCGAGGACACGTTCCACCAGCCTTCCGTGGTCCAGCCCTCGGCGTCCTTGTAGCCGAGCGCAATGCCGACGCGGCTGGAAGTGTTGTTGCAGAGCCGGAAATCGGCCGCCGCGGGATTGCTCCACAGGCACGCCGCCGCCAGCGCGAGCGCCGGCACCGGTCCGCAGGCAACGCGAGCGGAACGGGAGTTCGGGCGGTGGGAATTTCTTGCAGTCATCAGGCGAAGCTATATCAAATGATTGACGATTTCGCGTAACCCGGGCGAGCCTGTCAACGGCAGGAAAGAGGTTTCCTGCGCCTGCTGGAGACCACGAAGCTTGTCCGGGATTTTCTGTTTGCGCGCCGATATGGCAAAATCTGTGACAATTCCCACCTGATATCAATATGCCCGGCGCCATCGGGAAAACTGCATTGTGCCTTTCCGGGACAGGCTCGCCAACACGGGGTCAACGGCCATGACGATCGACGACAAAGCCCGAACCGAACTGGAAGCCGCGGTGTTCCGGCGGCTGGTCAATCATCTGCGTACCCGCACCGACGTCCAGAACATCGACCTGATGAATCTGGCCGGCTTCTGCCGCAACTGCCTCTCGAACTGGATGAAGGAAGAGGCCGACGCCAAGGGCATCGCTGTCAGCAAGGACGACAGCCGGGAAGCGGTTTACGGCATGCCGTATGAGGAATGGAAATCGAAATTCCAGGGCACGGCCACGCCCGAGCAGATCGCGGCGATGAAAACGGCGCAGGGCGGGCACTGATTCCCGACCGCGCCCACCTTCCTGTGGGTGCGCTGTGGATGAGCGCGATGGTGCCTTGACGCAGGGTCCTGCGATCTTGAGGGTCAATCCGGAAAGGCGCCGTGCGCTATCGCGTGCGGCGCCTGATCTTTCTGCCCCTTCAGTTCCAATCAGGAGTAACCGATGGCCACCACCGCTGCCGCCGTCCAGGAAGCGCCCGCGACGAAATTCGCCAAGGACCAGCTCAAGGCCATCATCGAGCGCATCGAGCGTCTGGAAGAAGAAAAGAAGACGATCTCCGACGATATCCGCGACGTCTATGCCGAGGCCAAGGGCAACGGCTATGACGTCAAGGCGTTGCGCACCATCGTACGCCTGCGCAAACAGGACGCCAACGAACGGGCCGAACACGAGACCATCCTGGAAACCTACATGCAGGCGCTTGGAATGCTGTAGCGGCGCGACGCGCGGTTCTTTCCGAGCCGCAAGCCACCGACACTGCGGTGGGAGCGTCACGCCCGGCAATGAGCGCCTATCGTAGCGCGGCGGTGCGCAGCACGAAAGATTGGGTGGCGAGTCTGGCGGTCGCCGATCCCGCGAAGCGGTCGCACGCCATGCCCATCATCGGATCTTCCGAGAACGACATGGCGATCGTGGCCTGCGGCTTGACGAAGTAGCTGCGCATCTGGGTCATCTCGGTATCGCCGAATACCGTGGTCGACATTGCGGTGCTGGCGCTGGGCGCCAGCATCACGACGCGCATCCAGACATTCTCGTTGCCTTGCGCGGGAGCAAGTCGGGCCGACGTGGTGACGACGCCGTCGGGGCCCGGCGCGGTCCCCTGGACTCCCTTGGCGACCACGGTGTTGATCTCAATTGCAGAGGCGTTGCGCGCCGGGCGAACCGTCCGCGGGACCGGCGCGGCGGCGGCGACGATGCTGGAGCGATCGACCGGGGCGACAGCGGCCGGCGCATAGGCCAGCGCCTTCTTGAACGCTTCGGTAACGCTGGCGGTCGGCTGCGGATCGGCGGCGGCGAAGGCCTCGCGTGCCCGCAGCGCGGCGATCTGGGCGGGCGTGGCCTGGGTCGCCGTGGTCGGCACATTGTCCCAGAAGCCGCGGGCATTGATGATATCGGCCGGCGTCTGCGGTTTCGGCTCAGCCTGCTCGGCGGAAACCGGCTTGGCTTGTTTCGCCTCAGGCTTCGGCTCGACCCGGGACTTGAGCGCCGGCACGATCTGGGCGTCGGCCGAGGCCAGCTGGATGGTCGTCGCCACCGCGGGCTTGGCGCGCGGTGTCGGAACCGGATCCGCGGTTTTCGCGGGCGTAGCCTTCTCGTTCCTGACGGAAGCGCCGCCCTCGTCGTCCTCTTCGGTCGACTTGCCGCCTCTGAATAACGCGGCGAACAGGCTGGGCTTCCTGGCGGCGCTGGAGGCATCCTCGCCATTGCCTCGGCGTTCGATGTCGGCGCGGGCGAGCTCATAGCCCTTCAGCGGGCCGCCATTGGCCGGGAGGTGGACGGTGCGTCCGTCCGGGAACAGCCTGGCCAGTTGGTCGTGGGTCATGCGCGGCCAGTGACGGACGCTACCCGTGTCGACATGGACGAACGGCGACCCCGAGGTCGGATAGAAGCCAACACCGCCGCGCTGCAACCTCAGCCCGGCGTGGCGGACCTGCTCCAGCGACACGTCCGGAATGTAGAAGTCCATGGCCTGGCCGCGCATGTGCTGGCTGAAGCGCGCCACGCCCGATGAGCGGCGGCGGAGCATGGAGTTGGTGGCGGGGGAGCGGTAGGCGGAGATGATCTGGATCGGCTTCTTGCCGTCGACATCGCGGTAGACTTCCCAGAGGATGTCGAAGAGCTGACGATCCATCGTGGTTTGGTCCTGGCTGCGCCAGTCGCGAAGGAAATGATTGAGCTTCTTGAGCGCCTCTTCGTCATAGCGGCCGTCGCGCTTGAAGGTGACGGAGAGGTCTTCGCCGGAATGAGTATGGTGGAAGGAAAGGGTGCGGGTCTCGTTGAGGGCCGTCGCATCATGCACCGAGCCGGCTCCGGCCAACAGCAGCAGCGATGTCAGGCCGATCCGAGATCCGGCCTTTGGCAAAGCAAGCGAATTGAATTGGCGCGCGAAACCAGCCAGCACGTATGAAGCCCACCCAATCGACGAGCATTCACGGAGTTCTCTTGCAGACCCCAGCAAAAGAGGGTGAACGCTTTCTTAAAGCGGGATGACTTATTTGCCGTCCCGCCCCCAAATCAGCCTTAACCTAACCCGTTGACTGTGGCGAAAAAGCGCCCAGGGCCGGGTTGGAGGTGGATAATGGTTAACGTAAACCGACCAGCCAGAATGCGAGGTGGTTGATTATGCTCCGGAATTTTTCCTGAGCATAATCCGGAATGCGGCCATGCGTACTAGCGGGTGAACCGCTGTTGCGTCCGGCGGCCGACCGGGGCGGGCGGCGTCGGTGGCCCTCCGAACAGGCGCTCGAAGAACGAGGGCCCGGACGAGTAGCTGCTGTCGCCGGCGAAGTTGACCCCCGCAGGAAAGGGGTCTCTCGGACGCGCGTAATTCGGCTGGGCATGGGAGACCACCATCTCCAGGTCCTTGTTGCGCGTGTTCTTGAGCAGCGCGATCATCGCCGCGTCGCGGCCGTAGATATCCTTGCGGATCTGCAGCTTTCCGGCGTCATCGACGAAAGCGGTCTGGTAGGTGATGTGGACCGGAATCGCCGTCGGGAATTTCAGGTCGATCTCGCTGCGGCCGTACATGCTGCGAATCTTTTCCGGAGAATAGCGCTCGTTCGGCATCACGATGTTGAGCAGGGTGGCCGCATATTGATCCGGATTTTGCACCCGCATGCAACCATGGCTGAACGCGCGCTCTTCCTTGGCGAACAGGTGCTTGTCAGGCGTATCATGCTGATACACCAGGTACTTGTTGGGAAAGTTGAAGCGGATCCGGCCGAGCGCGTTGGCCTCGCCCGGCGGCTGCGAAATATGGATGCTGCCGTCCCGGCGGCGCTCAAGCCTCATGCCCATGCGATCCAGCACCGTCGGATCCTGCTGCAGGGCCGGCAGGTATTCGTTGTAGATGATCGACGGCGGCACGTTCCAGGTCGGGTTGACGGTGATGAACTTCATCGTTTCCGTCAGCAGCGGCGTGGCGTGCTTTCCCGGCTTGCCTGTCACCACCCGCGTGGTCCAGAGCGGGGCTTCGTTCTGCATCACCTTGAGGGTGAAGTCGGGGATGTTCAGAATGACATAGGCGTTGCCGATCGAGGCCGCGCCAAGCTGGCGCGGCAGCCAGCGCCAACGCTCCATGTTGACGAGCACGGTATCGATCTGCCGATCGCGTTTCGGGCTGTTGAGGGCCTTCACCGTGCGGTCGTCGAGCACCCCGGTCGGCTTGAGATCGACGCTCTCCTGGAACTTGCGGACGGCCGCGGCGACTTTGGCGTCGTATTTCGTATCTTCCGCATCCTCGGTAATGCCGAGCTTGGCGCGCAGCTGGGGCACGCGCGGATCCTCCGGGATGACTGCCGGCTGCTTCTTGGAGGCGGCCTTGAAGGCCAGCGCCGGTCCCTCGTCGATCCGCGCCACCGGTCCCTCGCCCTGTCCGCGCAACTCAGCGAGCTTCGCCTTCAGTTCCTTGTAGAGCTTGTGCGGCGGGTTGTAGCTGGCCAGCGCGGCCGAACTGTCCTTGGCGGTCGCGATATTGGCCAGAACTTCTACGGGATCGGTCGGGTGTTCGGGATAGAGGACGTCAGCCGAAAGCTGCGACCAGTGCATCCGGCCGCTCTGCGCCTGGCGCGCATAGTCGAGCATGCTGGCGGTCAGCTTCAATTCGGCCTCGGCCAACTGATCCGGCGACGCCGCGGCGGCAGCGAAATCCGGTACCTGATAGTCGGCCGGATCGAGGCCCTCGGCGGCGGCATCCCTGAGGCGGGCGATGACGCCGTTGCCGCCAGCGGTCAATTTGCCCGCCTGGGTCCATTGCGGCGCGTATTCTCGCGCCGCATAGAATTTGTCGACGGCGACCCGCTCGTTCTTGCGATCGAAATAGCGCAGCGATTTTGCCGCCAGCAACTCGCGCAATCTCTCGGCGACCGGCTGGTCGGCGGGCGCGACGTTGCTCGCCGCCTTCAACGGCTCCCCGGCGGGTTCGACGCCGGGTGGTGTCGCGGCCGCCGCAGGCGAGGTGACCGTTTCGGCCGGCCTCGGTTCTTTGGCGGTGTCGGGCACGGACGCGGTGGATTCAAGCTTGAAATCGCCGATCCCGGGAGGCGGGAGGTTTGCGGGTTCGGGACGGGGGATTGCCGCATCGATCGCCAGTTCGGCGGCGCTGGCGCGGGGTGCGGTCGACTGGGCGGCCAGCGCCGTGGTCGCAGAAACCGTGAGGAGTGTCGCCGCGACGGCCATCAGCACGCGGTCCAGCCCGGCACGGTTCGTCGAACAGTCACGCATCGTCACACCCCCTTGGGCCAAACTGCCCCGGCATGGAACAGTCGGTCGCTATTGTTCGTCACAGCTTGCGCGGGAAAGCGCCGGCCTTGAGCGGTTCGGTCGGTACGCCTGCACTTCAACGCAGGATACATGCGCCCCTTTCATGCAGCCAGCGCCATGCGGGGCAACTCACGACAAACTGACATCCAACAACCCGTGAGCCGTCGGCTAGCGCGGTTTTGCCACGCCGCAGGACATTTGTCTGTCACCTGCAAGCCACGGTTCAAAGCTTCTCAGGTAGCTCATCTCCTTGGTCTGTCACAAATTTTGCCACCTCGGCGCCACAATCCCCGGTTCAGTCAGTTGGCGTCTTCTGATCCGCCCTCGGCCGGGTCGGCGGTCTCATCAAGTTTCCGATAGAGCGTCGAGCGGCCGATCTTGAGCCGGCGCGCAACCTCGGACATCTGCCCGCGATAGTGCGAAATCGCGAAGCGGATGATCTCATATTCCATGTCCTCGAGCGGCCTTACCTCGCCGTGCTCGTTGAGCATCGCGAGGGCACCGGGACCGTCAAGATTCTTCGGTATCAAACTACCTGTGATCATGGCTGGCACCGTCGACGGCGCGACTACCAACGGCTCGCTGTGGGCGTGGGCTGCGGATCCGGCCGCGTGCGGGAAGTCTTCCAGGCCGAGCTGGTCGCTTTCGCTCATGACCACAGCGCGGTAGACTGCGTTTTCGAGCTGCCGGATGTTGCCGGGCCAGTCGAGTCGGGCGAGATGCGCCATGGCCTCGCCGCTGATGCCGGTGATGGCGCGGTTCTCTTCGGCGGCAAAGCGCGCGAGGAAATGGCGCAGCAAATGCGGGATGTCCTCGCGCCGCATCCGCAGCGGCGGGATAGTCAGCGGCAGCACGTGCAGCCGATAGAACAGGTCCTCGCGGAAGGCGCCGTTCTTCACGAGGTCGAGCAATCTGCGATTGGTCGCGGAAATGATTCGAACATCGACCTTCAGCGGTTTGCGACCGCCCACCGCCTCGATCGTTCCTTCCTGCAGGGCGCGTAGCAGCTTGACCTGCGCGGCCAGCGGCAATTCTCCGACCTCATCGAGGAACAGCGTGCCCCCTGAGGCGTCGACGAACTTTCCCATGTGACGTTCGGTGGCGCCGGTAAAGGCGCCCTTCTCGTGACCGAACAGAATCGACTCCACGAGGTTGTCGGGAATGGCGCCGCAATTGACCGCGATGAAAGGTTTCGACTTGCGTTCGCCGCTGCCGTGAATCGCGCGTGCAAACAATTCCTTGCCGACGCCGGATTCGCCTTCGACCAGTACCGGAATGCTGGAAGCGGCAGCCTTCTGCGCGGTGCGCAGCACGCCGGCCATGGTTTCGCTGCGGGTGACGATATCTGCGAATGTGAGCCGGCCTTCGCGACTATGGCGGATGCGTTGCAATTCGCCCTTGAGCGCGCTGGTGTTGAGCGCGTTGCGCAGAGACACCTGCAGTCGTTCCAGGCCAACCGGTTTGACGACGAAATCCTGCGCGCCGGCGCGCATCGCCGAAACCACATTGTCGATACCGCCATGGGCAGTCTGCACGATGACCGGGATGCTAAAGCCCGCTTCACGCATTCTCGCGAGCACGCCGAGCCCGTCGAGGCCGGGCATCACGAGGTCGAGCACGACCGCATCGATCGTCGGCGAGTCGGCGGCTGTGAGCAGGGCCATGGCCGCATCGCCGCTATCAACGACAAGCGGCTCGTAGCCGCACCTCTGCACCATGTTTTCGACCAGGCGGCGCTGCACCGCGTCGTCATCGGCAATCAGGATGGTGGCAGCCATGCTTTACCCCGAACGTTACCACTGTATCGAATCGGGGCACTCTGGCCGATGCCTGTTAACGTCCGCTTAATAGCTGGGGGCGGTTAGACCTTGAGGTATGGCCAAATCTCCACTGCGCCGCGATAGCTCATGTCCAGCGCCACATAGAGGATGATCACCAGGCCGACATAAGCGACCCAGCGATGTTTTTCGAGGATGCGCGCTATAAAGCTGGCGGCAAAGCCCATCAGCGCAATGGAGAGCGCCAAACCGAATATCAGGATCACCGGGTGTTCGCGCGCGGCGCCTGCCACGGCGAGCACGTTGTCGAGCGACATCGACACGTCGGCGATGGTGATCTGCCATATGGCCTGGCCAAGCGTTTTCTGATGCCCGCCCGGGGCGGCGGCATCCATCGTGCTCGCCGATGACAGATCATGAAGCTTTGGTTGGTGATGTGAGTGTCGCAACTCGCGCCACATCTTCCAGGATACCCAGAGCAGCAATATGCCGCCGGCGAGCAACAGTCCGATGATTTGCAGCAATTGGACCGTGATGGAGGCAAATCCGATCCGCATCAGCGTGGCGGCCAGAATGCCCACCAGAATCGCCTTCTTGCGCTGGCCCTCGGGCAGGCCAGCCGCCGCCAGCCCGATGACGATCGCATTGTCGCCGGCAAGCACCAGGTCGATCATGATGACCTGGAAAAGTGCTGTCATGTATTGTGAGGTGATCATCTCAAACATCGGGGGCCACTCCGTTTAAGTCCAATCCGACATCGCAGTTCACGCGAACTGCCAGAGGGGCCCGGGCTTGGACGAATACCTAAGAACGCAGTCGAGCTGCGGAAAACTGTTCCCGCTACTCAGGTTGATCTGACAGGCCGAAAAGCCCGATCGTCTGTTCCGGCTCGATCAGAACGGACAGGACAATGCCGATGAACGTCAGGCTGCCGGCGAGATCGAACCACATGGTTCGCAAACGATCGCGCCGACAAACCAATGCGAAACCGGCCGTCACCGCACCAGCCACGAACAGGATTGTTACTACCGCAGGCGCTAACGCTTCCGCGGGCACGGCGTTCCGGATCGCGAGGGCGGCAACCAGAGCCACCAGCAGGGTCCCGGCCATCAGCTCCTTGGCGCGCGCGAGGTTTTCTCGGCGTCGGCTTCGGGCAATCTCTCGGCGGTCTGCGAAAGCCATGCGATTTTGCTGTCCTGCCCGAGCTTCCGCGGGTTAAGGGTGTGAAATTATGATAGGGAACCTCACGGGTTCCGGAATTCCATTTCGGTAGTTTAGTAATCATGAAACAAGTAAAACATCAAGATATTTTGACTGGACGGCCTCGGGACAAGGTCGTCCCGGAAGCGCGGCGATTACGGAAACAGGCGGGGGATTGGCTCAAGCAGGCCCGGGCTGAGGCCGGACTGTCGCAGGCGGATCTGGCGGCGCGCCTTAACCTGAAATATTACACGTTCATCTCACAGGTCGAAAACGGGTTCAGCCGGGTGCCTACCGAAATCATGGGCGCTTGGGCCAGCGAACTGGGGCTTGAACAGGCCAAGTTCGCTAAGCATCTTTTGATGTACTATGAGCCGGAACTGTACCGGTTGTTGTTTGGAGCAGAAAGCAAATGAGCGTGGTTGCGTTCAAACGCCAACAGGACGCCGGGGCGTGGAGCGAGCGGGAATTGAACACTATCGTCGCAGCGCTGAATGCAGCGCTGGCGCCGTCGGCCGGCCGCGGCTGGGAAACCGGGATGACTGACAGCGGCGATGCCCAGTTCTATCTGCTGGGCCCGCGTCCGGATCAGAACTGCGAGTTGTGTGTGTCCCGGATCGGGAGGCTCTATGTTCTAGAGGATGGATCGGGCCGGCTGCTGTTCGAGCACCCAAGCCTCGATCTCGTCGCATTGCACGCACGGGCTGCGGTCCCGTCCACGTCGCGACTGATGGTTCGGGTGATAGGGGTGTGGTTTGCGGTGAAGAGCGTGGTTCAGGAAAAGCTCGAGCCCGTACTGGTGGAGACCGAAGAGCTGCTGGTCCAGTTCGGACCGCAACTTGTGGCTTTCGCCTGATCATCCCGTTGATTTAACCGCCACGTCAATTTGATCGTCACGTCCGTCGATGGTCTCTCCACTCTGAAAGTGTTCATGAAATCCGCGACATCCCGTTCCGGCACGACGACCCGCAAAGTCGCCATCGGCAAGCAGGCCACCGTCCGCAAGGTGACGGCCGTCAAACCGAAAAGCGGCAAGCTGCCGGAATGGAACCTGGCCGATCTCTATACCGGCATCAGCGCCCCCGAGGTCGCGCGCGATTTGCAACAGATGGACGCGGACTGCGTCGCGTTCGAGGCCGACTACAAGGGCAAGCTGGCGGCAGGTGTGGCCGGGGAAGACGGCGGCCGCTGGCTCGCCGAAGCGGTGCGGCGCTACGAGGCGATCGACGACCTGGCGGGCCGGCTCGGCTCCTTTGCCGGCCTGGTTCATGCCGGCGACAGCGTCGATCCCGTTATCTCCAAGTTCTACGGCGATGTTTCCGAGCGGCTGACGGCAGCCTCGGTGCATCTGCTGTTCTTTGCGCTCGAGCTCAACCGCATCGACGATAGCGCGATCGAGCGCGCCATGCAGACGCCGGAACTGGCGCATTACCGTCCCTGGATCGAGGATCTGCGCAAGGACAAGCCCTACCAGCTCGAGGATCGCGTCGAGCAACTGTTCCATGAAAAATCCCAGAGCGGTTACGCCGCCTGGAATCGGCTGTTCGATCAGACTATTTCCGGGCTGCGCTTCAAGGTCGGTGGCAAGACGCTTGCGATCGAGCCGACGCTCAGCCTGTTGCAGGACCGCGCGCCGGAAAAGCGCAAGGCGGCGGGGCAAGCCCTGGCGACGACCTTCAAGGACAACGAGCGAACCTTTGCCCTCATCACCAACACGCTCGCCAAGGACAAGGAAATCTCCGATCGCTGGCGCGGCTTCCAGGATGTCGCGGATTCGCGCCATTTGAACAACCGCGTCGAGCGCGAGGTCGTCGACGCGCTGGTCGGTTCGGTGCGCGCGGCCTATCCGCGGCTCTCGCACCGCTACTACAATCTGAAAGCCGGCTGGTTCAAAAAGAAGAAGCTCGCGCATTGGGACCGCAATGCGCCGTTGCCGTTTGCGGCGACCGGCACCATTGCCTGGCCCGAGGCCAGGGATATGGTGCTGACCGCCTACCGCGGCTTCTCGGACGAGATGGCGGCGATCGCGGAGCGCTTCTTCACCGATCGCTGGATCGACGCGCCGGTGCGGCCGGGCAAGGCGCCGGGCGCGTTCTCGCACCCGACCACGCCGTCGGCGCACCCCTATGTGCTCATGAATTACCAGGGCAAACCGCGCGACGTGATGACGCTCGCCCATGAACTCGGTCATGGCGTGCATCAGGTGCTGGCCGCCAGGAACGGCGCGCTGATGGCGCCGACGCCGTTGACGTTGGCCGAGACCGCCAGCGTGTTCGGCGAGATGCTGACCTTCAAGCGGCTGCTGTCGCAGACCCGGAACGTCAGGCAACGCCAGGCGCTGCTCGCCGGAAAGGTCGAGGACATGATCAACACCGTGGTGCGGCAGGTCGCGTTCTATTCGTTCGAGCGCGCAATTCATACCGAACGCAAGGGCGGCGAGCTAACCGCCGAGCGGATCGGCGAGATCTGGCTCAGCGTGCAGGGCGAAAGTCTCGGACCCGCCATCGACATCCGCCCGGGCTACGAGAATTTCTGGATGTACATTCCGCATTTCATCCATTCGCCGTTCTACGTCTACGCCTACGCGTTCGGCGACTGCCTCGTTAACTCGCTTTATGCCGTCTACGAAAATGCCTCCGACGGCTTTGCCGAGCGCTATCTGGCGATGCTGGCCGCCGGCGGCACCAAGCACTATTCCGAACTGCTCCAGCCGTTCGGGCTCGACGCCAGGGACCCCAAATTCTGGGACGGCGGGCTGTCGGTGATCTCAGGCATGATCGACGAGCTGGAAACCATGAGTTGACGCGTGGGCACACCTTCCGAAGGGCGTTTTCGATCCGGCAGACATCCCTTTCCCTGCCGCCCGTCAGCAGTAAAACATCTGTTGAACAATGGCCTCGATAGTGTTATACGATCTGTATAACGGAGTTTGATCCATGAACGAGAAGCCCAAGATCGAGTCCGAGGTCCGCGGCCAAGTTATTGGAACCGTTGAGATCAAGAAGATTGGAAATTCGTCGGGACTTATCCTCTCCAAGGATGTGCTTGCGCGGATGAATGCCAGTATCGGCGATAAGCTGTATGTCACTCTGACGCCGGATGGCGGTTTCCGGTTGACCCCTCATGACCCGGATTTCGAGAAGGCCATGGAAGTCGCTCGGCGTGGCATGAAGCGCTATCACAATGCCTTGGCCGAACTGGCCAAATGACCGAGCCGTTTTGGCTCACCCGTCAGATCATCGTCGCAATTCACGACGAGCAACTTGCGATCCACGGCGGCGCCAGCGGATTGCGCGACGAAGGCATGCTCGAATCGGCGCTCGACCGGCCGAAAAACCGGTGGGCCTATGAGCAGGCTGAACTGGCCGAGTTGGCTGCAGCCTATGCGTTCGGCATCGCGCGCAATCACCCGTTTGTGGACGGCAACAAGCGCACCTCGCTGCTGGCGCTCTATACATTTCTCGGCGTTAACGGCATCGAATTTGTTGTGCCGGAAGCAGAGGCGGCGGCCATCATCCTGGCGCTCGCCGCCGGCGAGGTCAGCGAGGAAAGCCTGACCCGCTGGATCCGGGACAACTGGCCTTCGGCATGACCCGATAAGCGGGGAGGAGGCGCGCAGGCCGTTGCCCCGACAGGCGCTTTGCGGTAATTGCACCGAGAATTCTGGACTGGACGGGGGATACCGATGGCAGAGCATAAAGAAGCGGCCTACACCACCGCTGACGGCAACGACTATGCGGCGCATGAGCAAACCTACGAAGGCTTCATCATGCTGGTCAAATACGGCACCGCGGCCGTTGTCATCATCGTCGCCTTGATGGGCTTCTTCCTGACCTGACGCATCGCTTCCAGCGCCGCCACCGCTGGCGGCAGCCAGGACTTGCACGCCGTCCGGTTACGAAACCGGTATCCAACTCAGCGAAAAAAACGCTAGTTTGCTTGCGCGCGCACCCGCCGTGCCGCCGGGAGGCCCCATGAAGATTGCGATTGCCAAGGAAATCGATCCGTCCGAACCGCGGGTGGCGGCATCTCCCGACACCGTCAAGAAGTACAGGGCGATCGGCGCCGAAGTCGCGATCGAGCCGGGCGCGGGCATCAAGTCGGGCCTGCCGGATTCCGAATTCAGCGCGGTGGGCGCCACCGTCAGCGCCGACGCGCTCAAGGATGCCGACATCATCATCAAGGTGAGGCGGCCGGAAGCCTCCGAGCTTTCGCAGTACAAGCGCGGCGCGCTGGTGATCGCCATCATGGACCCTTACGGAAACGAGGCGGCGCTGAAGACGATCGCGGAGGCCGGGGTCTCGGCGTTCGCGATGGAGTTGATGCCGCGGATCACCCGCGCGCAAGTGATGGACGTGCTGTCGAGCCAGGCCAACCTTGCAGGCTACCGCGCGGTGATCGAGGCGGCCGAGGCGTTCGGCCGCGCCTTCCCGATGATGATGACGGCGGCCGGCACCATTCCGGCGGCGAAGGTGTTCGTGATGGGCGTCGGCGTGGCCGGCCTGCAGGCGATCGCGACGGCGCGCCGGCTCGGCGCCGTGGTCACCGCGACCGACGTGCGGCCGGCGACCAAGGAGCAGGTCGAATCGCTCGGCGCCAAGTTCCTCGCGGTCGAGGACGAGGAATTCAAGAACGCCCAGACCGCCGGCGGCTACGCCAAGGAAATGTCTCGGGAATACCAGGCCAAGCAGGCGGCATTGACCGCCGAACACATCAAGAAGCAGGACATCATCATCACCACGGCGCTGATCCCCGGCCGCCCGGCGCCACGGCTCGTCACTTCGGCGATGGTGAAGTCGATGAGGCCCGGCTCGGTGCTGATCGACCTCGCCATCGAGCGCGGCGGCAATGTCGAGGGCGCGAGGCCCGGCGAAGTCGTCGAGACCGACGGCGTCAAGATCGTCGGTTACACCAATGTCGCCGGCCGCGTGGCGCAGTCGGCCTCGAGCCTTTACGCCCGCAACCTGTTTTCGTTCATCGAGACCCTGGTCGACAAGCCAAACAAGGCGCTTGCGGTCAATTGGGATGATGAACTGGTGAAGGCCACGGCGCTGACCCGGGACGGCGCCGTCATTCATCCGAACTTCCAGCCCAAATCCGCCTGAGGAGAGCCGCCATGGATGCCGTGAGTCCCTTCGTGTTCCAGCTCTCGATCTTCGTGCTTGCGGTTTTCGTCGGCTATTTCGTGGTCTGGTCGGTGACCCCGGCGCTGCACACGCCGCTGATGTCGGTGACCAACGCGATCTCCTCGGTGATCGTGGTCGGCGCGCTGCTCGCGGTTGGCGTTCCCATGATCTCCAGCGGCAGCGGCTGGGCGCGCGGCTTCGGCTTCATCGCGCTGATCTTTGCCTGCGTGAATATCTTCGGCGGCTTCCTGGTCACCCAGCGCATGCTGGCGATGTACAAGAAGAAGGCCAAGTGAGCGGTCAAATGAGCGGTCAAGTGAGATGGCGGGCGCGCGGCGTGCACCTCGCGGTGACGAAGACAATGGGGACCTGAGATGAACGCCAATCTGGCTGCACTGCTGTATCTCGTGGCGGGCGTGCTCTTCATCCTGTCGTTGCGCGGGTTGTCCAGTCCGGCGACGTCGCGCCAGGGCAATCTGTTCGGCATGATCGGTATGGCGATCGCGATCGCCACTACGCTCGCGAGCCATCCGCCGGCGGACGGGCTGGCGTGGCTGCTGGTCGTGCTGGGCATCGCCATCGGCGGCGGCGTCGGCGCCGTGATCGCGCGCCGGGTGCCGATGACCTCGATGCCGGAACTGGTCGCCGCCTTCCATTCGCTGGTCGGCATGGCGGCGGTGCTGGTGGCGGCCGGGGCGTTCTATGCGCCCGAGGCCTTCGGCATCGGCAAGCCTGGCGCCATTCACGCCGCGAGCCTGGTTGAAATGTCGCTCGGCGTCGCCATCGGCGCGCTCACCTTCACCGGCTCGGTGATCGCATTCCTGAAGCTGTCGGCCCGCATGAGCGGCGCGCCGATCATTTTGCCCGCGCGCCATATCATCAACATCGCGCTGGCGCTGGCGCTGCTGTTCTTCATCGTCAGCCTCGTCAGGTCCGGCAGCGCGCTCGATTTCTGGCTGATCACCGTCATCGCGCTGGTGCTCGGCGTGCTGATGATCATCCCGATCGGCGGCGCCGACATGCCGGTCGTGATCTCGATGCTGAATTCCTATTCCGGCTGGGCCGCCGCCGGCATCGGCTTCACGCTCGGCAATTCCGCGCTGATCATCACCGGCGCGCTGGTCGGCTCCTCCGGCGCGATCCTGTCCTACATCATGTGCCACGCGATGAACCGTTCCTTTATCTCGGTCATTCTCGGCGGCTTCGGCGGCGAAACCGTCGCTGCGGGGGGTGGCGGCGGCGAACAGCGACCTGCGAAGCTCGGTTCGGCCGACGACGCCGCCTTCATCATGAAGAATGCCTCCAAGGTCATCATCGTGCCCGGCTACGGCATGGCGGTGGCGCAGGCCCAGCATGCGCTGCGCGAAATGGGCGATCTGCTGAAGAAGGAAGGCGTCGAGGTCAAATACGCGATTCACCCGGTCGCGGGCCGGATGCCCGGCCACATGAACGTGCTGCTGGCCGAAGCCAACGTGCCCTATGACGAGGTGTTCGAGCTGGAGGACATCAATTCCGAGTTCGCGCAGGCCGACATCGCTTTTGTGATCGGCGCCAACGACGTCACCAATCCGGCGGCCGAGGACGACAAGACCTCGCCGATCTACGGCATGCCGGTGCTGCAGGTCTGGAAGGCGGGCACCGTGATGTTCATCAAGCGCTCGCTGGCGTCGGGTTATGCCGGCATCGACAATCCGCTGTTCTATCGCGACAACACCATGATGCTGCTCGGCGACGCCAAGAAGGTCACTGAAAGCATCGTCAAGGGGTTGTAACCCCGCGCAGGAAGCAATGACCGCCCTGAAATGGATCTTGATGGTCGTCTCAGTCGGTTACGTCTGCGGTCTCGCTGTGCTGTTCCTGGCGCAGCGCGCTGTCCTGTTTCCGGTTCCGACAACGCAGCGCATCTCGCCCCAGCAGGCCGGCTTTCCGGCGGCCGAGGAGCATGTGCTGACGACGGCGGACGGCGAGAAGGTCGTCCTCTGGCATGTTCCGGCGGAGCCGGGCCGCCCCGTCATTCTCTACTTCCACGGCAATGCCGACTATCTCGCCGGATTCTTCGGCCGCTTCCGCGACATCATTGCCGACGGGACCGGTGTGGTCGCCTTGTCCTATCGCGGTTACGCCGGATCGAGCGGACAACCGAGCGAGCGTGGATTACTGCAGGATGCGGCCGCCGCCTACGCCTTCACGACGGCGCGATACAGCGCGGACCAGATCGTCGTCTGGGGGTTTTCGCTCGGCAGCGGCGTCGCGGTGGCATTGGCGGCTGACCAGCCCGTCGGCAAGCTGATCCTGGAAGCGCCCTACAGCTCGATCGCCGATGTCGCAGCCTCCGCGTTCTGGTTTGCGCCGGTACGGCTGCTGATGCGGGATCAGTTCCGTTCCAGCGAGCGCATCGGGCGGGTCAAGGCTCCGCTGCTCGCCATGCATGGCGCGCAGGATCCGACGATACCCATCGTGTTCGGCGAGCGGCTGTTCGAACTGGCGCAGGAACCGAAGCAGTTCGTCCGGTTTGCCGAAGGCGGCCACAACGATCTGGACAGTTTCGGAGCAGTCGAAGCCGCGCGCCGGTTCATCGACGCCGCCAAAGGTTGAGGGATGGCATGGTGGGCGTATCGTTGAGATGCGCAGGCATTGATGAACGAATACTCCGGGACGCTCGCCGCGATTTCGATGGGCGCCGTCTATATGGGCGCGCTTACCTATATCGGGAACGCGCCGAACCTGATGGTCGCGGCCATTGCGACCGAACGGGGGATCAGGGTGCCGAGTTTCTTCGGATATCTGGTTTGGGCGTCCGCGATTCTTTTCCCGATCTTTCTGCTGCTGACTTTGCTGCCGCTCGCGCCGGTTCTCGGATAGTCTGCAACGCGCTAGTTGGAGAATCTCAAGTTAACCTTTCACCCGGAGACCGATAACCATGCTCAACGCCAAGTCCGAGGTTCAGGTCGATACGCCCGAAGTCCGCGTCACCGAATGGCGGCTGGCGCCGGGTAGCGCTACCGGCCATCACACCCATGAGATGGACTATGTGATCGTGCCAGTGACATCGGGCGAAATGACCATTGTCGCGCCGAACGGCGACCGCTCCAAGGCGCAGCTCGGGGTCGGCAAGTCCTATTTCCGCAAAGCCGGCGTCAAGCACGACGTGCTCAATGAAACCGCGAGCGAAATCGTGTTCCTGGAGGTCGAGCTGAAGCCGTGACCAGCCGGCGGCGACCTGTTGGGAATGCGGGATCGCGCCGCGGCCGGCGTTAACCTTTGAGAAACCAGAACCGCGCTTTTCGCGTCGCGGCTGCCTGGGGACCGCCAACTGGCCCACCGGGAGCGCCAATTGCCACCGATCCGTCGCAGTTGATCCCTCAATGCGCCTCAAAGTTCCAGCAAAAATTCCGCAGCGCGGAGTGCCTTGAATGCTGAAATACCTGAAGAAATTCGCCGTGGACATTTTTCCCTCGGTGGCTGCGACCGTCATCGGGGCCTACATCGTCAACCACTACATCGTGAGCAAGCCGGCGACGAATACCCCCGCCGCTTCGGTCGCCGCGAAGGGCAGGGCGGATACCAGCGCCACGCCGGCCGAGACAGCGGCCGAAGTCAGCAATCTTCCTGCCGCGGGCGTCAAGGCCAGGGGCATTTCCGAGAAGGCCCTGATGGAGAGGACCGCCGCTGAAAGGCCGGCGGTGGCAGAAAAGATCCACGAAAAACCGCAAGACAAAGCCGAACCAAGGCTCGACGCGAAAAGCGCCGCCAGCCCGGCAGAAACCGCGAGCATTCCCGCCGAGCCGCGGCGTCAACCGGTCGCGCCGCGCGAAAGGGAAAAGATCAGGGTCGTGCTGCCGTCGCCCGTGCAACCTTCGCCGTCCGCCACCGCCCCGGTCGCATCGCCCGCGGCCGAGTCCGTGCCGGACGAACGTCGCGACGCCAACGAACTGGCGCGGGCGGCGATCGAACGCCTGCGCGGCAACGCAGACCATTCGCCGCGGATGCCGGAACCCGCGCGTCCGCCGGATGTCTCCCGCGTCGTGGCGGCGCCGCCCGCGGCTGCGCCCGTACCGCGCCCGCTGCCGCCGCCGATCCTGGTTGCGACGCCGCCGACCGGCGAACTCCCCGGCCAGCCCTCATCGCAGGCGAGGCCGCCCCTGGCCGCAACTCCCGGGGCCGCGGACCGCCCGACGCCGCCCGCCGAAATCCCGTCGCGGCCGCTCGACCTGCGCGCCGAAGTTGCGGAGCCTTCGGTGCGTGAGCGCGGCACTGCGGTTGCCGAAGAGGTGATGTCGACCGCGAAATCGCTATTCCAGGCGGTGCTGCCGAAATAGCGCCGTCGCAGGTCCAAAGCGTCGGCGGCAGGGCCTAAAGCGCGATGAGATTGGGATGAATCATCATCGCGCTTCAGCTCTTTCGTTTGAGCATGATCTCTTCGGAAAACCGCTGCACACTTTTCCGGATCATGCTCTATCCGCCGTTGCGCGCGAGGCCGCTTCGCGCGGCTTCGTCCTTGGGGCGGAGCGTCAGCGCGCGGCCGTAAGATGCGGACGCCGTAACCTTTTCTCCGATCCGTTCATAGGCGAGGCCGCGGGCGGTCCAGGCTTGCGCATTGTTCGGATCGGCCTGTACCGCTTCGTCCAGATCGGAAGCGGCTTCCCTGGCCTTGTCGAGTGCGAGATAGCTCGTCGCCCGCGCCAGCAGCGGCTCGACCTGCTGCGGTTTCAGGCCGTTGGCGGCGGTGAAATCCTCGATCGCCTGCTGGTGCCGTTTCTCGCCCTGATGGATCAGCCCGCGGCCGTACAGGGCCGGCACATTGTAGGGATCGAGTGCGAGCGCCCGGTCGAACTCGGCGAGTGCTTCTGACGCCCTGCCCGATCGGGCGAGTTCTTGGCCGCGTGCGGTATGGCCCTGCGCATCGCGGGCGCCTTGCTCGGCAGCGTTGCCGCCCGGCTTCTGCACGACTGGCGGCCTGTCGTTATTGGATCCCCAGGATCCCAAATCGAACGAGCAGCCCGCCAGGGGGAGGGTGATCGCGAGCAGCGCTGCGGCGGGTGCGGAACTGCGGGAAGGTCGGGAAAAAACGTTGCAAAGCAAAATGGCCATGAAGCGAATACCCGGGCGTCCGATGCGGCAATAGGTAGCCTGCCGGACCGAGAAAGGCATCGGTCAAGATTGGCCTGGCGTTGCCGGCGCAGTGGCAGAAAAACAAAACGCGGACCGAAGGCCCGCGTTTTCCAGTCCCAGTTTCCCGATTGCGTTCAACGCGGTCCGCGCGGACCCGCACCCGGGCCGCCACGACCACCAGCAGCGCCCCCGCGCTCGCCGCCGGGACCGGCGCCGAACACCGGCTTCGGCTTCATCGGCAGCAGGCCTTCGCGCTGCAGCTTCTTGCGGGCCAGCTTGCGCGCGCGGC
>LNFM01000263.1_pt1 | contig 166096 bp, 163 predicted proteins | sample 596031 | NCBI WGS metagenome assembly LNFM01 (sample SAMN04254537, study PRJNA301005) | activated carbon metagenome | isolation source: dual media filters at the Ann Arbor, Michigan drinking water treatment plant | place: USA: Ann Arbor | reverse complement strand
CGGCCAGGGTGGCGGTACCGGTGATCACCGGGGTGGTGTCATTGGTGATCTGGGTGTTGACCACCGGCACGCTTGGCGCGCTGGTGTCGATGGTTCCGTTATCGGCGGCATTACCGGTATTTCCGGCTGTATCGGTCACGCTGGCCGTAACATTGTATGGTCCGTCAGTTAGAGCAGAAGGTACATCAACACTGAATGTGCCGCCGTTAGCCACGGTGGTGAAGGTAAACGTGTTCGAGCCTTGGGTGATGGTTAGGGTAATCGTACTTCCGTCTGCGGCATCTGTGGTGCCGTTAATAGCGGGTGTTGCATCGTTAACGTTATCTGGGGCGTTGACAGTGATGACGGGCGGAGTAGTGTCTAGGATAAAAGTGAGGCTTGAAGTCGGTGAAGTGTTGCCAGCTATGTCAGTCTGGCGCACTTGAATGGTGTTGCTACCTTCCACTGCTACCGGTGCAGCGGGGCTCCATGTAACTCCGTCAGTACTGAACTCAACAACCGCGCCGGGCTCTGCGCCGCCGACGTTATACGTACCATCGTTAGTAATCCGATCCCCAGGCGTACCACTATCTGAATTGAGTGTGAGTGTGGGAGCTATTACTTGAGTGTCGAGCGTAAAAACAATAGATGCTGAGGGTGATGCATTGCCTGACGGGTCAGTCTGACGAACCAATACTGAATTAACCCCCTCAATCGGAGTGAAGGAGTTGGTCCACGTAGCACCGCCATCGGTGCTGTACTCAACGAGTGCTCCTGGCTCAGTGTTGCCAATAATAAGGTTGCCATTGTTAGTGATGAGGTCAGTTGTATTGGCGCCACTATCGATGGCAAGAACAACGTTAGGGGCTATCGGCGAGGTCGTGTCCGGAAGAGCGTTAACGGTTATCTGCTCGTTTGCTCCAATGAGTTCAGTTTGCGTCGTCCCGCCAAACCCCGTCCCCGCCGTCTCAAAACCAATGGTCGGATCCAGTTGTTCGCCAGTTTCATTCAGCAATACAAAACTATGACCGCCACCAGCCGCACCACCGGTATTGCCACCCGCGCTTGGGCCAGCAGCTGGTGCTTCGAGATCGGTGGTGGGGTCGAAGCCGGCGGCGAGGGCTTGTTCTAAATCGGTGTCTGGAGCGCTTTCATTTGATGCAGTTTGTTCGGTGTCAGGGGCTGCTTGCCAGCCGCTGTTTTGCCCCACGGTTACGATTTCACCATCAGCCAGTTCCAGCGTGACTTCACCGCCCAGCCCGGTCAGGATCTGCTCACCTTTGAGCAGGCGCTCGCCTTCAAATACCTGGCGCTTGATACCGTCCAAAGATACGGCGAAAACCTGACCAACAAGGCTTTTAACAATGGCGATGAAAGTGCTCATAAATCGGGCTCCGAACTAGGCGCGTAAAATCGTTGAGTAATAGTGACGCCATTTGTTGTTTGTGGCGTTACAAGGCTGACAAATTTATGCCGTCACTTTTTTGGCTATAACGCTATGGAATTAACCATATGCCAAACTATTGACCAAGTGTTCGCGATAATAAACAATGCGCGTGCTGATGTCACTTTGATATTGGCTGCTGTGCTTTGTGATGGCTGTCACGTTTGTAAGTTGTTTATGTATTCTGTGCCACCCTGCGTCAAGCGCGTTGCGTCTTAAATTGCGCCACGTTTCTGGATCGTCTGAAAGGAGCTTCATTTACATGCGTTTTCTAGCACTGTTTCCTCTTGCTTTGGCTGTCTCGTTGGCTGCCCATGGTCAAACTATAAATGAAGCGATGCAGAGTGCTTTAGAGGTGCATCCAGAGATCCAGGCCGGCATTCATGCACGGTTGTCGGTTGAGGAGCAGATGAAGGCAGCCAAAGGCGGTTACTTGCCGCAGGTCGATCTATTGGCCGGCTATGGCCGCGAAGGCACTGATAGCCCCGGTACGCGTGGCCTTACGCACAACACTGAAACCTTGACGCGTGGCGAGTCCAGCTTGCGCTTGCAGCAAATGGTTTTTGATGGATTCGCCACCCGCAGCGAAGTAGGTCGTCAGCGTGCAACAGTCAATGCGCGCGCCTATGAGTTGCTGGGTACAGCGGAGCGCACAGCTTTGACGGTCGCACAGGTGTATTTGGATATGCTGACTCGCCAGGAGTTGGTGCGTTTGGCTGAGAATAACCTGGCCAGCCACGAGCGCATTTATGACCAGATCACACTGCGTAGCCAGAGTGGCGTAAGCCGCACTGCTGACCTCGACCAGGCTGAGGCCCGCTTGGCCCAGGCGCGCAACAATTTGATCACCGAGCAGACCAATCTGGCGGATGCGCGTGTCAATTATTTCAGTGTGGTGGGGAATGATCCTGGCCAGCTCATCCGTCCTGCCAGTCTGCTGGGGCAATTACCGGACACTTTGCAGGTCGCTCGACAGGAAATGCTCGTCAATAATCCGTTGCTGAGTTCGGCCGAGTCGGATGTTCAAGCGGCCGAACAGCAATACGAGGCGGCCAAGTCAAGTTTCTATCCGCGTGTTGATGCTGAACTGTCGCGTGGTATGGACAACAACCTGGACGGCACCAGTGGCCACAGCAATGAATGGCAAGCCATGTTGCGTATGCGCTACAACTTGTTTGCCGGTGGCAGCAATAAAGCAGACTTGCAGTCCAAGGCTTACCAGACCAATCAGGCCATGGATATTCGCAATAACGCCCTGCGCGTATTAAACGAAGAGCTTGGCTTGGCCTGGAACGCCATGGACAACGCCCGCCAGCAGTTGCCGATTGCGCAGCAGTATGTTGATTACAGCACCCGCGTGCGTGAGTCTTACCAGAAGCAATTCACCCTCGGTGACCGCACGCTGCTCGACCTGCTCGACAGTGAGAATGAATTGTTTACCGCTTCGCGCCGTCTTGAAGAGGTGCGCTTTGTTGAGCAGTTCACTCAATACCGCATCAAGGCGACCACGGGTTCTCTGCTCAAGGCGCATGGTGTAGTTGCGCCAATGGCCGCTGCACCGCTGGACGAAGTTAAATCTCAGGCAAGCTTGCCAAGCTTGAATTAATGCGCGTCCGGTTGACGGGCTAGTATCGGGACACGCAGCATGCAGTGCTTAGGCCTGTAGCTGCGTGTTTTGTGCGTAAAATCCTGTGGTTATGGGGCTAAGCTGATCAATCACTTAACCTGCGTTATGTTTAAGCAGGTCGATATCAGCCGCAGCCTGCTATGCCCAGTGGTGTGCGCCTAGGCTGTGCCTAACCGTCAACAGTGTTAATTGAGTGCGAGTGAATCCTGTGGCAGTAGAGCCAAGCCCGATGCAAACCCGTAGCGACCCACGTGACCGCTACGACGATCCTCTACTCGATAGCCTGCTTTCCCTGTGCAGCCTGCATCAGAAGTCCGTCAGCCGGGCTATGTTGACGGCTGGGCTGCCGCTTCCTGAACAACGCTTGAGTGCTGAGTTACTCCCTCGTGCGGCTGCACGTGCGGGGTTGCAAGGCCGCTGGTTGCGTCGTGCGTTGGGCAAGATCCCGCCGCTGGCCATGCCCGCCTTGTTGCTGCTCAAAGAAGGGCGCAGCGCCATCTTGCTGGGGTGGGATGAGCAAGGCCAGGCGCGCATCATGCTCAGTGAAAGTGAAGGCGGCGAGGTGCATGTGAGCGCCGAGGTGCTCGCTGAGGATTACAGCGGCCGTGTGTTCTTTGCTCAGCCTCAGCATAAGTTTGACTTCAATCGCGGAGAGATGATCCCGCGCGCCACGTCCTGGTTTCGCGACACCCTCAAACGTTCGCGCTGGCTGTACATCGATGCCATTGCTGCCAGTCTGTTGATCAACCTGATTGGTTTAGCCACGCCGCTGTTTGTCATGAACGTCTACGACCGCGTGGTGCCCAACCAAGCCGAAGCCACCCTGTGGGTCTTGGCGATTGGTATCACCGGGGTGTTTTTCTTCGATCTGCTGCTGAAAACCTTACGCGGTTTATGCCTCGACCTGGCCGGTAAAAAGACCGACTTGATCATCTCCGCCACGCTGTTCGAACGCATCGTCGGCATGGCCATGAAATTTCGCCCGGCGCGGGTTGGCAGCTTTGCGCAGAACATCCACGAGTTTCAGAGCCTGCGCGATTTTCTCGCTTCGCTGACCTTAGCCAGCGTGATTGACCTGCCGTTTACCCTGCTGATTCTGGCCGTCATTGCCATGATTGGTGGGCATCTTGTGTGGATTCCGGTGCTGGCCTTTCCGTTGGTGGCGTTGATCGGCTGGGCCTTGCAGCGTCCGTTGGCCGAGACCATGCAGCGCACCATGGCCCTGGCCGGTGAGCGCCAGTCGAGCCTGATCGAGAGCCTGGCCGGGTTGGATGCGGTCAAAGTGAACAATGCTGAAAGTGAGCGTCAGTACCTCTGGGAGCAGACCATTGGCACCTTGAGTCGCCTTGAACTGCGCGCGCGCATGCTGTCGAGTCTGGCGATGAACGCCACCCTGCTGGTTCAGCAATTGGCGGGCGTGGTGGTGGTCGTGCTGGGCGTGTACCAGATCATGGCGGGTAACTTGAGCATGGGCGGTTTGATCGCCTGTTACATGCTCACCAGTCGCGCCCTAGGGCCCTTGACGCAGGTTTCTGGGTTGCTGACCCGCTACCAGCAGGCGCGCGTCACCCTGGATTCGGTCAACCAGATGATGGAATTGCCGCAGGAGCGCCACGCCGATGAGCGCCCGCTCAAGCGCCAGTCACTGCAGGGTGCGATTGAGTTTCGCCAGTTGGATTTCCACTACCCCGATCAACAGCAGGCGGCGTTGGTGGGCATCAACCTGAGCGTTCGCCCGGGGGAAAAGATCGGCATTATTGGGCGCAGCGGTTCAGGCAAAAGTTCGCTGGCCAAGCTGATTGTTGGCTTGTATCAGGCCGATGCCGGCAGTTTGCTGGTGGACGGTATTGATGTGCGCCAGTTGGACGTCAGCGATTTGCGCCACAACATCGGCTATGTGCCGCAGGACATTCAGCTGTTTAGTGGCACCCTGCGCGATAACTTGGTCAGCGGCGCGCGCTACGTTGAGGACGAGTTGGTGTTGCAGGCGGCCGAGTTGGCGGGTGTGCACGAATTTGCCCGTCTGCATCCCAAAGGCTACGAGTTGCAAGTGGGCGAGCGCGGCCAGAACCTGTCCGGCGGGCAACGGCAGAACGTCGCCTTGGCTCGGGCGCTGCTGCTTGATCCGCCCATACTGCTGCTCGATGAACCCACCAGCTCCATGGACAACACCGGCGAAGAACGTCTTAAGCAGCGTCTATCGGCGGTCATCGGCACCAAGACCCTGCTGCTGGTCACGCACCGCGCTTCCATGCTGTCGCTGGTTGATCGTCTGATCATTGTTGATCGCGGGCAGATCATTGCCGATGGTCCAAAAGGCAGCGTTATGGAAGCACTGAAGAAGGGGCAGATCAGTGTCAGCTAAAGCACCTGAGAAAAAGAGCCTGCGCCAGGCCGTGGCGGCCTATTTCGGCAGTCAGGATGATTTGGGTGATGAGCCGCTCCCCGAAGTCAATAAGGCCTTGATTGAGGACGCGCCGCGGGTGGTGCGTCTGACCATCTGGGGCATGATTGCCTTTACCCTGTTCTGCCTGTTGTGGGCCAATTTTGCAGTGGTTGATGAAGTAACCCGAGGCGATGGCAAGGCGATCCCGTCTTCACGCCTGCAAAAAATCCAGAACCTCGAAGGCGGCATTGTCGCGGAGCTCTTTGTGCGCGAGGGGCAGATTGTCGATCCGGGCGATCCGCTGCTGCGCTTGGATGACACCCGTTTTGCATCCAACGTCGGCGAGACTGAAGCCGATCGTCTGGCCTTGTTGCTGCGTGTTGAGCGCCTGAGCGCGGAAGTCGAATCACGCGAACTGTTGGTCAGTGATGAAGTGCGCGAGAAAGCCCCAGGTCAGGCCGATAACGAGATTCAACTGTTCCAAAGCCGCAAGCAGCAACTGCTCGACGAAGTGGCGGGTTTGGAGGAGCAGCTCACCCAGCGCCGTCAGGAGTTGCGTGAGTTTGCATCCAAGCAGAGCCAGTTCAGCAACAGCCTGAACCTGCTGCGTCAGGAAATCCGCATGTCTGAGCCGCTGGTGGCGGAGGGGGCGATTTCTCAAGTGGAAGTGCTGCGCCTAAAGCGCGCCGAAGTGGAAGCACGCGGCCAGTTGGAAGCTACAACCTTGGCCATACCGCGTGCTGAGGCAGCGATCAAGGAAGTGGAGCGCAAAGTCGACGAGACCCGTGGGCGCTTTCGTAGTGAGGCACTCACTCAATTAAACGAAGCGCGCACTGAACTGAGCAAAATCCAATCAACAGGACGGGCGCTGGAAGACCGAGTCAACCGCACCCTGGTTACCTCGCCAGTGCGTGGCATCGTCAAACAACTACTGGTCAACACCATCGGCGGAGTGATCCAGCCCGGCAGTGATCTGGTGGAAATCGTGCCGCTGGACGAGAACCTGCTGATTGAGGCGCGTATTCGCCCGCAAGACATCGCGTTCCTGCATCCCGGTCAAGAAGCCATGGTCAAGTTCACCGCCTATGACTTCACCATCTACGGCGGCCTCAAAGCGGAACTGGAGCAAATCGGCGCCGACACCGTGACCGACGACGACGGCAATAGCTTCTACGAGATCAAGTTGCGCACGAACAAGAGCCACTTGGGCACCGAGGAGCATCCGCTGCTGATTATCCCGGGCATGGTGGCATCGGTGGACATCATCACCGGCAAGAAAAGCGTACTCAGCTACCTGCTCAAACCGATCATCCGCGCTCGCAGCGAGGCGTTACGCGAGCGCTAATGTGTCACGGTTGGTCCGCAGTTCGCCGGCATTCACCCTTCAACACTCGCCCCAGTGGGGCGAGCTGACGACTCTCATTCGACACCTCGACAGACATTGATGCAGGGCAATTGGCCGCGCGCTAATGGCCATATGCTGGCTATATCAGTCGTCGAGGAGTCTGGTTTTGACAACCATCATCAGTGATCAGCAGCAACTATCCGCCTATCTACAGCAGCGTACCGAGTCCCCGCGCCGGCACCGACGTTTGGGTGAGGTGCTGATTAACCAAGGGCACATCAGTGCGCTGCAATTGCAGGATGCGCTAAGCCATCAGCAGGCCAATGAGCAATCCGGGCGTTTGGGGCAGATTCTGCTCAAGCAGGAACTGGTAGGCCGACACAACCTGGCCTGCGCCTTGGTCGAGCAACTGGATATTGCTCAGGTCAATCTCGATGCCTTCAAGGTTGAGCCGCAGGTGGTGCAGTTATTGCCCGAGAATTTAGCCCGCGATCGCCGTGTGTTGCCTTTGTTGGTGCAGGGTGAAACGTTAGTGGTGGCCACGCCGAATCCTTCGGACTGTGACCTGCTGCATTTGGTGGGCTTTATCACCGGCAAGCAAATTGAGGCCATCCAGGCTTATGACGAACAATTGGATCGGGCCATCAACCGTTTCTACGGGGCCGAAGCGGCACTGCAATTACCCGAGAGCGAGAGCCATGAGCCGGAGCTGAGCCTGCACCGGATCAAGCAATTGGCTGAAGAAAAGCCCACGGTACGCTTTGTCGACAGCTTGCTGGAGGATGCCATCTGCCGCCGCGCGTCAGACATTCACTTGCGGCCGGGCAAGCATGATGTGGCCATTCTGTTTCGTATTGACGGGGTGCTGAGCGAAATACGGCGGATCAAACCCGGCAACCTGGCGGCTATTGTCAGTCGCATTAAAATCATCGGCGGCATGAACATCGCCGAGCGCCGCCTGCCGCAGGACGGTCGTCACTTGGTGCGCATGGGTGAGCGCAGCATCGATCTGCGTTTGTCGATCATGCCCACGGTGCATGGCGAAAGCGTGGTTATCCGGATTCTTGATACCCAGCAAAGCATGAAGAATCTCAGCCAGATCGGTTTCAATGACAGTGATGCCGAGCGCTTCCGTGCGCTCACCAGTCATAGCCAGGGCATTGTGCTGGTCACCGGGCCGACAGGTTCGGGCAAAAGCACCACCTTGTATGCCGCGCTCAATGGCATCAAAGACAGCGGCGTTAACGTGATTACCGTGGAAGATCCAGTGGAGTATCAAATCGACGGTATTCGGCAGATTCAGGTTAAGCCGCAGATTGGCTACACCTTTGCCCGCGCCTTGCGGCATATCCTGCGCCACGACCCGGACGTGATCATGGTGGGCGAAATTCGCGACCAAGAGACCGCCATGATGGCCACCGAGAGTGCCCTGACCGGGCACTTGGTGTTGTCCACCCTGCACACCAACAGTGCGGCCACCACCGTGACGCGCCTGCTGGAAATCGGCATCGCGCCGTACTTGCTCAATGCCAGTTTGCTGGGTGTTCTGGCCCAGCGCTTGGTGCGCCGTAACTGCCCGCATTGCCTGGAACCTGAACAGGTGCCGGAGCACGTGCGGCGTGCGTTTGGCCTGTCGGCCGATGAGGTGTTTTATGCTGGGCGCGGCTGTGAGCATTGCCACGGCAAAGGCTTTGCCGGGCGCATCGCCGCGTATGAGTTGTTGGAGGTGACGCCTGCATTGCGCGCCTTGATCCAACCCGCTGTTGCCGCTCAGGCGATTGAGCAACAAGCGATTGCGGACGGCATGCGTCCCTTGACGCAAAGCGCTTTGGCCTTGGCCCGCGACCGACTGATTTCGCTGGGCGAGGTGTACCGCGTGCGGCTGGAGTGATGCGCTCAGTTGGCGACCGCATACCTTTTACTCAACACGTAGCACGGATGTAATCCGGGGCTGTATTCGGCTCAACCGCGATCCCCGGATTTCATCCGGGCTACTCATGTTTTGTGCTTAATCAATGACCAGCCACTGCACCACGGGTGAGTCCTGCTTGCCCTTGCCTTGTTTGAGCAGAGTGCGTAGCCCGGATGTAATCCGGGAGGCTGTGCCGGGTGCAGCATCTGTTCACGGATTGCATCGGGGCTACAAAAGCCGTGGCTATTCGACGAACAGTTGCTGCACCACCGAGAAGTCCTGCTTGCCCTTACCTTGCTTGAGCAGTAGGCGGTACAACTGCAGCGCCAAAGCGCCCATGGGCGTGCTGCTGCCGCTGCTTTGTGCGGCTTGTTGGGCCAGGCCGAGGTCTTTGGCCATCAGTTCGGCCATAAAGCCGCCGCTGTAGCCTTTGGACGCCGGGGCGTTTTCCATCACGCCGGGCCAGGGGTTGTACTTCTCCAGTGTCCAGTTGCCGCCTGAGCTCTGGCGCATGATTTCGGCCAGCACCGCCGGTTCAAGGCCGTTGGCCACGCCCATGGCCATGGCTTCGGCGGTGGCAATCATCTGCACGGCGAGTACCTGGTTGTTGCACACTTTGGCCACCTGGCCTGCACCCTCGGGGCCGGCGTGGAAGATGTTTTTACCCATGGCCTGAAAGAAGAGCTGTGCCTTGGCCAGGGTTTCAGGTTGGCCGCCGATCATAAAGGTCAGGGTGCCGGCGGCAGCTCCAGCCGTGCCACCGGATACCGGCGCATCGAGCAGTTCGATGCCGCGCTCATGGGCGGCGGCATGCACGCTCCGGGCAACCTCGGGGGCAATGGTTGAGCACTCCAGCACCAAGGTACCGGGTTTGAGCGCGGCCAGCAGACCATCAGCGCCCAAGTACAACCCTTCAACGTGACGGCTGGCGGGCAGCATGCTGATCACCACCTGCGCCCCTTGAACGGCCTCAAGCGCAATGCTGGCCGCTTGCGCCCCTTCAGCGGCCAATTCATCCATAGCACGCTGCACCAGGTCGAACACCTGCAGGTTAAAACCGGCTTTGAGCAGGTTGCGGGCCATGGGCAGACCCATATGGCCGAGGCCGATAAACGCGATTGTGGTCATTGTTATTGTTCTCCTTGTAGGGTGCGTCAGGCGTAGGGTGGGTGATGCTTCGCCCACCCACCGGCTGTGCTCTTTTGGGTGGATGAAAAAGGCGTCATCCACCCTACGTACTTCGTGCTCGATGCTGTCCGGGCAGGTTGTTCAATCAACCCATCCCGGATTACATCCGGGCTACGAGGGGGTAGTTGTGTAGGGTGGATGGCGCTTTACCCATCCACCGGCTGCGGTTTTATCGGCGGACGAAAAAAGCGTCATTCATCCTACAAATTCGCCAGTGGGTGCTCACCTTCCCAGGCTGGGGCGAAGTGGGCTTCGATCACCTCGTTCGGGATGTTCGCTACGTCCGGCCAATGCCAGTGCGGTGTCTGGTCTTTGTCGATCAGCCGTGCGCGTACTCCTTCGGGGAATTCCGGGTGACGGCAGCAGTTCAGGCTCATGGCGTATTCCATGCGGAACACCTCGGCCAGCGATTGGTGCTTGGCCCGTTTGATTTGCTCCCACACCAGATGCCCCGTCAGCGGGCAGCCGCCGGCCAGGGTTTTACCGGCACGGGCCAACAGGCTGTCGGCGTCTTCCTGTAAAGCGCTCAGTGCGTGCCAGGCCTGGGGCAGGTCAGCGGTGTCGAGCAGCGCATCGATGCGCGCGCGGCGGGGTAGCCATTGAGCTGCGGGCAGGGCGTCCAGCGCCTGATTTTCCAGCGCTTTGAGCAGGCTGTGCAGTTGTTGTTCGGACTGTTGTTGCCAGTTCAGCTGCGCCAGGCCGTTGAGCAGGTCATCCTGTTGGCTGTCGAGCAGGGCGCGGTCGGCCAGGTTCAGGTCCAACGCGTCACGGGCGTTGATGCTGCTGGCGGTCAAGCCGAGAAACAGGCCGAGCTTGCCCGGCAGGCGAGAGAGGAACCAACTGCCGCCCACATCGGGGTACAGGCCGATATTCACTTCCGGCATGCCCAGGCGGCTGCCTGGGGTGACAATGCGAATACCAGCGGCCTGCATCAGGCCCATGCCGCCGCCCAGTACATGACCGTGTGCCCAACAGATAAACGGCTTGGGGTAGGTGTGGATGCGGTAGTCGAGGCGGTATTCATCGGCAAAGAAGCGCCGCGCCAGGGGCGGTATTTCACCGGGGTGTTCACGGCACTGCTGCACAAGCTGCACCACGTCGCCGCCGGCACAGAAGGCTTTCGGGCCGTTGCCGCGCAGCAGCACGCAGGCGATGTTCGGGTCGTCGGCCCAGGCCTTGAGCTGGGCATCCAGCGCTTCGATCATCGGCAGCGACAAGGCGTTGAGGCTCTTTTCCGCGTCCAGGCTGGCAATGCCGATGCGATAGCCATGCTGGGCGGGGCGTTCTTCAAATTGCACGTTCATGGGCAACCTTCGGTTGAGCTTCAAGCGGCAAGCCTGAAGCTAAAAGAAAAAGCGCTACGGTATGGCTGGCGAGCCTGACCGGCTGACCAGCACACTGAACCGCTTGCAGCTTGCAGCTTGCAGCTTGCAGCTCATGCTTATTTATTGCGCCACTGCGGGTCGCGTTTTTCCAGGAAGGCGTTGACCCCTTCGCGGGTATCGTCGGCGTCGAACAGGTCGACAAAACGCTCACGCTCCTCACTCAGCCAGGTGTTTGGGCTGCGCTCACGCGCGCCTTGGATCAACGGCTTGATGGTGCGCACGGCCACCGGGCTTTGTCGCGCCACTTTGCTCGCCAGCAGCAGGGCATGGCCGCGTGCTTCGCCTGTATCGACCACTTGTTCGACCAGTCCGATGCGCAAGGCGGTTTCCGCGTTCACCCGCTCGCCGCAGAGGATCATGCGCTTGGCCCAGCCTTCACCCACCAGCCAGCTCAGGTGCTGGGTGCCGCCGGCGCAGGGCAGCAGGCCCACGCTGGCTTCGGGCAGGGCCAGTTGCGCATGCTGTTCGGCAATGCGGATGTCGCAGGCCAAGGCGCATTCCAGCCCGCCACCCATGGCGTAGCCGTTGATTGCGGCAATCGATACGCCGCGAAAATCACGCAGCGCCTCAAAGGCTTCACCAAAACGGCGGGCCATTTCGCGGGCGCGGGCTTTATCGCCATCAGCAAACAGCTTGAGGTCGGCACCGGCACTGAAGAACTTGCCGCCTTGTCCGGTGATGACCAAGGCATAGATGTCATCGTCGTGATTGAGGTGCTCGACCAGTTGCTTGAGGCCGATCAACGAATCGCGGTCCCAGGTGTTGGCCGGCGGCTGATTGATGGTGATCAGCGCGGTATGCCCGTGCTTCTCCACGGTGAGCTTGTGGGTCAGGTCGAATACACCGGGCTTGTAGGGTTCGATGGCAGTGCTCATGGGTGTCCTCATATCTGAATGTGTGTAGGAGCCTGCTTGCTGCGGCCCGGCGTCCCGGCGATCAAATGGCCTAAAGTATCGCCAGCAAGCTGGCTCCTACAGGTTCGATGATTTGCTCAGAGCAGGCGATCCAACATGCCGCCCTGATCGAGCAGACGGCGCGCGATGATCACCCGCATGATTTCATTGGTGCCTTCCAGTATCTGGTGCACGCGGCTGTCACGCACCCAGCGTTCCAGTGGGTAGTCATTCAGATACCCGTAACCGCCATGCAGTTGCAGCGCCTCGTTGCAAACGGTGAAGCAGTGATCGGTAGCAAAACGCTTGGCCATGGCGCAATACAGGCTGGCTTCGCCGTGGCCTTGATCCAGCTTGTGCGCAGCCAGGCGCACCATTTGCCGGCTGGCGGTGAGGTCGGTGAGCATGTCGGCCAGTTTGAACTGCAATGCCTGGAATGTGCTCAGCGCTTTGCCGAACTGCTTGCGCTCTTCCACATAGCGCAGCGATTGCTCCAGCGCCGCCTGAGCTGCACCGAGCGAGCAACTGGCGATATTGATACGCCCACCGTCCAGCCCTTTCATGGCGTAGACAAAGCCCTGACCCTCGGGGCCGATGCGGTTGTCGGCCGGAATGCGCACCCCTTCAAAGCTGATGGTGCGCGTGGGCTGAGCGCGCCAGCCCATCTTCAATTCATTGCGGCCGTACTTGACGCCCTCGGCATCGCCCGGCACGAGGAAACACGACACGCCCTTGGCGCCTTCTTCGCCGGTGCGCGCCATCACAATCAACACCTGCGTGCTGCCCGCGCCGGAGATAAAGCATTTGCTGCCGTCGATCACGTAGTCGTCGCCGTCGCGCCGGGCGCGGGTGCGCAGGTTGGCGGCGTCGGAGCCGGCATCCGGTTCGGTCAGGCAATACGAAGCCAGCAACTCGCCACTGCTTAGGCGCGGTAACCAAGCGTCTTTCAACGCTTGATCAGCAAAGCTGGCGAGCATCCAACTGGCCATGTTGTGAATGGTTAAAAACGCCGTGGTGGCCACGCAGCCGGCCGACAGTTGTTCGAAAATCAGCGATGACGACAGCCGCGACAGGCCCAGACCACCGTCCTCTTCCTTGAGGTAAAGGGCCAGATAACCCTGCTCGGCGGCGCGTTTGATCACCTCCACGGGGAAGTGATGGTTACGGTCCCAGTCGGCGGCGTGAGGCGCGAGCTCTTTGCTGGCAAAGGCGCGGGCGCTGTCGACCAGCAGGCGTTGTTCTTCCGTCAGTTCAAAATCCATTGCGCATCCTTACGGGAGGGGTGTCCCGGCGTTTGGCAGGCCGACTCGTGATCAGCCTACGGGTCGTTATTTAAGCTGAATCGTCATGTTGGCGGCCGCGCTCACGGCATCCTCATCAAACCAGCGGCTGGTGACCGTTTTTGTTTCAGTGAAAAAGCGTACGCCCTGTTTGCCATAGGCGTGCAGGTCGCCGTAGAACGAGCCTTTCCAGCCGGTGAACGAGAAGAAGGGCAGCGGCACCGGCACCGGTACGTTGATGCCGACCTGACCGACTTCCACCGCATGTTGATAATGCCGCGCCGCGCCGCCGGAGCGGGTGAAGATCGAGGTGCCGTTACCGAACGGGCTGGCGTTGACCAGCTCGATGGCTTCTTCCAGCGTATCGACCTCCATGCACACCAGCACCGGGCCGAAGATCTCTTCACGGTACAGGCTCATGTGGCGGGTCACGCCGCGAAACAGCGTTGGGCCTACCCAGTTGCCCTTCGGGTAGCCTTCGACTGCGCAGTGCGACCCGTCCAGCAAGCATTCGGCGCCTTCCGCTTTACCTTCGGCGATCAGGCGCAGCACGCGTTGCTTGGCCTGCTGGCTGATCAGCGGGCCGAACGCGGCGTGGCCGTCGGTCCAGTAACCCGGTTGTAAATCAGCCATCTGCGCCTGCAGCTCGTTGATCCACTGTTTCGACTCGCCGACAAACACCGCCACGCTGATCGCCATGCAGCGCTGCCCGGCCGCGCCGCAACTGGCCCCCACCAGGTTGCTCAATACCTGCTGTTTATGGGCGTCAGGCATAATCACCATGTGGTTCTTCGCCCCGGCAAAGGCCTGCACACGCTTGAGGTGGGCGGTGCCGGTGCGGTAGATGTGCTGGCCCACCGGCACTGAACCGACGAAGGAAATGGCGCGGATATCCGGGTGCGTCAGCAGGCTATCGACCACTTCGCGCGCGCCGTGCAGCACCTGCAACACGCCCTTGGGCGCGCCGGCCTCGATAAACAGCTCGGCCAGGCGGTTGGGCGTCAGTGGGTCTTGTTCTGATGGTTTGAGGATAAAGGTGTTGCCGGCAGCGATGGCCAGGGGAAACATCCACAGCGGAATCATCGCCGGGAAGTTGAACGGGGTGATGCCCACGCACACGCCTAGTGGCTGAATCCAACTGGCGGTGTCGATGTCGCGGGCGACGTTCTCCATGGTTTCGCCCATGGTCAGGCTGGCGATGTTGCAGGCCTGTTCCACCACCTCGATACCGCGCCAGACATCGCCCTTGGCATCGGCCAGGGTTTTGCCGGTTTCCCCGGCGAGGATTTCCGCCAGCTCGTCGTGATGTTCTTTGAGCAGGTGCTGATAGCGCAGCATGACGCGCGCGCGGTCGGAGACCGGCACTTCACGCCAGGTGATGAACGCGGCTTTGGCGCTGGCAATCGCCGCTTCGATTTCCTCGGCGGTGGCTTTGGGGGCCAACGCGAGTACTTCCTGGGTCGCCGGGTCGGTGACTTCGATAAATTCGCGGGCGCGGCTTTCGCGCCATTCACCGTCGATCAACTGTGGGATTGCCTTGGCCATGCTTTTCTCCGGCTCAATTGTTGTTTTGTCAGTGTTATAGCCGCCTTACTCGGCTTTGTGGATTGACGATCTTGGTCTGCGGATGGACTATCTTGGGATTTAATCTGTGGCCCGGATGCAATCCGGGACCCGTTCACCCGGCTTGCATCCGGGCTACTTGAGCATCGCCATGCGCGCTTTTGTTGATACCTCCAACTGGCCTTTGCCGGCCAATGGTGTGCGCTTTATCACACCGCCCCGGCTGCGCCGCCTGCTGGCAAAGCATCCCCTAGGGCAGGGCTGTTATCCCCTGGCCTTGGGGTACTACCCCGAAGCCCAGGGGCACCGCATGCATCGTCCGCAGCCGGAGGATTACTTGCTGATTTACTGCCGCTCGGGGCAGGGCTGGTTGGAGACGGCGGATGGACGATTAGACGTCAGCGGTGGCGATCTGCTGCTGTTGCCCAAAGGGCAGGCACACACCTACGGTGCCGATGAACACAAGCCCTGGACGCTGTATTGGGTGCACTTCGCCGGTGAGCACGTAGCCGATTACCTCAAGCAGCTCGGGCCGAGACCGTTGTTACGCATTGGCGTGCAACCGCGTTTGCTGGCCGAGTTCGATGCGTTGCTCGGGCTGCGTAAACAGGGCTTGAACCTGGTGCACTTCATCCATGCCGCTCACCAGCTGCAGGTGTTACTGACCTCACTGGCCGTGCTGCCGGCGCGGGCCACCTTGAAGTCCGGGCGGGTGCTCGATGTAGACGCCGTGCACGCTGTGATGCGCGCTCACCTGCATGATTCGCTCAACCTCGACGAGTTGGCCGCGCAGTTCAAGCTGTCGCGTTTTCACTTCGCCAAAACCTACCGCGCATTGACCGGCCATGCGCCGATTCAGGACTTTATCCAACTGAAAATGGCCCACGCCTGCCGCCTGCTCGACGAAGGCCAGCAAAGCATTCGCCAGGTCGCTGAGCAGTTGGGCTATGACGATGTGTATTACTTCTCGCGGCTGTTTCGCAAAGTGGTTGGCATGGCGCCCAGTCATTACCGGGCGCTGCATCAGGGGTGAGTTAGCCATCTTCAGGGCTGTTTAAAGCGAGGGCCGCTATGACTCAACAGGCCCGTCAAGAACCTGCTGATGGATCTGATTAACCAACAGCACATCCGCTTCTGGAACCGATCCTCGGTGACGCATCAACTGCCGCAAGTCGTGCCTGGATGCGTCTTTGGCGCGCCAGCGATGGCGACTTTTCTCTAAGTCGAGCAAGGCAATCTCTATGTCTGCTTGGCTCGCGATACCCGAATGAAGCTTCACAAAGATGTGTTTGGGGTAGCAGCAACCATGTTGAAAGCCGGCCTGGTGCATGCGTGCCAGTGTTACGGCGACCTGGTGCATCACGCGCTGATTGAGCTCTGGAGAATCACTCTCCTCGTACCATTGCGTGAGGCTTACAAAGCCGTGCAGTGACTCGGTCACCAAGAGGGACTGCCACTGTTGGTCTTTTCGGCGAGTGGCGCAGTAGACGATGTTGGGTGTCTTGATGCCCAGGCGCGCGAGTGTCCGATATGCATCGCACTCACGTAGCACGGTGGGGCGACCGAACGGGTATCGGACTGAACGATAGAGATGCCCGACTTGTCGCTTGCAATACAACGGCAGCTGACTGGCGTCGTTGCGGGTTAGTAGCTGCACGCCGCTCTCGCCACCGCGGCGCTGATTAACCGGCTCGACCCAGATCCCTGTGCTGTTCCACCAGCGATCAAAATGCGTGGTGAAGGACTGTGCGGGTGAGCCACTGGTAATTGCAACCATGCTCAGTCCTCCTTGCGCAGCACGTAGGTGCGCCACATGTGGTACCCAGGCAGAAAATCCTGTTGGCCGATGATCCTGAATCCGGCCTGGCGGAATTCGCTTTCAATAGCCTCGCGGGCGACTACAAAGCGATTCTGATTTTCTCCGGCACGTCCTTCGGCTGCGCGGCGCTGCTCAAGGCGTTTGCGTTTCCAGGCTTTGTAATTGCCGTCGACCCAGAGTGAAACAATCACCGTGTCGCGGCTGACCCGATGAAACTCACGCAGAATGGCTAAACGATGTTCAGGTTGCTCGATGTGATGCAGCAGGCGAATGCAGAAAATGCAGTCGACGGCATTTGCGGCCAGGTCAATGGCGAACGCCGAGGTGCGGAAGGTTTCGATCCGCTTGAGGACCTCCATGGGTTGAGAGGCTTGGGCGATGTCGAGCATGTCGGCGGAGTTGTCTGCCGCAAAGATCAGTCGGTTGGGGTTTTCAGCCAACAGTGGCCAGAATCGGCCTGCTCCGCACGGTAAATCCAGCACCAAGCCCGGATCGCCTGCCAGCTTCAGTGCATGGCGAGCCATCTGTTCATCGCGCCAATGCGAGAGACGGCGGGCGGGACCATCCTGATGCTTTTGCAGGTACTCGTATGCGTGGGTGCGGTCGTACTTGCGAGAGAATTCGAGTTCGATAGGGCTTTGCATGGCGAGGCGTCCTTAGAAGATACGCTCGCCACACTAGAGATGCAGGCATCAAGGCTCTGTCAAAAGAATGTGAAAAAATCGTTATCTGACGTTATTGAATACCACGGTGAAACAGCTGCCACCTTGCGGCAGGTTGTGTACCGAAATCGTCCAGCCCTGTTTGCTGCAAATCCGTTTCACCAACGAGAGGCCGAGACCCAAACCTTCGCCGCGTACTTCAGAACCGCGCACAAAAGGCTGAAAGATCTGCTCGTGTTGGTCTGGCGCAATGCCCATGCCACTGTCTTCTACGCGAAAACCGTCGGTGGCAAGTACCAGGCGGACAAACCCAAGCTCGGTGTAGTGCAGCGCATTGCGTAATAAATTGGCCATTACCGTATTAAGCAACACAGGGTTGTAAAGCCCCTCATCAGCCCCTTCCAGGCTGCGTTTGAACGCCAGCCCCTTCTGGTGCATCAGTGGCTCCCAGCGGCTGGATTGATCAGTGGCCACCTGTGCCAGGCTGCTGTTGCCAACAAAGGCGCTCTCGTTGGCTTTATCCCGCGCCAGTTGCAGGAAGGTTTGCACCAGGTCGCGCATTTCTGCGCTGGCGCGGCCGATACGTTCAATCTGCTCGCGCTGGTGTACTTGCAAGTCACCTTCGACCAACAGCTCACATGAGGTTGCAATCACCATCAGAGGGGTGCGCAATTCATGACTGACGTCACTGGTGAATAAGCGTTCACGCTCCAGCGACTGACGCACTTGGCCCAGGGTGCTGTCAAAGGCCGCAGCCAGCTGGCCCACTTCGTCATCAGGGTATTCAGGGGCAAGTGGTGGCGCCAGCGGATGTAACTGATCACGATGGCGTACCTGCTGCGCTAAGCGGCTCAAGGGCGCCATGACTTTTCTGGCCATTATCAGACCCAATCCCCAAGCGCCCACTACAGTGAGCAGAAAGCCCGCCAGTACTACATAAAATAGTGCTTGTTCACGTGCCTCGAACTCATGCTGCTCCTGCGCCAGCAGATAGGTCTGACCATTGGTTTTGCGGCTATAGACATAGAACGCATTCGTGCCGTCGACCACTTCGTTAAAGCCCTCCGGCAATCCGGAAAATAGTTCTGGAATAGCGTATTGCGGCTGCGCGGAGCTAAAAAATCGGGTCATTGAGTCCAGTCTGGGTGGCTGTTCTTGCTGGATATCCTCATGCAGCACCTTATTTAGCTCACGGTCCATTTCCTTGGATACCAGGTCTTCTTCGATGAAATGCACCAGCGCCACAATGCTCAGCGAAAAAACGCCGCTGACCAGCGTGGTCATCAGCACGAAGGCAATTAAAATGCGGCGGGCAAAAGGTTGTTTAGACACCATCGGTCTGCTCCGCCAATCGGTAGCCCACACCATGCAAGGTGTGCAGTAACGGCTGGGCAAAAGGCTTGTCGAGCACTTGGCGCAGCTGATGAATGTGGCTGCGCAAGCTGTCGCTGTCCGGGCAGTCGTCACCCCACAACGCCTCCTCCAAGGCTTCGCGCCGAACCACGGCTGGGCTTTTCTGCATCAGCACCGCCAACAGCTTCAGCCCCAGCGGGTTGAGTTTGAGTGGCTGGCCTGCTCGGCTGACATGCAAGGTGTCGAGGTCATATACGAGGTCGGCGACCTTCAGCTGGCGTTTGCGGCTGCCCTGGCTGCGGCGCAGGATCGCCTCGATTCGCGCCACCAATTCAGACAGCGCAAACGGTTTGATCAGGTAATCGTCAGCGCCTGCTTTTAAGCCCTGTAGTCGGTCATCCAGTGCATCGCGGGCGGTGAGCATCAGGATCGGTACCTCATTGCGGCCGTCTTCGCGCAGGCGTTTACACACCTGATAGCCATCGATGCCGGGCAGCATGATGTCCAGCACGATCAGATCATAATGCCCGGTACTGGCCAGGTGCAGGCCGGTAAGTCCGTCTTGTGCACAGTCGACGCTAAAGCCTTTCAGCTGCAGATAGTCGAGCACGTTGGCGAGGATATCGCGGTTGTCTTCGATGACGAGGATGCGCACAGGGTTATCTCTTTCTCTGGTTTTGACACTTTTTTCACATCGCGTTGACGCGCGGCTCACAGGCCCCGCAACAGACTGCGGCACGTTCATCCAACAAGGATCATACGATGCCTCAGCTCCATTACGCTCAACTTCGCTACCTGTCCATCATCGTGCTGTCATGGCTGGCGGTGTTCTGCCTTACGCGTAGCTTATTGCTTGCCAGCCATTTGGCGGATGCCAACCTAAGTCTGCTGCAACTGGCCGGCGTTTATGGCATCGGCCTGATCTACGACCTTGGCTTTCTGCTTTACGCCATCCTACCGTTGGCGCTGTATCTGCTCGTGTGTCCGGCTCGGTTATGGCAGCGGCGCGGGCATCAATGGCTGCTCGTCGGACTGCTGGGCATGAGCCTGTTCGCGATGTTGTTCACAGCCGTTGCCGAGTGGTTGTTCTGGGATGAGTTTGGCGTGCGCTTCAACTTTATTGCCGTGGATTACCTGGTTTACTCGGAAGAGGTGATCAACAACATCCTTGAGTCCTACCCGATTTACCCCCTGATTGCATTGCTGGTGCTGATCGCCGCAGCTATCAGCGTTGCACTGTATAGGCCTCTGCAGGCGGCATTCAACGCGCCGTTATTACCCCGCGCGCGTGCCTTGGCAAACCTGGCAATACTGTTTTTGCTGGCCGGGCTGAACGGGTTTTCGATTGGTCAGGACACACCACGTGGCTTGGGCGGTAATGCCTATCAACGGGAATTGGCAAGCAATGGCCCGTTTCAGTTTTTCGCGGCCTTTCGCAATAACGAATTGGACTACCAGCAGTTTTACGCCACTTTGCCCGAGCAAGCCGTGGTCAGATTGCTGCGCGATGAGGTGAGCGAGTCCAATGCCCACTTTATTGGTAGTGAGCCTCAGGATATTCGCCGGCTGATCGACAACCCAGGCCAGCCGTTGCCACTCAATGTAGTGCTGGTGACCATCGAAAGCCTGAGTGCCAAATACCTGGGCAGCTTTGGTGATACACGCGGCCTAACCCCCAACCTGGATGAGCTACGCCCGCATAGCTTGAGCTTTAGTAACTTCTACGCCACGGGCACTCGTACCGACCGCGGATTGGAAGCGATTACCTTATCCATCCCACCAACGCCGGGGCGCTCCATCGTCAAACGCATTGGCCGTGAATCTGGCTATGGCAGCCTTGGTCAACAGTTCAACGCTCTCGGTTATGACAGCGTATTCATTTATGGCGGGCGCGGTTACTTCGACAACATGAATGCCTTCTTTGGTGGCAATGGTTACCGCGTCGTCGATCAGAGCAGCGTGGCTGAAGACGACATGGCCTTTAAGAACGCTTGGGGTATGTCCGATGAAGACCTCTTCCGGCAAACGCTCAAGGTCGCCGACGCCGATCATGCCCAAGGTAAGCCCTTCTTCCTGCAACTGATGACCACCTCCAACCACCGGCCGTACACCTATCCCGACGGGCGTATCGACATCCCGTCCGGCGAGGGCCGCGAAGGCGCCGTCAAGTACACCGACTACGCGATCGGCCAGTTCCTGCAGCAGGCCAGAGCAAAACCCTGGTTTGACCGGACCGTCTTCGTCTTTGTGGCCGATCACACGGCAGGCAGTGCGGGCCAGGAAGACCTGCCTGTCGCCAACTACCACATTCCGCTGTTTATCTACGCGCCAGCGCTGATCAAACCGCGTGAGTTCAACGAGGTTGCCAGCCAGATCGACTTAGCGCCGACCTTGTTAGGTCTCTTGAATGTCGACTACAGCTCAACCTTCTTTGGTCGCAATGTCCTGCGTGAAGACCGCGCACCCGGGCGAGCGCTGATTGGCAATTATCAGCACCTAGGCCTGTTCGATGGGGCCAACCTTGCCATTCTCAGTCCGCGTCGTGGCATGCGCCGGCACGATGATGCACTGGGGCTGAGTCAGGAGACGTCAACCGCTCTCAGTGACAGCCTGATGCAACGCAACATTGCCTATTACCAGGGCGCTAGCCATGCGTTCAAAAAGCGCTTGATTGCCTGGAGTCCTGCTGCCGCAACCCAAGAGCAACTCAGCAAACGCTAATGCCAGCATTGCATAGGCACTCACCTGTACGGAGTCATTCATGGCTGTAGCACCTTCGCCCAATATCACCCGCTACTTTGATTTTCGTCTTGGCCTGGGGATTCCCCTGGCGTTGATGGCGTTGCTCTTGCTGCTTGATCCCAGTGGCGTGGACTTCGCACTGGCGCAGCTGTTCTATGAACCAGGCTTGGGATTCATAGGGCGGCATAGTTTCTGGCTAGAAGACATCCTGCATGACCGCGCCAAACAAGCGGTGATTGTTCTGGGTGTGCTGGCCATTGCAGGCTTTGTGCTCAGCCTGCTGCTAGTCAAGTGGCGGGCTTGGCGTCGTCCGCTGGGCTATCTGGTGCTATCCCTAGCCCTATCGACTAGCATCGTAACCCCCCTGAAAAAGCTCACTGCGGTGCAATGCCCTTGGAGCCTGAGTGAATTCGGTGGAGCGCAGGCCTTCAGTCCGTTGCTTGGTGAGCGGCCTGCAACAGACAGCCCAGGCCGCTGTTGGCCGGGCGGTCATGCGTCTGCTGGGTATTCACTGATCGCGCTGTTTTTTGCGTTGCGTGATAGACGTCCGCGCCTTGCGCGAGCAGCGCTGATTGTTGCTCTTGGGCTGGGCACGCTGTTTTCCGTCGGACGCATGATGCAGGGCGCACATTTTCTCTCGCATAACCTGTGGACGTTGTTGTTCGATTGGTTGATCTGCATGCTTTGCTACCGTTGGCTGCTGTACCGGCCAGCAGCGTCCAGCGAGGTCGAGCAAATGCCGCAGGCAGTGCATCAACTGCGCGAAGAGGCGGCATGAACAGCGCTACAAGCATACCTTTTGACTATTCAGCCAAGCCTTGCAAACGTATGCCTGTTTGCTCAGCACTGCTTGCCACCTGCCTCATCGTAACCGTGTTAGTTGGCTGTCAAAGTACCCGTGAACAAATGATGGCTGAGGGATTTCCAGCCCCCTTTATTGACGGCTTCGAGGCGGGTTGCGGCAGCGGCAGGCAAGCAGCGGGTGCACTCGACCGCTTTCGCAAGGATGTGCCGCGCTATCTGCAACAACCCGAGTATGCCCAGGGCTGGGATGACGGCTTCCGTCAATGCAAAGAGGGACTGGACAGCGCCATTGAACTGGAACTGCGAGACAACGATAAGCGCGACCGCGACTGGCGAGAGCATGTTGATCAAGCGATGGCGAAAGCGATGCGGGGTCTATGAAACGGTCACAGGTTCACGTCGCCAAGACCTAATGCGCGTTGGCCGGTCATGCGCCGATTCAGGATGTGATCGCCCTAAAAAATGGCCCATGCCTGCCGCCTGCTCGACGAGGGCCAGCAAAGCATTCGCCAGTTCGCTGAGCAGTTGGGCTATGACGATGTGTATTACTTCTCGCGGCTGTTTCGCAAAGTGGTCGGCATGGCGCCCAGTCATTACCGGGCGCTGCATCAGGGGTGAGCCAGAGGTTTTGGCAACACTCTTGTGCGCGGTTTTCGCTGAGCCCAACCCAGCCTAGGTGCTCGTCGCCTGCGGGTTATCAGGTAAACCGGCAGATGCTATTGGCGGGACTTCTTTCGGCAGCTTGAGGGTCAAGATAATCAGCACCGCACCCACGCCGGCAATGGTGGCGTATACCCCAGCAAAGCTGCCGCTGTGATTGGCCAGCAGGCCGGCACCGTAGTTGCCGAGCATGCCGCCAGAGCCTTGCATGACATTCGCGACACCAAATATGGACACCGCCATGGCACTGGAGGATGCCAGTTTGGACACGTATGCGGGGATCAAGCCGAAGATGGGGTAAAAGGCGATGGAGAACAGGCCCGCCGCGATCAATGGCCAATAGCCCGAGGGGTTTATGACGAATATCAGTGCCGCTGTTACGACGCAGACGTAGACCAGCAACATGGCGGTGCGCAAGCCCGTACGGTCGGAGAACCAACCGACTGCCAGCCCTGCGAACATGCCAACAAAACCGATTACGGCCCAGACCTGAGCGCTGAATTGCACGTCAAAACCCAATTCAATGCGCAGATAGGACGAGAGGTAGGTTTGAAACGGAAAGGTGGCAAACCCGATCAAGAAATTCATTGTCCAGATCATCAATACCCAGGGCTGTATGAGCCTGGCGCGGGGTTCGGGTGCAACGAGCGCGCCGGTTATAGGCGTTACAGCGGGTGGCACGTTGGCACTGAGCAAGCCGCCTTTCTTGAATACCAGCAGCACCAACAGCGTCATGGCCACCGTGAGCAGCCCCACCCACCCCCAAACGTTGCGCCATTCACCTGGCGCTGCATACAACGGCACCAGCAAGCTGTTGATCGCCACGCCGTAGCTGGTTCCGCTGGACACCAGGCCCATGGCCAACCCCCGGTAGCGGTAGGCCGTGACTCTGGCGACGACATCCACCATCGGCACAAAAACCGTGGCGGCTGTGCCTGCCAGCAAGGTCAGCAGCGCGCCGATTATCAGGATGTCGTTGGCCAGTGGTATCAGCAGCAATGCCACGGCGCATACAGCCCCGGAGACTGCAATCATCCAACCGCCGCCGATTTTCGGCGTCAGCCAGACGGCCAACAGGGCGCAGAGTAGAAAACCCAACTGCGCCGAGGCGGTGATACTGCCCACATAGGAGAAATCGAAGCCCAAAGAGGCCTGCATGTCAGGTACGAGCTGAGCAAACAGGTAAATCCCAAAGCCATACGTTGCCGCAACCAGGCTGGTCAGCAACACGACAATCGCAGCATTCAAACGCATGGTCAGCACCACATAGGCGATTGGGAGGGTCAGCACTCAGTGACCTGCGGTGAGCTGCGTTTAACTGTGCAAGCTCAGCAGCGCGCGTTTTCCATGGCGCTGCTCGGGCTTGACTCTACTGAAGGGGCAATTTGGACAGCTGATAAAAGCGTCCTGCACATATTTCATTGCGCCGTGTGGTGGCTTCTGGGTACGTCACAAGGCGTGCTCAACGCTGTGCAGCAATTGCCCATACCGACTCGCCATTGCAGCCACTTAATTCAACCGGGCCGGCAACGGCGTGCGGGGCCGAGTCAGGCTGATCCCGGCCCCGCATGCTTCAAATGACCCGCTTGATGGCGATGTAGTTGCCCTCGGTACGCAGCGTGACGGTTACAGGTTTGTTCGTACGATTACGCCAGAACCACCCATGATGTCCGTCGAAGGCGGCGACTAAAACACCCTTTTCTTCGGGTGTGGCACGCCCTTTCCCATAACCATGATAAAAGCCGCGCGGTGCATTGTAGGGGTCGCCGTGGGTGTCGTAGTTCACCACGCCGCCATTGGCCGACCAGAAGAAATTCACCTCGGTTCCCTTGAGCATTTCCACCTTGATCTCAGCGCCCTGGCCGGGGGCGAGGGCAAAGGTCATTTCATGCGTTTGTCCTTTCGCGGCGGGCTCGGACTCCACTGTCGCGGCCACTGCCGGTTCGGCAACCCCGACAGGTTCAGGAACCGTCTGCGCTGCAGGCTGAGCAACTGGAGCAGGAGCAGCAACAGGTGCCGCTGCATCAGCAGCGGCTTCTTCGGCCAGTTGCAATTTGACTTCAGCCATTTGCGTCAAGCCCAGCAAGCGACCGGCCCCGGTGGGGTCAATGGCGTATTCGGCTGGCATGACCACTGTGACCAGCAAAATCAGGGCGGCAATAAGGGCGATTACAGTCGAGCGCAGCAGCTGGCGACTGGTGGGCAATTCGCTCTGGGTGGGAAATTGATTATTCAGCATGTTGAAAAAAATCCTTACTGAGAGACGATCAGACCGGTGAGCTGGTAACCCATCAAGAGGAAACCGGCGCTCATCATGGCAACGTTGGCGGTGTAGGCATGGCGCCAGAAACTGGCTGTGCGTCGCCAGTAGCCCATGACAATCAGGATGGCGCTCAGGGCCAAAAGTTGGCCGATTTCAACGCCGACGTTAAAAGCGATCAGGTTGGGAATCAGGCCATCAGCCGAGATCTCGTACTCCTGAATTTTGGTCGCTAAGCCAAAGCCATGCAGCAGACCGAAAATCAGCGTGGCCGCTTTGGTGTTGGGCTGATAGCCGAACCAGCGCTTAAAAGCCCCCAAGTTATCCAGCGCCTTGTACACCACCGAGAAGCCGATGATCGCGTCAATCACATAAGCGCTGACGCTGATCTCAGCCAGCACGCCATACAACAACGTGACCGTATGGCCCACGGCAAACAGGGTGACGTACAGCCCAACATCCTTCAGGCGGTAGAGAAAGAAGATCACACCAAAGAGAAACAGTAAGTGATCGTAGCCAGTGATCATGTGCTTAGCGCCCATATAAACGAACGGCAGCAACATCACCCCGGAGCTTTCTTGAATAAAACCCTTGTCACCTTCAGCGACAGCGTGAGCCATTGCCTCAGGCATGCCGAGAACAAGCAACAGAATTAGCAGGAGTAAGAGTATTAACGGGTGGTGTGAGCGCGCAGCGGACGCGCCCAACCCGTGCATGAAAAGTGAATGCATGTTTGTTTCCTAAATGACGAAGTTCTATGCCGCGAAGCGGCCAGTTTCAGCAGGTGAAACCGGCCCGCGGAGGCCGCTCGATGAGAAAAATCGGGCGCGGAGGAAAGAAAGAGCGCGGTGCCGATATCAGCAAGCTCGCCTCATGCAAGGGGGCAAGGCTAATCAAGGTATGTACGTGCGGTGTTTCATGGACATGGTCCGCAGTGAGCGGGGAATGAAAGTGATCGGCACAGGCGGCGCAGACAAACATACTGTCGCCGTGCACATGCGTATGTGCGTTGTTAATGCCGGCCAATACTGGCTGGCTAGACCCAACAAATAGCGCAGAGGTATGCCCGGCCCAGGTCATCAGGATGACCAGGGCAAGGGCAAAAATCACCTTGGCACTGACGGGTTTGCTGAGCATGCGCGGGCTCTGTGTTAAGGCGGAATGCTGAGGCTTTTGGCAAGGCCACAGGTTTGCCATATCCCCCCCAGGGGGATAGCATGCGAGAGTAATTCATCGCTGCACGAGACTCAAGGCATGAGCGAACAACCACACGCCCATCAGCACCTCAGTCATCGAGATATCGTCAAAAGATTGAAGCGTGCCGAGGGCCACTTACGCAGCATTGTCTGCATGATCGAAGACGGTCGCTCTTGTGTTGATCTCGCCCAGCAATTGCATGCGGTAGAGAAAGCCGTGTGTCAGGCTAAACGTACCTTGATCCAGGATCACATCGACCACTGCCTTGAGCATGCGCTAACTGCAGCCAGTGAACAGGGTGAGCGCACGGCGCTGGAAGACTTCAAGCTGATTACCAAGTACCTCTGAGCGTCTGAGTCAACCTTACCAAGCCGCTGTTGGGCTTCGCTGCGCTCAACCGCAACCTATGCGGCCATGCGCTGACAGCCTTGACTTGCCCCGGTGCCTTCCTTAGCGTGCCGCTTCCGTTGGTATTAAGCAGGACACAGGCATGAGCGCCGCTGATAACGTCAAACTCGAAGCCGGCTGGAAGGCCGCGCTGCACGAGGAATTCGACAAGCCCTATATGCGCCAGTTGAGCGAGTTTCTGCGGGCGGAGAAGGCGGCGGGCAAGGTGATTTTTCCGCCGGGGCCGTTGATCTTCAATGCGTTGAACTCCACGCCGTTGCAGCAAGTGCGGGTGGTGATTATCGGGCAGGACCCGTATCACGGGCCGGATCAGGCCCATGGCTTGTGCTTCTCGGTGCAGCCTGGGGTGAAGACGCCGCCGTCGCTGGTGAATATCTACAAAGAGCTTAAGCGCGACCTGAATATCGACATGGCCGAGCACGGTTACTTGCAAAGCTGGGCTGAGCAGGGCGTTTTGTTGCTCAACACCTCGCTGACGGTGGAGCAGGGCATTGCCGGATCCCACGCCAAGGCGGGCTGGCAGACTTTTACCGATAAGGTGATCGAGGTGGTCAGCCAGCAGCAGCCGCGTTTGGTCTTTTTGCTGTGGGGCGCGCACGCGCAGAGCAAGGAAAAGCTGATCGACAGCAGCAAGCACCTGATTTTGAAATCGGTGCACCCCTCGCCGCTGTCGGCGCACCGGGGGTTTATCGGCAACGGGCATTTCAGCCGCTGTAATAAATTCCTTGGGCAGCACGACCTCGCGCCGATTGATTGGCGCTTACCCGCCCTGAGCTAAGCGCTGCACGACTGCCCGGCCAAGTCCTGGCGGATGTCACGCAGGCGGTGGTTCAGCCGTTCGCGCTGGCTGGCGTCGCTGCTGCTCAGCACTTGGCTGAACAGCGTGGCGATGGCTTGGCGTGAGCGGCTGTAATTGGCGCGGTAGGCGTCGCTGTAAAAGCGCTCGCGCGTCTGCAGCAGCGGGGTTAGCTGTTCGGCAAAATCTGCTGTGTGACGTAAGGCGAGTGCCTCGCGCAGGGCCTGTTGCCACAGCTCGCGGTTCTCAAGCCACAGCCTGTTCTGTTCCCCCAGGCCACTGGCCCAGTTGGCCAAATGCTGCTGCTGCGCCTCATTCAAACGGCCCAGCCAGGGGCGCAAGCGCTCCTGCATACGGGTTTGCCGTTCGCTGATTTGCACTGCCACGGGCGGGTCGAGAAAGTCTTGGCGGTCTTCTAGGTTGTCTTCGTCGAGGGTGGCGAATAAGCCTTCGACCTGCTCATCGCTCAGCCCGCGCAACAGTTCAATGGCGGTGGGGGTGATCTCGACATTGATCCGTTTGAGTGCGCCGTCAAACTCGCCGAATTGCTTATACAGGCGGGCGCTGTCCGGCTGCGCTTCGGCCAGAATCGCTTGGGTGCTGTCCAGCCACGCGAGGTAGTCGGGCAGTTCGCGGCTGCAATGCCATTGCAGGTGGGCTTGCAGGCGCGGCTTGAGCCAGGCTTGTTGTTGGCTGTCGAGGTTTAGGTAGCTGTTGAGTCGCCAAGGCAGCAGCCAGTCGAGGTTGCTGTAGGCCAGGTCGATGCGGCTGCAGGCGCTTAGCAGCACGCTGGCGCAGAGCAGCATGGCGATGGTTTTAAGGGATTGGCGCTTAAAGGTCATGTACCGTGCCTCCTGGTTAAGGGGCTGGGGTTGAGGGCCTGAGGGTACTCCTGCCACCACGCACGTCGAGCCAAACGACATATTTGTTAAACAAAAACTGTTCGCAAAGCGCTGAGGTGGAATGTGCGCGAAGCGTGCTGCTAGACGCAGAGAGTGAACGCTCGATGAAGCGGTCAGTGCCGCTGCCAAAGCCGGAATAACGGCTCAGCGAGAAACATCACTAGAAACAGCCGCAACACCTGTAAGGCGGTGACCATGGCAACCGAGAGGTGCAGGGCTTCGGCGGTCAGGCACAGTTCGGTGATGCCGCCCGGCATCATGCCCAGCATCAGCGCGGGTTGGTTTTCTCCGGCTAACCAACCCAAGGCTTGGCCGAGTGCGCCGGCGGCGAGCATGGTCAGCAGGCAAAACAGCAGTACGCGCGCGAGAAAGGCAGGCGCGCTGCGGAAAAAGTGGCGATCAAAGTGACAGCCCAAGGCGCAGCCAATCAGCCATTGCCCAGTTTGCCCAAGGCCGCTGGGCAAGCTCAGGTGCAAGTCGAAGCTGACGCTGGCCACTGCGCACACCGTTAGCGGGCCAAGCATCCACGGGTTGGGTTGGCCGAAACGGCCCCACAGCCAGGCCAGCAGTGCGCCGCCCGGTAATAGCAATGCCAGCCACGGCCAACTGACAGCGGCTGCTGGCGGTGGTGTCACCGGTGGCAGGCTCCAGGTGAACAGGGCCGGAATCAATAGCACCACCAAGAGCAAGCGCAGGCTATGGGCGGCGGCGACTTTGGCCGTTTCGGCCTGATGCCGTCGGGCCAGATTGACCATCTCACTGGCACCGCCGGGCATGCTGGCGAAAAAAGCCGTAGCCCGGTCTAGCCCGGCTTGGCGTAACAAGGCGATGCCGATCAGGCTGAGCAGGAGGGTGGTCAGGGCACCGAGCAGGATGACGGTAAAATGCCCGAGTAGCTGGCTCCACACGTCTTGGGTGAAGTGCAGGCCGATGGCGCTGGATACCAGCCATTGGCCGGTCTTGCGTCCGCCCGGTAGCTCGGTGATCAGCCAGCCGCTGCAACGTGCGGCAATAACCGCCAGCAGCGAGCCGATGATCCACGGTAGAGGCCAGCCGATCAGGCTGGCCAAATAGCCGCCTAACAAGCCGACCAGAGGGGTAGCCCACCAGCTTTGCCAGCTGGTGAGCCGGGCCAACTTAGGCATTGACCAGTTGCGCTGCGCGGCGTGCACGCCACCAGCGAATGCCAGGCAGCCCGAGCATCAGCGCCGTGAGTGCCCACAGTGTCAGGCTGATGGGGCTGCTCCAGAGGATGCCCAGCTCGCCCGCCGAGATCGACAGAGCGCGGCGCAGGTTGTCTTCCATCAGTTCACCGAGGACGAAGCCGAGGATCAGTGCCGACAGTGGGAAGTCCAGCTTGCGCAGGATATAGCCAAACACGCCGAGACCAATCATCAGTACCAGGTCGAAGGTGGTGCTGTGTACGGCGTAGACGCCGACCATACTGAGCACGGTGATCGCTGGCACCAGCACCCAGTTGGGTACGCTCAACATGCGCGCGAACAGACCCACCAACGGGATGTTCATCACCAGCAAAATCACGTTGCAGATAAACAGTGAGGCGATCAGACCCCAGACCACGTCCGGTTGCTGTTCGAACAACAGCGGGCCGGGGGTGATGTTGTACAGCGTCAGCGCGCCGATCATCACTGCGGTGGTGCCGGAGCCCGGTACGCCAAGGGTCAACATGGGGATCAGCGAGCCGCACGCCGAGGCGTTGTTGGCTGATTCCGGGGCTGCCAGACCGCGCAGGTCACCTTCGCCGAATTTGCCCGAGCTGCCCGCCAAGCGTTTCTCGGTCATATAGGTCATGGCACTGGCGATGGTGGCGCCGGCACCCGGTAGCACGCCGATGACGAAGCCTGCCAGGGAGCTGCGCACCATGGTGCCGAAGGTGAAGCAAAGCTCTTTAAAGTTGAACAGCAGGCGGCCACTGGCTTTAAACGCTTTCTGGCCATTGTGGGTTTTTTCCAGCATCAGCAGCACTTCGCTAACACTGAAGAGGCCGATCACCACGATGACGAACTGGACACCATCCGACAGGCTCACGCTGCCGAAGGTGAAGCGGTACACGCCGGTGGTTGAATCCACGCCAACCGTAGCCAAGGCAAGGCCGATCAGGGCGGCCATCAGGGTTTTCACCGGTTTGTCGCCGACCATGCCGCCAAGGCAGGCGATGGCGAAAATCATCAGCACAAAGTACTCGGCCGGCCCAAAGGCCACGGCCCATTTGGCCAGCAGTGGGGCAAACAGCACTACGCCACAAGTGGCGATCAGGCTGCCGGTAAAGGAGCTGACCGCCGAGAGCGACAAGGCAATCCCGGCTTTACCCTGACGGGCCAGCGGGTAGCCATCAAGGGTGGTCATCACCGCAGCGGCGTCGCCCGGTACGTTGAGTAGAATCGCAGAGATACGCCCACCGTATTCGCAGCCCAGGTATACCGCCGCGAGCAGAATCAGTGCGGTTTCCGGCGGCAAGCCCAAGGCAAAGGCCAGCGGCAGCAACAGCGCCACGCCATTGATGGGGCCCAGGCCCGGCAACAGGCCGACGATGGTGCCAACAAAGGCGCCGAACAAGGCCATTAGCAGGTTTTCTGGTCGCGCGGCGACTTCGAAGCCTTGCATCAAAAAATTCAGGGTTTCCATTTTCAGCTCTCCACAAAGGCTTCGAACAGGCCGAGGGGCAGCGGCACATCCAGCAGGTAATCAAACAGGCCGTACAGCAGCACGCCCATCAACACGGCGCTGATGGCGCAGGGCAGTGGACGACCGGTAAACAGCAGGCCCAAGGCGAAGGTGGCCAGCGTGGTGCTGATGATGAAGCCAAGCAGTTCGAACAAAAGTGCATAGCCGAGCAGTGCCAACACGCAAAGCGTGGCACGCAGTGCGGCGCGGGTATTCAGCGTTTCTTCCAGCAGGCCGGGCTTGAATATCAGCCACAGGCTGCCTAAGGCCATCAGGCTAAGCAGCAGCAGCGGATAGGCGCGCGGCCCAACGGGGTCGTAGGCGAAGGGTGCCTGGAACCCCCAGGCGATGACGGCGAGCACGGCGCAAAACAGCAGCCAGCTCGCGGCGAACAGGCGAACGTACATGGTGGATTACCTAGTCGAGGGTCAGGGAAAGACCGTGGAGCCGTAGGATGGGTTGAGCGCAGCGATACCCATCAATGGGTGCTGGGTGATGGGTGTCGCGACGCTCAACCTGCGCGGCCTGACCCATCCTACGAATTGCGGATTACGCGTTACTGCATCAGCCCGAACTCGCCAGCCAGCGCTTTGTATTCCTCAACTTGCTTGAAGACCAAGGCTTTCAACTCGTCGCCTGTCACTGACAACGGCAGCAGATCGCGCTGCTCGCGCAACTTGGCGAAATCTTCACGGGTGAGCAGGGTGTCAAACTGCTGTTTCCACCAGTTGTACTGCTCGTCGCTGACCTCTGGGCCCATATAGAAGCCGCGAATCACCGGCCAGACGATGTCGTAGCCCTGCTCCTTGGCGGTCGTAATGTCGGCCAGTTTGCCCGGCAGGCGCTCTTCGGACAGTACGGCGAGGATGCGCACCTTCTTGGCTGCTAACTGCGGGGTGACTTCGCCCAAACCGCTGGAGGTCACGTGCACATGGCCGCCGAGCATGGCGGTGAGGGTTTCGCCGCCGCCTTCAAAGGCTACATAGCGCAGGTTTTTCGGGTCGATACCGGCCAGGCGGGCGATCAGTGCTGTTTGCATCCAGTCCTGCCCGCCGATAGTCGCGCCAGCACCAAAAACGATGCTGGTGGGGTCTTTTTTCAGGGCTTGCACCAGCTCGTCGAGGCTCTGGTAAGGCGAGTCTTCACGCACGGTGATGGCGCCGTAGTCAGTGCCCACTGCGGCCAGCCAGCGCACATCATTTTCGTTGTAACGGCCGAACTTACCTTGCGCGAGGTTAAGCAACGAGCCGCTGGAGAATGCGGTAATGGTGCCCGCATCATCGGCGCGTTGAGCAATTACGGCGTTGTAGGCCACTGCGCCAACACCGCCGGGCATGTAGGTGACGCGCATCGGTGCTTTCAGCAGGCCGCTGTCTTTCAGGCCGCTCTGCGCCAGTTTGCAAGTGAGGTCAAAGCCACCGCCGGGTTTGGCTGGGGCAATGCACTCGGGGCGCTTCGGTTCGGCAGCCAGCAGTTGGCCAGCAAAGGCCATGCAGGCGGTGGCCAGGGCGATACGGGTAAAGGCAGTTTTCATGGATGTTTTCCTCCGGACTCTTATTGTGATTTACCAAATGGGCAGCGTGTAGCCGACGATGACGCGGTTTTCGTCCGCATCACGGGCAAAGTCGGAGTGAAAACTGGCATTGCGCAGGCGTACGTAGACATCTTTCAGTGGGCCGCTCTGCACCACGTACTTGATCTCAATGTTGCGCTCCCATTCGCCGCCGGTGTCTGTGCTGCCGGCGATCTGCGCGTCGCTGCCTTTGATGTAGCGGGTCATAAAGCTCAGGCCGGGTATGCCGACTTTGCCCAGGTCATAGTCATAACGGGCCTGCCAAGAGCGCTCGTCGGCGTTGGCGAAGTCGTTGATCTGTACGAAGTTCACCAGGAACGGGTCGCTGCCATCAATGTAGGCGTAACCGGTGTCGCCGCTCATGTCCTGAAAGCCGAGGCCCATTTTGTGCCCTTCGATCGCATAGGTGAGCATGGCGTTAAACGCGCGGTTGTCGACTTTGCCCGCATTTGCAGCACCGCTGTCCTTGCTCAGCATCATCCGCACATCGGCGCTCAGGGTGCCGCTGCCCAGAGGCTGGCTGGCAAGCAGGCCAAAGAAGTGCTGGCGGTAGATGTCGTTGAGGTCGGCGAAGTAATAACGGCCGCTCAGACCCTTGGCGAACTCATAATCGAGGCCCATCAGGTCGAGATGATCCGCCGTGATGCCAGCGGCAAAACGACGGTTCTTGCTGTTGAGGATCAGCTCCTCTGAATTGGTTGAGGCGCGGTCGATCACCTTGTCCAGGCGTCCGCCGGTAAAGGTCAGGCCGTCAATTTCACCAGAGGTCAGCAAGCCACCTTCGAACACCTGTGGCAGCAGGCGACTGTCGCTGGCCTTGACCACTGGCAGCTCGGGGACGTGCGAGCCATAGCGCAATTCTGTCGCAGACACTTTGACCTTAGCGGTCAGACCCAAACGGCCGAATTGGTCAGGTGTACCGCCGTCATCTTGAACCGGGAGCAGGTCGGTGCCGGTACGGTCGCCGCCGGAGTCCAGTTTGACCCCAACCAGACCCAGTGCATCGAGGCCGAAACCCACGGTGCCTTCGGTGTAACCGGACTGAACGTCAAGCCAGAAGCCTTGGCCCCATTCTTCGCGTTTATTTTGTTGGGCGCTGGTGCCTTCACGAAAATCACGGTTGAAGTAAATGTTGGTGGTGGTCAGGCTGGCTTTGCTGTCGGCGACAAAATCAGCGTGCGCTATTGGGGTAAGGAAGGCAGTGCTAATGGCGAGGCTGAGCAGATGTACAGGCGATATCGCCCGGTAGGATGCGGATGGCATCTGTGGTCTCCATTGTTGTTTTTGTCACGCCCGTGCACCACTGCATCAGGCGTTCTGGTCGGTGGATCGAGCCACCTGAAACCGATCCTAAAGAGGCAAGCTTTCACCAGGCTTTCAGGTTGAAAAAAACGCCTGGAGCGTTTTTTGACGTCGCTTGCGACGGCCCGTAGGGTGGCCGCCAGGGATGGCAGGCTACAAAGAAACACCTGGAGAGTTTTTTTCATGTCACTTGCGACGGCCCCCGGGGTGCCCCGTTACACTGGGCCGATAACAATAATTTTGTGGAGTGCCATTACCGTGCGAATCCTGCTGGTTGAGGACCATCTACCCCTGGCTGAAAGCGTGGCCCAGGCCCTGCGTGGCAGCGGGCTGACGGTAGACATGCTGCATGATGGCGTGGCCGCCGATCTGGCGTTGAGCAGCGAGGAATACGTGCTGGCCATTCTCGATATCGGCTTGCCGCGCCTGGATGGTTTTGCGGTGCTCGCCCGCTTGCGTGAGCGCGGCAAAACCCTGCCGGTGTTGATGTTGACTGCCCGTGGCGAGGTCAAGGACCGGGTGCACGGTCTTAACCTGGGGGCTGATGATTACCTGGCCAAACCCTTCGAGCTGAGTGAGCTTGAGGCGCGAGTCAAAGCCCTGCTGCGCCGCACCGTGCTCGGCGGTGAGCGGCAACAGCGTTGCGGCAACTTGCACTACGATCTGGATACCCGGCGCTTCACCCTGGCTCAGAGCCTGCTGACCCTGACCTCCCGCGAGCAAGCGGTGTTGGAGGCCATGATTGCCCGGCCGGGGCGCGTGATGAGCAAGGAGCAACTGGCCGCTCAGGTGTTCGGCTTGGATGAAGACGCCAGCAACGACGCCATCGAAATCTACGTGCATCGCCTGCGCAAAAAACTTGAAGGCGGTGGCGTGCGTATTGTCACCTTCCGGGGTTTGGGCTACCTGCTGGAGGCTGTCGTTGACTGAGTCTGAGCTGGCAGAAACGCTGCAGGCGAGCAGTCTGCGCGGCCGACTACTCCGCCGTCTGGCTCTGCTGTTGACGCTGATTCTGTTGGCGAGCAGCTTGAGCGCTTATTGGAGCGCGCGCCGCGCTGCCGATACGGCCTATGACCGCACCCTGCTGGCCTCTGCCCGTGCGATTGCCGATGGCTTGTTCACCACGGCGGATCGTTTGAATGCCAACGTGCCTTATGTCGCACTGGACACTTTCGCCTACGACAGCGCCGGGCGTATCTATTTTCAGGTGTTGGACGTGCAGGGCGCGCTGGTCTCTGGCTATGACGACTTGCCACCGCCACCGCCCGGTACGCCGCGTACCGAAGATTACCCAGCGCTGGCGCATTTTTATGATGCCCAATACCGCGATCAGGGTGTGCGCATGGTCAGCCTGTTGCAGCCGGTGAGTGAGCCGGGGGTCAATGGCATTGCCGAGATTCGTGTGGCCGAAACCCAGGGCGCACGTGAGCGCATGGCCCATGAGTTATTGCTCGGCACGCTGTTGCGCATGGCGTTGCTAGCACTCAGTGCGTTGCTGCTGGTGTGGCTGGCCGTTACAGCTGCATTGCGGCCATTGGAGGCGCTGCGTCGTGGGGTGGCTGCGCGTGCCAGTAATGATCTGCAGCCCTTGTCGGATGCCGGTATGCCGCGTGAGTTGCGCCCGTTGATTGATGCGCTGAATCAATTCAATGACCGTTTACGCCACCTGTTCGAGCGCCAGTCGCAGTTTATTGCCGATGCTTCCCATGAACTGCGCACCCCTTTGGCAGCGCTCAAGGCGCGCGTTGAATTAGGCTTACGCGCGCAAGAGCCTGCCGTGTGGCGCACCACCTTGGAGGAGGCGGCGCAGAGCACCGATAAGTTGACCCATTTGGCCAACCAGTTGCTGTCGCTGGCACGCATTGAAAGCGGCGCACGGGCCATTGCCGAGGGCGGTGCGCAGCGTCTTGAGCTCAGTCAGTTGGCCCGTGAGCTGGGTATGGCTTTGGCCCCATTGGCCCACGCACGCGGCATCGCCTTGGCTCTGGAGGCTGAGCAGGCTGTGTGGATCAGCGGTGAGCCGACTCTGCTAAACGAGTTGCTGTGCAACTTGCTGGATAACGCCTTGGCCCATACCGCCGCTGGCGGCGGCGTGATCTTGCGGGTGCTGCCCAACGCTGTGCTGGAAGTGGAAGACGACGGCCCCGGCATTGCGCCCGAGGAATACCAGCGCGTGTTTGAACGTTTCTACCGTGGCAGCAACAAGGGGACGGGCGCCGGGTTGGGCTTGGCTATTGTCGGCGAGATCTGCCGGGCGCATCAGGCAACCATCAGCTTGCATCAGGTTCAGCCGCAGGGCTTGCGTGTGCGCGTGGAGTTCAACGTTGCAGAAGTTTAAAGGCTCAAGGGTTCAGGCTGAGGGGTTGCTGAATCTCCAGCAGGTATTGCGTCACCTTGCCGCTCTCGCGCAACTGCGCGAGGCCTTGGTTGAATCGCGCCATCAGTTCGGCATTGCCCGGCACCTCGCGGGACATCAGCAGGTGTAGGCTATCCAGGCGCAGGGGCTGAGGGTGGAAGGTCAGCTTGGCCCGGTCGGCTGCGTTGAAGTATTGGTGCAGCGTGTCAAAACCGACCACCTTGTCCACTGGGAATACATCAACCCGCCCGGCGATCAACTGGCGAAATGCGGTTTCATCGCTGGTGACGCGGTTGACGCGCAGTTGCCCTTTGGCTTCGGCTTGTTGGAAGGCATCGCCGTAGTCGTAGCCACGGGTGCCGACAATGCGTTGTTTGTCTAGGTCGCTGACTTGGCGCCAGTCAAACAGGTAATCCTTGCGATGGAACAGGTAGAAGCCGTTTTCTACTACAGGGTCACTGACAAAGAATGTCTCTTCGCGCTCGCGGTTGTTCAGCCAAACCGCTGTCCCGTTACGTTTCCGCTTTGTGCCAACTGCAATGAACGCGCCCAAGGGTGAAACTCCCAGGCCACGGTAATGCCCTGCAAGGCGAAAGCCTCGCTGACAATGCGTGAGGCAACGCCATGATGGGGTAAGTGCTGGCCGAGGTAGGGCGGCCATTCGCCGTTGGTCAGTCGCACTGTTTCAGCGTGCGCGCCACTGGCAGCAGCCAGGCTGAGAAGCAGCGAACAGAGCAGTGTACGCATGGTGTGAATACCCCCAAAGGTTGCACTCATCCTAGTGGCTGGCGCCGGCATGCGCACGCACGGCCATTTTATTGCAGCATGCCCATGGCCGCTTCCATGGCGGCGGAAAGGTCTTCGTCGTCATTCAGGTTCTGGCTGGGGTCGAGGCCCAGCTTGCGGAAGGCCGGAATCTGGCTCCAGTCCAGTTGCGTGTAGGGGTGTTCGCTGCCCACGAAGCTTTGCAGGGTGGCAACCTGAACGATGTCGACGTAGTCAACCTTGGCGCTGTCACGGGTGAAGTCCAGGTACTGGCCAGGCACCATGGATATCAGCTCGGGGAACTCCCAAGTGCGCAGGATTTTGTCGCCGATGATTGGGTGAATCTGCTCGATCACATGGTTGAGGCTGATCGAGTCGGCCAGCAGTTCGCTGTGCTCCTCGGCGTAAGTGAGGATAGGCAGCACGCCGATTTGATGGACCAGCCCAGCCAGGGTGGCCTGATCCGGCAATAGGCGGGTGTAGTGCTTGCACAGAACGTGGCAGATGCCGGCGATTTCCGTGCTTTTGTTCCACACTTCACGCATTTTGCGATCTACCACGTCGCTGGTAGCTTGGAACATCTGCTCCATCGCCAGGCCCGTGGCCAGGTTGCAGGTGTAGTTGATGCCCAGGCGGCTGACGGCCATTTGCAAGTCGGTGATTTCTTTGTTGGTACGCAGCAACGGGCTGTTTACCACTTTGATGATGCGGGCTGTCAGGGCTGCATCATTACCGATGACTTTGCTCAGTTGCGGGATGCTGATATCAGGATCTTCTGCCGCTTCGCGAACCTTTAGGGCGACTTCCGGCAGGGTCGGCAATACCAGTTCATCGTTGTCGATGGCCTGGATCAGTTCCTTTTGTACTTTTTCAGCAAGCTTGCTCATGGGCAATTCTCTGTAGGCGTTCGGCTTAATGAGTGTAGTCAGTCGCGTGGTCGCGTCAGCGCTGTATTTCGCGATCAACGTCCAGGCTGTAGGGCAGGCTGAGCATATTCAGCGCTGGACCTTCGGGGCTGCCGAGGTGAATGCGACCATCCTGCGTGGCGTCATCTTGCAGCACGGCTAATAACTCAATGCCGCTCTCGCTGTGTGCAGCCAGCACCACTTCGCCCACGCTGGAGCCGTGCACAGGGGAGAACAGTGGCGTGCCTGGCTCCGGCAATACGGCTTCATGCATTTCCAGGCGTTGCAGGCGGCGCTTGAGTTTGCCCAGGTACTGCATACGCGCCACGATTTCCTGGCCGGTGTAGCAGCCCTTTTTGAAGCTGACGCCGTCCAGTGCCTGCAGATTGATCATCTGTGGGATAAACAACTCGCGAGTCGGCCCCATCACTTGACCAATACCGGCACGGATTTGTGCCAGGAGCCAGGTGTTGAGCGGCGCTTCGGGCAGTTGGCTGGCCAGTTGCGCTTTGATTGTTTGCGCCTGAGCTACAGGCACCCAGAGTTCAGCACGGCCGTCGTGGGTGCGCACGGCCATCAGGTCGTTGTGCCGGGCCACGCTGCCAGCTTCGGCGGGTAACGTCAGGTCGAGTTGGCGCAGCAGGTCATCCGCACCGCTGAGGCCAAAACGTGCCCACTCAGCGCTTTCGTCAATAAGTTTGGACTTGCTGAAGGCGGCATATTTCTTCAGGTCATTAAGCTGTGCGTCAAGCAACTCATTGGCCATGGCCAGCAGGTAGCCATCGGCCACACTGACAATGCCAAAGCTCGACTGCATACGGCCTTTGGGCGTGCAGCGTGCACCCAGACTGGCGTGAGATTCATTCAGGTAATTAAGGTTGCAGGTGACTTGACCCTGGAGGAATTTGTTGGCGTCCGGACCACGCACCGCAAGGATGCTTTCGTGGCTGAGAGGGCAGTAAAACGCGTTATCGGCCATGGTGAATTGGGTATCACTGGATAAAAGATGAGGGTGAGCATCATAAAAGCAGCTGCGCGGCGCAAGCTACAAGCTTTAAGCAAATGCGCTGAAAAAACCGATTGTGTTGGCAAAGATGCTTGCTGGGTTGATTAATGCCTTGCAGCTTGAGGCTTGCGGGCAATTCTGGCTGGTATACTGCCGGCCTTATTTATGGCCTGCCATCCTTGGCGGTCACCCTTCGGGCCGTCGCTGCGCGACGTTGAAAATGGCCTTGCACCATTTTTTTAAGGAGTACCTCATGGTCGACTCGGTTGAACTCAATCGCCTTTTTTGGCACAGCCGCCGGGGCATGCTGGAGCTTGATGTGCTGCTGGTGCCTTTTGTGCGTGAGGTGTATCCGCACCTCGATGCGGATGATCGTGAGCGTTATCGCAAATTGCTCGAATGCGAAGATCAGGACATGTTTGGCTGGTTTATGCAGCGCGATGAACCGCAGGACGACGATCTCAAGCGCATGGTTCGGATGATTCTGGATCGTGTCCAGCCTAAGTGATGGCCTGGAGTGTCAGTGGCAGCCCTCGCGTTGGCTGCTGGCTGGCTATGGCGGTGTCCAGTTGCTGGCGCTGCTCAGTCTGTGGCAGGTAGATCTACCGCTCTGGGCGCTGGCGCTGGGCCTGTTGTTTTGCATAGCCCATGCACTGTGGGTAGTGCCACGTTATCTGTCGCTCAGCTCGCCTTTTGCTTACCGTGGCTTGCGCTGTGATCAGGAGGGGTGGCAGGTTTATAGCCTCGCCGCTGGCTGGCAGGTTATCGAGTTGCATGCCGACAGCTTGGCGTTACCGGCCATTATCCTGCTGCGGTTTCGTTTGCTTGGGCAGCGTCGTGTGCGTTCGTTGTGCATTGCGCGCGACAGCCTGAGCCGCGATCAGCATCGACGGCTCAGGGTGCGCTTGAAGTTCAGCCGCAATAGGTGGGCGGCTGCAAGATAGTGTCGCGGGCTTCGGCCAGTTGCTGCGGGTAGTCGAGGGTAAAGTGCAGGCCACGGCTTTCATGGCGTTGCATGGCTGAACGAATCATCAACTCGGCCACCTGCGCCAGGTTGCGCAGCTCAATCAGGTCTCGGCTGACTCGATAGTTGCTGTAAAATTCATCAATCTCATCGAGCAGTAGGCGCACGCGATGTTCGGCGCGTTGCAGGCGTTTGTTAGTGCGCACAATACCGACGTAGTCCCACATAAAGCGGCGCAACTCGTCCCAGTTGTGCGCAATGATCACGTCTTCGTCCGAATCGGTCACTTGGCTGGCGTCCCAATCGGGCAGCGCTGTTGGCAGTTCAATCTGGTCCAGTTGGGCGACAATGTCGGCGGCCGCCGAGCGCGCGTAGACAAAGCACTCAAGCAGCGAGTTGCTGGCCATGCGATTGGCCCCGTGCAGCCCGGTAAAACTGGTTTCGCCGATGGCGTATAGCCCCGGCACGTCGGTGTGGCCATTCTGGTCAACCACCACGCCGCCGCAGGTGTAGTGCGCGGCCGGCACAACCGGAATCGGCTGTTGGGTGATGTCGATGCCAAATTCCAGGCAGCGTTCATAAACGGTGGGGAAGTGCGCTTTGATGAAATCCGCCGGTTGGTGGCTGATGTCGAGGAACACGCAATCGATCCCCAGGCGCTTCATCTCATGGTCGATGGCGCGGGCAACTATGTCCCGTGGTGCTAATTCGGCGCGCTCATCAAACCGCGGCATAAAGCGTTCGCCATTGGGCAGCTTGAGCAAGGCGCCTTCACCGCGCAGGGCTTCGGTGACCAGAAAGCTCTTGGCTTGCGGGTGGTACAGGCAGGTGGGGTGAAACTGGTTGAACTCCAGGTTGCCCACCCGGCAGCCGGCACGCCAGGCCATGGCGATGCCATCACCGCAGGCACCGTCTGGGTTGCTGGTGTACAGGTAGACCTTGGCGGCACCGCCGGTGGCAAGTATCACGAAGCGGGCGCTAAAGGTGTCCACTTCGCCGCTGTCACGGTTGAGCACATACGCGCCCAGGCAGCGTTGGCCGGCCAAACCCAGTTTGCGCTCGGTGATCAGGTCAACGGCTACGCGTTGTTCGAGCAGTTCGATATTACGACGGGCTCGGGTTTGCTCCAGCAGCGTATTAAAGATGGCTGCGCCGGTGGCATCCGCGGCGTGAATAATGCGTCGGTGGCTGTGGCCACCCTCGCGGGTTAGATGAAATTCGAAGCCGCCATCTTCGCGTGCTGTTTGATCGTCACGGGTAAAGGGAACGCCCTGATCGATCAGCCATTGGATAGCCTCGCGGCTGTGTTCTACGGTGAAGCGCACGGCATCTTCGCGGCACAGGCCGCCGCCCGCATTAAGGGTGTCCGCAACGTGTGATTCAACCGTGTCGGTATCATCCAGCACAGCCGCTACACCGCCTTGGGCCCAGTAGGTGGAACCGTTGGACAGGTTGCCTTTGCTCAATACGGCAATGCGCAGATGCCCCGGCAGTGTTAGCGCCAGAGTAAGGCCTGCAGCACCGCTGCCGATAACCAGAACGTCGTGTTGGTAATGTTGGCTCATGTTCGAATTCCGCAAAAAGCGGCCCCTAGTATATAGAGGGGGTGGGCGGCACAATAGCTGGCTTATGACCAAGTGCACTACTCGGGAACTTTTTAAGCATTTGAAGTTCCATAGGCGGTTGTTTGATTGGAAATATGTTGCACCAGGGTTCTAAAAAGCAGCCTTAATGGCTGGCCTGGGATTGGTTTTCGCAACAGTGGAGTCCCATTGCTGCGCTGTTCCATGCAGTTCGTAGCGCGTTCTGCAGGAAGCTTGTTGGGAGGAGAGAACTTTTGCGCAATGCCCAAGTCTATGTTTACAGACCGTTTAACGGGTTGGCGTTGCACTCCTTCGAACCTATTGAGGAGATTTCATGCTAGCCCAGGAAGAAGATCAGCAGCTGGTCGAGCGCGTTCAGCGTGGCGACAAGCGAGCGTTTGATCTGTTGGTGCTCAAGTATCAGCACAAGATTCTCGGGTTGATCGTGCGGTTTGTGCATGACACCCATGAGGCGCAGGACGTGGCGCAGGAAGCCTTCGTCAAGGCTTATCGGGCGTTGGGTAATTTTCGCGGTGACAGTGCGTTTTACACCTGGCTGTATCGCATCGCGATCAATACGGCGAAAAACCACTTGGTATCGCGCGGCCGGCGACCGCCTGACAGCGATGTAAGCGCCGAGGATGCCGAGTTCTATGACGGCGATCATGCTCTCAAGAACATCGAGTCCCCGGAACGTGCGCTGCTGCGCGATGAAATCGAAGCCACGGTGCACCGCAGTATTGAGCAGCTCCCGGAAGATTTGCGCACGGCGCTAACCTTGCGTGAGTTTGATGGTCTGAGTTACGAGGACATTGCCAGTGTTATGCAGTGTCCGGTTGGTACGGTGCGTTCGCGGATTTTCCGGGCGCGCGAAGCCATCGATAAGTCCCTGCAGCCTTTGCTGCAGTAGCCTAAGACAGCGGCGTTAGCCAAGAGAGGAACCACCATGAGTCGTGAAACCCTGCAGGAATCGCTGTCCGCGGTGATGGATAACCAAGCAGATGAGTTGGAGTTGCGACGTGTCCTGGCCGCCAATGGCGACCCAGAGCTGCGTGCCACCTGGATGCGCTATCAAGTCGCCCGTGCGGTCATGCACAAGGACCTCTTGGAGCCGCGCCTGGATATTGCTTCGGCTGTATCGGCAGCGTTGGCGGACGATCCTGTACCCACCGCAGTGGCGCCACAACGTGGCATTTGGCGCAACGTGGGCCGCTTGGCCGTTGCGGCCTCTGTCACGGTGGCGGTGCTGGCTGGTGTGAGGTTCTATAACCAGGATGAAATCACCGGTGTGCAGTTGGCGCAGCAGGCTGCCCAGCCGGTATTGACCATTCCGCAAGTCAGCGGTCCTGCCATGTTGGCCGGGTTCAACTCGACCGCTGAGCAAAACGCCTCACAGGTTAGTGCGGTCGGTCAGGGCCAGCCAGGCTGGCATGAGCAGCGTCTGCCGGCTTACTTACGCCAACATGCTCAGCAAGGTGCCATGGGCGCCAATGAGGGCGCGCTGCCTTATGCGCGTGCTGCTAGTCTGGAAAGCCGTTAACTGTCCTTGTTGAGGAGTCGCATGCGCTTTTTATCCCTTGGCGGTCTACTGGTGGGCGGGCTGTTCAGTCTGTCTGCCGTAGCGAGTGATGGTGCGGCATTGTTGCAGCGCTTGGCGCAGGCCGAGCGTACACAAAGTTTCAGTGGCACCTTTGTTTATGAACGTAACGGTAGTTTCTCATCCCATAGCGTTTGGCATCAGGTAGCCAATGATGGCGTAGTTCGCGAACGCCTGCTGCAGCTAGATGGCGCAGCCAAGGAAGTGGTGCGAGTCGATGGGCAGGTGCAGTGTGCCAGTGGCATGTTGGCCGATCAGCTCACAGAAACCCAGTTGCGGCCTGGTCGAGAGTTGGAGCCTGCCAAGCTCTCGCAGTGGTATGACCTGCGCATTTTGGGCGAGTCCCGTGTGGCTGGGCGCGCCACAACGGTGCTGGCGCTGGTGCCGCGCGATCAATATCGCCATGGCATTGAGTTGCATCTGGATCAGCAAACCGGGCTCGCAGTGAAGTCGCTGCTGGTCAATGACAAAGGACAGTTGCTGGAGCGTTTTCAGTTCACTCATATTCAAGTCGGTGATGTGGCAACCGACGCGCTTCTACCCGGTGCGGGTTGCCGGCCGGTGCGCACGGCTCCTGCTACAACTCAATCTGCTCAGGTATGGTCATCGCAGTGGCTTCCACCAGGCTTTACCCTGAGTTCTGCCTCGCCGCGTCGAAGCCCTGCTTCTGATGAATCGGTTGCCTGCCAGGTTTATGACGATGGCTTGGCGCGTTTCTCTGTGTTCATTGAGCCGCTGAATGACGCGACGGCTGAAGATGTGCGCAGCCAACTCGGCCCTACCGTGGCTGTGTCACGTCGCCTGAAAACCAACAATGGCGATGTGATGGTGACGGTAATCGGTGAGATTCCGCTGGGCACGGCTGAACGTATTGCGCTATCCATTCGCTCGCCTGACGAAGCAATGCCATGATCGAAGAGCAGGGGCGAGTGGTAGCAGTCGAACACGGTGCCGTGTGGGTTGAAACGGTGCGCAAAAGCACCTGCTCAAGTTGTTCCGTTAAGGCAGGATGCGGTCAGGGCTTGCTTGAACAATTGGGTGCGAGTGGTCGGCGCGGCCTGATTCGCGCACTTTGCGATATGCACCTGAAAGTGGGCGACAGCGTGGTGATTGGCGTACGTGAAGATCTGCTGGTACGAGGCTCACTGCTGGTTTATCTATTACCCTTGCTGGGCTTGTTCGCAGCTGCGATAGTAGCAGAGCAGTTCGGCCTCACTGAGCCTTGGGTGATTGTGAGTGCTTTTATTGGTTTTGCAGTGACGTGCATGGGTGTGCGCTGGCGCAGTCGTAATGTGGCAACTGACCCTTCTTTGCAACCGGTGGTGTTGCGGGCCTTGCTTACCGGTACTGCTGCTGCCTTTTGAGATTTTTGCTGGCCTGATGGGGAGTTATATGTCGAAGCTAGGATTGAAATCGTCGTTGTCTGCAGTGCTTGCCGTATTGCTGTTAGGGCAGGTGCTGGTTGCTCAGGCAAGCCTGCCTGATTTCACCGAGTTGGTTGAGCAGGCTTCGCCTGCGGTGGTGAATATCAGTACCCGGCAAAAAATGCCGGAGGGCAGCGTTGCCAGCAATGGCCAGCAGAACATGCCAGACCTTGAAGGTCTGCCGCCAATGTTCCGAGAGTTTTTCGAGCGCAGTATTCCGCAGATGCCGCGTGCCCCCGGCGGCGGTCGCCAGCGTGAAGCGCAGTCGTTGGGGTCAGGCTTTATCATCTCGGCAGATGGTTATGTGCTCACCAACAACCATGTGATTGCCGATGCCGATGAAATCATCGTGCGTCTATCGGATCGCAGTGAATTGGAAGCCAAGCTGGTTGGCACTGATCCCCGCAGCGATGTGGCTTTGCTAAAAGTAGAAGGCAAAGGCTTACCAACCGTAAAGCTCGGCAAGTCTGAAGAGTTGAAGGTGGGTGAGTGGGTATTGGCCATTGGCTCGCCCTTTGGTTTTGATCACTCGGTAACCGCCGGCATTGTCAGTGCCAAGGGCCGCAGCCTGCCCAATGAAAGCTATGTGCCGTTTATTCAAACTGATGTGGCGATCAATCCCGGTAACTCCGGTGGCCCCCTGTTCAACTTGGCAGGTGAAGTGGTCGGCATCAATTCGCAGATTTTTACCCGCTCTGGCGGCTTTATGGGGCTGTCATTTGCCATTCCTATGAGCGTAGCCATGGATGTGGCTGATCAACTCAAAGCTGATGGCAAGGTCAGCCGCGGTTGGTTGGGTGTGGTGATACAGGAAGTGAATAAAGATTTGGCCGAATCCTTTGGCCTGGATAAGCCCGCTGGCGCGCTGGTGGCTCAGGTGATGGAGGAGGGCTCAGCTGCCAAAGGCGGTTTGCAGGTGGGTGATGTGATTCTTGCCCTCGATGGCAAGCCCATCATCATGTCAGCGGACCTTCCGCACTTGGTGGGCGCGCTCAAGCCGGGTAGCAAGGTTGAGTTGGATGTTGTCCGCGATGGTTCGCGCAAGTCGCTCAAATTAAGCATTGGCGCCTTGCCCGAAGACGGCGAAGTGGTGGCTGGTGCGGCGCCAGGGATTGAGCGCAGCAGCAACCGTTTGGGTGTGAAAGTGGTCGAGTTGACCGCTGAGCAGAAGAAGAGCCTGGACCTCAAAGGCGGTGTTGTTATCTCCGAGGTGCAGGAAGGACCGGCGGCAATGATTGGTCTGCGTCCGGGTGACGTGATTACGCACCTGAACAATCAGGCCATCAATTCTGCCAAGACCTTTACTGAAGTGGCTCAGGCATTGCCGAAGAATCGTTCGGTCTCCATGCGCGTATTGCGCCAGGGGCGTGCCAGCTTTATTACCTTCAAACTGGCTGACTGACGCGATCAGTAACGAATAAGGGCGACTTCGGTCGCCCTTTTACATGGGCTCACACCGTGCTCTGGGTGACGTGTCAGTCGGCTTTCGGGTACACTTCGCGGCTATTTTCGGCGGGCAATCGCCTGCGACCTTTTTGAGTGTTGATCCGTGAGTGATTTGAGTCATATCCGCAATTTCTCCATCATCGCCCACATTGACCACGGCAAGTCGACCCTGGCTGACCGTTTCATTCAGATGTGTGGCGGCCTGGCTGATCGTGAAATGGAAGCCCAGGTGCTGGATTCCATGGATCTTGAGCGCGAGCGCGGGATCACCATCAAGGCGCACAGCGTCACTCTGTATTACAAGGCCAAAGACGGCATCACCTATCAGCTGAACTTCATCGACACCCCCGGGCATGTGGACTTCACCTATGAAGTCAGCCGTTCCCTGGCGGCCTGTGAAGGTGCGCTGTTGGTGGTGGATGCCGGTCAGGGCGTGGAAGCGCAGTCGGTGGCTAACTGTTACACCGCCATCGAGCAGGGCCTTGAGGTCATGCCGGTGCTGAACAAAATCGACCTGCCCCAGGCTGATCCGGATCGGGTCAAGGAAGAAATCGAAAAGATCATTGGTATCGACGCCACGGATGCCGTGACCTGCAGCGCCAAGACTGGCTTGGGCGTGGATGAAGTGCTTGAGCGTCTGGTGCACACGATTCCGGCCCCGACCGGTGATATCGAAGCGCCGCTGCAGGCGCTGATCATCGACTCTTGGTTCGACAACTACTTGGGTGTGGTTTCCTTGGTGCGTGTTCGCCATGGTCGGATCAAGAAGGGCGACAAGGTGCTGGTGAAATCCACCGGCAAGATCCACCTGGTCGATAGCGTGGGCGTGTTTAACCCCAAGCACACCGCCACGGCTGACCTGAAAGCCGGCGAAGTGGGTTTTATCATCGCCAGTATCAAGGACATTCATGGCGCTCCTGTGGGCGACACGCTGACCTTGGCAGCCACCCCGGATGTGGAAGTGCTGCCGGGCTTCAAGCGCATTCAGCCGCAGGTGTATGCCGGCTTGTTCCCGGTCAGTAGCGATGATTTCGAAGATTTTCGCGATGCGCTGCAAAAGCTCACGCTGAACGATTCGTCCCTGCAATACACCCCGGAAAGTTCTGATGCGTTGGGCTTTGGCTTTCGCTGCGGCTTCCTTGGCATGTTGCACATGGAGATCATCCAGGAACGCCTGGAGCGTGAGTACGATCTTGACCTGATCACCACCGCGCCAACGGTGATTTTCGAGTTGCTGCTCAAAACCGGCGAGACTATCTACGTCGATAACCCGTCGAAACTGCCAGATTTGTCGTCGATTGAGGACATGCGCGAGCCAATCGTGCGCGCCAATATTTTGGTGCCGCAGGAGCATCTGGGTAACGTGATTACCCTGTGTATTGAGAAGCGCGGCGTGCAACATGACATGCTTTTCCTCGGTTCGCAGGTACAGGTAACGTATGACCTGCCGATGAACGAAGTGGTGCTCGACTTCTTTGACCGTCTGAAGTCCACCAGCCGCGGTTATGCTTCGCTGGACTACCATTTTGATCGCTACCAGTCGGCCAATCTGGTCAAGCTCGATGTGCTGATCAATGGTGACAAGGTCGATGCCCTGGCGCTGATCGTGCACCGCGACAATGCGCACTACAAAGGGCGCCAGTTGACCGAAAAAATGAAAGAGCTGATCCCGCGGCAAATGTTTGATGTGGCTATTCAAGCTGCAATTGGTGGGCAAATCGTGGCGCGGACAACCGTCAAAGCGTTGCGTAAAAACGTATTGGCCAAGTGCTATGGCGGCGACGTTAGCCGTAAGCGCAAGCTGCTTGAAAAGCAGAAGGCCGGTAAGAAACGGATGAAGCAAGTGGGTAACGTGGAAATTCCACAAGAAGCCTTCCTTGCTGTACTGAGGTTGGATAGCTAAGGCTTATGTCGATCAATTTCCCGCTGTTGCTGGTTATCGCTGTCGCCGTCTGTGGCGCACTGGCTTTATTTGACCTGATCTTCCTGGCACCGCGCCGGCGGGCAGCTATTGACACCTACCACCAGCAGGTCAGCGCGCCTGATGCGAGTGTGGTCGAGAAGCTCAATAAAGAACCGTTGCTGGTGGAATACGGCAAGTCGTTCTTTCCGGTGCTGGCCATTGTGCTGGTGCTGCGCTCGTTTCTGATCGAGCCGTTCCAGATCCCGTCGGGCTCGATGAAGCCAACTTTGGAAGTGGGCGACTTCATTCTGGTGAACAAGTTTGCCTATGGTATTCGCCTGCCGGTGCTGGATACCAAAGTGATCGAAGTGGGTGACCCACAGCGTGGCGATGTCATGGTGTTCCGCTACCCGAGCGACCCGAACATCAACTACATCAAGCGTGTGGTTGGCCTGGCGGGCGATCGCATCGCCTACAGCAGTGATAAACGCCTGACCATCAATGGTCAGCCTGTTGCAGAGCAATTGATTGGCGATGAGCCTGGCACGCTCGGCAGCGCTAAGCTTTACACCGAAAAGCTCGGTGAGGCTGAGCATCAGATTCGCAAAGAAATGCAGCGTTACCGTATTGAGCCAGGCCGCGAGTGGGTGGTGCCGCAAGGGCACTACTTCATGATGGGCGATAACCGTGATAACTCCAACGACAGCCGCTATTGGAACGATCCAGCTATTCCTAAAGAGTTGTTGGGCATGGTTCCAGACCAAAATATTGTCGGTAAGGCTTTCGCAGTCTGGATGAGTTGGCCAAGCCCTAAGTTGAGCAACGTGCCCAACTTCTCTCGCGTGGGCTTGATCCACTGATTGGACTGATCAGTCCGCGGCCTCTGTCAAATCAAAGGCCGCGGGCTACTTTCATAGAGTCTGTCGCACGCCTTGATGGCGTTAATAACATTCGAATTTGGGGACATCGATGAAGTCTATGCATTCGCAAAAAGGCATGTCGCTGCTGAGTTGGTTGCTTGTGCTGGGTCTGGTGGCGTTCTTTGCCAGTGCGGCATTTAAAGTGCTGCCGCATTACTTCGACAACATGGCGCTGGAGAAACTGATCACCTCAGTTGAAACCGATAAGGCTGCCAATGTTCGTTCGATCAACGAGTTTTATGGCCATGTCAGCAAAGGCATGCAGGTCAACAGCATTCGTGACCTGAACCTGCAAGACGCGCTGAAAGTGAAGATGGAAAACAACGAGTTTCGTGCACACTTGAAGTATGAAAAGCGCGAGCCCTTGATTGAAAATATCGATCTGGTTGTGCGTTTCGATAAAGAATTTCGTGTGCGCATGCCGTGAGTACTTCGTTAGCCCGTCTTGAGCGACAGCTCGGTTATACCTTCAAAGACCAGGAATTGATGATCCTGGCCCTGACCCATCGCAGCTTCGCCGGTCGTAACAACGAGCGGTTGGAGTTTCTCGGTGATGCGATTCTCAACTTCGTTGCCGGTGAGGCGCTGTTTGAGCGCTTCCCCCTAGCGCGAGAAGGTCAGTTGTCACGCCTACGTGCCCGCTTGGTCAAAGGCGAAACGTTGGCAATCCTGGCGCGCGGTTTTGATCTGGGCGAGTACCTGCGCCTCGGCTCTGGTGAGCTGAAAAGCGGCGGTTTTCGCCGTGAGTCGATCCTTGCCGATGCCTTGGAAGCGCTGATTGGCGCGATATATCTGGACACCGGCATGGAGGCGGCGCGCGAGCGCGTGTTGGCTTGGCTGACCACGGAGCTGGAAAGCCTGACGTTGGTCGACACCAACAAAGATCCGAAAACCCGCCTGCAGGAATTCTTGCAGTCACGCGGGTGTGAACTGCCACGCTATGAAGTGGTGGATATTCAGGGTGAACCGCACTGCCGCACCTTTGTTGTGGAGTGTCAGATCGCCTTATTGAACGACAAAACCCTGGGCCAAGGTGCGAGCCGGCGTATTGCTGAGCAAGTGGCTGCGGCTGCCGCGCTGATTGCGCTGGGTGTGGAGAATGGCAATGACTGATTTACCCGTTACACGCTGTGGCTATGTCGCCATCGTCGGCCGGCCCAACGTGGGCAAGTCGACACTGCTTAACCATATTCTCGGTCAGAAGCTGGCGATCACCTCGCGCAAGCCGCAGACCACCCGCCACAACATGCTCGGCATCAAGACCGAGGGTGAGGTGCAGGCCATCTACGTCGACACCCCCGGCCTGCATAAAAACAACGAGAAAGCGCTGAACCGCTACATGAACAAGAACGCCTCGTCGGCCCTCAAAGACGTCGATGTGGTGATTTTTGTGGTGGATCGCACGCGCTGGACTGATGAAGACCAAATGGTTCTGGAGCGTATCCAGTATGTTGAAGGCCCAGTCATTCTGGCCATCAACAAGACCGATCGCATCGAAGACAAAGCCGAACTGATGCCGCACCTGGAGTGGCTGGCCACCCAGTTGCCGAATGCCGAGATCGTACCGGTATCCGCTCAGCACGGGCATAACCTCGACACCCTGGAAAAACTGGTCGGTGAGCGTTTGCCTGAAGGTGTGCACTTTTTCCCGGAAGATCAGGTCACCGACCGCTCCAGCCGCTTCTTCGCCGCCGAACTGGTGCGCGAGAAAATCATGCGTCAGCTGGGTGCCGAACTGCCGTACCAGATCACCGTGGAAATCGAGGAATTCAAGCGCGACGGGCGCATCCTGCATATCCACGCGCTGATTCTGGTAGAGCGCGACGGGCAGAAGAAAATCATCATTGGCGACAAGGGTGAGCGCATCAAGCGCATTGGCCAAGAGGCGCGCAAGGATATGGAAGTGATGTTCGACTCCAAAATCATGCTCAACCTCTGGGTTAAGGTCAAAAGCGGCTGGTCGGATGATGAGCGCGCCCTGCGTTCCCTGGGTTACGACAACATCTGAGTTACCTTCGGGCGCGTTCTTGCGCCCGTTTTGCGAGTAAGCCAATGCTTGCCCCCAGTCAGCCTGCCTATGTTCTGCACAGCCGTGCCTATCGCGAAAGCAGTGCGCTGGTCGACTTCCTCACCCCGCAGGGTCGCCTTCGTGCAGTCATGCGTGGGGCGCGAGGAAAAGCTGGCAGCCTGGCGCGGCCCTTTATTCCGTTGGAAGCTGAGTTTCGTGGCCGTGGCGAACTGAAGAATGTCAGCCGCCTCGAGGCGGGTGGTATTCCCAATCTGTTGATGGGTGAAGCGCTGTTCAGTGGCCTGTACCTCAACGAGTTGCTGATTCGCGTATTGCCCGCCGAAGATCCGCATCCGGCGATTTTCCAGCACTACGCCCTGACAGTCTTGGCGCTGGCCGAAGGCCGTGCGATTGAGCCTTTACTGCGTTCTTTTGAATGGCGTTTGCTCGATGAGCTGGGCTATGGTTTCGCTCTGGATCTGGACAGCCAAGGCCAACCCATTGCCGAGCAGGGGTTGTACCGCCTACACGCTGAAACCGGGCTGGTGCCGGTTGGCCAGTTGCAGCCGGGGATTTTTCAGGGGGGCGAGTTGCTGGCCATGGCCGCTGCCGATTGGGCCGTACCTGGTGCTTTAGCTGCCGCCAAACGCCTTATGCGCCAAGCACTTGCCCCTCATTTAGGCGGTCGGCCACTGGTCAGCCGCGAATTGTTTATGACGCTCAAGGAGCCAAGCCGTGACTGATGCCAATCGTATTCTGCTGGGTGTGAACATCGACCACGTCGCCACCCTGCGCCAGGCCCGTGGCACGCGTTACCCGGACCCAGTGAAAGCCGCGCTGGATGCAGAAGAAGCCGGTGCCGACGGCATTACCGTGCATCTGCGTGAAGACCGCCGGCATATCCAGGAGCGCGATGTACGCCTGCTCAAAGACCTCATGCAAACCCGCATGAACTTCGAGATGGGCGTGACCGAGGAAATGCTCGCTTTCGCCGAAAGCATTCGCCCTGAGCACGTTTGCCTGGTGCCGGAAACCCGCCAGGAGCTGACCACTGAAGGCGGCCTGGATGTGGCAGGGCAGGAAGAGCGGATTCGTGCAGCGGTCGAGCGCCTGAGCAAGATCGGCTGCGAAGTGTCGCTGTTTATCGACCCGGACCCGCTGCAGATCGAGGCCTCAAAACGCGTTGGTGCACCGGCCATCGAGCTGCACACCGGGCGCTATGCCGATGCGCATACGCCAGAGGAAGCCGCGCATGAGTTGGCGCGGATTCGCGACGGCGTAGCCTGCGGTCTGCAGCACGGGTTGATCGTCAATGCCGGGCACGGCCTGCACTATCACAACGTCGAGCCAGTGGCCGCGATTGCCGGGATCAATGAGCTGAACATCGGTCACGCCCTGGTAGCGCATGCGCTGTTTGTTGGCTTTAAGCCGGCTGTGGCGGAGATGAAGGCGCTGATTATTGCGGCGGCCAATCGCGGCTGATCGAGAGCTTAGTTGTAGGATGGGTTGAGCGCAGCGATACCCATCTCTTGGAGCGATGGGTTACGTCGCTACGCGTCTAACCCATCCTACGGTTTGCGCGCGATCAACACCGCACGGCTTGGTGCCGGTAGCCCTTCGATTGTGCGGCTATGGTCAGCCGGGTCGAGGAATTCCGGCAGTGACTGGAAGCGCATCCACTCGGTCGAACGCTGTTCGTCGACGCTGGTGGTGCTGACATCTACGCAGCGGATGTCGACGAAGCCGGCGCGGCGTAACCACAACTCCAGCGCGGGCACCGAAGGCAAAAACCAGACGTTGCGCATCTGCGCGTAACGGTCTTCGGGCACCAGTACTTGCTGCGCATCGCCTTCGACCACCAAGGTCTCCAGCACCAGTTCGCCGTCTTTTACCAGGCAGTCCTTGAGGTCGATCAAGTGATCAATGGGCGAGCGGCGGTGGTACAGCACGCCCATGGAGAACACCGTGTCGAAGCCTTGCAGCTTGCCGGGCAATTCCTCGAAGGCCAGTGGTAGATGCCAAGCTGGCAGGTCGGGCAGGTAGTTCTTCATCGCCAGAAATTGGCAGAGGAACAGCCAGTTAGGGTCGATGCCGACCACGCTGCTTGCACCTGCGCCGAGCATGCGCCACATGTAATAGCCGTTGCCGCAGCCGACATCCAGCACGCGCTTGTTTTTGAGATCGAGGTAGGGCGCGACCCGCTGCCATTTCCAGTCCGAGCGCCATTCGGTGTCGACGTGCACGCCGAACAGATGAAACGGTCCCTTGCGCCACGGGATCAAGCCCTGCAGAGCGGTGTTCAGGGCGGCGCGGGTGCTGTCGTCGCATGGCCCGTTGAAGCTGAAGCTGTGCAGCAGTTCCAGCTGTTCGACGCTCAGTTTCGGTAGGGCCTGCACCGCACCGTACCAGCGCGGCAGGTCGCCATGACCGATGGCCAACTTTGCGTCAATTTGTCCGGGCAAGTCGGCTGACCATTCTTGCAGTGGGGTGCCGGCCAGAGTGGCTTGCAGGGCATCGAGGTCGAGGCGGTTGATCATGGCAGGGCAATCATCGAGGCGAAGTTAAGGCATTGGAACCACGGCACTACCTGGCTGAAGCCGGCTGCCAGCAGACGTTCGCGGTGTTGTTCGAGGCTATCGGGGAGCATGACTTTTTCGATGGCGCTGCGCTTTTGCGCAATTTCCAACTCGCTGTAACCGTTGGCGCGCTTAAACGCGATGTGCAAATCGCCCAGCAGCGCGTGCTGCTGAGCATCTTCGAACTGCAGTTTTTCCGAGAGAATCAGTGCGCCGCCGGGCAGCAGGGCCTGGCGAATGCGGCTGAGCAGTTCGAGGCGTTGTTCGGGCTGAATAAATTGCAGGGTGAAGTTCAAGGCCACCAGCGAGGTGGGCTGGAAGTCGAGGCTGAGGATGTCGGCTTCGATCACCTCGACCGGCAATAACTCCTGAAACATCGAGTCCTGAGCATGCAGGTATTCGCGGCAGCGCTCGACCATGGCACTGGAGTTGTCCACGGCGATCACCCGGCAATCGGCAATCTGTACATGCCGGCGCAGTGCTTGCGTCACGGCGCCCAGCGAACTGCCAAGGTCATAGAGAACACTGTGCGGTTGGGCAAACTGCCCCGCGAGCACGCCAATGTTCTCGACAATGGTCGGATAACCCGGCACTGAGCGCTTGATCATGTCGGGGAAGACCCGCACCACATCTTCGTTGAACACGAAGTCCGGCACCTGGGCCAGGGGTTGGGCGAAAAGACGGTCGGGCTGTTTGCTCACGATGGCTGCGCACTGGTCGAGAAAGCCGGGCATTTTAGCCAAGTGCGCGGCATAGCCAAACGTTGATTGCAGCTATTGGTCGCAAATTTACCCGCAGCCCCAGTTAATTACGCAGCACTTACTTGGCTTTAAGCGTGCAGGTAAAGCGCTGCGCGGGAACCACGCCGACTTCCCAGGGGCGCTCATAGGTCAGGCTGAGTTGGCCTTCCCCGGCTGCCACGACGTTGAAGCGCCAGGTGGAGATGCCGCTGCTGCCGACCAGGCCTGTGTCTTCGGGGTTGCTGTAGACCTCGGGGCCAAGGCTTTTTAACACCTGCGGCGCGGCATCTCGCATCAACCAGCGGAACCCGGTCGTTGGGTTGCTGGGCAGGCGCAGGATGAATTGCTGGCCAACATGCAGCTCTAGTGGGCATTTGCTCTGGTGTTTCTGGTCGAGGGTTACGCTGTTGGGTTTTTGCGCGCAGGCGCTGAGAAGTGCGGCGAGGCTTAACAAGGCTGTGAGGCGCAGAACGAGCATGATTGGCTCCAGCAGAGGTTTAGGTTGCCAGCATAGCGACAAGATCGCGCGTATGGGCGTTCGTGCCGTGCTAATTGAGTGATTTAAGCGGGCCATTTAACGCACGCAGGCTATCTGCAGGGTGTTTGCTGCAGACTCTGTATTGACCGTATCGCTCATGCAGGGCGGTAGTGGTTGAGTGTGTGGTTGCTGCTTTATGGGTTGCACCTCACTTGGTTTGTCGCCTCTGATTAAGCAGCATGGTGCGCCGTAGTGAGATGTCCTTTTGTCGTGCGGGCTGCAGTTTTAGTGGTTAAGCGAGTAAAGTTGCACCTTTATTTGCAGGGGTTGCACCGCAATGTTTAACGCCCGCCTGATGCGTCTCGATGACCAGGCCCATGAACATACCCACGACCATCATCAGGTGGTGTTGTCCTTGGCTGGGCGCGCCGAGTTCGAGGTCAACGGCCGTGGCGGTGAAGTCTGCCGCATGCGTGCGTGCTTGGTTCCTGGGGATGCCGATCACCAGTTTGCCGGGATGGGCGACAACCGCATGCTAATCATTGATCTGGATGAGGAGGGTGCCTCCAGTTCAGACCTGCAAGTGTTGACCCGCCTGTTTGAAATGCCGCGTTATCCGCAACTGGATGCTGATTTTCAAAACTTGTTGAGCTACGCCGGTGCCGAGTTGCAGCGCTACGGCACCGATCCTTTTCTCGGTCGTGCTTTGGGCGGCGTATTGCTGCGTGCTTTGCACTTGCGCCTGTTCGGCGAACCGCAGGAGCGTGTTGCCGGCATGCTCAATGTGGAGCGCCTTGACCAGTTCATCATCAATAACCTCGCGCGACGTATCAGCGTTGCCGAGTTGGCCCAAGTGGCGTGTTTGAGCCCGAGTCATTTCCATGCTCAGTTCAAGGACAGTGTGGGCCTGACGCCTCATCAATATTTGCTCAAAACACGCCTAGACCGTGCCGCCCGTTTGCTGCGTGAAAGCGGCCTGCCATTGATACGGATTGCCGAGGAATGCGGTTTTTCCAGCCAGAGTGCTTTGACTACAGCCATGCGCCGTTACCTGGGTTTAACGCCCAAGCGCGTGCGGGGCGCTGATTAACCTGCGCGTGCGCTTATCCGAGCACATGCCATGGCATTGAGTCGGCACCGTGGTGCTGTCCAAGTGGTTGGTTTTTCTCTCTTTAAGCCGGTGTGCCGATTGCACAGCACAGGCGTCCCTACGTACTCTTCGGTCACTGGCCAGCTAATGTTTACCCGGCTGTTGCCCGGTTAAGCTGCTGGCGTGCGCATGCACGTTTTTTTTTGATGTGAGTGGTGTTTATGAAGAAGTCGTGGGCATACCCGCTGCTGGCCCTGTTTCTAGCAGCGCCTTTACAGGCCGCCAATCTGCAGGCTGAAGTGGTGGATAGCCAAGGCCGGCCATTGGCCAATGCGGTTGTGAGCCTGCGCAATGACGCCTTGGCAGCCTCGGCGCCTGCTTCGGCAGTCATTGATCAGCGCGCGCAGCAATTTGCGCCAAGCGTCTTGGCTGTGCGGGTCGGGACGGCTGTGTCGTTTCCCAACAGCGACAACATTCGTCACCACGTTTATTCCTTCTCGGCAGCCAAGCGTTTTGAGCTTCGCCTGTATCAGGGCACACCCAGCGAACCGGTTGTGTTTGATACCCCAGGCGTGGTGGTGCTCGGTTGCAATATCCATGACTGGATGGTGGGTTATGTCTACGTCACCGATGACCCTTGGTTTGCCGTCACCGATGACCAGGGCCGTTTGCGCATTGATGACTTACCAGCAGGGCGTTACAGCGTCAGCTTATGGCATCCGCATATCGCCGAGATGCTGCCGCAGTCGGCTGCCGACGTGAACATTGGGGAGCAGGCCACAGCGCAGCGCTTCACCATAGCCGTGCAGGTAGCAGCGGATGCGATTGCCCCGTCGCCACCCACCAATTCCTTCGGGGATGCATTCAAGAAGGCCCTTGATGCTGCGCAATAGTTTTCAGGCGCGAATCGCCGGCGTACTCGTGCTGCTGCTCTTGGTGGTGGTGGGGGCGCTGTATGTGGCCGTGCAAACCGCCACCAATGCCGCCGTGCGCAGCCAGGCGCGTGAGCAGTTGGATGTCGGCAGTCTGGTGTTCCAACAGCTACTCGAAGTGCGCGGCCGCCAGTTGCATGACGCGGTGCAGGTGATGGCCGCCGATTTTGGCTTCAAGGATGCGGTGGCCAGCGGCGACACTGAGACGATTCGCTCGGCGCTGGCCAATCACGGCGCACGAATCAATGCCGATGTCATGATGTTGCTTGATCTGAACGGTAATCTGCAGATCAGCAGCGATCGCAAAATCACCGCTGAAACAGCGCGGCGTCTTAGCTCTCAAGTTGCGAAGCGGCAGAGGGCAGGTATCCAGATTTTCCTGATACCGATTGGCGACAGTATTTACCTCTTGGTGAAAACCGCCGTCAGCGCCCCCTTGCCGATTGCCCGGGTGATGATGGGCTTTGCAGTTGATGATCAATTTGCCGCCGAATTGCGCGAGCTAACCCACCTCAACCTGACCCTGCGAGCGACCCAGACAGATTTGCCGGATATCTGGATCAGCACGTTGCCTGCGGCACAGTTGGCGCTCTTGCAGGCGCACATCGCTCAGGGTAACGATGAAGCCCTGCAGGTTATGGGTGATGAGGCCTACCTCAATCAGGCGTTGGTGTTGGCCAGTGGTGCGGATTTCAAAGTGCAGGCGCTGCTACACAAATCGCTGAACCAGGCGCAAGAGGCCTTTGCCCCTCTGGATCGCGACATTCTGTTAATTGCCCTCGCCGCGTTGATGGCTTCTCTGGGCGGCGCGCTGTTGCTCGCCCGTTCGGTGTCAAAACCCGTCCAGCAACTGGCGGCCGTGGTTGAGCGTGTGGGGCGGGGGGATTATCAGGTCGACCTGAACATGCGGCGCTCAGATGAGCTGGGTCGTTTGGCGGCGGCATTCAAGACCATGCAGCAGGCGATTGCCGAGCGTGAGCGGCAACTGGCGCATAACGCCTTGCATGACCCGCTGACAGGTTTGCCCAACAGGCCTTTGGCCCTTGAGCGACTGGGCAGCGCGATGACGGCGCAGCGACCGACTGCTCTGCTTTATCTCGGCGTGGCCAATTTTCGCGCAATCAATGAAAGCCTCGGGCCGCAGGGCGGCGATCTGGCTTTGCAGCAACTGAGCCAGCGCCTGCAAGGCATGTTGCGTCCCGGCGACAGCGTGGCGCGGATTATTGGTGATGAGTTTCTGCTGCTGCTGGAAAACAGCGACAGCGACAGCGCCGTGGGCGTCGCTGACCGGGTGCAGCAAATGCTCCTCACGCCCTTGCGCGTGGGTGTGCATGATTTCACCCTGGAATGCCGCATGGGCATTGCCAGCTACCCCGAAGACGGCAATGCGCCTGAAGAACTGCTGCGCCGTGCGACCATTGCCATGCAGGATGTCGCAGGCTCGGGCAGTTATCTGCAGATCTACCAGCGCGGGCGTGATGCCGATCAGCAGCGGCAAATACAGCTGATTCGCGATTTACGACACGCGCCGGAGCGGGCCGAGTTGCAGTTGCACTATCAACCCAAACTGGATTTAGCCAGCGGCGTGGTACGCCAGGCGGAAGCCCTGTTGCGTTGGCAGCACCCTGAGCTGGGCATGGTTTCGCCGGGGGAATTCATTCCCCTGGCCGAGCGCACTGGCAGCATTCAGTTGCTGACTGCCTGGGTCATTGAGGAGGCGGTACGTCAATTGGCGCAATGGGCGCGCAACGGCTTGTGGGTTCAGGTCTCGCTGAACATTTCCACTGACGATCTAATCGACCCGCAGTTGCCGGAGCGGGTCAATCAATTGCTGCGTGATTATCAGGTGCCCTCTGAGCAGCTGATCTTCGAAATCACGGAGAGCGGCGTCATGCTAAACCCCGAGAGCGCTCTGCAGGTGCTGCATGGTCTGCGTGAGTGCGGCGTCAGCCTGTCGGTTGACGACTTCGGCACAGGTTATTCCTCTCTGGCCCAGCTCAAGCGCATGCCGGTACAGGAGTTGAAAATTGATCAGTCATTTATCCGCGATTTGGATGATGGCAGTGAAGACTCGGTCATCGTGCGCTCGACCATCGAAATGAGTCACAGCTTGGGGCTTAAAGTGGTGGCTGAAGGGGTGGAGTATGAGCGCAGCTTGCACCTGCTTAAACGCTGGCAGTGCGACAGTGTTCAGGGCTATCTGATCAGCCGGCCGTTGCCGGCTCAGGCATTTGCAACTTGGATGAAACAGCGGGCTGAAACCAACATTGGCGAGGTGAGCGAATGAGAAAAATCCTGCGCACAGCCGCCGTGCTTTCGGCCCTTTTAGCCAGTTCAAGTTGGGCAGATGGCCGCTTACTGGCTACAGGTGGTGCCAGCAGTATCGAAGGTGCTGCCGGTGGCGGTATCACCCCGTGGGCGGTGTTGTCCGGTTATGGCGAGCGTGGCGAATGGGGCGCGGATGTGTTTGCCACCCGCGTGGAAACGGGCGATTACCGCTTGGACGTGGCCGGTGTTGGCGTGGCATTCGACAACCGCATCGAGCTGTCCTATGCACGGCAACGGTTCGATCTGGGCACCCTGGCGCGCGACCTGAATCTGCCGGAAAACAGCCTGAGTCAGGATGTTTTTGGCCTTAAAGTGCGCCTCTTCGGCGACCTTATTTACGATCAGTTACCGCAGGTTTCGCTGGGCATCCAGCACAAGCGGCAGAAAGATTTTCTGATTCCCAGCCTGATTGGCGCACAGCGCAGCGAAGACAGCGAGGCCTACCTGACGGCCAGCCGCCTGCTACTGGGCGGGGCCTTTGGATATAACCTGCTGATCAATGGCGGGGTGCGTTACAGCCGGGCCAACGAGTTGGGGCTGTTGGGTTTTGGCGGCGACCGCCGTGATCGTCATTCGCTCCTGAAAGAAGGTTCGCTGGCCGTGCTGTTCAATCCGCACTGGGCGCTGGGCATTGAGTACCGCGAGAAGCCCGATAACCTGAGTTTTGCCGGGGAGAGTGACTGGGCGGACGTGTTTGTCGGTTATTTCCCCACTAAAAATCTGGCGCTGGTGCTGGCTTACGCCCGACTGGGCGAAATTGCCACGCTGGATAATCAGGACGGGGTGTATCTGTCTGTTCAGGGGAGCTTCTGAGTATGCGCGCGTTACTACTGGCGGTTGTCCTCAGCCTCGCGGCGTGCGCTCAGCAACCACCGAAGGATGACAGCCTTTACCGCGCTTTGGGTGGGCAGGCCGGCATTACGCGCATTGTTGAAGGGATGCTGCTTAACATCGCCGCCGACACACGCATCGTGCGCCACTTTGAGAAGATCGACATCGTGCGCCTGCGCGACAAACTGGTCGAGCAGTTCTGTGTTGAAGCCGGCGGGCCGTGCGTTTACACCGGCGACAGCATGGAAGAAAGCCATAAAGGGCAAAACCTGACCCCAAGCGACTTCAATGCGCTGGTAGAAAATCTTCAGGCCGCCATGACGGCCCAAGGTGTTGCCATCCCCGCGCAAAATCGTTTGCTGGCGCGCCTTGCACCTATGCGCGCGCAAGTCATCGACCGTTAGGCGTCCTGACCCTCGCCTGATACCCGCTTAAACCGAGCCGATAAGCGTCTTATGAACCTTCCCTGGCGGGCAGTAAGTTCCGTGCTTGGAGGTTTTTGCAAAAACTCCAGAGTTTTTTGTAAGAAGCTGTGATGCGTCTGCCACTAAATTCCGTTCTCGCTTTGTCCGGAGTGCAGTTTTTGCCAACACCCGAACGCTGCCAGCGCGAGCCGAAAGGACGTTGCTTGGTAAATACGTGATTGGCGCGGCGGTGAAGAGCCCTGAGCACTTCACTTAAATGCCCGCATCGTTAATGCGTCAGGTAATTAAAGGGACGTTTGCCGGTCAACTGAGTGGCAGTGGCTTCGCGTTGGTTTCAACACTCACCGTGTTGAACAAGATGCAGAGGCCGTTTGCCATTTATGTATGAAATTTCATGCGGGTAACTGGGTTGTTCCAGTTGCCGTTATAACAACAATCAAGAGGGGAGCCCCCAATGACTGCAAATACCCCGATGCTCATCACGTTTGTGGTGTACATCGCGCTGATGGTGATGATCGGCCTGTTCGCTTACATGCGTACCAAAAATCTATCCGACTACATCTTGGGCGGTCGCAGCCTGGGTAGTTTTGTCACCGCGTTGTCGGCTGGCGCATCGGACATGAGTGGCTGGCTGCTGATGGGCTTGCCCGGTGCCGTGTATCTGTCGGGCTTGTCTGAAGGCTGGATTGCCATCGGGCTAATTGTGGGTGCTTACCTGAACTGGTTGTTTGTTGCTGGCCGCCTGCGCGTGCAGACCGAGCACAATGGCAATGCCCTGACCTTGCCCGATTACTTCACTCACCGCTTTGAAGACAGCAGCCGCTTGCTGCGCATCTTCTCGGCGTTGGTTATTTTGGTGTTCTTCACCATCTACTGCGCATCGGGCGTGGTAGCAGGTGCGCGGCTGTTTGAAAGCACCTTCGGCATGTCGTACGAGACAGCGCTGTGGGCCGGTGCAGCAGCAACCATCGCTTACACCTTTATCGGTGGTTTCCTGGCGGTTAGCTGGACTGACACCGTGCAAGCCACGCTGATGATTTTTGCCCTGATTCTGACGCCTATCGTGGTGATCATTGCCACCGGTGGAGCGGATGCAACGTTTGCGGCGATTGAGCTGAAAGATGCCACCAGCTTCGACATGCTCAAAGGTGCCAGCTTTGTCGGTGTGGTTTCATTGCTCGCTTGGGGGCTTGGCTATTTTGGTCAGCCGCACATCTTGGCGCGCTTTATGGCTGTTGATTCGGTGAAATCCATTGCCGCTGCTCGTCGCATCTCCATGACGTGGATGGTGCTTTGCCTGGGTGGCGCAGTCGCTGTTGGCTTCTTTGGCATCGCTTATTTCTCTGCCAACCCCGAGCTTGCTGGCCCAGTTGCCGAGAACCCAGAGCGTGTATTCATTGAACTCGCCAAGCTGCTGTTTAATCCTTGGATTGCCGGCATTCTGCTCTCGGCCATTCTTGCCGCTGTCATGAGCACCCTGAGCTGCCAGTTGTTGGTGTGCTCGAGTGCGCTGACCGAGGATTTTTACAAAGCGTTCCTGCGCAAAGACGCTTCGCAGGTTGAGCTGGTGTGGGTTGGTCGTGGCATGGTGTTGCTGATTGCAGTGGTCGCAATCCTCCTGGCCGCTAATCCAGAAAACCGCGTGTTAGGTTTGGTGTCCTATGCATGGGCGGGTTTCGGTGCTGCCTTTGGTCCGGTGGTGATTCTTTCGCTGGTATGGAAGCAGATGACGCGTAATGGCGCGTTGGCAGGCATGTTGGTGGGCGCACTGACAGTGATCCTGTGGAAAAACTTCCTCGGCCACCTGGGCCTTTACGAAATCATTCCTGGATTCATCCTCGCCACCCTCGCCATCGTTGTATTTAGCAAGATCGGCAATGGCCCTTCGGCCAGCATGATTAAGCGCTTTGACGACGCTGAGAAAGAATACCAATCGGCGTAATGGCTGAGATTTACAGCAACTGGCTGGTCGCTCAGTTGCTGCGCGAGTGTGTTTCGCGTTGATGTGCGTGTGACCCGATAGTGCTTCGCCGGCCCCCACATAGCGTGTTGGGCCGGCTTTTTTTTGGCCGCTTGGCGGGGTAGTTGCTGTCCGGAGCCGCCTCAGGTTGATGTCAGCTTGGTCCCGGTGTGCCTGCATTCAAGTGCCTGTGGAGCTTTCGATTGTTCGCCAGCTTGGCTAAGGTGGCGGGGTTTACATTAACCACGTTGTTCGCACAGGTTCTGCATGACTCAGTCACCCAAAAATCCCCTGCATGGCGTTACCCTCGAAGCCATTCTCACCGCCTTGGTTGCCCAGTACGGTTGGGATGAGCTGGCACAGCGCATTGATATTCGCTGCTTTAAAAGCGACCCGAGTATTAAGTCCAGCCTGACGTTTTTGCGTAAAACGCCTTGGGCGCGGGAGAAGGTCGAAGCGCTGTACGTGCGCACCCTCGGTCGCTGATAGACCCAAAACCATCCGTTCAGAAATTTGGCACCCTTGTTGCAAAGACTCCACAAACGCCGCGAAGCGTCAAAAAACCGCGGCCAGTGGAGGTAATGATGAGCCAAGGTGTTGAATTCAATCGTCTGATGCTTGAGATGCGGTCCATGCAGGCTGAAGCCATGGCGCGTCAAAAGCCTGTGATCAGCACGCCAGAAGTCGGCGCACCGAGCTTTTCTGAAATGCTCGGTCAGGCAGTCAACAAGGTGAACGAAAACCAGCAAGCCTCCAATAAGCTGGCCACCGCCTTTGAAATGGGCACAGGTGGCGTTGATTTGACGGATGTGATGATCGCTTCGCAGAAAGCCAGCGTTTCCTTCCAGGCCATGACCCAGGTTCGTAACAGGCTGGTCCAGGCGTATCAAGACATCATGCAGATGCCGGTTTAAGGGTGGAGCTGAATCATGGCTGAAGCCGCCGCTGCAAACGTACCTGCCACTACCGGTGGCGATGAGCCGAAAAAACCGCTGTTCGGCCTGACTTTTCTGGAAAACCTGGCCGACATGTCGATGTTGCGTCAGATCGGCTTGCTGGTGGGCTTGGCCGCTAGCGTGGCCATCGGTTTTGCTGTGGTGCTGTGGTCGCAGCAGCCGGATTACCGACCGCTGTATGGCAGCCTTGATGGTATGGATGCATCGCAGGTGATGGAGACGCTGGCGGCTGCGGACATCAAATACACCGTCGAACCCAATTCCGGCGCTTTGCTGGTCAAAGCCGATGATCTGGCGCGTGCGCGCATGCGCCTGGCTGCCGCTGGCGTATCACCGCGCGACAATAGCGTGGGCTTTGAAATTCTCGATCAAGAGCAAGGCTTGGGTACCAGTCAGTTCATGGAAGCCACACGTTACCGCCGTGGCCTTGAGGGTGAACTGGCGCGCACGGTATCGAGCCTGAACAACGTCAAAGCGGCGCGGGTTCATTTGGCTATTCCGAAAAGCTCGGTGTTTGTGCGTGATGAGCGCAAACCTAGCGCCTCGGTGTTGGTTGAACTGTATTCCGGGCGGGGGCTGGAGCCCAGCCAGGTTATGGCCATTGTTAATTTGGTTGCCAGCAGCGTGCCTGAGATGGACAAGTCACAGGTGACTGTCGTGGATCAGAAGGGCAACCTGCTCTCGGATATTCAGGAAATGTCCGAGCTGACCATGGCCGGCAAACAGTTTGACTACAGCCGCCGTATGGAGAGCCTGTTTACCCAGCGCGTGCACAACATTCTGCAGCCTGTGCTGGGGTCGGGCCGCTATAAAGCCGAGGTGTCGGCAGACGTGGACTTTAGCTCTGTGGAGTCCACTGCGGAGATGTTCAACCCAGATCAGCCGGCGCTGCGCAGCGAGCAGCAAGTCAACGAGCAGCGCACCAGCAGCCAGCCGCCGCAAGGCGTGCCAGGCGCAGTGGCTAATCAGCCGCCAGGTGCTGCGGGTGCGCCTGAGCAAGCGGGTACGGCGGCCCCGCCGGGCGCGGTAGCGGCTGGCCAGCCATTATTGGATGCTAACGGTGAGCAGATCATCGACCCTGCAACGGGTGTCGCCATGCTGGCACCTTATCCGGCTGATAAGCGTGAACAGTCCACCCGTAACTTTGAGCTTGATCGCTCGGTCAGCTACACCAAGCAACAACAAGGGCGTCTGCGTCGTTTGTCGGTGGCGGTGGTGGTCGATGATCAGGTCAAAATTGACGCCGCCACGGGTGAAACCACCCGCGTCGCGTGGAGCACTGAGGACTTGGCGCGCTTTACCCGTTTGGTGCAGGACTCGGTTGGCTTTGATGCCTCGCGTGGTGACAGCGTAAGTGTGATCAATACGCCGTTCACGGATGCGTTGGGTGAAGAAATCATCGATATCCCGTTCTACACCCAGCCCTGGTTCTGGGACATCGTCAAGCAAGCGATGGGTGTGCTGTTTATCCTGATTTTGGTGTTTGGCGTGCTGCGCCCTGTGCTTAACAACATCACCAACGCGGGCAAGTCCCAAGACGGTGGTCGTGGCGGCGATGTTGAATTGGGTGAAATGGGCGCGTTGGGCGGCGATCTGGCAGACGACCGTGTCAGCCTGGGCGGCCCGCAAAGCATCCTCCTACCGAGTCCGAGTGAGGGGTATGATGCGCAACTAAACGCCATTAAGAGCCTGGTTGCCGAAGACCCGGGTCGGGTGGCCCAGGTTGTGAAAGAGTGGATTAACGCCGATGAGTGATAATCGAACCCCCGCTAAGTTGACCAAGGTTGATAAAGCCGCGATTTTGCTGCTTTCGCTCGGTGAAACCGACGCGGCGCAGGTGCTGCGTCACCTCGGGCCCAAAGAAGTGCAGCGCGTGGGTGTGGCCATGGCCGGCATGCGCAATATCCAGCGCGAGCAGGTTGAACAGGTGATGGGGGAGTTCGTCGATATCGTCGGCGATCAGACCAGCCTGGGCGTGGGGGCCGATGGCTATATCCGCAAGATGCTGACTCAGGCCCTGGGCGAAGACAAAGCCGGCAGCCTGATCGACCGTATTCTGCTCGGTGGCAGCACCAGCGGCCTGGACAGCCTGAAGTGGATGGAACCGCGCGCCGTGGCGGATGTGATCCGCTACGAGCACCCGCAAATCCAAGCCATTGTGGTGGCCTATCTGGACCCTGATCAGGCTGGTGAAGTGCTCGGGCATTTCGACCACAAAGTGCGGCTGGACATCGTGTTGCGGGTATCGTCGCTGGAAACCGTGCAGCCGGCAGCGCTGAAAGAACTCAACGATATTCTTGAACGGCAGTTCTCTGGCAGCGCCAATACCTCACGCGCCGCGCTGGGTGGTGTCAAACGTGCAGCGGACATCATGAACTTCCTCGACAGCTCGGTTGAAGGCCAGTTGATGGACTCCATCCGCGAAGTCGACGAAGACCTGTCCAGCCAGATCGAAGACCTTATGTTTGTCTTCGACAACTTGGCCGATGTGGACGATCGAGGCATTCAGGCGCTCATGCGCGAAGTGTCGTCGGATGTGCTGGTGCTGGCACTTAAAGGTGCCGACGAAGCGATCAAGGAAAAGGTCTTCAAAAATATGTCCAAGCGCGCGGCCGAGCTGTTGCGCGACGACTTGGAGGCCAAAGGCCCAGTTCGCGTCAGCGATGTGGAAACCGCGCAGAAGGAAATTCTCACCATTGCCCGGCGCATGGCCGATGCCGGCGAAATCGTCTTGGGCGGTAAGGGTGGCGAGGAAATGGTTTAACTTATGTCCAGCAAAGAGCCGCCCAGTGAGCTGATTCGCGCCAAGGATCTCAAGGGCGTAGATCTCTGGGCATTGCCTAGCTTTGATCCCCACGTTGAGGCTCCCGAGCCAACTGAACCGGAGCCGGTGCCTGAGTCGACAGAAGAGACACTTCTGCAGGCAGAGAGCGAAGAAGTCGCCTTAGAAGACGTCAAGCCTTTGACGTTGGACGAGCTGGAAGCTATTCGCCAGGATGCTTACAACGAAGGCTTTGCCACCGGCGAGAAAGACGGCTTCCATGCCGGTCAGTTAAAAGCCAAGCAGGAAAGCGATACCGCCTTAGCCGCTAAAATGGTCGGCCTTGAACAGCTGATGACGCAGTTATTTGCCCCTATCGCCGAGCAGGATCAGCAGCTTGAAGAGGCCATGGTGACGCTGCTCGGGCAGATGGTGCGCCAGGTGATTCAGCGAGAGCTGGCCAGCGATTCCAGTCAGATTCGTCAGGTTCTTGGCGAAGCGCTCAAGCTGTTGCCCATGGGGGCCGGCAATATACGTATTCACGTTAATCCGCAGGATTTTGAACTGATCAAAAGCATGCGTGAGCGCCATGAAGAAAGTTGGCGAATCCTTGAAGATGCCTCGCTGCTCCCGGGCGGTTGCAGGGTTGAAACTGAACTCAGCCGTATTGATGCCACAGTAGAAACCCGCCTCAATCAGGCCCTCAAGCAATTGTTTGAGCAGCAGCGCGAGCAGGTCAGCCACCCGCAGGAGCCTGATCTGCACCTCGACCTCGACGCCGCAGAGGCCAGTCCGGATGCGCCTTGAGCGAGTGAGTTTTGCCAAGCGCCTGGCCGGTTATCACGAGGCTGTGCAATTACCTACTCAGCCGCTGGTTGAAGGCCGTCTGTTGCGGATGGTGGGCCTGACGCTGGAGGCCGAAGGGCTGCGTGCGGCCTTGGGCAGTCGCTGCCTAGTGATCAACGATGACAGCTATCACCCGGTGCAGGTCGAAGCCGAGGTGATGGGCTTCTCCAACGGCAAAATCTTTTTGATGCCCGTCGGCAGCCTGGCCGGTATCGCCCCCGGTGCCCGCGTGGTGCCGCTGCCTGATACCGGCCGCCTGCCCATGGGCATGTCCATGCTCGGGCGGGTATTGGATGGCACTGGTCGGGCGCTGGATGGCAAAGGCGGCATGAAGGCCGAAGACTGGGTGCCGATGGAAGGCCCGACCATCAATCCGCTCAATCGTCATCCCATCAGTGAACCCCTTGATGTGGGCATTCGCTCAATTAATGGCCTGCTGACTGTAGGGCGTGGTCAGCGTCTGGGCTTGTTCGCAGGCACCGGTGTAGGTAAGTCGGTGCTGCTGGGCATGATGACGCGCTTTACCGAGGCCGACATCATCGTGGTCGGCCTGATTGGCGAGCGGGGCCGAGAAGTTAAAGAATTTATCGACGAGATTCTTGGTCAAGAGGGCATCAAACGGGCGGTGGTAGTGGCTTCACCCGCCGATGATGCACCGTTGATGCGTTTGCGCGCGGCCATGTACTGCACGCGTATCGCCGAGTATTTCCGCGACAAAGGTAAAAATGTCCTGTTATTGATGGACTCGTTGACTCGTTTTGCCCAAGCGCAGCGGGAAATCGCCCTGGCCATTGGCGAACCGCCCGCGACCAAAGGCTATCCGCCGTCGGTGTTCGCTCGGTTGCCGAAACTGGTTGAGCGCGCCGGTAATGCTGAAGCCGGTGGTGGCTCGATTACCGCGTTCTACACGGTGCTGAGCGAGGGCGATGATCAGCAAGATCCCATCGCCGATGCGGCGCGCGGCGTGCTAGACGGCCATATCGTGTTGTCACGGCGGCTGGCCGAGGAGGGGCATTACCCGGCTATCGATATTGAAGCCTCAATCAGTCGAGTGATGCCACAAGTGATCAGCCCGGATCATTTGCGTCAGTCTCAACGCTTCAAGCAACTGTGGTCGCGCTATCAGCAGAGCCGCGATTTGATCAGCGTGGGGGCCTACGTCGCCGGTGGTGATGCCGACACTGATCTGGCGATTGCTCGCCAGCCTGCCATGGTCAAGTACCTGCGTCAGGGTCTGCAAGACAACGAGAGCCTGGTCAACAGTCAGGTGCAACTGGCTGCCGTCTTCAACCCTGCTGCTGGAGGTTAATTCATGGCGCAAAGTCGCGCCGCACGCTTGGCCCCAGTGGTTGAGATGGCCGAGCGCGCGGAACGTGAGGCAGCGTTGCAGTTGGGCCATGCTCAGGGGCTTATGCGCCAGGCAGAGGCGCAACTGGGTGATCTGGAGCGTTATCGCGGCGATTATCAGCAGCAATGGATCACGGAAGGGCAGCGTGGAGTATCCGGTCAGTGGCTGATGAACTATCAGCGCTTTCTTTCACAGTTGGAAACCGCCATCGGCCAACAACGCGGCAGCGTCGATTGGCACCGCAACAATATGCTCAAGGTGCGAGAGGTTTGGCAGCAGCGCTATGCGCGCCTTGAGGGGCTCAAGAAACTGGTCAAACGCTACCAGGACGAAGCCCGTATCGCCGAAGACAAGCGGGAACAAAAATTACTCGACGATTTATCGCAACGCCTCGCCAGCCGTGAGTTGCAGCGCTAACAGTAAAACACTGCATCACGATGCGGGCGTCCAACAGTTGCCCGCCGTGCATTGCGGTGCTACATCTTGATCGTGCACAACCTGTTACATGCGCCATGCTAATGCGCATGGCTGAGTTTTCTTTGAAAGGAGTAGTTCATGGCAATCACCTCGCTGCCCTCATCCGACGGGCAAGAGCTGACCATTTTGATTCAGGGACGCTTTGACTTTGGCGCGCATCAGGATTTTCGCAATGCTTATGAGCGCGTCAGCAGCACCCCCCAGCGCTACACCGTAGATCTTAAAGACACCACCTATCTGGACAGCTCCGCCCTGGGCATGCTGCTTTTGCTTCGTGATCACGCGGGTGGCGATAACTCGCTGATTCGTTTGGTTAATTGCAACCCAGATGTGCGCAAAATCCTCGCCATCTCAAATTTTGAACAGCTGTTCAACATAGCCTGACCCGGGGCGAGCGTGATGATCGAGCGCTTGTCCATCCTGATTGCTGAGGACAACGCGGCTGATCGCATGTTGTTGTCGACCATTGTTAGTCATCAGGGGCATCGTGTTCTGACCGCCAGCAATGGCCTGGAAGCGGTTGCACTGTTTGATCAAGAGCGTCCGCATCTGGTGTTGATGGACGCCCTGATGCCGGTGATGGACGGCTTTGAGGCTGCGCGCCGAATCAAACAGGCTGCAGGTGAAGCGCTCGTCCCCATCATCTTTCTCACCTCGCTTACCGAAGGCGAGGCCTTGGTTCGCTGCCTGGAGGCCGGTGGCGACGACTTTCTCGCCAAACCCTATAACCGGGTCATTCTTGAAGCCAAGATCAACGCCATGGATCGTCTGCGCCGTTTGCAGGAGACGGTGCTGCAGCAGCGAGACTTGATTGCCCGGCATAACGAGCACTTGCTCAACGAGCAGCGGGTGGCCAAAGCCGTATTCGATAAAGTGGCGCATTCAGGTTGCCTAGATGCGCCCAATATCCGCTATGTGCAGTCACCCTTTGCCCTGTTCAACGGTGATTTGTTGCTGGCAGCGTATAAGCCATCGGGTGGCATGCATGTGTTGCTCGGCGACTTTACCGGCCATGGTTTGCCGGCGGCGATTGGTGCCATGCCGTTGGCTGAAGTGTTTTACGGCATGACCGCCAAGGGTTACTCCCTGACCGATGTGCTGCGTGAGATCAACGCGAAGCTCAGGCATATCCTGCCGCGAGGTGTCTTTTGCTGCGCCACGTTGCTCAACGTGAGCTTTCAGCGTCAGGTCGTAGAGGTGTGGAACGGCGGATTGCCCAATGGCTACCTGCTACGCGTAAATGGCGAGCGCGTGCCGTTGGTGTCTCGGCATCTGCCGCTGGGTGTGCTGGAGCCTGCAGCGTTTAATGATGCCTGCGAGGTTTATCCGGCATGCCTGGGGGATCGCGTTTTTCTGTTTTCGGACGGCGTGCTCGAGGCGTGTAACAAGCAGGCGCAACTGTTCGGCGAGCAACGTTTGCTTAGCGTTTTTGCTGACAACCAAAAGCCCCAGGCGTTGTTTGACGAGATCCAGCACGCACTGCTGGAGTTCAGCGGCGAGCAGCAAGATGACGTCAGCCTTTTGGAAGTCAGCCTGGTTGAGGATGCCAACCTCAATCGCCCGCCATTGGCGTTTGCCGATAACGGGCAAAACCATTTGCTTGATTGGTCGGCGACCTTTGAGTTTCGTGGTGAGACGCTGCGTTATTTCAACCCCTTACCTTTTCTCTTGCATCTGCTGCTCGAGGTTCAGGGCTTGAGGCCGCAGGGCGCCGCCTTGTTCACGGTGCTGGCCGAGCTTTACTCTAATGCGCTGGAGCACGGCGTGCTGGGGCTTGAGTCATCGCTTAAAGCCAATGCCGAAGGCTTTGCGGACTATTACCGCCAGCGCAGTGATCGACTTGCGCATCTAACCGATGGGTTTGTGCGTTTTCATCTGCACCTGCTGCCAGAGGGCGGTGGCGGTCGCTTGCGCTTGCGGGTTGAAGACAGCGGGGCGGGTTTCGATCCGCAATTGCTCCTGCCGCAGCCCGACGATGCTTCTCGCCTGAGTGGTCGCGGGCTGGCGCTGGTCAGGCAGTTAAGCGAGCGTTGCCAATGGGGCGATGGCGAACCGGGTGTGTGCGTAGAGTTTTCCTGGAAGGCTGGGGCATAATCCCAAGCACTTAGCTAGGAGGGCGAGCCGTTGTCCGATATCCACCTCGATAGTGCCGTATTGGCCGCATTACAGGACGTCATGGAAGATGAGTATCCGGTGCTTCTGGATACTTTTCTGGTTGATTCCGAGGAGCGTCTGCTGTTGCTGCGTCAGGCTCAGCAAGAAGCGGATGCGCATAATCTGCGCTTGGCGGCACACAGCTTTAAAGGCAGTTGCAGCAACATGGGGGCAAACATGTTGGCTGGATTGTGCAAGCAACTCGAAGAAGTCGGCCGGCGCGAGCAGCTTGATTTGGCACCTGAGTTGATCGAGCAGGTTGAGCGCGAATTTGCCATTGTGCGCATTCTGTTCAAGTCCGAACGACAGCGCTATCGGCGCTGATTGTCTTACCAAAGCGTATCCAACGCCCTCGGTTCTGTTTCAGTAAGTTGGCCCATCCCTTGCAAAACACCCTGTACGATTAACCCGTGCGGAGAGTGTCCATGTCCGTTGCCCCCGATCTGCTGCTGATGTCGGCACCTGAAATAAAGCCCCGAGCCGCCGCTGCCAAACCGCCTGCTGAGCCCAGTAGGAATGAGGGTTCCAGCTTCTCAGAGGTGTATGCCAAGGAACGTCAGGCTAAAGCCAGTGAACGCACTGAAGCTGCTGCCAAGCCCGCACGCGACAGCGCCTCTGATCAACCATCAGACGACAACCCGCACGCTGTTGCCGCAGCAGACACGGTGGATGTTGCCGATAGCGGCAAGGCTTTGCCGGAAGAGTTACCGGTGGAGGGGGCTGTGCTCGATCCGTTGCTGTTGCTGGGTATTACCGGCGAATTACCGGTAGAGCAGGTTGATGCGACGCTTGGCAGTGAGTTTATGCCGGTCGCGACAAGCAGCCTCATGAGCGCCGGTCCGGCAAGCATGACCGAGGCCAGTTTTGATCCTGAACTGGACGCTCTTAACCAGTTGCCAGCGGTACGTATGGCATTGGAAATGGGTGCCAAAGAACAAGCGTTGGCAGAGCAGGCCGCGACGCCGCTGGCTCAGGCTGCACCGGCCGCACAAAGCGTTAGCCAATCCTTGCTTGCCAGTCAGGTGGTTCAGGATGAGATGCCGATAGAAGGCGACACGCCGCAATTGGCGGAACTGAAGCTGGAGGCGCTGACGGGCAAGGGCCTTGAAGCCCTGAAAGAGGGAATGGCCAATACCAACGCAGACAACTTTGTCAGCAAGCTTGATGCGCTAAGCCAGGCCATTTCCCAGCAGAATCAATTGTCGACTCGTGCTCCTGTTTTGGTTGGCCAGCCCGTGCCGATGCAACAAGGTGGCTGGAGTGAGGCAATGGTTGATCGGGTGATGGTGATGTCCAGCCAAAATCTGAAAAGTGCAGAGATTCAACTCGACCCTGCTGAGTTGGGCCGCCTTGAGGTGCGCATCAGCATGAACCAGGAGCAGAGCCAGGTAACGTTTGCCAGCCCCCATGCTGGCGTTCGCGAAGCCCTAGATTCGCAGATGCACCGCCTGCGTGAATTGTTTGCGCAGCAGGGCATGAACCTGCTGGACGTCAACGTCTCGGATCAGTCACTTAATCGTGGCTGGCAAGGTCAGGGGCAGGATTCAGGCAGTGGTCGTGGAGGTAATGGCCGTGACAGTGAGACGCTAGGCGCTGACGACATGGCGTCAGTTGTCGGCGTTGAATCCAGTCGCGCTAACGCCATCAGCTCAAGGGGCTTGGTTGATTATTACGCGTGATGCCGCTTTTTCGGCAGTCGCTAAGCGCGCTTTTGACTGCCGTATGAGCTGGCTGAAGCAATAAACAGGCAGGTGATCCGCTCATATGAGGGTAGATGTGAGCGGTTCGCCTCTGAGCAACCTAACGGTCTTATCTGGTGGTTTCTTAGCATTGAGTGCTGATGTTGTGCGGCCTCTAAGCTTTGCCAGTAGTACGTGATCGGTCACCCGGCGTTGCGCACACGTGGTCGCCGCGCCTATTTGTTGGCGGATTAGGCCTTGCAATGAGGCCTCTGAGGGCGCGACCTAAATAGGGTTTACGCGAGCCTATTGGTGTATGCCGCTGTAGTTGCTGCGCCCACTGTTCTAAACTGCATTTCGTCGGCTTTCATCTGTGTCAGCCGACGCTTTTCTGTGGGCGTTGTTCAGCCTACGCCGAGGCCACGTCACCCTTGTGGTGTGTGGCTGTCTAGCGCGAGCAGGTATGTTGATGGTCTGGCATAACACTTGCTCTTAACCCATTGAAAACGGATAAAACTCCGAATAACGACGGATTATTGGCATGGCTAAGAAAGAAGCAGCACCTGCCCCGGCAGATGGCGAAGCGAAACCAGCCGGTAAAATGAAACTGATCATCATCATTGTGATTGCTGTGCTGTTGGCGGTGGGGCTTTCCGTGGGGGCGACGCTGTTTTTCCTCGGCAAGGGCGATGATGGCGCTGACAAGGCTAAAGCAGAGGCAGAGGCCGCCGCTGCACCGGCCGTACCGGTCAAATTGCCTGCAATATATGAAGAGCTTGCCCCAGCGTTTGTAGTGAATTTTAACCATCAAGGCCGCGCGCGCTACATGCAGGTCAGCGTGGCGTTGATGACCCGTGATCAGGCGGCTCTTGATGCGCTCAAGGTACACATGCCGGTATTGCGCAATCGTTTGGTCATGCTGTTTTCCGGCCAGGATTTTGCAGCGCTGATTACCCCGGTAGGCAAGGAAATGCTGCGCCAGCAGGCCACTGCTAGCGTGCAAGAACTGGAACAGAAAGAGACCGGTAAGGTCTCGGTCGAACAAGTGCTGTTCACCAACCTCGTGTTGCAGTAATCAGGAGCCATCCATGGCTGTGCAAGACCTACTTTCCCAGGACGAAATCGATGCCTTGCTGCACGGTGTCGATGACGGCTTGGTGGAACCCGAGGATGAAGCCGAACCGGGAAGCGTCAAACAGTACGACCTGACCAGTCAGGACCGCATCGTTCGCGGGCGCATGCCGACGCTTGAAATGATCAACGAGCGTTTTGCCCGTTACACCCGTATCAGCATGTTCAACCTACTGCGTCGTTCGGCTGATGTGGCCGTGGGCGGTGTTCAGGTGATGAAGTTCGGCGAGTACGTCCACTCACTGTATGTGCCGACCAGTCTTAACTTGGTCAAGATGAAGCCACTGCGCGGCACCGGCCTGTTCATCCTTGATGCCAAGCTGGTGTTCAAACTGGTGGACAACTTTTTTGGCGGTGACGGTCGGCATGCCAAGATCGAAGGCCGCGAATTTACCCCGACTGAACTGCGCGTTGTGCGCATGGTGTTGGATCAGGCGTTTATCGACCTGAAGGAAGCCTGGCAGGCGGTGATGGACATCAACTTCGAGTACGTCAACTCCGAGGTTAACCCCGCACTGGCCAACATTGTCAGCCCCAGTGAAGTGATTGTGGTCTCCACCTTTCATATCGAACTCGATGGCGGCGGCGGTGATCTGCACATCACCATGCCATATTCGATGATTGAGCCCATCCGCGAAATGCTCGACGCGGGCTTTCAGTCGGATGTCGATGATCAGGATGAGCGTTGGGTCAAAGCCCTGCGCGAAGACATTCTGGGCGTCAGTGTGCCGCTGTCCGCCACCGTTGCGCGTCGCCAGCTCAAACTGCGTGACATTTTGCACATGCAGCCGGGCGACGTGATTCCGGTTGAACTACCTGATTACATGACGCTTTGCGCCAATGGTGTGCCGGCGTTCAAGGTCAAGCTGGGTGCACACAAAGGCAATCTATCACTGCAAGTGCTGGAGCCCATTGAGCGCCAACGCTAATCCCTATTTCTGATTTAACGCCAGCCGAGGACATACGATGGCAGACGAAAACGAGAACGAAGCTTCTTCTCCTGAGGAGCAGGCACTGGCTGATGAATGGGCGGCTGCATTGTCCGAGGCAGGTGATGCTGGCCAGGACGATATCGATGCCATGCTGGCAGCCAGCAACCCTGCGCCTTCCGCTCCTGCGGCGCCGCGTGCACCAATGGAAGAGTTTAACAGTGCCCCTAAGGTCAACTTGCCGGTGAATATGGAAGGTCCGAATCTGGATGTGATTCTGGATATTCCCGTGTCGATTTCCATGGAAGTGGGCAATACCGACATCACCATTCGCAACCTGCTGCAACTCAATCAAGGCTCGGTGATTGAACTCGATCGCCTGGCAGGTGAGCCGCTGGATGTGTTGGTCAACGGCACTTTGATCGCCCACGGCGAAGTGGTGGTGGTCAATGAGAAGTTTGGTATTCGTCTGACTGACGTGATCAGCCCCAGTGAACGCATCAAGAAGCTGCGCTAACCATGCATAAACCTCTGCTGTTGAGTCTTGCCTTGCCATTCACGGCGTGGGCCGCCGAGTCCACCGCACCCGCCGCCGCCCCTATCGCCAGCAGTGGCATGGGTGGGCAGGTGCTGCAACTGCTGTTGGGGCTGCTGCTGGTTGTCGGGGTAATTTTTTTACTGGCCTGGCTGATGCGTCGGGTGCAGCAGATTGTGCCGCGCGGTGGGCAGGTGATTAAGATACTGGCGACCCAGGCCTTGGGGCCGCGTGATCGCCTGGTGCTGGTGCAGGTGGGGGGCGAGCAAGTGCTGCTTGGATTGACGCCGGGCAACATCACTTCTCTGCATGTGCTTAAAGAGCCCGTGCACATGCCTGATGCAGAACCGGCCTCTACCGAATTTGCTCAGCGTCTGATGGAGTTGTTGGGTAAGGACCAGAAGGACAAGCCGTGATGAGTATCCTGCGCCTGCTGGTGCTGCTGGCATTAACCTCCATAGCGCCCATGGTGCTGGCAGCGGACAACCCCTGGCAGATCCCTGCCATTACCCTGAGCACCGACACCGAGGGGCAGCAGGAGTATTCGGTCACGCTGCAGATTTTGCTGATCATGACGGCGATGAGTTTTATTCCCGCCTTCGTCATGCTGATGACCAGTTTTACCCGCATCATCATCGTCTTCTCGATCCTGCGCCAAGCGCTGGGCCTGCAGCAAACACCCTCGAATCAGATTTTGGTTGGCCTGGCGCTGTTTCTTACCATGTTCATCATGGCACCAGTGTTTGAGCAAATTAACCGTGACGCCCTGCAGCCCTACTTGAAGCAGGAATTGCCGGCGATGGAAGCGGTTGCACGGGCAGAGGTGCCGATCAAAAATTTCATGCTGGCGCAGACGCGTGAAAGTGATCTGGAGTTGTTTGTGCGCTTGTCCAAGCGCACAGATATCGCCAGCCCTGAAGCGACTCCTCTGGTCATCCTGATCCCGGCGTTTGTTACATCGGAGCTGAAAACGGCGTTTCAGATCGGCTTTATGATTTTTATCCCGTTCCTGATTATCGACATGGTCGTGGCCAGTGTGTTGATGGCGATGGGGATGATGATGCTGTCGCCGTTGATCATTTCTCTGCCATTCAAAATCATGCTGTTTGTTCTGATTGATGGCTGGGCGCTGATTATGGGCACGCTGGCGGCCAGCTTCGGAGGCACTTAGACATGACGCCTGAAGTTGCAGTGGATTTGGTGCGCGATGCCCTGTGGCTAACCGCCATGATTGTGGCAATTCTGGTGGTACCCAGCTTGCTGGTGGGGCTGCTGGTGGCGATGTTTCAGGCTGCTACCCAGATCAACGAGCAAACCTTGAGTTTTTTGCCCAGGTTGCTGGTGATTCTGATTTGTCTGATCGTGTTCGGTCCTTGGCTGGTGCGCGAGCTCATGGAGTACACCGAGACATTGATCATGAACATTCCACAGCTGATCGGCTGACATGCTTGAGCTAACCAACGAGCAGATTGGTGCCTGGGTGGGCAGTTTCATGCTGCCGCTATTTCGCATCACCGCGCTGTTGATGTTTATGCCGATCATCGGTACGCAGTTGGTGTCGGCGCGGGTGCGCTTATACCTGGCCTTGGCTATCTGTGTCCTCATCATGCCCACGTTGCCCCCTGTTCCGGCTATCGATGCCATCAATTTGCAGGCGTTTATCTGGGTCGCCCAGGAAATCCTCATCGGGGCCATGCTGGGCTTTGTCCTGCAGTTACTCTTTCAGGTATTTGTGATCGCCGGGCAAATTGTGGCGATCCAGATGGGCTTGGGTTTCGCGTCCATGGTTGACCCGGCCAATGGTGTGTCGGTGCCGGTGATTGGCCAGTTGTTCATGATTCTGGTGACGTTGTTGTTTTTGGCCATGAATGCGCATCTGGTCGTGTTTGAGGTCTTGGCTGAAAGCTTCTTTACCTTGCCCGTGGGTAGCGGGTTTTTGGTGGAGAACTATTTGGAAATTGCCCTCAAGCTAGGTTGGGTCATGGGCGCTGCATTGCTGATGGTGTTACCAGCCGTGACGGCGTTGCTGGTGGTCAATCTGGCATTTGGCGTTATGACGCGCGCCGCGCCACAGCTGAACATCTTCTCGATTGGTTTCCCGCTAACCCTGGTGCTGGGTATGGTGATTGTCTGGATTGGCATGGCAGACATCCTCTCGCAGTATCAACGGTTTGCTACAGAGGCCTTGCAGTTTCTGCGTGAAATGGCGGGGGCTAGTTAGTGGCCGAATCCGAGAGCGGTGCCGATAAAAGCGAGGAGCCCACGGAGAAACGCCTGCGCGAATCCCGTGAGAAGGGTCAGATCGCGCGCTCCAAAGAACTCAATACGCTTGCAGTTACCCTGGCTGGCTTTGGTGGCATTTTGGCATTTGGTGCCGGGATGGGGCAGGCCATGCTGGACATCATGCGCGGCAATTTTTCCCTTAGCCGTGAAGTGGTGATGGATGAGCGCAGCATGGCGCTTTGGCTGGGGGCTTCAGGGCAGCTTGCCCTTGAAGCGCTGTTTCCGCTTTTTTTGCTGTTGTTGATCGTATCGATTGCCGGACCAATCACCCTCGGGGGATGGCTGTTTTCGACTGAAGCCTTGGCACCTAAATTCAGTCGTATGGACCCCTTGGCAGGGTTGAAGCGAATGTTCTCAACCGATGCCTTGGTTGAGTTGCTCAAAGCGTTGGCCAAGTTTGTGCTGATTCTCCTGGTTGGTGTGGCGGTACTGGCTGCGTGGCAAGAGGATTTGCTGGCCATTGTTCATGAACCCATTGAAGCCGCCATTCTGCATGCCGCGTTAGTTGTGGGGTGGAGTGCGCTGTGGATGTCGTGCGGGTTGATCTTGATCGCTGCCGTGGATGTGCCGTTTCAGCTCTGGAGTAACAAGCAGAAGCTGATGATGACCAAGCAGGAAGTCATTGACGAGTACAAAGACAGTGAGGGCAAGCCCGAGGTCAAGCAGCGTATTCGTCAGTTGCAGCGTGAAATGGCCGAGCGACGGATGATGCAGGCCGTGCCCGATGCAGATGTGGTGATTACCAACCCGACCCACTTTGCCGTGGCGCTTAAATATGACCCGGCCAAGGGCAGTGCGCCGGTATTGCTGGCCAAGGGCGGCGATTTTACGGCGCTGAAGATTCGCGAAATCGCCAACGAGCACAAGGTCATGGTGCTGGAGTCTCCGGCTTTGGCTCGGGCCGTTTTCTACTCCACTGAGCTTGATCAGGAAATACCGGCCGGCCTGTATTTGGCCATCGCTCAGGTGCTGGCTTACGTCTATCAATTGCGCCAATACCAGGCTGGCAAGGGCAAGCGCCCCGGTCCGCTGCCGGACGTGCCCATCCCGCCGGATTTACGTCGCGACGATTGATGCTCAGCGCTTTGGCGGCGTGATGAGCCATTGACCGAACGTGCTTGGCAAAGTTGGACAGCTTCTTGCAAAACCCTTCCCAGAGGCGCGAATAGCGTCAAAAGATTGAATGGTCTGGGGTAGTGGTGTGGCAATAGATCGCTCGCAAATGATCGGTGATGTGCGCAGCAACCTGTCGGGGTTGAAGCAAGGCAATTTAGGGATTCCTCTATTGCTGTTGGTCATGCTCAGCATGGTCATGTTGCCGATTCCACCCTTTCTCCTCGATGTGTTGTTTACCTTCAGTATTGCGCTGTCAATCGTGGTGCTGCTGGTCAGCATCTATGCGCTGCGTCCCTTGGACTTCGCTGTTTTCCCCACGGTATTGCTGGCGGCTACCTTGCTGCGCCTGGGGCTTAACGTGGCGTCCACGCGTGTAGTGTTGATGCACGGGCATGAGGGGCATGCATCTGCAGGTCAGGTTATCCAGGCCTTCGGCGAAGTGGTGATCGGCGGCAACTATGTGGTCGGCATCGTGGTGTTTGCGATCCTGATGATCATCAACTTTGTGGTAGTGACCAAGGGCGCCGGGCGTATCTCTGAAGTCAGCGCACGTTTTACCCTTGATGCAATGCCCGGTAAGCAGATGGCGATCGACGCTGACCTCAACTCTGGTTTGATTGACCAGAATGAGGCGAAGACGCGTCGTTCCGAAGTGTCGCAAGAAGCGGACTTCTACGGCTCCATGGACGGTGCCAGCAAGTTTGTACGCGGTGATGCGATAGCGGGTTTGTTGATTCTGTTTATCAACTTGATCGGCGGTATCGCCATCGGCATCTTCCAGCATGACCTGCCTTTCGCCGAGGCCGGTAAGGTTTACACCTTGCTGACCATCGGCGACGGTCTGGTCGCACAGATTCCCTCGCTCCTGCTGTCCACTGCAGCGGCCATCATGGTGACGCGCGTGTCCAGCTCCGAGGACATGGGCGCGCAGGTCAACCGGCAAATGTTTGCCTCGCCACGGGCGTTGGCGGTTACGGCGGCGATCATGATCACCATGGGCATGGTGCCCGGCATGCCGCATTTCTTCTTCATTGGCCTTGGTTTGATTGCGGCTGGCGCGGCCTATTGGATTGCCAATAAGCAACGCGTGGTCAAAGAAGACGAAATTAAGGAAGTGCAGCGTCAGCAGGACTTGCTGCCTGCGCAAAAGGCTCAGGAAGTTAAAGAGTTGGGCTGGGACGATGTCACCCCCGTGGACATGGTGGGGCTGGAAGTGGGTTACCGGCTGATACCCCTGGTGGATCGTAATCAGGGTGGGCAGTTGTTGGCGCGCATCAAGGGCGTGCGCAAAAAGCTGTCGCAGGAAATGGGTTTCCTCATGCCATCGGTGCACATCCGCGACAACTTGGACTTGCAGCCCAACGCCTACAGGCTGACGCTGATGGGCGTGAGTGTGGCCGAGGCTGAGGTGTATCCCGATCGCGAGCTGGCAATTAACCCTGGCCAGGTATTCGGTCCGCTCAACGGCATCGCCGCCAAAGATCCGGCGTTTGGTTTGGAAGCTGTATGGATTGATCCCAATCAGCGCGATCAGGCGCAATCGCTCGGTTATACCGTGGTCGATGCCAGTACGGTGGTTGCCACGCACCTCAATCAGGTCCTGCATAAGCATGCCCATGAGTTGTTGGGGCATGAAGAAGTGCAGCAACTCATGCAATTACTGGCCAAAACCTCGCCCAAGCTGGCCGAGGAGCTGGTACCGGGCATGATCTCCCTGTCGACCCTGCTCAAAGTGCTGCAAGCCTTGCTACAGGAACAGGTGCCCGTGCGCGACATTCGCACCATCGCCGAGGCCATCGCCAATGTGGCAGTGAAGAGTCAAGATCCCGCCGCGATGGTCAGCGCGGTCCGCGTCGCGCTGTCCCGCGCAATCGTGCAAGGCATTGTGGGACTAGAGCTGGAGCTGCCTGTGATCACGCTGGAACCCAGGTTGGAACAGATATTGCTCAACAGTATTCAGAAGGCCGGTCAAGGCGCTGAAGATGGCATTCTTCTGGAGCCTGGAATGGCTGAGAAGCTTCAGCGGTCATTGATGGAAGCAGCGCAACGTCAGGAAATGCTCGGCAAACCAGTGATCCTGTTGGTAGCCGGCCCAGTACGAGCAATGCTTTCACGCTTCGCGAGGCTGGCGGTTCCGAGTATCCATGTACTGGCATACCAGGAAATTCCGGATAACAAGCAGGTCACCATCGTTGCGACGGTGGGGCAGAACTAACCGAGGTTACAGGCCATGCAGGTCAAACGCTTTTTCGCCGCCGATATGCGCACCGCCATGAAGTTGGTGCGTGACGAATTGGGTGCCGATGCCTCGATCATTGGTAATCGCCGTGTGGCGGGTGGTGTTGAGCTGACCGCCGCCCTGGATTATCAAGTGCCCGCCGCGCCTGCCCGCCAGCCGAACCCTGCTTTAGAAGCTGAATTGCGTAAGACCCAAGCCAAGATTGCGAACGCGCAAGCTGAATTGAGCACGCGCAATCAGCTTGATGCCGGTAAAGATCGTCAACTCTTTGCGCCTGCCGCCAGTTTTTCGCTGGATACTCCGCCTTCCTCACCGCGTACCCAGGCGACGGCGCCAGCGGGTACGGATCAACAAGCCCTGGATGCGATGCGTTTTGAGTTGCACGGATTGCGTGAGTTGATCGAAGTCCAGTTGGGTTCGATTGCCTGGGGGCAAATGCAAAACCGCCGCCCGCAGCAAGCCAACCTCTGGCGTCGTCTGCAGCGTATGGGCCTGCCAGCGGAGATTTCAAAGCCTTTGCTGGAGCGTGTGGCCAATATTGCAGAGCCTCGCCAAGCCTGGGGGATGCTGTTGGCGCATTTGTCGCACGCCATCAAAACACCGGCTCAAGAACCCATGGACGAGGGCGGGGTGATTGCGCTGGTCGGTCCGGCTGGCATGGGCAAGACCACAACCCTGGCTAAACTGGCCGCGCGTTACGTCCTCAAGTTTGGTGCGCAGCATATCGCGCTGGTTAGCCTAGATAGCTACCGCATTGGCGCTCAGGAGCAGATCAAGACCCTGGGGCGCATTCTGAATGTCTCCGTGACACTGGTTGATCCTGGCCAATCCTTGACTCAGGCATTGGCTCCGCTGGCACGCAAGCGTGTGGTGTTAATCGATACGGCCGGCTTGCCGGCAAACGATCCAGCCTTGCGTATGCAACTGGAAAGCCTGGCTGGTCGTGGGGTCAACGCAAAAAATTATTTGGTTATGGCATCAACCAGTCAGGGCCAAGTGCTGAAAGCCGCCTACCATAGTTATAAGCGCTGCGGTCTGGTGGGCTGTATTGTGACCAAGGCAGACGAGGCAGCCAGTCTGGGTGAGGTTTTAGGGCTGGCTATTACTCAGCGTCTACCGGTAGCCTATCTCACTGATGGGCCTGCAATTCCTGATGATTTGCACGTACCGCGCAGTCATCAATTAGTCAGTCGTGCAGTAGGGCTGCAGGCTGCAGAAGACCCAAGTGAAGATACGATGGCGCAGATGTTTGCCGGCCTCTACCAACAACCCACGCAGTGTGTCAGTTAGCGCGTGGTTTGTTGGTTAAACCGTGCTTAGCCGGCCAAGTGGCTCCAGTCGAAGTTAGACAAGGTGTTAGAAGATATGGGTATGCATCCCGTACAGGTGATTGCAGTAACCGGCGGCAAAGGTGGCGTCGGTAAAACCAACGTCTCAGTGAATCTGGCGTTGGCGTTGGCTGACCTGGGGCGTCGGGTGATGCTCATGGACGCTGACCTGGGCCTGGCCAACGTCGATGTACTGCTGGGGTTGACGGCCAAAAAGACACTGGAAGACGTTATCAGCGGCGAGTGTGATCTGCGTGATGTGCTTCTGCAGGGGCCGGGTGGTGTGCGTATCGTACCTGCCGCTTCCGGTATTCAGAGCATGGTGCAGTTATCGCCCATGCAGCACGCCGGCCTTATTCAAGCCTTCAGTGAAATCAGTGACAACCTTGACGTGCTGATCGTTGACACTGCCGCCGGTATTGGCGACGGCGTGGTGAGTTTCGTGCGGGCCGCTCAGGAAGTGCTGGTTGTTGTGTGTGATGAGCCCACCTCGATCACTGATGCCTACGCCCTGATTAAGCTGCTCAACCGTGATCACGGTATGACACGTTTCCGGGTGTTGGCCAACATGGCCCACAGTCCGCAGGAAGGTCGCAATCTGTTTGCTAAGCTGACCAAAGTGACTGACCGTTTTCTCGATGTATCCCTGCAATATGTGGGTGCCATCCCCTACGACGAGTCAGTGCGCAAAGCCGTGCAGAAACAGCGCGCGGTTTATGAAGCCTTTCCGCGTTCGAAGTGCTCGCTGGCGTTCAAAGCCATTGCTCAAAAAGTTGACGCCTGGCCATTACCGGCCAATCCACGTGGGCATTTGGAGTTTTTTGTTGAGCGTCTGGTGCAGCAACCGATTGCGGACACCGCCATATGACAGCAGCCTCTGGACTTCGTATGTATAGCAAGGCACAGGCGCAAGATTCTCAGCACCAATTGATCGAGCGCTATGCGCCGTTGGTCAAACGCATTGCTTATCACCTGTTGGCCCGTTTACCGGCCAATGTACAGGTTGATGATCTGATTCAGGCCGGCATGATCGGCCTGCTTGAAGCGTCAAAAAAATACGATTCCAGCAAGGGCGCAAGCTTTGAGACATTCGCCGGTATTCGTATCCGCGGATCCATGCTTGACGAAGTGCGTAAAGGCGACTGGGCACCGCGTTCTGTTCACCGAAATAGCCGCATGGTTAGTGATGCTATTCGATTAATTGAGGCCAGAACGGGTCGAGATGCTAAAGATCAAGAGGTTGCGGCCGAACTCCAATTGAGTATCGAGGATTACTACGGCATTCTTGGCGACACTTTAGGCAGCCGCCTATTCAGTTTCGACGACCTGTTACAGGACGGCGATCAAGGAGGGCTGGGTGAAGACGCTGGCAGCAACCACCATGAACCCTCTCGTGATCTGGAAGATCAACGCTTTCAAGCAGCTTTGGCCGATGCAATCGCCCAACTGCCAGAGCGCGAGCGTCTGGTGTTAGCGCTATATTACGATGAAGAATTAAATCTTAAGGAGATCGGCGCAGTTCTGGGGGTTAGCGAATCACGCGTAAGCCAGCTACACAGTCAATGTGCAGCTCGTTTAAGGGCCCGTTTGGGCGACTGGCGTGCTCGCTGAGTGACAATTGTTACTCGCTCAATCTAGAGCCGGTTTCACGATTAAAAGCGTACACAGGTTGCTGGGTGCGTTTGGGACTGTACGGAGGTCGACTTGGACAAGAATATGAAAATCCTCATCGTTGATGATTTTTCAACGATGCGACGGATCATCAAGAACCTCCTGCGTGATTTGGGGTTCACCAACACGGCAGAGGCCGACGACGGCACCACAGCCTTGCCTATGTTGCAAAGTGGCAGCTTCGACTTCCTGGTTACCGACTGGAACATGCCTGGCATGACCGGTATTGACCTGCTGCGCGCCGTGCGAGCGGACGACCGTCTGAAAACGCTTCCCGTGTTGATGGTTACGGCTGAAGCCAAGCGTGATCAGATCATCGAAGCAGCTCAGGCTGGGGTTAACGGTTATGTAGTTAAACCGTTTACTGCCCAGGTTCTGAAAGAGAAGATTGAGAAGATCTTTGAGCGGGTCAACGGCTGATGTTTGCCACGAGGGTGCTATGGAACATAAAGATTCCGTTCAAGGTGACCTTGAGTCGACCCTGAAATACAACGCTCGCCAGCTGGTAGACAGCCTGGAGCAAGGCAATTTTGGTGAAGCGGTACAGCTGATACATGAGCTTAATAAAGCCCGCGACCGCGGCTTGTACCACGAGGTCGGTAAGCTGACCCGTGAGTTGCATAACGCCATTGTCAATTTTCAACTTGACCCTCGGGTGCCTCACGCCACCGAAGTTTCACAAATTACTGATGCTACCGAGCGGCTGAACTATGTAGTGACGCTGACTGAGAAGGCAGCTAATCGCACCATGGATTTGGTCGAGCAGAGTGCGCCAATGGTGCATGAACTCAGTGATGAGGCGCATAACCTGAATGCCGAGTGGGGCCGGTTTATGCGCCGCGAAATGAGCGCGGACGGATTTCGTGAGCTTGCCAAGCGTGTTGAGTTGTTTCTCTCTCGCAGCGAGCGAGATGGCGCCAAACTCTCCTCTAACCTGAACGATATTCTCCTGGCCCAAGATTTCCAAGATCTGACCGGGCAGGTGATCAAACGTGTTACCCAGCTTGTTACAGAAGTTGAAAGCAATCTGCTGAAACTGGTGCTTATGGCCAGTCAGGTTGATCAGTTTGCTGGCGTTGAGCACAACCATGAGTTGCTTCGTGCTGAACAAGAAAAACAAAAAGAGCCTTCACGTGGTGAAGGTCCGCAGATTCATGCCGATAAGCGTGAAGACGTCGCATCTAATCAAGATGATGTTGACGACCTGCTTTCCAGCCTAGGATTTTAGGAGCACGTCTATATGAGCTTCGGCGCCGATGAAGAAATCCTCCAGGACTTCCTGGTAGAGGCCGGCGAGATTCTTGAACTTTTGTCCGAGCAGTTGGTAGAGCTTGAAAGCCGCCCGGACGACATGAATCTGCTCAACGCCATTTTTCGCGGGTTTCATACCGTCAAAGGTGGTGCTGGGTTTCTCCAACTCAACGAGTTGGTTGAATGCTGCCACATCGCTGAAAACGTTTTCGACATCCTGCGCAAGGGTGAGCGGCGCGTAGATTCCGCCCTGATGGACGTGGTCTTGGAAGCGCTGGATGCCGTTAATGGCATGTTTACCCAAGTGCGTGAGCGTTCTGACCTTACTCCGGCTACGCCAGCACTGCTTGCAGCTCTGGCGCGCTTGGCTGAGCCAGCAGGTGCCGAGGAAGTTGTTGAGGCTCAAGTCCCTGACGAACCCGAGCCTTGCGTAGAAGACGTTGAGCCGACTGTTGATATGGCGTCTGGCGACATCACTGACAGCGAGTTTGAGCAGTTGCTCGGCGCTCTTGAAGCTGAGCCAGTTGCTGCGGTGGCGGCGGCACCAAGCAGCGATGAGATTACTGATGACGAGTTTGAGTCGCTCCTTGATCAGCTTCACGGCAAAGGTCAATTCGTAGCAGAGACCAGCGCGCCTGCAGCACCTGCTGCCGTCGTGTCCAGTCCTGCTCAGCCTGCTGCCGGCAGTAGCGATGAAATTACAGATGATGAGTTTGAGTCGCTGCTTGATCAGCTTCACGGTAAAGGACAGTTTGTCCCTCCGCCTGTTGCACCTGAACCGCCTCCCGCTGCAGCTAAGGCTGGGCCCGTAACGGCTGGCGGCAGTGATGACATTACAGATGATGAATTTGAAGCTCTGCTTGATCAGCTGCACGGCAAGGGCAAGTTTGTTGAACCCGAGGTTATTGCTCCGGTAGCGCCTACGCCTGTTTCTAAACCAGTAGAAGCATCTAAACCAGTAGAAGCACCTAAGCCTGTAGCCAAGCCGGTTGAAAAACCTGCGGCCAAGCCCGAACCCGTCCGTGCCTCTGCACCTGCACCTGCACCAGTGGCCGAGAAGGCTGCGCCACCCAGCGAGGCAGAAACTACTGTTCGGGTTGATACCGCTCGCTTGGATGAGATCATGAACATGGTCGGTGAGTTGGTGCTGGTGCGTAACCGTTTGGTTCGACTTGGCTCCAGCAGTCCAGATGAAGCGATGTCCAAAGCAGTGTCTAACTTGGACGTGGTGACGGCTGACCTGCAAACCGCGGTGATGAAAACCCGGATGCAGCCGATCAAAAAGGTTTTCGGTCGATTCCCTCGTCTGGTTCGTGACCTTGCGCGCAGCTTAAAGAAAGAGATCAATCTGGAGTTGGTCGGCGAAGAAACCGACCTCGACAAAAACTTGGTTGAGGCATTGGCCGACCCGCTGGTGCACTTGGTGCGCAACGCAGTTGATCACGGTATTGAAACACCTGAGGAGCGTGAAGCTTCAGGCAAACCACGCGGCGGTAAAGTCGTGCTTTCAGCTGAGCAGGAGGGTGATCACATCCTGCTGTCGATTTCTGATGATGGTAAAGGCATGGATGCGGATGTACTGCGCGCCAAGGCTGTCGAAAAAGGCCTGCTCGATAAAGACGCTGCTGACCGTCTCAATGAATTTGAGTGCTACAACTTAATTTTTGCTCCGGGCTTCTCGACCAAAACCGAGATATCTGATGTGTCAGGCCGTGGCGTTGGCATGGACGTGGTGAAAACCAAGATTTCTCAGCTCAACGGCACAGTTAACGTGTTCTCGGTTCAGGGGCAGGGCTCGAAGATTGTTATCAAAGTGCCGCTTACCTTGGCGATCATGCCAACTTTGATGGTCATGTTGGCCAACCAAGCATTTGCCTTCCCGCTGGTTAACGTGAACGAGATCTTCCACCTCGATCTTTCGCGTACCAACGTTGTTGATGGTCAAGAAGTGGTCATCGTGCGCGACAAGGCCCTGCCATTGTTCTACCTCAAGCGCTGGCTGATTGGCAGCGCCGCACATGTTGAGCAAGGCGAAGGGCATGTGGTGATTCTGACCGTGGGCAGCCAGCGTATCGGCTTTGTGGTTGATCAGCTTGTAGGTCAAGAAGAGGTAGTCATTAAACCTTTGGGCAAAATGCTGCAAGGCACTCCCGGCATGTCTGGCGCTACCATTACCGGGGATGGTCGAATCGCTTTGATTCTAGATGTGCCAAGCATGCTTAAACGTTACGCGCGGCGTATGTGATATTCGCGATGCAGGTATTAGTCGCATCGTTGAGGAGTGTTTATGGCTGTTAAGGTGTTGGTGGTTGATGATTCCGGTTTTTTCCGCCGGCGCGTTTCGGAAATTCTTTCAGCCGATCCGAACATCCAGGTAGTCGGCACGGCTACCAATGGCCGGGAAGCCATTGAGCAAGCGCAAGCGCTCAAGCCAGACGTGATTACCATGGATTACGAGATGCCAATGATGGATGGCATCACGGCTGTGCGTAACATCATGCAGTCTTGTCCGACGCCCGTTTTGATGTTCTCGTCGCTTACCCATGAAGGCGCGCGCGTAACGCTTGATGCGCTTGAGGCGGGGGCGGTTGACTTCCTGCCGAAGAACTTTGAAGACATCTCGCGCAATCCAGAGCGAGTTAAACAGTTGCTCTGCGAAAAGATTCACACCATTGCGCGCAGCAACCGTCGCAGTTTTAGTGCCCCGGCCCCAGCACCGCTTATGCCGGCTAGCGCTGCTAACAAGCCAGTGGCGCGACCTGTCCCAGCGCCAGCTGTTGCAGGGCGTCCTGCTGCAGCCCAGGCGGCTGTTGCAAACAGCCCGGCACCTAAGCGAAAGCCTTACAAACTGGTTGCAATAGGTACTTCAACAGGTGGCCCGGTTGCACTGCAACGGGTGCTGACACAGTTGCCGGCCAATTTTCCTGCGCCGATTGTGCTGATTCAACATATGCCGGCTGCATTTACCAAAGCCTTTGCAGAGCGCCTTGATAAGCTTTGTCGCATCAATGTCAAAGAAGCCGAGGACGGTGACATCCTTCGTCCAGGTTTGGCACTGCTCGCGCCAGGCGGGAAGCAAATGATGGTGGATGCCCGCGGTATGGTGAAGATTCTTCCGGGTGACGAGCGTCTGAACTACAAGCCGTGTGTGGACATCACTTTTGGCTCTGTGGCCAAGTCATATGGCGACAAAGTGCTAGCTGTGGTTTTGACGGGCATGGGCGCTGATGGGCGTGAAGGTGCGCGCTTGCTCAAGCAGGGCGGGAGCCAAGTGTGGGCGCAAGATGAAGCGAGTTGCGTGATTTATGGCATGCCTATGGCTATCGTGAAGGCCAACTTGGCAGATGCTATTTACCCTCTGGATGATATTGGCAGGCATATTGTTGAGGCCTGCGGTTAATGGATGTACTAAGCCTTATTGGCGTCATCCTGGCATTTGTGGCCATTCTTGGCGGCAACTACTTGGAAGGTGGTCATGCGGCTGCGTTGCTTAACGGCCCTGCGGCGCTGATTGTTATCGGCGGTACGTTAGGCGCTGCATTTCTGCAGGCACCGGTACATGTTTTTAAACGAGCTCTCGCCATACTCAGTTGGATTTTCTTCCCCCCCAAGATCGATCTTATTGGTGGCATTAATCGTGTAGTTGGCTGGAGCATGACTGCGCGTAAAGAAGGTTTGCTTGGGCTTGAAGCCGTTGCCGATGCCGAGCCTGATCCCTATGCCCGCAAAGGCCTGCAACTTCTGGTAGATGGCGCGGAGCCCGAAGCCATACGCAGTATTCTTGAAGTGGATTTGTACACTCAGGAAGGCCGAGATATTCAGGCTGCCAAAGTTTACGAAAGCATGGGCGGTTATGCGCCAACCATTGGCATCATCGGTGCTGTTATGGGCTTGATCCATGTGATGGGCAATCTGGCTGACCCCAGCATGCTTGGCAGCGGTATTGCTGTGGCTTTTGTGGCCACCATTTACGGTGTTGGTCTTGCCAACCTCTTGCTGCTGCCTATCGGTAGCAAGCTCAAAGCCATCGCACAGCGCCATTCGCGTTATCGCGAGATGCTACTTGAAGGCATCTTGTCGATTGCTGAAGGGGAAAATCCGCGTTCCATCGAATTAAAGCTGCAAGGCTTTATGGATTGATGGGGACAGGATATGGCCCGCAGGCGTCACCAAGAAGAACATGAGAACCACGAGCGTTGGCTAGTTTCCTACGCCGACTTCATAACCTTGCTGTTTGCCTTTTTCGTGGTGATGTACTCGATCTCTTCGATCAACGAAGGCAAATACAAAATTCTTTCGGACAGCCTCACAGGCGTGTTCAACCAACCTGACCGTGCAATTCAGCCCATTCCTGTCGGTGATGAGCGGCCGCGAACTACGGAGCCGGATCGATCCTTGGTGGATGAAGACAGAACGCTATCGGCCGCGGACTCCTTGGAAAGCATCGCCAATAGCGTGCGTGAGGCGTTTGGTGATCTGATTCAGTCAGAGCAACTCAAGGTCAGCGGTAATGAGCTGTGGATTGAGATCGAACTCAGCTCCAGTCTTCTTTTCACCAGCGGTGATGCGGTACCTAATAATGCTGCGTTCGATATTATTGAGAAAGTGGCCAAAATTTTGGCGCCTTTTGAGAACCCAATACACGTAGAAGGCTTCACCGATAATCAGCCCATTCAAACGGCGCAGTTCCCGACCAACTGGGAGCTTTCTACAGCGCGCGCGGCCAGTATCGTGCGAATGTTGGCCATGGATGGGGTTAACCCTAGTCGTTTGGCCGCGGTAGGCTATGGCGAGTTTCAACCTGTTGCGGATAACGATACCGCGGAGGGGCGAGGGCGAAATCGGCGGGTAGTCCTGGTTATTTCTCGAAATCTGGATGTGCGCCGCAGCGTGAGTGGCGTCGGCAGTGCCAATGCCAAGCCAGACGCCGCCTTACAGCGTGCTGGCACGCAACCTGCTTCGGCCCCTGCAGCGCCGGCCCCGCAAGCGGGTTCCGTCAATCCCCCGTCGCCAGCTCAATGAGTGCTGGCACCGTTCTCGGTCTGGTTTTAGCTGCACCGGGAGGATGAATACGATGAGAGTCTGGGCAGTAGCCAATCAGAAAGGTGGTGTCGGAAAAACCACCACATCAATCGCACTGGCCGGTTTGCTGGCTGATGCTGGAAAACGTGTTGTGGTTGTGGACCTCGACCCGCATGGGTCCATGACCAGTTATTTTGGTCACGATCCAGATACCCTTGAACACAGCTGTTTTGATTTGTTTCAGCACTCAGGCGGTGTGCCCAGCGATTTGCCCAAGCAGTTGCTGCTGCAAACCAGTCATGAACGCATCTCACTGCTGCCATCAAGCACCGCACTGGCCACGCTTGAGCGTCAATCGCCAGGTAAGAGTGGGCTTGGGCTGGTTATTGCCAAGAGCCTTGCACAGCTCTGGCAGGACTATGACCACGCGGTGATCGACAGTCCGCCGTTGCTTGGTGTGTTAATGGTTAATGCGCTGGCAGCCAGTCAGCAGTTGGTGATACCCGTTCAGACGGAGTTTCTGGCGGTTAAGGGGCTGGAACGGATGATCAATACCCTGGCGATGATTAATCGCTCGCGACAACAAGCATTGCCTTACACCATCGTGCCGACGTTGTTTGATCGCCGTACTCAGGCGTCCATGGGTACGCTTAGGGTCTTGCGTAACACCTATCCGGAACACCTCTGGCCGGCTTATATTCCGGTTGATACCCGTTTACGTGATGCCAGTCGGGCAGGGCTCGTGCCCTCAAACTTTGATAGCAACAGCCGGGGTGTGATTGCTTACCGCGCGCTGCTTAAACACCTGCTGTCGCAGCAAATTGCGGCACAGGTCGCTTGAGTTGAACAGCTATGCTGAAGATTGGGGCTCAAGTCTGTCGCACGCGCGGCCGATAGTCTTAAGAGATTGTTATTGCAGGTTGTCTTCATGAGTCGTCCATTGGTTACCGCTACACGCTCGCAACTGGCCTTGCAGTCTTATTTGGACGGCTTGTTGCAGGATGCTGCCATTGAATTGGCTGACAGCGCGACCCTGGACGAGTTCGAGGCTGCTGTACTTGAAGAGCAAGTACGCGATGCGCGCATGATCAAGCAGGTCGCGCCCATGAGCAAACCGGTCATGGAGTTAGCCCGAAGGCCGCTTATTTTGCCGACCATCGAGATGCCTGCGCTGCAAGTGGTTGTGGCGCCCAGTGTGCCGGCGCTTGAACAAGTAAGCGACGTGCAGGTCGTGGTTGAGGTGGCCGAATCAGTACTGCAGCACTCGGCACTGACCGAGTCCGCTCTGAGCGGTCGTCCTGATTGGGCCAGTGAGTCATTTGAATGTCTGCTGTTTGATGTCGCAGGCCTTACTCTGGCTGTCCCTCTGGTGTGTTTAGGCAGCATCTATCCTTTGCAAGGGCAGGAGTTGACTCCCTTATTTGGTCAGCCGGACTGGTTCCTCGGCATATTGCCGTGTCAGGCGGGTAATCTGAAGGTGCTGGACACTGCGCGTTGGGTGATGCCTGATCGCTACCGCGATGACTTTCGCGATGGCCTGCAGTACGTCATTTCTATCGAAGGGTATGAGTGGGGGCTGGCGGTTCACCAAGTCAGCCGGTCGATTCGGCTTGATCCCAAAGAGGTTAAGTGGCGCAGTCAGCGTACCCAGCGGCCTTGGTTGGCTGGAACGGTGATTGAACATATGTGCGCTTTGTTGGATATCACAGCCCTGGCGGAGTTGATTGCCAGTGGTGCGACCAAGCGTATGGCAGCCGGTCGGGTGCATTGAGTAATACGCTGGCTGTGCGAGGTTGGCAGCTTTGCAACTATAGTAATGACAGCGGGGTATACACCCGCGATCGCCGCCGCGAGCGGTTCATGACGAGGCTAGGAACATGAAGAAAAGTTCGGCACAAGGTTCTGAAGATCCGATTCTGCAATGGGTGACTTTCCGTCTGGATAACGAAACCTATGGCATCAACGTGATGCAGGTCCAAGAAGTATTGCGTTATACCGAGATTGCCCCTGTGCCTGGTGCGCCAAGTTATGTGCTGGGGATTATCAACCTGCGCGGCAACGTGGTTACGGTGATCGACACGCGTCAGCGCTTTGGCCTTGATTCGAGCGAAGTGACCGATAACACGCGTATTGTGATCATCGAAGCCGACAAGCAGGTTATCGGTATTCTGGTCGACAGCGTGGCCGAAGTGGTTTATCTGCGCCAGTCGGAAGTGGAAACCGCGCCAAACGTTGGCAACGACGAGTCTGCCAAGTTCATTCAAGGCGTGTGCAACAAGAATGGCGAATTGCTGATTTTGGTTGAGCTCGACAAGATGATGAGCGAGGAAGAGTGGTCCGAGCTGGAGGGCTTCTAAGCCATGCTCGAGGCACTGCTGGTCGCGCTAGCCCTAGTCTGTCTGGGGCTTGTGGCTGCGTGCATCTGGTTGACCAAGCAACTGCGGCATGCCGTGAGTGTGCAAGGCGAGCGTGACGCTGTGCGCGATCGTCGCCTCAAGGAGTTGAGTCGGCGATTGGATGCTTACCTGACGGGCAGTGTGCAGATTGGTGAAGAGTTGTATGAGCTAAGGCGAGTGGTGGCACCCTTGCCTGACAAGCTAAATCAGATTGAGCAGCGCGACCCTAGCAGTTTGTCGTTCACTCAGGCGGCGCGCTTGGCCGGTATGGGCGCTAGCGTTGAAGACCTGACTCAGTCCTGCGGGTTGAGCCAGGCTGAAGCCGAGCTAGTCAGCAAAATGCATCAGGCCAAGTTGCAGCGTTCCTGATTACTCGACCGCCTTTAATGGTCGGGGCCTTCCAATAAGCGCAACGGTGGTGTCACGTCGTTGTCGCGTGTATTGCCTGCCGGGCATTTCCCTTTTAGATACCAAGCGAAGGCGATTATTTCTGCGATGCAGCGATACAGCTGTTCGGGTATGGCTTCACCCAGTTCGAGGCGTGCCAACAGTCGAACTAATTCAGCATTTTCATAGATCGGCACTTCGCATTCGCGGGCAATGGCCAGAATGGCTTCTGCCAGTTCGTCATCACCTTTTGCGCTGAGTGTGGGGGTATTTTTGCCGTCATAGGTGAGGGCGATTGCCTGGCGAGGTGTGTTTTTCTTCATGCAGTTTCATCCACCCAGCGTTGTTCCAGGCTGGTGCGGGGGCCGCGCGGTGGGGTGCCTTGCCGACAGGCCAGATCGCCCACTTGCAGGCCTGCCTCATTAAGTCGTTGGCGCAGATGATCCAACTGCCCGTCAATCAGTTGTACGGTGCTCATGCGTTCGGCCCACAGCTGGCTTGTGAGGCGGCTATGAATTAACTGAGCCTGCACTTGCAGGGGCCCAAGCGGGTCGAGATCAAATGCCAGTTCGACTTTCCACAGCGTTTCCTTCTTGTCGGGCTTGTCCTGTGCGTTTTTGTCCTCGCGCTGGATCTTCACCTGCAGGGGCACCAACTCCTGCTGATTACGCATGGGCAACTCCAGTTGCCAGGTGGTCAGTAGGTTGCCATCTGGGCCGATTTGGCTTTGTGCGAGGCTCGATAATTGATGGGTCTGCAGGCGTGAAATGGCGGCGGCGGCAAGTTTCAACAGCGCTTCGAGATCAGCTTCGCCATCCATGGTTTGCAGCAGACGGGAGGGCAGGGGGAAGTTAAGCGCCTGCTGACGGTTGCTGGCTTTGCCCAGGCTGTTTAACAGGTCTCGCGCCAGGGCTGGAATTGCCTGTGCTAGTGAGCCGCCTGCCGTCAGGCTGGCCAGCGGTGTGCCAGGTTGTAGGTTGGGCAGCAACTGGCTAATCAACCGTAGCAGGTTGGCTTTAAGGTCGGTGCTCAAGGGGTGTCCCTGCCCAGTCAGTAGTTTGCTTTCAAGCAAAATGCCGCTGTTTTCCATGGCTGAAGCGAGGCCTTTGGCTGTGCTCAATTGGTCGGCGTCAGGCAGGTTGGCAAAGAGTTTGTCGATACTGGTGCGCAGTCCTTCGCTGGCCTCAGCATTACCCCGCAAGCTTTGCAGGGCGCTGAAGAGGTTCTCCAGCGAGCCTTGTTTGTTGCTCTGTAAGCCCAGTTGTTGGCTGAGTACGAGCTGATCGAGACGACCGCTCAGGGGCAAAAAACTTAACGCCTGGTTGCCTTGCACCTGGGCGCTTAGCAGGCTGCCGACTGGCAGTGGAAGGGGGGTTTCCAGCGACAGTTTGCTTCCTGCCAACGGGGTGTTGAGCAGGTTGAGCAATACTTTATAAATCACCTGTTGCGCACGATCCTGTGGCATCTGCTCGCGACTGATCACCTTGCCTTGCAGCAAGGTGCCGACCGGTAGTTGATTAAGGTCCAGGCTGGTCAGGGGTTTCTCACCGCCCGTTAACGCCGACAGTGCCAGGCTGGTTGCCGATAAAGCCGTCACCGTCATGCTGGTGCCTTGCATCAGTGGGCGATTGCTTTGCGCTTCCAGTGTGGTTTGACGTCCATTTGCCAACGTCAGCTTTAGCAGCAACTGAAAGCTCTGGGCGACTTCCTTGAGGGCTATGACTTCAGCTTTGGCGCTCTCGCCACTGCTCAGAATACCTTGCATCGGTTGTAGCAGCTTAACTGCCATGTCTGCCGCTGCAGGTGAAACACGGCTGCTGGCAGATGCTGGCGGTAGTGGGCGTGGACTACTGATTTCGCTCATTAACGGGTTACACCCTGTCGAAAATGCCCGCTGCGGCAGGCAGGTCAGGGCATGTATAATCGCGCCCCGACTGAGCTGGCGCGCGTTCAATGTGCCTCAGTATAGCGGCCAAGACTCTGTCGACTTAAACAGCTTTTGCCATTCCTCTTAGGTGCCGATGCTTTGACCAGCCCTCTTCTTGAAGCCGTGGCACTCACCTGTGAGCGTGACTGGCGCATGCTGTTCGAGCGCCTGGAGTTGCAACTGGAGCCCGGTGAGATGCTTCAGGTGGTGGGGCCCAATGGCAGTGGCAAGACCAGTCTGCTGCGTTTGTTGGCCGGATTGATGCAACCGACGGCCGGTGAGGTTCGCTTGCAGGGCCGCGCCCTCACAGAGTCGCGCACAGATTCAGCCCTTAACTTGTTGTGGATCGGTCATGCAGCCGGTATCAAAGGCTTGCTCACCGCTGAAGAGAATCTCACTTGGCTGTGTGCGCTGCATGAGCCTGCCTCACGCGAGGCGATCTGGCAGGCGTTGGCCGCCGTAGGCCTGCGCGGTTTTGAAGATGTGCCTTGCCACACCTTGTCCGCCGGTCAACAGCGTCGCGTGGCACTGGCGCGTCTTTACCTGCCTGGGCCATCGCTCTGGGTGCTGGATGAGCCGTTCACCGCGTTGGATAAGGCGGCAGTCGCTCAGCTTGAACAGCATTTGGCGGCGCATTGCGAGCGGGGCGGTCTGGTAGTGCTAACCACTCATCATGAATTAACGGTCAAACCCGCCGGTTACCGCGAGCTTGATCTGGGGCAGCGCAGCGTATGAGCAATGTTTTTACCCTGCTGCTGGCTCGTGAAGCACGTGTGCTGTTCCGGCGTCCCGCAGAGTTGGCCAACCCACTGGTTTTCTTTGCCATTGTGATTGCGCTCTTTCCGTTGGCGGTTGGCCCTGAGTCGCAGTTGTTACAAACCCTTTCGCCTGGCTTGGTCTGGGTGGCCGCGCTTTTGGCTGTATTGCTCTCGCTAGACGGGCTCTTTCGCAGTGATTTCGAAGACGGCTCACTCGAACAGTGGGTCCTTTCGCCGCACCCCCTGGCTCTTCTGGTTCTGGCCAAGGTGCTGGCACACTGGCTTCTGTCGGGCTTGGCGCTGGTGTTGTTGGCTCCGCTGATGGCGCTGATGTTGGGCTTACCAGGGCGCTGTCTGCCGGTGCTGCTGATTTCTCTGTTGTTGGGCACTCCGGTGCTCAGTTTGTTGGGCGCGGTGGGTGCCGCTCTGACCGTCGGGCTCAAGCGTGGCGGTGTGTTACTCGCCCTGTTGATTTTGCCGCTGTACATCCCGGTGCTGATCCTTGGCAGCGGTGCGTTACAAGCCAGCCTGCAAGGATTGCCGGTGGCCGGCCACCTGTTGTGGCTGGCCAGCCTCACTGCATTAGCAGTGACCTTGACACCTTTCGCCATCGCCGCCGGTCTTCGGATCAGCGTCGCTGAGTAGATAATAAGCCTGAATGGCCGCTCGGATCTGACGCTTGCGTGCGTCGGATTCAGCCCTAGCACTGATGAGTAATCTGATGAACTGGATGTGGTTTCACAAGCTTGGCTCGCCTAAATGGTTCTATGAAATCAGCCGCCTTTGGCTGCCTTGGCTCGCTGTCAGCGCGATTTTGCTGTTAGTGACCGGTCTGGTCTGGGGGCTGGCCTTCGCGCCCCCGGATTATCAGCAGGGCAACAGCTTTCGCATCATCTACATCCACGTGCCAGCCGCATTCCTGGCGCAATCCATCTACATCATGTTGGCCATCGCCGGCACGGTTGGGCTGGTGTGGAAGATGAAACTGGCGGATGTGGCCCTGCAGCAAGCCGCGCCCATTGGCGCCTGGATGACGGTTATCGCGCTGGTCACCGGCGCGATATGGGGCAAGCCCACTTGGGGCACCTACTGGGTGTGGGACGCGCGCCTGACCTCCATGCTGATCCTGTTGTTTCTCTACTTCGGCGTGATTGCCTTGGGCAATGCCATTACCAACCGCGACAGTGCAGCCAAAGCCTGTGCGGTGCTGGCCATCGTTGGCGTGGTGAATATTCCGATCATTCAGTACTCGGTGGAGTGGTGGAACACCCTGCACCAGCCGGCCACGTTCAGCATTGTGGCCAAACCCGCCATGCCGTTTGAAATGTGGATGCCGTTGTTGATCTCGGTGCTGGGGTTCTACTGCTTTTTTGGTGCCGTGCTGCTTATGCGCATGCGCCTGGAAGTACTTCGCCGTGAAGTCCGCAGCAGTTGGGCAAAGGCCGAGATCAAGGCGCAAGTGGAGAAAGGCCTATGAGTTTTGCCAGCTTTAGCGAATTTCTGGCCATGGGCACCCATGGACCGTTTGTCTGGACCTGTTATGCCATCAGCCTGGCTGTGTTGGCCCTTAATGTGGTGCTGCCGATTCTGGCGCGCCGACGTTTCCTGCAAGATGAGGCGCGCCGTATGCGCCGGGAGGAGTTGAAGTGAATCCTGTGCGCAAGAAACGCCTGTATGCCGTCATGGCTTTGGTGTCCGGTGCGGGTATAGCGGTGGCCTTGGCCCTCAGCGCCCTGCAGCAGAATATCAATCTGTTTTATTCACCGACCCAGATTGCGGCCGGTGATGCCCCTGAAGAAGTCCGTATTCGGGCCGGTGGATTGGTTGCCGTGGGTTCGGTAAAGCGCTCTGATAAATCGCTGGATACTGACTTTGTGGTAACCGATGGCGTGGCCAACGTGACCATCCGTTACAACGGCATTCTTCCCGATCTGTTTCGTGAGGGGCAGGGCATCGTTGCCATGGGCAAGCTGAATGATCAGGGCGTGTTAATCGCCGATGAAGTGCTCGCCAAGCATGATGAAAACTATATGCCACCCGAAGTCATGCAGGCGCTTGAGCAAAGCGGCATGAAACAGCAGCACGATGCGGCAAACGCCGCTAAGCAGGGGTACTGATAATGATTCCTGAGCTCGGCCATTTGGCCATGATTCTGGCGCTGTGTATGTGCTTGGTGCAGGCCACCTTGCCATTGATCGGTGCCTGGCGTGGTGACCGTCTGTGGATGAGTCTCGCGCGACCGGCAGCGTGGGGGCAGTTTGTCTTTCTGCTGATTTCCTTCGCCTGCTTGACCTATGCCTTTATGGTCGACGATTTCACCGTGGCCTATGTGGCCAACAACTCCAATACCGCGTTGCCGTGGTACTACAAATTCAGTGCCGTCTGGGGTGCGCATGAAGGCTCACTGCTGCTGTGGGCGTTGATTCTGGCCGGCTGGACCTTTGCCGTGGCGATTTTCTCGCGCCAGTTGCCGGAAGAAATGCTGGCCCGTGTGTTGGCTGTGATGGGCATTATCAGCATTGGTTTCCTGCTGTTTTTGATCGTCACCTCCAACCCGTTTGAACGCCTGATCTTCAACGCACCGGCCGACGGCCGTGACCTCAACCCGCTGCTGCAGGACTTCGGCCTGATCGTTCACCCACCGATGCTCTACATGGGCTATGTCGGTTTCTCGGTGGCCTTTGCCTTTGCCATCGCCGCGTTGCTAGGCGGTAAACTGGACGCCGCTTGGGCGCGCTGGTCGCGGCCATGGACGCTAGTCGCCTGGGCTTTTCTTGGTATTGGTATCGCCTTGGGTTCGTGGTGGGCGTATTACGAACTTGGCTGGGGCGGCTGGTGGTTCTGGGACCCGGTTGAAAACGCCTCATTTATGCCCTGGTTGGTCGGCACAGCCTTGATTCACTCACTGGCAGCGACGGAAAAACGCGGCGTGTTTAAAAGCTGGACCGTGTTGCTGGCCATTGCCGCGTTCTCCCTGAGTTTGCTGGGCACCTTCCTCGTCCGTTCCGGCGTGTTGACCTCGGTGCACGCGTTTGCCAGCGACCCGGAACGCGGCGTGTTTATTCTGGCGTTTCTGCTTCTGGTCGTGGGCAGTTCGCTGGCCCTGTTTGCCGTGCGTGCCCCGGTGGTTAAAAGCCAGGTGGGCTTTGCCATGTGGTCGCGGGAAACCTTCCTGCTGATCAACAACATCATCCTGGTGGTGTCTTCGGCGATGATTCTGCTGGGGACTCTGTACCCACTGGTGCTGGATGCGCTGACCGGTACCAAGCTGTCGGTAGGTCCGCCTTACTTCGACGCGCTGTTTGTACCGCTAATGGGCCTGTTGATGGCGATGATGGCGGTGGGTGTAATGGTGCGCTGGAAGGACACACCGCTTAAGTGGCTGACCAGCATGCTGGTGCCGGTACTGATCACCACCGCCGTGTTGGCCTTTGCTTTGACCTTCCTGCATGGCGAGTTCCGCTGGTCTGTGCTGGGTGTGTGCTTGTTGTCGCTCTGGGTGGTGTTGGCCGGGTTGCGTGACATCCGCGAGAAAACTCGCCACAAAGGCTTGCTCAAAGGGCTGCCGAGCCTGACTCGAAGCTACTGGGGCATGCAGGTCGCGCACCTGGGTATGGCGGTGTGTGCGGTGGGGGTGATCCTTACCACTGTGGGCAGCTTCGAGCGCGATATGCGTATGTCGCCGGGTGATTCGGTCGAGATCGGCGGTTATCGCTTTATTTTCGAAGGGGCTGAGCACTTTGACGGGCCGAACTTCAGCTCCGATAAAGGCACCGTTCGCGTGCTGCAAGACGAGCGCGAAATTGCCGTGTTGCACCCGGAAAAACGCCTCTACACCGTGCAACAAACCGTGATGACCGAAGCGGGTATCGATGCGGGCATCACCCGTGATCTGTTTGTGGCCCTCGGTGAGTCACTTGAAGGCGGCGACTGGGCTGTGCGCGTACACATCAAACCATTTGTACGCTGGATCTGGCTGGGCGCTTTGTTAATGGGCTTGGGTGGTTTGCTGGCTGCAGCTGACAAACGTTACCGCATGAAAGTGCGTACCAAGGTGCGTGATGCACTGGGCATGGCCGGAGCGCGGGTATGAAACGGTTAATCCTGCTGGTGCCTTTTCTGGTGTTTCTGGGCATGGCGGTGTTTCTCTATAAGGGGCTGTTTATGGACCCCTCAGAGCTGCCGTCAGCCCTGATTGGAAAGCCTTTCCCGGCATTCGCACTGCCCGCGCTGGATGACCCACAACGCACGGTGACGGAGGCTGATCTTAAGGGCCGTCCGGCACTGGTAAATGTCTGGGCCACTTGGTGCCCGTCGTGTCGGCATGAGCACCCGGTGCTTAATGAGTTGGCCAAGCGCGGCGTGCTGATTCATGGCGTCAACTACAAGGATGATCGTTCGGCGGCGCAAAAGTGGCTGCGTGAACTGCACAATCCCTATCAGTTGAACATTGAAGATGCCAAAGGCAGCCTGGGCCTTGATCTGGGCGTGTATGGCGCACCGGAAACCTTCTTCATTGATGCGCAGGGGATCATCCGCCATAAGTTTGTCGGCACCATTGATGAGCGCATCTGGCGTGAGCAGTTAGCGCCCATTTATCAGTCACTGGTTGATGAGGCAACGCCATGAAAGCGTGGATCAGCATTGCATTGTTAACCGCCGTTCTCGCCGGCAGCGTACAGGCGGCCATCGACACCTATGAGTTCGACTCTGAGGCCGATCGTCAGCGCTACCGCACCTTGGTCGAGGAGTTGCGTTGCCCCAAGTGTCAGAACCAGAACATTGCCGACTCTGACGCCCCCATCGCCATGGACCTGCGTGAGCAGATTTTCCGCATGTTGGAAAAGGGCGAGAGCGATCAGCAAATTGTCGACTTTCTGGTCAGTCGTTATGGCGACTTCGTTCTCTATAAACCGCCAGTAACCGGTCGTACGCTGCTGCTGTGGTATGGCCCGGCGATCTTCCTGGGGGCGGGTTTTGTGCTGCTCGGTTTTATCGTGCTGCGTCGGCGCGGCTCATCGGCGACAGCGGCCAATGGCCTGTCTGCTGATGAAGTGCAACGCCTTAAAGCGCTGCTTAATCAATCGTCCATGGATAACAAAGACTGATGATCGAATTCTGGTTGTGCGCCGGTCTGCTGTTGCTGACGGCTTTGGCCATCTTGTTGCTACCTGTGTTGCGCGGTCGCGGCGTCCAAGCCGAGGAAGACCGCACGGCATTGAACGTCACCCTGTATCAGGAGCATCTGCAGGAGTTGCAAGCACAGCATGCCGCAGGTGCATTGGATGATAAGCAATTGGCGGGCGCGCGTGACGAGGCTGCTCGTGAATTGCTGTCCGATACCGAGGGTGCTCAGGCGTTGCCGGTTAAACGCTCCCTGGGGCGTGCCGTGCCGCTGATTTGTGCGTTGCTGGTGCCCGCACTGGGTGTTGGGCTGTACATGCATTGGGGCGTGATTGATGAGGTGGAGCGGGCCCGCACCTTTGTTGAACAGCCTAAGACCATCGAAGAGATGACTGCACGCCTGGAAGAGGCCACAGAGAAGAATCCCGACTCGGCGGAGAGTTGGTATTTCCTCGGTCGTACCTATATGGCGCAAGAGCGTCCGGCTGAAGCTGCTGCCGCGTTTGAACGTGCCGTCGCAGTAGCTGGCCGCGAGCCGGAGCTCTTGGGGCAATGGGCTCAAGCTTTGTATTTTGCCGGCAATAAACAGTGGACTGATCAACTACAAACCATGACGGATGACGCCCTCAAAGGCGATCCGGCTGAAGCCACCACGCTGGGTTTGTTGGGCATTGCCGCGTACGAGGGCGGTCAGTACCAGCGCGCCATCGAGTACTGGCAGCAACTGGTGGCGGTATTGCCGGTTGAAGACCCGTCGCGTCAGGCCATTGAGGGCGGCATTGAACGTGCCCGCCAACAACTGGGTATTGCCACGCCAGACGCCGCGGTGACCAACGTGCCGGGTATTACGGTCAAGGTCGAACTGGCGCCTGAGTTGAGCGATAAAGTTCAACCGGGTGATGCGGTGTTCATCTTTGCCCGCGCGGTTTCCGGCCCGCCGATGCCGCTGGCGGTCAAGCGTTTGACCGTGGCCGATTTGCCCGCCGAGGTCAGCCTGTCGGATAACGATGCGATGATGCCGCAGCTGAAAATCTCTGGCTTTGAGCAGGTGCAACTGGTGGCGCGTATTTCGCGCAGTGGCAACGCCACCGCAGGCGAGTGGATCGGCAGCAGCCAGCCGATTGCCAGCAAAACCACAAACCTACAGCAATTGCGCATCGACACGGCGGATACGCCAACACCCTGATACCGGCACCCAGCGGCAGCCTGTTCGGCGCAGCGTTTAAACAAACGCGCCGAATGCGCTGCCGTTTTTTATGGGCAGTGCGACCGAAGAACGTTATTCGGTTTTAATGTGCCGGGCAGGGCGTCGCAGGCCGGCGTTCAATGTCGGTTTCGAATGCTTCGATGAGTCGGCACAGGGGTTGGCCTTCTGCCGAGCATTGATCCGCATGGTTCCACTGTTCCACGGCTTGGTGCATGACCGCCGCCAGGCGTTGGCACTCGTCAATGTGCGCCTGCAGCGCGCTTAATCGCTCATTGAGCAGTTCGCGCACGTCGCTGCAGGGCGCGCGGTCATGCTCGGCGCTGCTGAGAATGCGCTGGATATCCTTGAGGCTAAACCCCATGCGCCGCGCGCGGGCAACAAAGCGCAGGCGCTGCAGGTCCGTGGCCGCGTATTGCTGGTAACCGTTTTGCGGGTCGCGCGTGGGCTTGAGTAGGCCCAGCGCGGTGTAGTGGCGCACGGTATCAGCGCTGACAGCGGCTGCTTTGGCCAGTTGGGCAACGTGCATAATCACTCTCCAGAACCTTATGGCCGCATCAGGTTAAAACCTGTGGGCGGCCCTTGGGTCAAGCGTGCATGGCTATTCGGCAATCTGCAGCTTGCGGGCCTCATGGTAGAAGAAGCGAATCTTCTCGTATTCGAACGGTGAGTTGAGCTGACCGTAACGGAAGTTCACCGTGGAGCGTTGATCAACCACTTCCAGCAGGGTGATTTCTGGGTGATTGCTACTGGCTTCGGCCACGTTGAGCCAGTTGACTTGGTTCTTCACGCTGAAATCCACCAGCAATCCGCCGGTATCACGCAGGTTGGACGGCCCTAACAGCGGCAGCATCAGGTAGGGCCCTGACGGCGCGCCATAAAACCCCAGGGTTTGGCCGAAGTCTTCCTTCTGTTTGGGCAGGCCCATGCGCGTCGCCGGGTCCCATAAACCGGCTACCCCAATGGTGGTGTTAAGCAGCAGCCGCGCGGTGGTTTGTGCCGTGCGCTTGCCTTTGAGTTGCAAGGCGCTGTTCAGCGCATTGGGCACATCGCCCAGGTTGCTGAAAAAGTTGCTGACCCCGCTCTCCACCAAGTTGGGGGTGATGGTGCGATAACCATCGACAATCGGCAGAAAAACCCACTCATCAAAGCGGTAGTTGAAGTGATAAACGCGGCGGTTCCATGACTCCAACGGGTCGTAGACGCTCAACGCGTTGAGCGTGGCGCGTTCAAATTCGCGCTCGTCCAAGCCGGGATTGAATTTCAGGTTCTGCAGTGGGCGTTTGAAGCCGTCTTCGTCGGCCGCCAGTGCCCAGTGAGTGTGCAGCAGCAAGGTAAGAGTCAATACCAGCAGGGTCGGCTTAGCCACGGAAGAACTCCAGCATGTCGTTGCTATTGACGCGGTAGTTGAGGTTGCCGCAGTGACCGCCCAGCGGATACACCGTCAACCGGTCGCCGAAGGTGCGCCGCAGAAAGCCCAGATCGCCTGGGCCAAGAATCATGTCGTCGGCGTTGTGCATGACGGCGATCTTGCTGCTGGTTTTCAGGTAGTCAGTCAAAGCATAAAGGCTGACCTGATCAATCAACTGCGTGATGCTGCCGCCGTCATAGCGTGCGCGCCACATGGGAATGAGTTGTTCAGTCAGGTAGCAGTCAAAGTCGCATTGCAATGCGCGTTTGAAAAATGGGGTGAGGCTGGTGCCTTGGCTGATCGGGTAGCTGACGGGCGTTATCAGGCCGCGTCGGTTGATCAGGTCGGAGGTAAACGCAATGTCGGCAGACGAAAAACGGAAGGCGGTGCCAATCAGCATGGCCATCTGTTCATCGGTGAGTTTTTCTTTGGAGTTCTGGAAGTCATAGAGCAGGGCGTCATTGATGTCGACATAGCCCTTCTCCTCGAAATAGCGCGTCAGCTTGCCAAGTACCAACTCAAAGTAGGTGGTGCTGTCATCAATGCCGGTCACTTGGGTTTGCACCAGCCGGTCCAAGTTGGTGACCGAGGTGTAAAGGTTGACTGGCGGATTGAGCAGCAGCACACGTTTGAAGTTGAAGCTGCGCCGGGTTTCGTCCAACTCGCTGACAAAGGCCGCCTGCAATGCGCCCAGGCTGTAACCGGTTAGGTGGAATTCACTGACGTTAAGGCGTGGATGCTGCGCGCGCACGGCCTGCATGGCGCGGTACAAGTCGTCGGCATCGTCGCGCGTGATCCCCGGCGTGGCAAAGCGCGAGGCGGCCGTCATAAAGTCGTAACTGGTCGGCGAAGACAGCTGCACCACATGAAAACCTGCACCGTAGAACAGCTTTTTCAGGTATTCCGGGGTGCTGCTGGCGTAATGCGCCCCGGTACCCGCGATGATAAAGATCAGCGGTGCCTGCCCGGATTGTTTGGCCAGGCGATAGCGCATTTTGGTCACGGGCCAGAAGTTGTCCGGCACTTCAAATTCACGCTCCGGACGCAGCTTGACCTGGTAGTCGCTCTGGTTGATGTCGGCGTCGACCGGCAGGGCTGGGCGCAATTCAGGGGGCGTGGTGGCAATGGTCGCTTCAAAGGCGTTGGTCAGCGGAAAACCATAGCTGTTGGGATCGACATCAGTTGCCCAGGCAGGGGCAATAAAGGCCAGGCTACTGAGCAAGGCGAGCAGGCGTAGGCGTTGCGACATGGTGATATCTCTAAGGCGCTGTTCTGGGCTGCGAAGGGGCAAGTGGCTCGATTTGACCACAGAACCTGTTGCAAGTGCGGCTTGAAGCGCCTGAACTTCAGGTCAGGGCAGCACCACCAATTGCTCAACCCAGATCAACTCGCAGGCCCCTTCACCGATGTCTTCACGGCTCAGTGAGCTGACCCAGCGATAACCATCGTCACCTTCGACGCTGACCAACTGGCCGCTGAGCTGAATCTGCTGGTCTGTTTTAAGCTCTGCGAGGGTTTTGGCCACCTCTGCATTGGCGGGTATCAAGTGCATGTTGGCGCTGTGAATTTCGATTTGTCTGCGCTCAATCGGCAAGTGTTCAGCGCGCCAGAAATACCAGCGATTACGTTGGCTGATGCTGATGTGCCGGAGCACTTGAGGGTCGGCCATTGGCCCCCAGCCCAACGCTAGGTCGGTGGGCGAGAGTTTTGCGCCGCGGTCGAAGTAGTAGTTCTCGCGGCGTAAAACGCGTGCCTTTAATGAAAAGGCTTGCAGTGCGCGCAGGTTATTTTCGCCCACGCGCCAGGTGCCGGTGCTGGTGGAGACGCCGGATGGCAGACGATTGGCGTCGGGCAGCACGATCACCCACAGCATCCACAGGGCGAGCAAGCCAGCGACAGCGATAATTAGGCGGCGTATGAGCATGTGAGCAGTGTAGCGATTGCGCTGGGGGATGTTATCCGCAGCGGAGAGGCTTATCCTACGCAGCCATTTTTATTGCCTGAGTTACTTATGCCACGCTACTTATCGCTGATTCTGGTGTTGATTGTTGCTGCGTTGAGCTTGTTGGCCAGTCTAGTGCTGCGTTATCAGGTGATGGAGAACGAGGTGTGGGTGGGGCTGTGTGTCACCGACCCCACACAATTAGGCTGTGAGGTGCGCGCACTCTTCGGCTGGCTGATTCATTTTCGTGTGCTGTCACTTGGCGCCCTCGGCATTGCGCTGATGGCGTTTGTGCTGCCAGATCCATGGGGCCGCAGACTGGCAGGCCCCGCATTGATCCTTGGCTTGCCAGCGCTGGTGTTGTACAGCGCCAGCCTTGCTGTGTTTGCCGTTGTGCTGGCGTTGTTACGTCTGATTCGTGCGCCTAAGGCGACCTGATCAGGCGGTGCGCCTTGTGGTTCGCAGGCTGCGCCACAAGGCCGCTACCAGCAGGCTGCAGGTCAGGGCCCAGCCCACTGCTTGCAGGTTGCTCAAGGTCTCTTGATACAACTGCGGCGCAATGCCTGCACCCACCAACAGAGCCAGCAACGCGACCTCGCGCCGATAACCACTCACCGGCCAGCACAGGTAGCCCACTGCTGGCAGCAGCAGGGCTGCGCTGGGGAAACTGCGATAACGCGCGTCCATAACCAGTGCGAGCATCATCACGGCGCCGGCAAACCCGCTTAGCACCAGCCACAGCGCGGCTTTACTGGACAGCCAATGGCTGAGCTTGCCGCGCCAGCCTGTCGGTTGACCGAGGGTGAGCGCGAGTTGACTCAAAACCAACAGGTTGAGCACGATCAACGCCCCAGCCCATAACCACTCACCGACGTAACGGCTGGTGATCAAGCTCAGTTCGGCGAACAGGCCGATGCACGCCGCACCCAAGCCCGCGAGCAAGGGCAGCAGGAGCGCAGTACGCGTGGAACGGGGGCGGCCTGCTAACAGCAGCGTCGCGGTAAACAGCGCCAGGCTTGTGCCCAGCCAGAAAGGCCAGTGCGGTAAGTTGGATACGGACCCGGCGAGCACCGACTTGTCCTGGCGGTTGGCGTCGTAAAGCCCCCAGTAACCGCCGACAGCCCCTTCGCTGGCACGCTTCCATGGTTGATCGAAGGCCTCGATCAGGTTGTAGCGCCAGCCGTTTTCTTCTGCCAAAGCGACAAAGCCGCGGATGAACTTAGCCTGGTTGACCAAGCTGGGTACGGCGGTTTCGCGCTGGCGACCTTCACTGGGCCAGCCCGTTTCGCCAATAAAAATCTCTTTGGGTGCGTAGGCCGCGCCAAAGGTCTTGCGCACCTCAGCCACCTCATGCAGGGCGCTTTCAATGCCCGCCGGGTTGTCTTCCCAGTAGGGGAGCAGGTGGATGGTGATGAAATCCACCGCCGGTGCCACTTCTGGATGCTTAAGCCAGAATTCCCAGACATCGGCGTAGGTCACGGGCTGCTTGATCTGCGCCTTGACCTGTTCGATCAGTGTCACCAATTGTTCGGCGGTGACCTCTTTACGCAGCAGCGCCTCATTGCCAACGATCACCGACTGAACAACGTCAGGATGGGCGTTGGCGACTTTGATCAGGCCGGCAATCTCGGTGGCGGTATCCGCCGGGTTGCGACTCACCCAGGCGCCGACCATTAACTTCAAGCCGTACTTGCGGGCCATATTGGGCAGCTCTTCCAGCCCCGTAACCGAATACGTGCGCAGGCACTCGAAACGCTCGGACAGCAAGGCCATATCCGCTTCCATGCGCTCGGGGCGCAATTTCAGCGGCTGATCAAAGGGCGATTGGTCCTTATCGAACGGGGTGTAAGAGGCGCACTGCAGCTTGTGCGTGGGCGTGGCGGCATCGGCTAACTCAACGGGTTGGCCGATGTAAAACCACAGACCAAACAGCGCCATTAACGACACCATCAAGGTCAGTAAGTAAGGTGCAGCGAAGAATCGAGAAGTGGCTGGCATGATCGTGCGCGGTCGATGAGTGAGGCGCGCATATTAGCTGATTGCACTGGTGCAGGGCGGGCTGTTTGAGTGCGGTGTTGGGCCTTTATGTGGCCATCAGCCTAAATTAGGCTTGGTGATGTAACCAGGCATGTTTAGGTTGTGTTGAGGGCTTTTTGCGGCCTTCGACACGCTGCCAGATTTTTTCGTGGAAGTAGAAGCCCACCGAGTTGCACAGCGGTTCAATGGCGGCCACCAGGCTGCTGGCGGCGAGGCTGCCAGTTAACGCATAGGTGACGCCGAAGGCGATGCAAAAGTGCATCACGGTAAAGGTCAGGGTCTTGAGCATGGCGCACCTCGGCTGAGAATCATTTGTGTCTGATTGGCAGCGTAGTGCTGATTTGTCGATTGTTAAAATATTTCGATTGAATTGCTTCGATAGGTTTATGTGATTGATTGCTGCGGTCCTTGTTGGAGCCGCAGCTTAATCAATGGGTCAGCGAGGGTAGAGCGGCGGCAGGGCGCTGCTGTCAGGATTGGCTGCGCTGTCGAGGTCTTCGATGTTGGGCAGGCTGCGGATTGCCAACCACAGGTTGCGGCCTTGCCAGTGTTGGCCGCTTTCGCTGTACAGCGCGCCATTTAGACCGTCCAGTGCCTCGGACAAGGGAATAAATCGGGCGGCCATTTCAGCCAGGGTTTCTGGTTGTTGTCGTGCCCAGGCGTCAAGGGCATGTCGGGTGGCTTGGGAATCGTTGGCCATGCAACTGCGCTTGAGGTCATCAAGCAGGTTGCGCGGGCTTGGGCCTGTGGTCTGGCTAGGCAGCACGGCGGGTTGACGGCGCGCCCGCCACCAGAGGGTGAAACCCAGCAAGGTAGTCATGCTCAGCAGCGCGCTGCTCAGTTGCCAGGGCCACAGTTCGGCGCTGTTATCTTCCCGCATCGGCACAGGGGCGGCTGCCACTATCGGGCTTTCCAGGTTGGGGTTGGCTGCCACTTGCAAGGCGCGCGCGGGCAGTTGGCTGCGTTCCAGTTGATCGGTTGTGGTGTTCCACCACAGCACCTCAATGGCCGGCAGGGTTATCACGCCCTCACGATTGGCCACCAGCGCTTCGCGCTCTTCGCGGCTGCCGACCAGGCCGGTGTCACTGGCTTGGTTAGCCAGTTGCGGTTGGTCCGGGTAACGCCGCAGGCCACTGGCTTCAGTGGCCGGTAAGGGCGGCAGTTGCGCGCTGGATAAGCCCTCGGCTTTGAGCAGTACGCTACGGGTCAGTGAGTCGCCCACTTGCGTGGTGTCCGGTTGCGGGCTCCACACTTCGCTCAGTTCTACTGCACGGGCTGGCAGCCACGCTGCATCCGCCGGGTAGCTGGCCGGTTTAGCGCGGACCTGCAAGGGGATTTCCGGTGATTTAACCCGTACCACACGGCCAGGACGAGGGCCGAATGGATTGAAGTTGCTGCTGGAGCGTTCCACCGTTGTGGCGCTAAAGGCTTGACCAGGGATCAGCAGTTCGCCGCTTTCCTGCGGGAAAATCGCATAACGCAGTTCAATTACCCCATGGCGGATGCCGCCGATATCTTTTTCATAGGTGCGCGGCTCGCCCAGCGGCTCAACCCGGGCCTGGGGGATTTCCAGCAGGCTTAGGCTGCTGTCGTCGTAAAGCGATACGGAATGGTAAATACGCAGGGTCAGTACTGCCTGGGCCTGCACATAAATGCTTTCCTGATCGAGGCTGGCATCGATAAACACCGGTGCCAGTTGGCTGCCGTCGGTTTGGTTGCCTTGCTGCACATGCAGGGTGATGGGGTTGCTCTGCAACTCACCCAGGCGCAGCGGTGGCACCACCACGTAGCCACTGTGTTTGGGTTGCAGGGTGATGATCCAGCGGGTGCTGGCCTGTGCGCCATTGCTGCCGCTGCTCAGGCGATTAACCTGGCGCGTGCCGAGCACCTCGAACAACTCGTTAAGCGGCTGCAAATCAGGTTTGCCAAATAAGGTGGCATCATTCGATTCGAGGGTCAGCTCAACACTTTCACTCGCATTCAGGCGCGTGCGATCAACGCTGGCGGTTAGGCTTTGTGCGCTGGCAGACAGTGCCAGCAGGCTAAGCAGCAGAGTGCAGAGCAGTCGGCTCATGGTCATTGTTCCTGGCGCTGTTGTTGTTCCAGCCTGAATTTGCGGCGCAGCAGTTCGCCCGGATCATCAGGGATCTGCCGCAGCCATTGTTCCAGCGCCTGGCGCTGTTCGTCATCCAGTGCGGGCTCTGCGCTGGCGTCCTGCGCTGGGCCAGGCTCAGGTTGCGCCGGTTTGCCGTCGCTGGGCGCTGCCTCCGGCGTTTCGCGGCTGCTGGGCGGTGGCGGGGTTGGTGGTTCGTTGTTCGGGGCGGCGTCTTTAGGGGCTGTTGTCTGGGTTTGAGGTGGTGAATCCGTTTGCGCCTGGCCGCTCTGTGCGGGGGCCTCGGTTGGCTTCTGCTCGGCCTCTGGCTCGGCGTTATCGTCGGTTTTTTCCTGCTCCTGCTCTTTTCGGCGCAGCAGTTCTTCGACCAAGGCTTTGTTTTTGCTGGCCTGAGTCAGGTCGGGCTGGCGTTCTAATGCCTGCTCATAGGCGTCGAGCGCCGCTTCCAGTTCATTGCTATTTGCTAAGGCATTACCACGGTTGTAATGGTCGCTGGCGCTATCACCCGTGGCAAAGCGCTCGGCTGCTGCCGCGTAATCGCCGGCTTGGTAGAGCGCCTGGCCTTGCCAGCGTGGGTCTTGGAAGCGTTTTGCGGCTTCTGCGGGTTGTTCGGCGTCGAGCAGGCGCTGGCCTTGCTGATCGGCGCGCAGCCAAAGGTCTTCAAAGCTGAAGGCATAACTGCTTTGCGGCGTGAGCAGCAGTAGCAGGGGCAGGCACAGCAGCCAGCCGCGTCGCGCCGCGCAAGCGGCAAGTAACAACAGTGGCAGGAGCAGCCAGTGGCTTTGATCAGCCCAGGCCTGTAGTTGGGTCATCTCACCATCGCGGCGTACGTGTTGTGGTGCGTCCAACAGGCCGAGGTTGCGCAGGTCTTGATCGTCCAGGGTGAGTGTTTGATAACGACCGCCCAGCTCATGGGCTAATTGCGCCAGTCCACTGCTGTCCAGGCGCGGCAGCGTAATGGCGCCTTGTGCATCCTTGAGGAACGAGCCGTCGTCCTGAATGATCGGCGCGCCTTGGCTGCTGCCGACACCTAGAATATGTAGGCGCTCGTTGCGCCGTTTAAGGGCTTGGCCAATGGCTTGGTGCTGGGCTGAGTCCAGGCGGCTGGTCAGCAGCAGTAAACGGCCTTCGCCCTGGCCGGCCTGGTCGAGCAATTGCAAAGCACTGATGACGGCCAAGTCGGCACGCTTACCGGGCTCGGGCATGATCGCCGGACTGATCGCATCAAGCAGGTTGCGGCTGGTGCTCAGGTCGTCGGACAGCGGCACTAGGGTGTGTGCACTGCCGGCGTAAACGACGATGGCGGTTTGCGCATCCTGACGGGCTTCGAGCAAATCCAGCAGTTTGCGCTTGGCCTGTGCCAGGCGATTGGGCGATGCGTCGCTGGCGAGCATTTCCGGGGTCAGTTCCAGCAGCACCACCAGCGGATCAGCCGGTTTGGCACTGGGTTGTTCGATGCGCTGCCAGCTTGGGCCCAGCAAGGCCAGCACGGCCAGCAGCCAGGCAAGACCCAGCGCCACCCAAGGCAGACGGCTGCTGCGGCCATCCGTGCGGGTCAGCAGGGCGGCGTGGAAGGCCGCCGGCAGCAAGGCTTGCCAGCGACCGCTGCGTTTTTCCAGGTGCCAGAGCCGCCAGAGCAACAGCCCGAGCAGCGGCAGCAGCAGAAGCCAGAAAGGGCGCTGCCAGTGAGGCCAGAGGCTGCTCAATTCGATCATGCCTGGCCCCTTAAGCGTGTCAGCCGATGACGCCAGCGTTGCACCTGCTGAGGCCACAAGCGTTGGCTGGCCATCAGCACGCTCAGTAGCAGCGCCAGGCTCAATGGCCAGGGATACAGCACCTGTGTTGCGCGCGCCAAGGTGGGCTTTTGCGCCACCGGTTGCAGGCGGTCGAGGGTGCTTTCGATGGCCAGCAGCTCTTCACTGTTGCGTGCACGGAAGTAATCGCCGCCGGTGGCGTCGGCAATGGCGGTGAGGGTGGGTTCGTCCAGGTCAATGTCGGGGCTGAAGCCCAGCAGACCGAATACGCCGCGCTCTTCGGGGTCGGCACCCACGCCGATGGTGTAAATCACAACCTGCTCTTTGGCGGCCAATCGCGCTGCTGTGAGGGGATCGATTTCGCCGCCGTTGTTGGCCCCGTCGGTAACCAACACCAGCACGCGGCTTTCGGCGGGACGCTCGCGCAAACGTTTGACCGCCAAGCCAATGGCGTCACCAATGGCGGTTTGCGGGCCGGCGATATTGATCTGCGCTTCATCCAGCCAGGTGTGCACCGTTTGCCGGTCAAAGGTCAGGGGCGATTGCAGGTAGGCGCGGCTGCCGAACAGGATCAAACCCACCCGATCGCCTTGACGACCGTCGATAAAATCGCCCATCAGATGTTTGACCAAGCCCAGGCGGCTGATCTCCTGATCATCCCAGCGCATGTCGGCGTAATCCATCGAGCCGGACACGTCTATGGCCAGTAGCAGGTCGCGCCCACTGGCTGGCATTGGCAAAGGCTCGCCCAACCACTGCGGCCGTGCGCAGGCGAGCAGCAACAACGCCCAGACCAGCAGAAACGGCAGTTGTTGGCGCAGCGCTGGCAGGCGCACCCGCGCGCGGCGGCCACTCAAGCCTTCAAGCTCGCTGATAAAGCTGACTTTCAGCGCCGCCTCGCCGCTGTCGGCTGGCGGCAGCAAAGCACGCACCAACCAAGGCAGTGGCGCGAGGAGAAAGACCCAAGCCCAGGTAAACTCAAACATGTTTGCGAATCCAGATCGATACCGCTTGATGCAGGCCGGCAATGGCTTTGTCATCCAGGCTGCAACGTGGTCGATACGCACCTTCGACCAGAATCATCCAGCGGGTAAGACCGGCAGCAGGGCAGCGGCTGTCAAGAAAGGCCAGCCAGGCGCGACTGCTCAAGGTGTGACTGTGGCTCTGCGGATAACGTTCGCGGCACAGGCGTTTGAGAATGGCATTGAGCTGCTGCAGCCAGGGGCCGGCATCGACGCCATCGTAGGGTTTACGCAACTGTTCCAGCTCGTTCAACGCGGCCTGGCGCAATGGGTCGAGCGGTGTTTCGGTCACCGGTTTCGTGGCGTTGCGGCGCAAGCGGTTGAACAGCCTGATCGCCGCCCACAGCAATGCGGGCAGCAACAACGCCAGCAACCACCAGCCGGGCGCGGGTGGCCACCAACTGATGGCGGGTGGGGCGATCAGCGGTTCGAGTTGTTCCAGCGGGTTCACAGGGTCTTCCTCGGCCGCTGGGCGTTCAGGTGTTCACGCAGTTGCTCGATCATCTCGCTTTGCGTGCTGAGCGCCAGTAAAGGCACGCCGAGTTTTTGCGCCAAACGCTGCCAGCGCGCTTTGCGTGCATCGGCCTGGTTGCGGTAGGCCTGGCGCAGTTCGGCGTCTTGGGTGTCGAGTTCGAGCTGAGCGCCGTGTTCGGTAAAACGCAAAAGTCCGGCATTGGGCAGGGCGTGGTCGAGCGGGTCAGACAGCGGCAACAGCAGCAAGTCGGTATGCCGGGCGAGCAGCAGCAATTGCTGTTCGCTGCTGTCGTTCAGGGTGCGCTCATCACAGACAATCACCACCAGACTGCCGGGGCGCAGCACCTCACGGGCGCGGCGCAGGGCCAGGCCGAAACTGTCGCGGCTGCTTTGGCTGTGATTGCCCAGCGCCTGATTGGCGCGGGCCAGGCGGCTGAGTAGCTGCAGCAGGCTCTGTTTGCTACGCCGTGGTTTGATTTCGTGGTGTTCCAGATCGCCAAACACCAGGCCGCCGATCCGGTCGTTATGGCCCAGCGCGGCCCAGCCAATCAGGCTCGCAGCCTGGGCGGCGAGCACCGACTTGAACATCAGCGCGGAGCCGAAAAACAGCCGCTGGCTCTGCTCGACCATGATGTAGATCGGCCGCTCGCGTTCTTCATGGAAGAGCTTGGTGTGCGGCTCCTGAGTGCGCGCGGTGACGCGCCAGTCGATGGTGCGAACATCATCACCGGGTTGGTACACGCGCACCTGATCGAAGTCCACGCCGCGCCCACGCAGCTTGGAGTGGTGCAGGCCGATCAATGGGCTGCGCCGCGCCGGGGTGGAAAACAACTGCACCTCACGCACACGGTGGCGCATCTCGATCAGTTCACCGAGGCTGACGCGAATGCCGGGTTGCGTGGGTTGCTCGTGCATGGTGGTTAGGCGACCGCCACGACGTCGAGAATGCGCTGTATCACACGGTCCTGATCGATCCCAGCGGCTTCGGCTTCAAACGACAAGATGATGCGGTGGCGCAGCACGTCGAACAGCACTGCCTGAATGTCTTCCGGGCTGACGAAATCGCGTCCGGCCAACCACGCGTGGGCGCGCGAACAGCGGTCCAAGGCAATCGAGCCGCGCGGGCTGGCACCGTAGGCAATCCACTCAGCCAATTCCGCGTCGAACTTGGCCGGGGTGCGCGAGGCCATCACCAGTTGCACCAAATATTCTTCTACGGCATCGGCCATGTACAGGCCGAGAATTTCCTGGCGTGCGGCAAATATCGCCTGCTGGCTGACCAGTTGCTCGGGCTTGGTTTCGCCGTTGAGCGCTTCACCGCGCGCTTGCGCGAGGATCTTGCGTTCCACACTGGCGTCGGGGAAACCGATCTTCACATGCATCAGGAACCGATCGAGCTGCGCTTCAGGCAGCGGGTACGTGCCTTCCTGCTCAATCGGGTTCTGCGTGGCCATCACCAGAAACAGCGGCGACAGGTTGTAGGTCGTGCGGCCCACGGAAACCTGGCGTTCAGCCATGGCTTCGAGCAATGCCGACTGCACCTTGGCCGGTGCACGGTTGATCTCATCGGCCAACACCAGGTTGTGGAAAATCGGCCCTTGCTGGAAGACAAAGCTGCCGGTCTCCGGGCGATAAATCTCGGTGCCGGTGATGTCGGCCGGAAGCAAGTCGGGGGTGAACTGGATGCGATGGAACTCAGCTTCAATGCCTTCGGCCAACTCTTTAATAGCCTTGGTTTTGGCCAGGCCAGGCGCGCCCTCAACCAGCATGTGGCCATCGGCGAGCAAGGCAATCAGCAGCCTTTCGATGAGTTTTTCCTGGCCGAGGATCTGACTTGAAAGAAAATGTCGCAGCGCGACAAGCGCTTCACGGTGTTCCATCGTTAAGCTCACTCGATAAATGTGACCGGCGAGTCTTGGATTTCGCCAGAGTTATGTGGCGGCCACTTTAATGCAATCGCGGCCTCCTAGACTAACGTTGAACAACAAGGTTGTGGCGACGGTCATTACTCGCAACGGCCAATCGAGTCACCAGACGAATAACAAGCCAAACGGAGTACACCCATGGCGTTCTTTACGGCGGCCAGCAAAGCCGATTTTCAGCATCACCTGCAAACGGCCCTGGCGCAGCACGTCAGCGAACAGGCTCTGCCACAAGTAGCCCTGTTCGCCGAGCAATTCTTCGGCATCATCGCGCTCGAAGAGCTGACCCAGCGTCGGCTATCCGATCTGGTCGGGTGCACCCTGTCCTCGTGGCGGTTGCTTGAGCATTTCAAGCCAAGCCAGCCTGAAGTTCGTGTGTTCAACCCCGATTACGAAAAACACGGCTGGCAGTCCACCCACACCGCCGTGGAAATTCTGCACAGCGACATTCCGTTTCTGGTCGACTCGGTGCGTATGGAGCTGAACCGCCGTGGTTATAGCATTCATACCTTGCAAAACAGCGTGTTCAGCGTGCGCCGCAAAAAATCTGGCGAGCTGCAGGAAGTCCTGCCTAAAGGCGCGCACGGCAAGGATGTACAGCAGGAAGCGTTGATGTTCCTGGAAATTGACCGCTGCTCGAATGCCGGTGAATTGAAGGTACTGCAAAAAGCCCTGCTCGAAGTCTTCAGCGACGTGCGCTTGAGCGTGGCGGACTTCCAGCCGATGAAAGCCAAAGCCAAGGAACTGCTGACCTGGCTGGGCAACGTCAAACCAAGCCAAGCTGGCATTCAGGTTGACGGCGCTGAGTTGGACGAAATCAAAGTATTCATGGAATGGTTGCTCGACGACCACTTCACCTTCCTCGGTTATGAAGAGTTCACTGTTGCTGACAGCGCCACAGGCGGCAGCATGGTTTATGACGAGAAGTCCCTGCTGGGCCTGTCCAAGCGCCTGCGCAGCGGGCTCAAGGCGGATGACTTGCACATCGAGCCAGAAGCAGTGGCCTACCTGCGTGAGCCGCAGTTGTTGTCCTTTGCCAAGGCCGCAGTGCCGAGCCGCGTGCACCGTCCGGCCTACCCAGACTTGGTGTCGATCCGCGAACTGGACGCCAAGGGCCGAGTCATTAAGGAATGCCGCTTTATGGGCCTGTACACCTCGGCGGTGTACGCCGAGAGCGTGTGGAACATTCCGTTTATCCGCCGCAAGGTGGCGGTGATCAAGCAGCGCTCTGGCTTTGAGAGCAGTGCGCACTTGGGCAAAGAACTGTCGCAAGTTCTGGAAGTGTTGCCGCGCGACGACTTGTTCCAGACCCCGGTGGATGAGCTGTTTAACACCACCCTGGCCATCGTGCAGATCCAAGAACGCAACAAAATCCGCGTGTTCCTGCGCCGTGACCCCTATGGACGTTTCTGCTACTGCCTGGCCTATGTGCCGCGCGATGTGTATTCCACCGAAACCCGTATGAAGATCCAGCAGGTGCTGATGGAGCGTCTGCAGGCCACTGATTGTGAGTTCTGGACGTTCTTCTCCGAGTCGGTATTGGCGCGGGTGCAGTTCATTCTCAAGGTTGACCCGGCCAAGCGCGTGCAGCTTGATCCGCTGCGTCTGGAGAAGGAGGTCATCCAGGCCTGCCGTTCGTGGAAAGACGACTACACCAGCCTGATGGTCGAGAGCCTAGGCGAGGCCCAGGGCACTGAAGTGCTGAGCGAATTCCCCGGCGGCTTCCCGGCCGGTTACCGCGAGCGTTTCGCCCCGCATTCGGCGGTGGTGGACATGCAGCACCTGCTTAGCCTGAATAACGAACGCCAGTTGGTGATGAGCTTCTACCAGCCGCTGACCCAGGCGGGCCAGCAGTTGCATTGCAAGCTCTACCACGCTGACACGCCGCTGCCGCTGTCGGATGTGCTGCCGATTCTGGAAAACCTCGGCCTGCGCGTCCTTGGCGAGTTCCCTTACAAACTGCGCCGCGCCGATGGCCGTGAGTTCTGGATTCATGACTTCGCCTTCACCTATGCCGAAGGCCTGGATGTGGACATCCAGCAACTCAACGACACCTTGCAGGGTGCTTTCGTCAGCATCGTCGGTGGTGCGGCAGAGAACGATGCCTTTAACCGTTTGGTGTTGATGGCGGCCATGCCGTGGCGCGATGTGGCGTTGCTGCGTGCTTACGCCCGTTACCTCAAGCAAATTCGCCTGGGTTTTGACCTGAGCTACATCGCCAGCACCCTGGTCAACCACGCTGACATCGCCAAAGAGCTGGTGCGTCTGTTCAAAACCCGCTTCTACCTGGCTCGCAAGCTCAGCGCGGATGATCTGGACGCCAAGCAGCAGAAGCTTGAGCAGGCGATTCTCGCTGCGCTGGATAACGTGGCGGTGCTCAACGAAGACCGCATCCTGCGTCGCTACCTGGACCTGATCAAAGCCACCCTGCGCACCAACTTCTACCAGAACGATGCCAGCGGAGCGCCGAAGAGCTACTTCAGCTTCAAGCTCAACCCTCGGGCGATTCCGGATATTCCACGGCCCACGCCGAAGTTTGAAATCTTCGTCTACTCGCCGCGCGTTGAAGGCGTGCACCTGCGCTTTGGCGATGTGGCGCGTGGTGGTCTGCGCTGGTCTGACCGCGAGGAAGACTTCCGCACCGAAGTGCTGGGCCTGGTCAAGGCGCAGCAGGTGAAGAACGCGGTAATCGTGCCTATGGGCGCCAAGGGCGGCTTTATCCCGCGGCGTCTGCCGCTCGGCGGCTCGCGTGATGACGTGCTGGCCGAGGGTATTGCCTGCTACCGCATTTTTATCAGCGGTTTGCTGGATATCACCGACAACTTAAAAGACGGTGCTGTGGTGCCGCCGCAGAGCGTCGTGCGTCACGATGCCGATGATCCGTATCTGGTGGTGGCGGCTGACAAAGGCACCGCGACCTTCTCTGACATCGCCAACGGTATTGCCGCCGAATACGGTTTCTGGCTGGACGATGCGTTCGCCTCGGGCGGTTCGGCCGGTTATGACCACAAAGGCATGGGCATTACCGCCAAAGGCGGCTGGGTCTCGGTGCAGCGTCACTTCCGCGAATGCGGCATTGATGTGCAAAAAGACAACGTCACGGTGATTGGCATTGGTGACATGGCCGGTGACGTATTCGGTAACGGCCTGCTGTTGTCGGAGAGCCTGCAACTGGTCGCGGCCTTCAACCACATGCACATCTTTATCGACCCCAACCCGGATGCGGCCAAGAGCTTTGTTGAGCGTCAGCGTCTGTTCGATCTGCCGCGCTCCAGTTGGGCCGATTACGACGCCAAGCTGATCTCCGAAGGCGGTGGGATTTTCCTGCGTAGCGCCAAGAGCATCGCCATCAGCGCGCAGATGAAAGAACGTTTTGACATCAGCGCCGACAAGCTGGCACCGACCGAACTGCTCAACGCCTTGCTCAAAGCACCAGTTGATTTGCTGTGGAACGGTGGTATCGGCACCTACGTCAAATCCAGCAAGGAAAGCCACGCCGATGTGGGCGATAAGGCCAACGACCTGCTGCGGGTGGATGGCTGCGAACTGCGCGCCAAAGTAGTGGGTGAGGGCGGTAACTTGGGCATGACCCAGCTGGGTCGCGTTGAGTACGGCCTCAGTGGCGGCAAGAGCAACACCGACTTTATCGACAATGCCGGTGGCGTGGACTGCTCCGACCACGAGGTAAACATCAAGATCCTGCTCGGCGAAATCGTCGGTGCTGGAGACATGACCGGCAAGCAGCGCAACAAGTTGCTGGTGGAAATGACCGACGCCGTTGGCGGGCTGGTGCTGGGTAACAACTACAAGCAGACCCAGGCGTTGTCGCTGGCTGAGCGCCGCGCCCGCGAGCGGGTCAGTGAGTACAAGCGCTTGATGAATGCCCTGGAGGCGGCCGGTAAGCTGGACCGTGCTCTGGAGTTCCTGCCCACCGACGACGAACTCAATGAGCGCGCGGCCAATGGCCAGGGCCTGACTCGGCCGGAGCTTGCTGTGCTGATTTCGTACAGCAAAATCGATCTCAAGGAGTCGCTGCTCAAATCCCTGGTCCCGGATGACGAGTACCTGGCCCGTGAGATGGAAACCGCCTTCCCGCCGTTGCTGGCGAAGAAGTTCGGTGAGCCGATGCGTCGTCACCGCCTCAAGCGCGAAATCGTCAGCACGCAGATCGCCAACGATCTGGTCAACCACATGGGCATCACCTTTGTGCAACGCTTGAAGGAGTCCACCGGCATGAGCGCGGCCAATGTGGCCGGTGCCTATGTGATTGTGCGGGATCTGTTCCGTCTGCCGCACTGGTGGCAGCAGATCGAAGCGCTGGACTACAAGGTGCCTGCCGAGCTGCAACTGCAGTTGATGGATGAACTGATGCGCCTGGGTCGCCGCGCGACGCGTTGGTTCCTGCGCAGCCGCCGCAATGAGTTGGACGCTGCTCGTGATGTGGCGCATTTCGCGCCGCGTATTGAAGCGCTGGTCGGCCGCCTGGACCAATTGCTTGAAGGCCCGGCCCGCGAACAATGGCTGGCGCGTTACCAAGGTTACGTCGAGGCCGGTGTGCCGGAAGAGTTGGCGCGTGTGGTGGCTGGTACCAGCCACCTGTATACCCTGCTGCCGATTATCGAAGCCTCGGACGTCACGGGTCAGGAGCCGGATCGAGTTGCAGCGGCGTACTTCGCCATTGGCGGTTCGCTAGAGTTGTCGTGGTATCTGCAGCAAATCACCAGCTTGCCAGTGGAAAACAACTGGCAGGCGCTGGCCCGTGAAGCCTTCCGTGATGACCTGGATTGGCAGCAGCGCGCCATCACCGTGTCGGTGCTGCAAATGGCCGAAGGCCCGGCGGATATCGAAGAGCGCGCCGCTGTGTGGCTGGATCAGCACCGCCGTCTAGTGGATCGCTGGAAGATCATGCTGGGTGAACTGCGTGCAGCCACCAACACCGATTACGCCATGTACGCTGTGGCCAATCGCGAGTTGATGGACCTGGCGCAAAGCGCTTGAGCTGACGCAATGGCCCGGAGTTGATCCGGGCCGTTGCAACACAATGTATGTGGGTCGGCGCTGCGCGTCTCAACGGAACGCCGCCCGACCCAACCGATGCACTAACAAAAACGCCGCGATTCCCATAGGAATCGCGGCGTTTTTTATCGGCTACAGATCAACGAAGCAAAGGCAGTCTGGATGAAATCCGGTAGCGTTTTAGCCCAGCCTCAGTGGTCGAAATCCATCCAGCCACCCATTTCTTTCCACCGATTGACGATGCCGCAGAACAGCTCGGCGGTTTTTTCGGTGTCGTAACGGGCCGAGTGCGCTTCTTTACCATCAAAGTCGATGTCCGCCGCCTGGCAGGCTTTGGCCAACACGGTTTGGCCATAGGCAAGGCCCGCCAAAGTGGCGGTGTCAAAGCTGGAGAAGGGGTGGAACGGATTGCGCTTAATGCCGGTACGCGTCACTGCGGCATTGAGAAAGCCTAGGTCAAAGCTGCTGTTGTGACCGACCAGAATGGCGCGTTTGCAACTGTTGGCTTTGAGCGATTTGCGCAGGCCACGGAAAATTTCCGTCAGTGCGTGCTCTTCCGTCACGGCCATGCGCAGCGGGTGATCCAGCTTGATGCCGGTGAAATCCAGCGCCGCCTGTTCAATGTTGGCACCGGCAAAGGGTTCGACACGAAAGAAGTAGGTGTGCTCAGGGTAGAGAAAACCGCCTTCATCCATACCAATGGTGGTGGCGGCGATTTCCAGCAGCGCATCGGTGGCGCAGTTGAAGCCACCGGTTTCTACGTCCACAACAACCGGCAAGTAACCGCGAAAGCGAGCCGCCATTGGGTGGCGCGGGCCTGAATGGCCGGTGTTTTCCGGTTCGTCGTCGTACAGGTCTTCACTCACGCTTGGCTCTCCAGCAGACGCCAGCGCAAGGTTTCACCGGCGCGCAGCGGGATTACGGTTTGCTCGCCCAATGGCAGGCTGGCCGGTGCAGTCCAGTCTTCACGCACCAAGGTGATGGTGTCGGTGTGCCGTGGCATGCCATAGAAATCGGCACCGTTGAGGCTGGCGAAAGCTTCCAGTTTATCCAGCGCGTTGCGTTGCTCGAAGGCCTCGGCATACAGCTCGATGGCGGCGTAGGCGGTGTAGCACCCGGCGCAGCCGCAGGCGGATTCCTTGGCGTGACGGGCATGCGGTGCGGAATCGGTGCCGAGGAAGAACTTGGCGTGGCCGCTGGTGGCGGCATCCAGCAAGGCGTCCTGATGGGTGTTGCGTTTGAGAATCGGCAGGCAATAGAAGTGCGGGCGAATGCCACCGACCAGCATGTGGTTGCGGTTGTACAGCAGGTGATGGGCGGTGATGGTCGCGCCCACGTTAGCCGCGGCACCCTGCACAAACTGCACAGCATCACGGGTGGTGATGTGTTCAAACACCACTTTCAGGGTTGGGAAACGCTCGACGACACGGGTCAGGTGCTCGTCGATAAAGGCTTTTTCGCGATCAAAAACATCGATCTCACTGCGCGTCACTTCACCGTGAACCAGCAACGGCATGCCGACTTCGGCCATGGTTTCCAGCACCGGAAAAATCTTGTCGATGTTGGTGACGCCAGAATCAGAGTTGGTCGTGGCACCGGCCGGATAGAGCTTGGCAGCATGCACAAAGCCGGTGGCCATGGCGCTGCGGACATCTTCAGGCGACGTCACGTCAGTGAGGTACAGCACCATCAGCGGCTCAAAACGACTGCCGGCCGGGCGGGCATCAAGAATGCGCTGGCGATAGGCTTGAGCATCGCTGGCATTGCGTACTGGCGGCACCAGATTGGGCATGATGATGGCGCGGCCGAAGGTGCGGGCTACGTCGGCTACGGTGTGTGGCAGCAGGCCACCGTCACGCAGGTGAATGTGCCAGTCGTCAGGACGCAGCAGGGTAAGGCGGTCAGTCATGGTGGCTTCCAGGCGGGCAAAACGTGGTGCGAATGCTACCGGAAAAGGGCCTGCGCAGCATCCTGAAAGCGCGGTTGTGGATTTAGCGGCGCCCTGTTGCAGGCGCTCTGCGCAGATAGGTGGCATGCAGGCGTTGTGCGTGCTCAAGTTTTGTCTTCTTGCACCGATAGACACTGTGTAAGCCGTATTCCCTGGAGCTTGTCGTGCGACCCTATCCACTCGCGGTGCTTTGCCTACTGGCAAGCCAGTCCGTTTTTGCCATCAGTTTCCAGACGCGTCTGGAGAAGATTGAGTGGCAAGTGGAGGGGGATCAGTTCGAGTGTCGTTTGTCGCAACCTGTGACTGATTTTGGCGCTGGTGTATTTGTCCGGCGTGCCGGTGAGCAGGTGACTTTCAGCCTCAAAGCACGTGAACGTTGGTTGGCTGCCGGCAATGCCACCTTATTGGCCGCCGCTGCACCGTGGCAATCGCAGCGCGGTGACATAAACCTCGGCTCAGTAGCTGTGCAGCCTGCTGAGGTGCTGTTCAACAGCACGCAAGAGCAAGGCACGCGCTTGTTGACTGGCCTGCTTGAGGGGCGCAGCCCCCTGGTGCGCCACCGCACAGCCATGGGCGGGCAGGCGATTGAAGTGCGTTTACTGCCCGCGCGTTTTAACAAGGCTTACAACGACTATTTGGCGTGTACGGCTAAATTGTTGCCGGTGAATTTCGATCAAATTCGTAAAAGTGAGGTTGGCTTTCCGGGCGGTGGTGTGGTGCTCGACCCGCTGGCGATGGCCAAACTTGAGATTCTGCTGGACTTTCTCAAGGCCGATCCCAGCGTCAATCGTATTCAACTCGATGGTCATGCCGATAACAGCGGTAATCGTCTGACCAATCGTGATCTTTCCCGTCGCCGCGCGTTGGCGGTCATGGAGTACTTAAAAGCCAGCGGTATTGCTGCCGAGCAAATCGTTATGCGCTTTCACGGTGAGCGTTATCCCTTAGCGCCGAACACCAGTGAACCCAATCGGGCCAAAAACCGCCGCGTGACCATCCTCTTGGAGCGCGTTCCGCAGGCTGACGTGCCCGAGGCACCTGAGACTGCGCCTGCTCCGGCCGCGCCTGCGGCCACCTCTTAGGGGTTAAATCCGTCCGGATGCTCAACTTTCGGCCGTCGCCTGGTCGTCACAAGCTGTCGCGCCTCTGTAAATCAAGCGCTTAGGTCAGTAGAATCACGGGTTTTCCCGCACAACCCCGTGGAGTTGATGGCATGGCCGACGTAAACAAGGTAGTCCTGGCATATTCCGGTGGCCTGGACACTTCCGTGATCCTCAAGTGGCTGCAAGACACCTATAACTGCGAAGTGGTGACCTTCACCGCTGACCTTGGCCAAGGTGAGGAAGTTGAGCCGGCCCGCGCCAAGGCCCAGGCCATGGGCGTTAAGGAAATCTACATCGACGACCTGCGCGAAGAGTTCGTCCGCGATTTCGTTTACCCGATGTTCCGTGCCAACACCGTTTACGAAGGCGAGTACCTGCTGGGCACGTCCATCGCTCGTCCGCTGATCGCCAAGCGTTTGATCGAAATCGCCAACGAAACCGGTGCCGACGCCATTTCTCACGGTGCCACTGGCAAAGGTAACGACCAAGTGCGTTTCGAGCTGGGTGCCTACGCGCTCAAGCCTGGCGTTAAAGTCATCGCCCCATGGCGTGAGTGGGACCTGCTCTCGCGTGAGAAGCTGATGGACTACGCCGAGAAGCACGCCATCCCAATCGAGCGTCATGGCAAGAAGAAGTCGCCGTACTCCATGGATGCCAACCTGCTGCACATTTCCTATGAAGGCGGCGTGCTGGAAGACACCTGGACCGAGCACGAAGAAGATATGTGGAAATGGACTGTCTCCCCTGAGGCAGCGCCTGATGCACCAACCTACATCGAGCTGACTTACCGCAAGGGCGACATCGTTGCCATCGACGGCAAGGAAATGAGCCCCGCCACCGTACTGGCTGAACTCAACCGCATCGGCGGCGAAAACGGCATCGGTCGTCTGGATATCGTCGAAAACCGTTTTGTTGGCATGAAGTCCCGTGGCTGCTACGAGACGCCCGGCGGCACCATCATGCTCAAAGGCCACCGCGCCATTGAATCGATCACGCTGGACCGCGAAGTCGCTCACCTGAAAGACGAGTTGATGCCGAAATATGCCAGCCTGATCTACAACGGTTTCTGGTGGAGCCCAGAGCGTCTGATGCTTCAGCAGATGATTGACGCCTCCCAGGCTAACGTGAACGGCGTGGTGCGCATGAAGTTGTATAAAGGCAACGTCATCATCACCGGCCGTAAGTCCGATGATTCGCTGTTCGACGCCAATATCGCCACCTTTGAAGAAGACGGCGGCGCCTACAACCAGGCCGACGCTGGCGGCTTTATCAAACTCAATGCACTGCGCATGCGCATCGCGGCGGGTAAAGGGCGCAAGATGCTCTGATAGACTCAGCGTCTGAGCCTACCAAGCCCCGGCCATAAGCCGGGGTTTGCATTTATAGGTCCGTGTAATCGGGCCAGTGATGAGGAGAGAACAGATGAGACTGCTGCACACCATGCTGCGCGTCGGCGATATGGACAAATCCATCGCCTTTTACACCGAAGTGCTGGGCATGACCCTGCTGCGGCGCAAGGACTACCCGGAAGGGCAATTCACCCTGGCGTTTGTTGGCTACGGTGATGAGGCACACAACAGCGTGATCGAACTGACCCATAACTGGGGGGTTAACAGTTACGAGCTCGGCACCGGCTATGGCCATATCGCGCTGGAAGTCGCCGATGTTTATAAGGCCTGCGAAGACATTCGCACGCGTGGCGGCAAAATCACCCGTGAGCCAGGGCCGATGAAGCACGGCACCAGCATCCTGGCATTTGTTGAAGATCCGGACGGCTACAAGATCGAGTTGTTGTCGCCTTCGCGCAAAGACTGATCACGCTTACATGCGAAGCCCCGCATAGGCGCGGGGCTTTGGTGGTATCAGCTATCGGGCTATAAATCGAAGTCGTATTCGGAGAGTTGTTTGTGCAAACGACGCTCTTCGAGGAAGTTGTCGATGATGCGACGCTTGGTCAGGTTGGTTTTCGCCACCTCAACCGGGGTATCGCCATCGTCAGCGTCTTCGGCAACAAAGTCTTCGTCCAGCTCGAGTTCTTCTTTATCGGTGCTCATCAATTTCACTCCAGGCCAGCACGGCCATTTGCGCACCTTATAACGGCAAACAAGGGGCGGGTAAAAAAGATTTTTTCAATCAGCTGATAGAGAGAGTAGCTGGCGAATCAATCGTCTGAAGTCTTGCCCTTGAATTCACACAAATCCTCGATGCGACAACTGCCACAACGCGGCTTACGTGCCTGACACACATAGCGGCCGTGCAGGATCAGCCAGTGGTGCGAGTCGAGGAGAAATTCCTTGGGCACGAACTTCATCAACTTCTTTTCCACCTCCAGCACGTTCTTGCCAGGGGCGATGCCGGTGCGGTTGCTGACGCGGAAAATGTGCGTGTCCACGGCCATCGCCAACTGGCGAAACGCGGTGTTGAGCACCACGTTGGCGGTCTTGCGGCCCACGCCGGGGAGGGCTTCAAGGTCTTCGCGGTTGTCCGGCACCTGGCTGCCGTGCTTCTCGATCAGGATACGGCAGGCTTCGATGACGTTCTTCGCCTTGCTGTTGTACAAGCCGATGGTCTTGATGTATTCGCTCAGCCCCTCGACGCCCAGGGCGTAAATTGCCTCCGGGGTGTTGGCCACTGGGAACAGCTTGGCCGTGGCCTTGTTGACGCTGACGTCGGTGGCCTGAGCAGAGAGCGTTACCGCGACCAGCAGTTCAAACGGCGTGCTGTAGGCCAGTTCGGTCTTGGGCTCGGGGTTGTCTTCGTGCAGGCGGCGGAAGATTTCATAGCGCTTGGCGGCGTTCACTCGATCACTCCAGTAACGCGTACGCGACGGCTCTGCACGGGGGCTTCAACCTGTTGCGCCTTGGCGTGTTCAGCCACGGCTTCGTCGATGCGGTTCTTACCGGCAATCAGCAGGCCCAAGACGATAAAAGCACCCGGCGGCAGGATGGCCAGCAGAAAGCCTTTGTACTCAGGGATGAGTGTCAGCTGCCAGTTGGCGGCTATGGGGCCGAACAGCAGGTGCATATTGGCAAACACCGCGCCGGTGCCGAACAGCTCGCGCAGCGCTCCAATCATTACTAGCACCACGCCAAAACCCAGCCCCATCATCAAGCCGTCATAGGCGGCACGGGCTGGGTCGTTCTTTGCGGCAAAGCCGTCAGCGCGGCCGAGGATGACGCAGTTGGTGGTGATCAGCGGGATAAAAATGCCAAGAATCTGGTACAGCTCGTAGGTGAAGGCCTGCATCAGCAGTTCGATACAGGTGGTCAGGGCGGCAATGATCATCACAAACGCGGGCAGGCGCACGGCGGTGTTGACCACGCCACGCGCGAGCGACACCACCGTGTTGGAGCAGATCAGTACCACGGCGCTGGCCAGCGCCAAGCCCAATGCGTTGACCGCCGAGTTACTGACGCCCAGCAGCGGACAAAGGCCAAGCAGCTGCACCAGCGCCGGGTTGTTTTTCCACAGCCCGTTAAGGGTGATTTCGCGGTAGCTGGGACTAGCCATTGGACTTCACCTGCTGGGCAAACAACTGTTGCCGGTTAGCGTCGAAAAATTGCAGGGCCTTGTGCACAGCCTTGACCACGGCACGCGGTGTGATGGTGGCGCCGGCAAACTGGTCGAACTCGCCGCGATCCTTCTTCACCGCCCAGCCCTCTTCGCTGGGATTGCTCAGTGACTTGCCTTCGAAGCTCCGTATCCAGACGCTCTTGGCCAGTTCGATCTTGTCACCCAACCCCGGTGTTTCCTTGTGACTGAGCACGCGCACGCCGGCCAGTTGACCGTTGGCCTGAATGCCGATGAGTAGATGGATAGCCCCGCTGTAACCGTCTGACGCGGTGGCGCGCAGGATGATGGCACTGGGTTGGTCATCTTTCAGGGCGATATAGGCCGTTTGTGGCGCTTTACTGCCCAGCAGCGGGTCATGCAGTTCGAGGCTGTTGTCCAGCAGGTGGTTGTCATAACTGCCTTGCGGCAGGATTTCGCTGAGGGCGCGCACCTGTGCTTCGCGCTCAGCTTTGGCGATGCGCTCTGCTGTGGCTTGTTGCAGTATCGCAACCGACCCAACGGTAGCAATTGCAAACAGCCCAAGCACCAAGGCGTTTTTCAGCATGGAGCGGCTAATTTCAGGCAGGGCCACGGTTACTCTCCCAACTTGAAGCCGCGTGTCGGCTTGCGATGACCGTAGGTGCGCGGCCGTGTGTAGTAGTCGATGGTCGGCGCGGCCAGGTTCATCAACAACACGGCGAACGCGACGCCGTCCGGGTAGCCGCCCCAGGCGCGAATTACGTAGACCAACACTCCGACACCGATACCGAAAATCAAACGGCCCAGGTTACTGGTGGCGCCGCTGACCGGGTCCGTGACGATAAAGAACGCACCGAGCATGGTCGCGCCAGTGAGCAGGTGAAACAGCGGCGAACCATTGGAGTCTGAACCCGAGCCGTTCCAGAACAACAGGCTCATCACCGCCAGGCCCGCGAGCATGCCCACCGGCGCATGCCAGGTGAACAGGCGTTTGTGCAGCAGGTACAGACCACCGGCGAGGAAGGCCAGGTTGACCGCCTCCGTGGCGGCTCCGCCCAGGTAGCCGAACGCCGGGTTTTGCGCCCACAGCTCGTCCATGGTCAGGCTCTTATTAACCTTGAGGGCATCCAATGCCGTGGCCTGTGCCCAGCCATCGGGCAGGTTGGCGATGCCGAAAATCTGTTGCACGCCTTCGAGTAGGCCAACCGTATGCGGCGCTGGCCAACTGGTCATTTCCACCGGGAAGGAGATGAGCACCACCACGTAGCCGAGCATGGCCGGGTTGAACGGGTTTTGTCCGAGGCCGCCATACAACTGTTTGCCGAACACCACGGCAAAGCCGGTGGCCACCAGGGTCAGCCACCACGGCGAGTAGGGCGGCAGCGCCAAGGCCAGCAACACCGCCGTGACCAACACGCTGTAGTCCTTGATATAGAACAGCACGGGGCGTTTGCGCAGCGCCAGGATGGCCGCTTCAAAACCCAGCGCGCAGGCACTGGCCCACAACAGGTTGATCAGCGTGCCTGCGCCGAATAGCCAAGTTAGGGCCAGGATGCCCGGCACGGTGGCCAGCAATACCTGCAGCATCACCTGCTGGGTGCGGTTGCTGCCCTTGGCGTGGGGCGATGTGATACGTGGCAGGGCCATTGGCGCTCCGGTCGATTGTCTTGCTGTGCATGGCGTTATCGCGCCACGCGCTTTTCTGTAGCCCGGGTGCAATCCGGGGGAATTCTTGGCGCCATGTGTTGCCGCGAACCGGGGGCGCTGTCCCGGATTGCATCCGGGCTACGTCTGGTGTTCGCTCAGTTTCTGTTCGGCATCGGCTAGGCGCACACGGGCCTGCTCGAGAGCATCGGGTGCGGCATTTTCATCACGTTCCAGCTTGCGCAGATCAGCGCGGGCAAAGGCCACCTCCGTTTTCAAGGCGCGGGTGGTTTCATCGATCGGCTGCTTGTCGGTGCGCACCAGCTCTGGCACGGGCTTACCGGAGGCTTCTTCTGCTTGAAGCAGCGCCTGCTCGGCTGCCGCTAAGGCCTCGCGCAGGCCATTCAGAGTGGCCTCATCGCTGCCGGCTTTCTCAGCTTTCTTCAGCTCAGCACGCTTCATCGCCAGTTCGATCTTGGCTTTTTTCAGCGGATCAGGGGCTTCTGCCGCAGGCGTCTTTGTGGGCGTTGCTGTTGGACTGTCGAGGCTGGCGAGCAGCTTTTCAGCGGCATCGAGTTGGCTGCGCAGTTGCGTTAGTTCGCTTTGCTGCTCGGCGCTCGGGGCTTCGAGTTTTTCCAGCTTGCGCACCTGCGCACGGAGCATGGCGGCGTCGATCTTGGCTTTTTTCAGCGCGCTGTCATCGGCGGGTGCTTTAGCCGCAGTCGGGGCTGGTGCACTGTCGAAGCTGGCCAGCAGTTTTTCAGCGGCGTCGAGTTGGCTGCGCAGTTGGCTGAGTTCGCTTTGCTGCTCGGCGCTCGGGGCTTCGAGTTTTTCCAGCTTGCGCACCTGCGCGCGGAGCATGGCAGCGTCGATCTTGGCTTTTTTCAGCGTGCCGTCATCGGCAACCACCGCTGGGGCAGGCGGATTAGCCGCTGTGGCGGTGTCGAGTGCTTGTTGTGCCGCTGCGGCGGCGAGGCGCAATTCATCGACCTGCGCCTGCAACTCCGCAGTGGCGTGAGCCGCCACTTGTTTCTCGGCCTTTTTCAGTGCGACCTGCGCCATGCTGGCTTCGATCTTGAGTTTCTTCAGCTCATCAGTTAACCCGGCTGGTTTGACGACAGCGCTCTCGCTGCTCTCTGGGCTGGCTGCCGCTTGAGCCTGAGCGGCTTTGGCTTGCGCCGCTTTGGCAGCGCGGGCTTGGCGTTCGGCTTCTTTCTGTTCTTCGGCGCGGCGCAGGCGCTCCTGGCGTTGCTCGAAGCGTTGCTTGGAATGTTCGGCCTTGAGCTGCTTTTGTTCCAGGTCGCGAATTTCCGCCTTGGCGGCGCGGTAGTACTGCACCAACGGAATGCTCGACGGGCAGACATAGGCGCAGGCACCGCATTCGATGCAGTCGAACAGGTTGTGCGCCTTGAGTTGCTCGTGCTCCTGGCCCATGGCGAAGAAGTGCAGTTGCTGCGGCAGCAGGCTGGCTGGGCAAGCCTCGGCGCACTCGCCACAGCGAATGCAGGGCATGGCCGGTGGCGGTGGCGGCAGCTCGGCTGTGGTGGATGCCAACAGGCAATTGGTGGTTTTGATCACCGGCACGGCCATGTCAGGCAGGGTAAAGCCCATCATCGGGCCGCCCATGATCAGCCGGTTCAGCTTGCTGGGGTCGAGGCCAGCAAACTCCAGCAGTTCGCCCACCGGGGTGCCGAGCAGCACCTCAACGTTCATCGGTTTGGCCAGGGCTTCGCCGGTGAGCGTGGTGATGCGCGAAATCAGCGGTTTACCATGGATGATGGCGTCGTGAATGGCCACGCACGTGCCGACATTCTGGCAGAGCATGCCTATGTCTGCCGGCAGGCCACCGCTGGGGACTTCCACGCCAGTCAGAATCTGGATCAGCTGCTTCTCGCCACCGGACGGATACTTGGTGGGGAAAACTTTCAACTGATAGCTGCGTTCGCTCAGCGCAAGGCGCACCGCAGCGACGGCTTCAGGTTTGTTGTCCTCGATACCAATCAACACCTGATCCGGCTGGATCAGTTGCACCAGAATGTCGATGCCGCTGATCAGCTCGGCGGCTCGCTCGCGCATCAACAGGTCGTCGGCGGTGATGTAAGGCTCGCACTCGGTGCCGTTGATGATCAGGGTGTGGATTTTTTGCGTCGGCCGCGCGTTGAGTTTCACCGCAGTCGGAAAGCCTGCTCCGCCCAGGCCGCTGATGCCAGCCTGCCGGATCCGCTCAATCAATTCGCCGTGATCAAGGTGGCGATAGTCAGGGCAGGGCTCAAGCGGGCACCACTGCTCAAGGCCGTCCGTTTCAATGACGATGGCCGGCGCGAGCATCCCGGATACATGCGGGTAAGGCTGCGGGCCGATAAAGCTCACTGTGCCAGAGGTTGGCGCGTGCAGCGGTACGCTGACAAAACCATTGGCCGCGGCAATCTGTTGGCCCTTGAGTACACGCTCACCGAGGCTAACCAAAGGCTCTGCTGCCGCGCCTATATGCTGGCCCAGCGGCAAAATCAGCTGTACGGGTAAGGGCGCTGGCTGAATCGCCACGCGGTTGGATAATTCCTTGCATTCGGCCGGGTGAATACCGCCGGGAATGTCCCAGATCAGCCCTTCGGTTTTGGGCAGTGCTGTCATGCCGCGTGCTCCCGATCAGTGGCAATCAACTGGCCAGCCGACAGCGGTTTTTCCCATTTCCAGCTCTGCAGGTTGCTGCCCACTTCGATCATGTCGATGCAGTCCACCGGGCACGGCTCGACGCACAAATCGCAGCCCGTGCACTCGCTGACGATCACGGTGTGCATCTGCTTGGCCGCGCCAACGATGGCGTCCACCGGGCAGGCCTGGATGCATTTGGTGCAGCCGATGCACTCTGCTTCGCGAATGTAGGCGACCATTTGCGGTTTTTCGCCTTCGACGGCGTCCAGCGGTTCAGGCTCGACATCCAGCAGGTCGGCCAGCGCTTGAATGGTCGCTTCGCCGCCGGGTGGGCACTTGTTGATTTTGTCGCCGCCGGCAATCGCCTCGGCGTAAGGCTTGCAGCCCGGATAGCCGCACTGGCCGCACTGGGTTTGCGGCAGCAGTGCGTTGATTTGCTCGGCAATCGGGTTGCCTTCGACTTTGAAGCGCACCGCGGCGAAACCGAGAATGGCCCCGGCCACCAGGCACAGAGCGAGCAGGGCAAGCACCGCAATCAGCACCAGACTCATAGCTTGATCAGCCCGGTAAAGCCCATAAACGCCAGGGACATCAGCCCTGCGGTGATCATGCCAATGGCTGCGCCTTGGAAGGATTTTGGCACGTCGGCAATCGCAATGCGTTCACGCATGGCCGCAAACAGCACCAACACCAGAGAAAAGCCAAGGCCAGCAGCAAAACCGTTGGCGGTGGCGGTGATGAAGGTGAACTCAGCCTTGTTGGCATTCAGCAGCGCCACGCCCAGCACGATGCAGTTGGTGGTGATCAGCGGCAAGAAGATGCCCAGCACGCGGTAGAGCAGCGGGCTGGTCTTGTTAACCACCATTTCGGTGAACTGCACCACGACTGCAATCACCAGAATAAAGCTGATGGTGCGCAGGTATTCGATGTCCAAGGGCTTCAACACGTACTGCTGCACCAGGTAGCTGCACATGGCGGCAAGTGTCAGCACGAAGGTGGTGGCCAACGACAGGCCGATGGCGGTTTCGATTTTCTTCGAAACACCCATGAAGGGGCACAAGCCAAGGAACTGGACCAACACGAAGTTGTTAACCAGGATGGCGCTGACCATGATCAAGGCGAGTTCGGTCATTGCGGGTTCCATTGATGGACGGGCAAAGGCCGCAGGAAAGGGGTGGCTATTATCGGTAAGCCGATCCAGCCATACAAGCTGGATCAGCCATCCTGAGGTGTTGCGATAAGGCTAGCGCAGCCAAAGCTGGCCGACTGTGCTATCGGGTCTCAGGTTTACTTAACGCGCTGACCCGGTTTGGCACCGCTGTCCGGGCTGAGCAGGTAGATTTCCTCGCCACCGGGGCCGGCCGCCAGAACCATACCTTCACTCACGCCGAATTTCATTTTGCGCGCTGCCAGATTCGCCACGCACAAGGTCAGGCGGCCTTCCAGTTTGCTTGGGTCTGGGTAGGCGCTCTTGATGCCGCTGAACACGTTGCGCTTGGCGTCGCCAATATCCAAAGTCAGGCGCAGCAGCTTGTCAGCACCTTCGACGAACTCGCATTTTTCGATCAGCGCAATGCGCAGGTCTACTGCAGCGAATGCGTCAAAGGCGATTTCGGCGGCCAGTGGGTCTTTCGTCAGCTCGCCATTGCCCGCTGCAACAGGGGCGGCTTCGCTGGCGGCGAGGTCTTCTTTGGAGGCTTCGATCATGGCTTCAATTTTCGCAGGCTCGATACGGGTCAGCAGGGCGTTGAAAGGATTCAATGGGTGATTGGCCAGCAGCGTTTGGTGGTCATCCCACGTCAATGGCGCGACATTGAGGAACGCCTCGGCATCGCTGGCCAGTTGCGGCAGCACCGGCTTCAAGAAAATCACCAGCTGGCGGAACAGGTTGATGCCCAGCGCACAGATGGCCTGCACTTCGTCTTGCTTGCCTTCAACCTTGTTCAGCGACCAGGGCGCTTTATCGGCGATCCAGGCGTTGGCACGGTCGGCCAGGGCCATGATTTCGCGCATGGCGCGGGCAAAATCGCGCGCTTCATAGGCTTCAGCGATGCTCGGGGCAGCCGCTTGGAAGGCGTCGGTCAGTTCGGGTGCGGCATTACCGGCCACCAGCAGGCCATTGTTGCCTTTGTGGATAAACCCGGCGCAGCGGCTGGCGATGTTGACCACCTTGCCGACCAGATCCGAATTGACCTTCTGTACGAAGTCTTCCAGGTTCAGGTCGAGGTCATCCACGCCACGGCCCAGTTTGGCCGCGTAGTAGTAGCGCAGGTACTCGGGGTTCAGATGGTCGAGGTAAGTACGCGCCTTGATAAAGGTGCCGCGCGACTTGGACATCTTCTGCCCGTTGACGGTCAGGTAACCGTGTACTGCCACAGCGGTCGGCTTGCGGTAGCCCGCGCCTTCGAGCATGGCGGGCCAGAACAGGGTGTGGAAGTTGACGATGTCTTTACCGATAAAGTGGTACAGCTCGGCGGTGGAGTCTTTGCCCCAGAACGCATCGAAGTCGAGTTCCGGACGCTTGGCGCAAAGGTTCTTGAAACTGGCCATATAGCCGATCGGTGCGTCCAGCCAGACGTAGAAGTACTTGCCCGGCTCATCGGGGATTTCAAAGCCAAAGTACGGCGCATCGCGGCTGATGTCCCATTCCTGCAGGCCGGAGTCCAGCCACTCGGCGATTTTGTTGGCCACGGCATCTTGCAGTGCGCCGCTGCGGGTCCATTGCTTGAGCATGGCCTCGAAGTCTGGCAGCTTGAAAAAGAAATGCTTGGAGTCACGCAGCTCCGGCACCGCGCCAGAGATGGCCGAGCGCGGGTTCTTCAGCTCGGTCGGCTCGTAGGTGGCACCGCATTTTTCGCAGTTGTCGCCGTATTGATCTTCGGCCGCACACTTGGGGCAGGTGCCTTTGATAAAGCGGTCAGCGAGGAACATGCCCTTTTCAGGGTCGAAATACTGGGTCACCGAACGGGTGGCGATATGGCCCTTGTCGCGCAGAGCGAGGTAAATCGAAGACGCCAGCTCGCGGTTTTCGTCCGAGTGAGTCGAGTGGTAGTTATCGAAGGCCACGCTAAAGTCGGCGAAGTCAGCGGTGTGTTCGGCCTGCACGTTGGCGATCAGCTGTTCTGGCGTGATGCCTTCTTTCTCGGCGCGCAACATGATGGCTGAGCCATGCGCATCGTCAGCGCAGACGTAGATGGCCTGGTTGCCGCGAAGCTTCTGGAAACGCACCCACATGTCGGTCTGAATGTACTCGAGCATGTGGCCAAGGTGGATTGAACCGTTGGCGTAGGGCAGGGCGCTGGTAACGAGAATCTTGCGGGCTTGGCTCATGGGGATCGACTGCGCTGGTGACTCAAGGAAGCCGGTAACTATAAAGCAGCAGCAAGCTGCAAGCCATAAGCCACCGGTAAAAGCCGGTGGGGTTGCTGCTTGAAACCGCCGGCTTGTCTCTGCTGGTATGATGCCCGCCTGATTTACTCAGTCTTTCGGAGCCTTGCATGAGTGTCGTTACCCGAGCAGCAGTCGAAGCCGCGTTGTCCCAATACACCGATCCGCACCTGAATCAGGACCCGGTCAGTGCCGGCTGTGTGCGTGAAGTGGATATTCAGGGTGGGCAGGTTAAGGTGCGCGTGCAATTGGGTTACGCCGCCGGCCTTTTCAAAAGCGGCTGGGCGCAGATGCTGCAGATGGCCCTGGAGAATCTCGACGGTGTTGAGCGTGCGCAGGTGCAGGTCGATTGCGTGATCGAGGCGCACAAAGCGCAGGATCAGGTGCCGGCGCTGAGCAATGTGAAGAACGTGATTGCTGTGGCATCCGGTAAAGGTGGGGTGGGCAAATCCACTACGGCGGCGAATCTGGCCTTGGCGCTGGCACGCGAAGGGGCCAAGGTCGGCATTCTTGATGCGGATATTTATGGCCCGAGCCAGGGCATCATGTTTGGCATTGCGGAAGGCACACGCCCGCACGTGAAAGATCAGAAGTGGTTTGTGCCGCTAAAGGCCCATGGTGTGGAAGTCATGTCCATGGCTTTTCTCACTGACGAGAACACCCCGGTGGTGTGGCGTGGGCCAATGGTCTCCGGTGCGCTACTGCAGCTGATCACCCAGACCGCCTGGGATGATCTGGATTATTTGGTGGTCGACATGCCGCCAGGCACCGGCGATATCCAACTGACTCTGGCGCAGAAGGTGCCGGTAGCTGGCGCTGTGATCGTTACTACACCGCAGGATCTGGCGCTGCTGGATGCCAAAAAAGGCGTGGAGATGTTCCGTAAGGTCAATATTCCGGTGCTGGGCGTGGTGGAAAACATGGCCGTGCACATTTGCTCGAATTGCGGCCATGCTGAGCACCTGTTTGGCGAAGGTGGCGGCGAGAAATTGGCCGTGCAGTTTGGTGTTGATCTGCTGGCCTCCTTGCCATTGTCGATGGCGATTCGCATGCAGTCTGACGGCGGCAAACCGACTGCTATTGCTGATCCGGAAAGCCAGATCGCCATGATCTACCAGGAGATTGCCCGTGGCGTAGGTGCCCGCATCGCTCAGGGTGGCGCGCAGCAAGCAATGCCGAGCATTGAGATCAGCGAAGACTGATGCGTCCTCGCGACGGCTGCCTCTGGGTGGCCGTCAAGGTATGTACTTGACCTTAAATAGCGGCCATAAAAAAGCCCCGCACTAGGCGGGGCTCTTTATCAAGCTAGGTTAGTGCAGGTTATACAACCTGAACTTCCTCAGCCTGCATGCCTTTCTTCTTTCAGGCTCTTGAAGCCATCGCTCTGGATAGCTTTGAAGTGTACGAACAGATCGTCACCGGATTGCGGAGTGATGAAGCCGTAGCCTTTCTCATCGTTGAACCACTTAACGGTGCCAGTTTGACGATTGGACATTTGAATGTCTCCTAACAAAAGTAATAACAGCCCTGGAAAAGCCCAGGCCGGGACTGAGTGCAACGAGTACTAGGAGTCGGACGATGTTTGATCGAAATCTAGGCATCAAGTAGCGATTCGCGGTGACACATGCAGCACAGTGGAATCACCATACCTGCTTTTGTCGTGAAGCGCGAATGCTCTGTGCATCTTTCTGTTATTTATCGATAAATAGAATGATCAAATGCTGCTGCAACGAGGGCATAACAGCCTTTGAACCCGGCAGCCAGCCCCGGTAAGATGCGAACACTTTTCACCCTTCGCCTACAGCAGGACACACGCCATGAGCATCAAATCGGATAAGTGGATTCGCCGCATGGCGCAAGAGCACGGCATGATTGAACCCTTTGTCGAGCGCCAGGTGCGTGCCGAAGGCGCGCAACCGCTGATTTCCTTCGGGGTTTCCAGCTACGGCTACGACGTTCGCTGTGCCGATGAGTTCAAGGTGTTTACCAACATCAACTCAGCCACTGTTGACCCGAAGAATTTCGACGAGAAAAGCTTCGTCGATGTGAAAAGCGATGTGTGCATCATTCCGCCTAACTCCTTCGCGCTGGCGCGCACGGTGGAGTTTTTCCGTATTCCGCGTGATGTGCTGACCATCTGCCTGGGCAAAAGCACCTACGCGCGCTGCGGCATCATCGTTAACGTCACGCCGCTGGAACCTGAGTGGGAAGGGCATGTGACGTTGGAATTCTCCAATACCACCACCTTGCCGGCGAAGATCTACGCCAACGAAGGTGTGGCACAGATGCTGTTCCTGCAATCGGATGAAGCGTGCGAAGTGTCTTACAAAGATCGCGGCGGTAAGTACCAAGGCCAGTTGGGCGTTACTCTGCCACGGGCCTAATCGGCTTCGGGAAATGCAAAGCCGGGCAATGCCCGGCTTTTTCTTGGCTATCAAACTGACGGATGAATGCAACTCAGTTTCAGGGAGCCAGCGGCAGTTCACGCTTGTGACGAGTGGCGTCATAGGTGCGCACGATAATCGTGTAGGCCTCTTCACGCACCGCTTGGCCATGCAGAAACGCGTCGATTTCGGCGTAGCTAACGCCATGCGCCTCTTCATCGGGTTTGCCCGGACGAAGCTCCTCAAGATCGGCTGTTGGCACTTTATGTACCAGATGGTCCGGCGCGCCTAAATGACTGGCAATAGCCCTGACCTGGCCTTTGACCAGACCCGAAAGCGGTGCCAGATCGCAGGCGCCGTCGCCAAACTTGGTAAAGAACCCCATGACCGCTTCAGCCGCATGGTCGGTGCCGATCACCAAGCCGTTGTTGGCATTGGCAATGGCGAACTGAGCCACCATGCGGATGCGTGCCTTGATATTACCGGTGACAAAATCACGCCGGGCATCGCTGAGGTTTTGCAGATGGGTTACCTGCTCACCAAGGCCTTGCACGCTGTCAGCAATATTCACCGTGTCTTCTTCGTCGGCGCGAATGAACTGCAACGAGGCTTGTGCGTCATGCTCATCGTGTTGCGTGCCATGTGGCAGGCGCACGGCAATAAAGCGATAGCCGCTGTCGGCGGTCTCAGCGCGCAACTCCTCCACTGACAACTGCGCCAGGCGACCGGCGGTGAGCGAGTCCACGCCACCACTGATTCCCAGCACCAGTACTTTGAGCCCGGAGTTTTTCAGACAGTTCTTGATGAACGTCTTGCGTGCGTTGATTTGCGCGACCAATGCGGCTTCATCGACAAAAGGCGGCACGACATCGAGTGCGGCAGCAATTTCGGCTTGGCGGTTGCTCATTTCAAAAACCTCACAGAAAGCGGAACACAGGGCATAACCACGCGGCGGATGGGCCGGTTTGCTCGAAGGGCAAAGCTTACGTTGAAGTGGCCAAGAAGTGCACGCCAGAGCGGAGAGACTTTGTCAGGAGATTGCGTAGGCTTATGGCCTCAGCGAGGATTTTCAGCGCAGGCAGGCATATTTCAGGCAAAAGAAAGGGCGCCAGAAGCGCCCTAAAACGATGATGTGTGGAGTAAGTCCACTTACTCAGAGGGGCATTCGCTGAATTGGTTCAACGGCTGCCGACGAACGGTCATCTATGAATTATTTACCTGGCGTGAGCAGCAAACGTCTGCTGCCGTAAACCTTATCGAGGTTCTGCGACTGGAATGGGAAGCTCATGTAGTTGCCTTTAAGCCAGGCGTCGATGCCATCAGCGTAATGTTTGCTAGCCGGGTTGCCGGACTGACCAGAGCTGTTAAGGCCGATCAATGGCTCTTCACGGCCAAAGTCAACGACGATACGCATGGCGGGAATGAGCCAAGTATCAAAATTATCACCCCACTGGTAAGCCGCGACGTTGAGGGTGGAGTGATCGCCGCCAGCCGGATAGGGGCCTCTGTCCAGATAACCCTTGAGGGCGTTGATGCTGGTGCGCTGGCTGGCGCTCATGTGAGGGGCGAGCTGGGTCGTTTCGCTGATCCAGTTGTAGGTATGCAATTTGCCCCATTGCCAGGCGCTGCGCTCACTGCCCAGTTTGCTTTCGAGTAGGGTTACAGCCCCCGCTAAACTGCGCGCGAGGATGGCGGGTTTGTCTTCTTTCTGCGCGGTGCGGATGTCGTTCCAGAATGGGCTGTCTTCGCGGCCGAGCAGGTGGTCTGCCTGCGCTGAATAGGAGTTGTTGGCCGTATCGACTAGCGCCTGCCAGGCCGGACTGCTTTCCGGGCCCAGTTCGTCTAGGAAGGTCTCCCGTGCGCTCTGGTGCAAGAATGCGCTGTACAAGGCGGCGTCCGCCGAACTGGCCGTCAGCTTGCCGTCAAATTTCATCAGGCGGTTGAAGGCCTCTTGGGCTTTGCTGCGTTCGGCGGCGGGCAGTGCTGCGATGGCCGCTTGAAGGCCCTCGGCCATGCCGGGCGCGCTGAACATGGTTTGCAACTTGGCGACAAATGGCGAGGTCTGGTCGTACTGCATGGCAATCATGCTTTGGCTGTCATGCCTGCCGGTGCCCGCGAGCTCGGCGATGCGTTCGGCGCGCTCTGGATAGAACCAGGAGTTGGAGAGCTGCATGCCGTAACCGCGTGGCACAGTGCGCTGGTTGGCGGTGCCGAGCCAGCCTTGTGGCGGGTCCTGGTCATAGGGGTGGAGCATGGGGTCGGCAAAACCATCCCAGGCAAATTCATTGCCCCAGCCGGGGGACGGCACCAAGCCCAGGCCTGCTCGGCGGTTGGGGTAGCGCCCGGTCACCTGCCAGCCGATGTGCCGGGCGTCTGCAAAGACGATATTCAGCGGCATGGCGCGGATTTCGCGGGTGGCTTCAAAGGCTTGCTCGACCGACTGCGCCCGCGACAGATCAAAGAACGCATCCAGGCTCTTATCGGCTTCGAGCTGCGTGGTTTTCAGCGCCAGCCCAAAGCCGCTGCTGAGCTGCATCGGTTGCAGCGTGTGCTTGCGCTCGCCCAAAACCGAGTTCAGTAACGGGCCATGACGGGTTTCATAGAGCGTTTCGCGGATTGGGCGCTGGCCTTTGATGAAGAAGGTTTCCTGACGCTCGCGCACCGGCAGCCAATTACCGTCAGCCAAGTAGTGCATACGGCCGTTTTGTCGCTTGATTTGCTCAAGAAAGAGGTCTTGGTTGTCGCCCATGACCATGGTCATGCCCCAACCCAGTTTGCCGTTAAAACCCGCCACTATGGCTGGCACACCAGCAATCGACACGCCGGCTGCCTGGAATTTCGGCGAGCGGATCTGCACAAAGTTCCACACCGACGGCATCGACAACGGCAGGTGAGTGTCGTTGGCCAGTAGGCTCTTGCCGCTGCGGGTGCGTTGCGGAGTAAAGGCCCAGTTGTTGGACGCGGCGACGCCGAGCATGTGCGCATCGCTAAATTGGTTCACGGCCGTACTGACGGCATTCAGCTCAGCCAATTGGCCGCGCAGATCCAAGCCTTTGAGCTTGGCCGTTTCTTCAAAGGGCAGTGGCTCGTCGGGATAGGTCGGCAGCAGCCAAGCCAGTTGTTCGCTGCCTACTTTTTGCGTCAGGGTCAGCGCGGCGATTTCTTCTTTCAGATTGACTGATAGGCCAAAATTGAGCAGGCAGAACACCAGTACGGAGTCTTCGGGTTTCCAGTAAGCCGGGCGATAGCCGGATTCAGCCAGGTCCATCGGCAATTTATCGCGGTAGCGGAACAGGTAAGCGTTGACCCCGCGTGCATAGACCTCGAAGAACTTCTTCATACGCGGTGAAGCGTTGCTGTACAGCACCTCGGCGCTTTTTTTGAGGTTGACCGCGCGCATAAAGCGGTCCATTTCCAGCACGCCCGGGCCGGCCATTTCTGCCAGTCGCCCTTCGGCCATCAAGCGCAGACCGACCATTTGGCTTAGGCGATCGCTGGCATGCACATAGCCCAAGGCGAACAACGCATCGTGGAAGGTAGTGGTTTCGATCAGCGGCATACCCAGCGGGTTGCGGCGGATCACCACACTCTGCGCCAGGCCTTTGACCTGAACGATGCCTTGGTCGGGGGGCACGCTGTTGCTGTAGCGGCTGTTGAGAAACGACTGGCAGCCCGTCAGTGTGACCACCGCCGTTAAAAAGGCGGCAAAGCTGAGGTGGGCCATTGGACGTAATCTGCGCGCTAGCATGCAGCGTGCTCCTTGGGTAGGCGGAATGGGTGGGGCAGGACGCGACGAAAGCAGGTTAACCCGTTCGGTGTGTCACGTTAACGAGCGGGTGTTTGCCTGGCAAGGCGGGTCGACTGATCAGGCGCTTTTGCGCAGTGGCGGTAGCGCTTCATCCAGCAACCAGCGCGCAGCGGCGCGGGCAGCCGCTTTGTGTTGCAACTCAAGCTCACTAAAGCGCAGTTCATGCTGGCGGCGTGCGCTTTTATCCAGCGCTTTCCATTCGGCATGGGTGGGAACGTGAGCGGTAGCAGCAAAGAGCTGGTGAAACACTTCGCATTGCTTACTTTGACTGAGCGCGATGTCGTAGTTATCCAGCAGTACCTTGATCCGGATAGCGCCTTCGATCAGAGGCAGCTGACCTTCTAACAAGCTGCTATTGAGGATGAACAAATCGCCGCCCAGGCGCTCTTTATGTGCCTGCGCTGCCTCAGCCTGGGCTTTTTGCTTGCGCCACACCCGTCGCCAGAGCGTTAGGGCGTATAAGCCTAGCCCTGCAGTTAGCAACGTCGCGGTAAGTAATAACAGCAGGCTGAGTGTGCTCATTGCGGGGTCAAGCGCCGTGGCATTTTTTGAATTTCTTGGCGCTGCCGCAAGGGCAGGGATCGTTGCGGCCAACATCTTTCAGCGCGTTACGTGCGGGCTCCTGATGGCTGTGATTGCAGTGTGGGCCGTGTACGTGACCGTGATCATGGCTGTCGTGATCATGCTCGTGGTTGCAGTCGGGGCCGTGAATGTGGTCTTGCTGGGTCATGCGGTTTTACTCCGGGATGTAATCGCCTGGAATTATCTCGCCATTGCGCGACATGTGCACGCTTTGTCCGAACAGCCAGCCGGTTTTGACGGCACCCTGCAATTGGTAAGAAATAGGCTGGTCGGGCTTGTCCAGGGCTTTGACGATTTGCCGCAGGTGCCGCCAAAGGTTCGTGCGAACAGGTACGGAGAAGTTGTGGTGGCCGTGAGCTGGCACGGTGAAGGAGACGCTGGATTCTCCTTCAGCAAGCTTTACCTTGTTTAAATGCACAACGTAGTCGATACCGCGAACAGGCAGGCTGAAGCTGTTGGGGTTATCAATGCGGAAACGTAACGTGAAATGCTGCTCAAGCAGTTTGGCTTTTACTACGTCAACTTTTATAAGCCGAACCTCAGGAGATTTAAAATCACCTGAAGATGAGCAGCCACCAAGCCCAAATAGAAGGACGAAAGATACTAATAGGCTGAGAATTCTTATCGTTTGCGCCTGATAAAACATTACATACTCCGAATGACGCATCAATGTAACAAGCAAGAGCTTGGCTGCAACCTGTTGTGACGGTAAAAAAACCTGCGCCATACTGAGTGACTATTAGGACAGGAGTGTGACCATGGCCCGTTATGAAATTGCTTTTAGCGCGCAACTGGTTCCGGGTGCTGAACTGGCGCTGGTAAAAGCTAATTTGGCCAAGTTGTTTCAGGCAGACGAGCAGCGCATTGCGCTGTTGTTTTCCGGACGCCGAATAGTCATCAAGACCAACCTTGATGAGGCGGGTGCAGAGAAATACCGCTCGACCCTTGAGCGCGCCGGTGCAGTGGCTGAAGTGGTCAACCTCGATGTTGAAGTCGAAGAAATCGAATTGGCTGCGGCCCCTGAACCAGCTAGTGATTCGCCCGTGCCAGCTGTAGCTGAGCAATCAGTGCCTAAGCGTTTGCAGGTTGCTCCGCGTGATGAATACATGGCGGCGTTTAGCGATGTTGATGCGCCGGATTTTGGCATAGCTGCGTTGGGCGATGATTTGCAGGATGACAAGCCGGTTGCAGTAGCCCCAACGCTTGATTTGTCGCAGTTCAGCCTGGCACCAACCGGCAGCGATATGGGTGAGCTAAAGAGGCCCGCAGCTGGCCCGTTGCCTGATATTTCGCACTTGAAACTACAGGATTAGCCTATTCGCCCGCCTACATGTAGGCGGCGCAACATTTCTTGAATTTCAGGCCGCTGGCGCAGGGGCAGCTGTCGTTGCGGCCGACTTTTAGATCAACAGTTGGATCAATGAAATACCAGTTGCCCCCATGCGCAACAAAGGCCGAGCGCTCACGATGACTGTGTTCATGTTCGCCTTCACGCCAGCGGGCGGTAAAGGTTACGTAGGCATGATTCGGGTCGCCAGGCACCGGCGTACTGTCTTCAACTGTTAAACCAAGCCAGGTGCTACCGAGACTCCAGGCCGATATGGCTTCTAGGTCAAGGAGGCTCTGCTGCGCGGGCAGGGTCGTACGCCGCAAATAGTCGATTAAGCCCAAGGCGTAGGCGCTGTAACGTGAGCGCATCAAGGCTTCCGCAGAGGCTGCGGGCATGCCTTGATGCAACTGACTGCAGCACTGCGCAAGCACTTGACCGCTGCCACAGGGGCATAGGTTGTTGCTCATAGCATTACCACCAATACTTCCCAAAATTCTCCGGGTTGGCCCAGAACTTGGCGTTGAGCCAGTCGGGCACTTGCTTGTAGTCGAGCAGGTCGTAGGTGAACAAATGCAGCACTTGTTCATCACGCTCAAAGCGCTCGCTGGCCTGTAACGCGAGGGCGAAGAAGTCGGTTTCTTGCCAATCGCAAGCGGTTAAGTCGGCCAACACGGCAATTCGGCTGGCATTCAGGTTGCGTATGCCGCCCAACAATTGCAGGCCTGTGCGCTTATCGATGTGCTCCAGGCAGTCAACCACCAGTGCCAGGTCAAACCGTTTTGCGGCCAGTTCATCGGGCAGCGTGCCAGGTTGCGCGTGGGCTAGCTGGCATTCGGGGTGAGCGCTCAGAAATGCATCAATAGCGGGCAATTCGCGATTGCCGATGAGCAAAAGACGCTGCGGGATGTAGCGGGCCAACAATGCGGCCAGGGCTTGCTGTGGTGTACGCGATGAAAGGGTTGCTGACATAAGAAGACCTCGCTGTGGCTGTAAAGACTACCTTGCAACCTCGAGCAGGCCTAGTCGGGCCTGTATTTGCGTATCGCCTGGCATATTTTGTCACACACGTCTTTACTGAATGCTTATCGGTTTTTAAACCGATTTACCAATAGGAGACGGACTTATGAGCATCACCAGGAAAGCGTTACCCCTGATTGTCGCTAGCAGTTTTTTGACCGGTTGCGCCGGCCTGCAAAAAACCGACTGGCCAACCTGCGCTGCAGTCGGCGGGGTTGGTGGTGCGGCACTCGGGGCGATTGAAAGTTCTGCGTGGGCAGGCGGCGGTGCCGTGGCCGGTGCAGGCATGGCCGCCGCGTATTGCTGGGTGCACGGCGCCAGCGAAGAGCAGGTTGTGGTGGTCGAAGAGGTGGTTGAAGAAGTGGTGGTTGTGGCCGAGCCGGTTGAAGCTGTGCGCGTGGAGTTGGATGTTAAGTTCGACTTCGACAAGGCTCAGGTTAAGCCTGAAAGCTATGGCGATATTAAAAACCTGGCTGACTTCCTGACTCAGTACCCGCAAACCACTACCGTGGTTGAAGGCCACACCGACGCCGTAGGCAGCGATGCCTATAACCAAACGTTGTCAGAGCGCCGCGCCAATGCGGTGCGCGATGTTCTGGTTAATCAGTATGGCGTGGGTGCTGATCGCGTGAATGCTGTGGGCTACGGTGAAAGCCGTCCTGTGGCTGACAACGCCAGTGCTGAAGGGCGTGCGGTTAACCGTCGTGTGGAAGCAGAAGTAGAAGCGCGTCCTTGATCGCCTGATCTGACTGCTCTTCTAAAAACCGGCCCCGTTCAGGGGCCGGTTTTTTATTGCCTGCATTTCTTGTGCGCATGCAAAAGCGCGTGGCGATCGTTGTTCTTTTCTTGAGGACAGTTGGATCAAGCCGTGTGTTGGCCTGTTTATCCACATTAGTTGCGATTGCTTTGTGCCGGTGCTGCGGTCTTCTAGCGGCCCTAGAGCAAAGCAGTTAAGGTGCAGCCAAATAAAAAACTGCGGGGGCGTGCATGAAGATTTTTTTGCTGGCGGGCAAGGTACTGACCGCTGTCTTTTGGGGGATCGTTTTGTTCAATCTGCTTCAGCCTTTTGCCAGCCCGTTTGCACTGCTGCTTAACTCAGTCGGTGCTGTTGTGCTGCTGGTGCATGCACTTGAGTTGTGGCTGTTTGATAAAAGGTTGGCGGTTTGCGCCAACCCCCATCTGGCGAGGGTGTTGGTGATGCTGTTTGGCATCTTTCACTTGGCTGCTTTGCCCACAAAGCTCGCTCAAGTCAGTCATGAAAAAGAGAGCAGCGAAGCTGCCCAGGGTGAACAGCATGTGGAGGCTGAAAATGCGTAATTGGATGGTTGCAGTTGCTCTGTTCTCTCCGCTGGCGGTGGCGCAAACGGTCATTGAGGTGCCCACGAACTCGCTGATGCGCCTGCCCAGCAGTGCCAGCGTTCTGGTGCTGGAGCGTTTACACATCGCAGATCATGGCACCTTGTTTATCCCCGCTGGCGTCACCGAGTTGCGCGTAGGCGAGCTTCGCTTGGGGCGTGAAGCGCGGCTCGCGATTGCGCCGGACGAGCGCCCGCTGCGCCTTGAGGCGGTTGCCGCTGCGCTGGCCAGTGGTGTGCAGATCAATGCCCAAGGTGCCTCGGGGAGTGGCGATCAACCGGCAATGCCGGGGCGACATCTGCACTTGCGGTTACATAAGGCCTCTGTCGCGGACTTGCTCATCGATGCCCGTGGCGGCAAGGGCGCACCCGGTCACATGGGATTGGCGGGTGCCGATGGTCAGGCCGGCGGTTGTGCTTGGGGCGAGGCCAGTCGAGGCCATGACGGTTTAGATGGTGGGGATGGTCAAACGGGAGCGCCCGGGGCGCAGGTGCGCCTGGAAGTGCCGCATGACTTTCCTATTGACCAGTTAAAGGTGCGCTTGGAAGGCGGTGATGGTGGTGCTGCGGGTGCGGCTGGCGCCGGTGGCGAAGGTGGAGCGAGTAAAGGCTGTTGGCTTTACAGCACGGCTGGTGCTGGCGACGGCAAGCCCGGTGAGGTTGGGCGCGCCGGTGAGGCAGGGCCTGCCGGTGCGATTAACGTGATTCGCTTCTAGTTGATATCGAAGCCCCATCGCTGCCAGCCTGCAGTGATGGGGCTTCAGTAAGAATCAAAAGCTAGGCCTTGTGCCAGCGATGGCCACCACCAGCAGGCCGATCAGTAGATTGATCCCCACCAGTCGGCGAATCCGCCCCAATACCGCGCCGCCCGTTGGCCAATCTTCAGCCGTCACGGCGCGTTGCAGTTGCGGCAGTTGCAGCACCTGAATGCGCAAAAAAAGCGCCAGCATCACCAGGTACAAGCCCATCATGATGTTGACGTAGCGCGGTGCGCTGTCGAAGCCGCTAAAACGCAGATCCAACATGCCGACACCCGTCACGGGCAGCACCAACACCGCCGCCCATACCCAGAGAAAGAACCTGGGAAACACGGCGGCCCATAGCCTGAGCCGATGAGGTGCATCCAGCGCACTGACAGCAGCAGGCCGCAGAATCATCCAGGCAAAGAACATCCCACCAACCCAGATCAGGGCTGCCAGTAAGTGCAGGCTATAAACAAACGCATACAGGGTCATGCGAAAACTCCAGGGTTGGCAGCACGGCAAGCGGTTCAGCGCCGGATCGATTAGCGCGCTATGATAGCCGCCGACTGCAAACACTGAAAATTTATCCAGCCTTTCTTGCCGACACGCCATGCTCAGTACCGAACTCAAGTCCCAGATCCAGGGCGCCTATTCGCGTTTTCTCGAAGCCAAATCGCTTAAGCCGCGCTATGGCCAGCGCCTGATGATTGCCGAAATTGCCAAAGTGCTGGGTGCCATCAACACCGATGACGAAGGCCGACGCCTGGGCGAACCTGCGGTAGTAGCGGTTGAAGCCGGCACCGGTACGGGGAAAACCGTGGCCTACAGCCTGGCGGCGATCCCCACAGCCAAGGCGGCGGGTAAACGACTGGTGATTGCCACCGCCACCGTGGCCTTGCAAGAGCAGATCGTGCACAAGGATCTGCCGGATCTGATGCGTAACAGCGGGCTCACCTTTAGCTTTGCCCTAGCCAAGGGGCGCGGCCGCTACCTGTGCTTGTCCAAGCTCGACATCCTGCTGCAGGAAGGCCAAGCGCAAAGTGCCACGGCGCAATTGTTCGAGGAGGAAGGTTTTAAAATCGATGTGGATGAGCAGAGTCAGAAGCTGTTCAACACCATGATTGAAAAGTTAGCGGGCAATAAATGGGACGGTGATCGCGACAGCTGGCCCGAAGAGCTGGAAGACGCCCGCTGGTCGCAACTGACCACTGATCACAGCCAATGCACCAACCGGCACTGCCCCAACTTCCAGCAGTGCGCGTTCTACAAGGCACGCGAGGGCATGGGCAAGGTCGATGTGATCGTCACCAACCATGACATGGTCCTGGCTGATCTGGCGTTGGGCGGCGGTGCGGTGCTGCCGGATCCGCGTGACACGCTTTATGTGTTCGACGAAGGCCATCACCTGCCGGACAAGGCCATCGGTCATTTCGCGCACTTCACTCGGTTGCGTTCAACTGCCGACTGGCTGACCCAGATCGACAAAAATCTGACCAAGTTGCTGGCGCAAAACCCGCTGCCCGGCGATCTAGGCCGGTTGATCGAGCAAGTGCCGGAGTTGGCGCGGGAGCTGAAAACCCAGCAGCAATTTATGTTCGCCGCTTGCGAGCAGGTGGCTGACTTCAAGCCGGGCGAAGATATGCAGGGCCGAGAGCGGCCGCGCCATCGTTTTGTCGGTGGTGTGGTGCCAGAGCACTTGACCGAGCTGGGGCTGGAGTTGAAGAAGGGCTTTTCCAAGCTCAATGATCTGTTCACTGGTGTGACTGAGCAGCTCAAAGAGGTCATGGATGGTGAGGGCGCTGTCGGTATCGCTAGTCACCAGGCCGAAGAGTGGTATCCGCTGTTTGGCAGCTTGCTGGCGCGGGCCAAGGGCAACTGGGAGTTGTGGCTGGCGTTTACCGCCGAAGACCCTGAAGACAGCCCGCCCATGGCGCGCTGGTTGACCCTGGCCGAAAGTGGCGCATTGTTCGATATCGAGGTCAATGCCAGCCCGATCCTGGCCGCAGAAACCTTGCGGCGTAACCTGTGGAATGTTGCCTACGGCGCGCTGGTAACCTCAGCAACCCTTACCGCGCTGGGCACTTTTGATCGTTATCGCATGCGCGCCGGGTTGCCGAAAGTCGCTGTGACCGCTGTAGTGCCGAGCCCTTTCCATCACGCCGACGCCGGTGTGCTGCGAGTCCCTAACCTCAACGCTGATCCGCGTGATGCCGTGCAGCACACGGCGGCGATCATTCGTGAATTACCGGGTTTAGTTGAAGGCTCGCGCGGCACCCTGGTGCTGTTCTCCTCGCGTAAGCAAATGCAGGACGTGTTCGAAGGCCTTGAACGCGATTGGCGCAAGCGCGTGTTTATCCAAGGCAACCTGTCCAAACAGGAAACCCTAAACAAGCATAAAGCGCGGGTCGATTCCGGCGAGGAAAGCGTGTTGTTTGGCTTGGCCAGTTTTGCCGAAGGGGTCGATCTACCTGGGGCCTATTGCGAGCATGTGGTGATCGCCAAAATTCCCTTCGCGGTGCCGGATGACCCTGTTGAAGCGGCCTTGGCCGAGTGGATCGAAGCACGCGGCGGCAATCCGTTTATGGAGATTGCCGTGCCGGATGCCTCCTTGCGTCTGGTTCAGGCCTGCGGTCGTTTGCTGCGCACCGAGGCGGATCGCGGCATCATCACCTTGCTTGATCGCCGGGTTGTCACTCAGCGTTATGGCAAGTCGATCCTCAATGCCTTGCCGCCGTTTCGGCGAGAAATCAGTGACTAGGACGTTGCCGCAGGTCAGTGGGCCAGCACGTCATGGCACTGCGCTGGAAATCGTCAGAATGTCACGGGCAAAATCTACAGGTCGTACCGCAAAACCGTATTTTTAAAGAGGCAACATATGCCTCCCTCAGTTCTCTTTAGTGCCGTGAGTCAAGGAGTAAGCAGGTGAAGGTCAAGCGCAGGCTGCAAACAGTGTTTCTTAAGTTGGCCTTTTTAGGTTATTGCGGCGCAGCGTTTTCGGCAGAGTCCCTTGAATTGTTCAACTTTGTCAGGCCGCTTGATGCCGTAAAGGTCACTACGCAGAACGCAGAACTTCCCAGCGTAAAAGGCGAGCCCACGCAGCAAGGTGAAGTGTTGCGCCGTGTGACGTTTCATCCCAGTGAAAACCCCGGGCTGACGCTAACGCCGCAAAGCGCTGCCTGGGACTGGTCTCAACAAAAAATGGTCAAACTGCGCATTCAAAACGCCATGGACTGGGCATTGACCCTGGATGTGTCGATTGAAAGCGTTGACGGCCAGCGTTTGACTACGCGCATTGCATTGCCCGCAGGTCCTGTGCAAACCGTACTGATTCCCCTGCAGGCAACTTCGCCCCGCGACCAAGGGATGCGCGCAGGCGTGCCAATGCCTTGGGTTGATAAAGGGCAGCGCATGTTGCTCGCCGATACGGTCAGTGGTGCGCTAGACCTGAGCCAGGTTAAGTCGCTGGCGGTGACCATGCCCCAGCCCAAAGCCGTGCAGCATCTGCTAATCAGCCAGTTCGGGGTCACCGCTGAGTCAGTGACGGACGCTGCCTATGCCGCAATTGTTGACCGTTATGGCCAGTTCACGCGTGCCGATTGGCCGGGCAAAATTAAAAAGGATGAACAACTGCAGCAATCGGCAATCGCCGAACGTAAGCAACTGCAGGCTTGGCTTGCAGAGCGCCCCGCACAAGACAAATTCGGCGGTTGGACCGGTGGAGCATCGTTCACTGCAAGCGGCTTCTTCCGCACAGAAAAACGTGGTGAGCGCTGGTTTCTGGTGACACCCGAGGGCAACCCTTTCTACTCGCTGGGTGTTAACGCGGTCACCGCGCAACAGAGTGCGACCTATGTGGCTGAGCGTGAGGCGATGTTCAGCGAGTTGCCGAAGGCCGGCGATCCACTGGCGGCTTACTTTGGCACCGCCGATAGCCGCAGCTCTACCGGTGCTAACCAAGGGCGGGCCTTTGCCAATGGGCTTTGGTTTGACTTCTATCAGGCTAATTTGCAGCGCACAGACGCGCAGCAAAATCCTGCCGCCTGGCGCGCTCGTAGCGTCGAGCGCCTGCAAGCCTGGGGCTTTAATACCCTGGGTAATTGGAGCGAGGTAGATTTTGGTGGCGACGCAGCCATGCCTTTCAGCATTCCGCTGTCGATTCATGGTGACTACGCGACCATCAGCACCGGGGTTGACTGGTGGGGCGCGATGCCTGATCCGTTTGATCCGCGTTTTGCGATGGCAACAGAGCGCGCGGTAGCTATCGCCTCACGTGATCACCGCGAAAACCCCTGGTTGCTCGGGTATTTTGCGGATAACGAATTGGCATGGTCGGGCGCTGTTGATGACCCTCGTGGTCGGTATGCGCTGGCCTATGCCACATTGCGTCTGACAACGGATGTGCCCGCTAAACGCGCCTTTTTGAAGCAATTGCGCGACAAGTATCGTAATCATTCAGGGCTGTCGCGGGCGTGGGGCATAGAACTGCCGGCGTGGGAATTAATGGAAGATCCCGGCTTCGATGCGCCCTTGCCGAATGCCGAGCACCCGGCCATTGAGCGTGATATGCAGGCGTTTTTGCGTCTCTACGCCGACACGTATTTCAAAACCATTGCCGACTCGCTCGAATGGCACGCACCTAACCACATGCTGTTGGGCGGGCGTTTTGCAAGCAGCATCCCCGAAGCCGTTGAGGCCTGTGCGCAGTTTTGTGATGTGTTGAGTTTCAACTTTTACACCCGCGAGCCACAGCATGGTTTTGATTTCGCCACCTTGCGCCCGTTAGACAAACCCCTGATGGTCACCGAGTTTCATTTTGGCTCGCGTGATCGCGGTCCCTTCTGGGGAGGCGTTGCCGAAGTTCACAAAGAACAAGAACGTGGCCCAGCCTATGCGCACTTTCTCAGCAGAGCGCTTGATGAGCCGCAGATAGTCGGTGCGCACTGGTTTCAGTATCTCGATCAGCCCGTTACCGGGCGTCTACTGGATGGTGAAAATGGTCACCTGGGCCTTGTCGCGATTACCGATCGGCCTTGGGATGATTTTGTTAAGCGTGTGCGACAAGCCAATTTGGATGCAGCCGCAATGATCCTCAAACTGCAGCCAGCAGAGGCAAATCCGGCACCCTGACGAGCAATTACCAATCGAGCGTAAGGTGAACGTGCCCGTGCGCGGTGAAACAATGGTTTAACTTTTGACCCAGTATTGAGATCGGTGGGGTAAACAGCGTGGTGCAAATTCAGGGCTATTTTGACCTCAAGTTTGAGGCGTTGAGGGATGCATTTGCGGCCCTGTTCGACGACCCGCAAGAGCGCGGTATGGCACTGTGTGTGCAGATTGGCGGGGAAACCGTGGTCGACTTATGGGCGGGGGTTGCCGATAAAGAGGGTCAGCACGCCTGGCACAGTGACACCATCCTCAACCTGTTCTCCTGCACCAAAACCTTTACTGCCGTTACCGTCCTGCAGTTGGTGGGTGAGGGCAAGTTGGAGTTGGATGCCCCTGTCGCACGCTACTGGCCGGAATTCGCGGCAAACGGCAAAGAAAAAATCACCTTGCGCCACCTGCTCAGCCACCAGGCGGGCTTGCCCGCTTTGCGCCAAATGCTGCCCGCCGAAGCGCTGTATGACTGGCCCACCATGACCCGAGCGCTGGCTGCCGAGCAGCCCTGGTGGGCCTTGGGCGAGGGGCATGGTTATGCGCCTATTACTTATGGCTGGTTGGTGGGTGAAGTGCTGCGCCGGGTTGAAGGGCGAGGGCCGGGTGAATCCATTGTCGCGCGTACCGCTACGCCGCTTGGGCTGGATTTTCATGTGGGCCTGGCCGATGAAGACTTCGAGCGCGTGGCCATCATCTCTCGCGGCAAAGGCAACTTCGGTGATGCCGCTGCCCAGCGCCTGCTGAAAACCATGATGAGCGAACCCGCTGCGATGAGCACTCGTGCATTCACCAATCCGCCATCGATCATGACCAGCACCAATAAGCCTGAATGGCGACGCATGCAGCAGCCGGCCGCCAATGGTCACGGCAATGCCCGCAGCCTGGCCGGTTTTTACACGGGATTACTTGATGGTCGGTTGCTAGAAAGCGAATTGCTCAACGAGTTGACCCGTGAGCATGCTGTGGGTGAAGACAAAACCCTGCTGACCCGCACACGTTTTGGCTTGGGCTGCATGCTGGACCAGCCCGATGTGGCCAACGCCACCTATGGCATAGGCCCGCGTGCGTTTGGTCATCCGGGTGCAGGCGGGTCGATTGGCTTTGCCGACCCGGAGCGCGACGTGGCGTTTGGTTTTGTTACTAATAACCTGGGACCGTTCGTCTTGATGGACCCGCGTGCGCAAAAACTTGCGCGTTTGCTGGCTGATTGTTTGTAGCAGGCTCGGCTAAACTGCCGGTCAAATCAGGCCTGCGCTGAAACAACGCAGGTCGCTAACGGCTTTTTGCTAATCATGTGTGGATTCCCGATGCCTTTTAACAAAACCCTTGCCATCGCTTTGTGTGTGTTGATCAGCGGTTGCAGCGCGTTTGAGAAAACAGAAAAGCCAGCGCCCAAAAAAGTAGTTGCCATGCCTGCGCCTGCTGTCACTCAGGCTTGGCTAGATGTATACGAGCCGAAAGTGCGTGAAGCCATCAAAGGCACGCACTTCGAATTTGAACGTCGTGAAAATCTGTTGGTGGTTACGGCCCCGGTGCAAGGGTCATTTAACCCAGACCGCCCGCACATGATGCTGCCCAGCACCCTGTCGCCACTTAGCCGCATGGCCAAGCTGCTGGAGAAGGACGAAACCATCGGCGTGCTGATCCTCGGTCATGCCGACAGCAGTGGTGAGTTGAAGGCTAATCAAGAGTTGAGCCATCAACGCGCCCGCGCGTTCACCTCAATTTTCCGTTTGAGTGGCCTTAAGCAAAACCGGCTGATGGTCAAAGGGCTGGGCTCCGACATGCCGCGCGCGGCCAACGACAGTCAGCAGGGGCGTGCGCTTAATCGCCGCGTGGAAATCCTCTTAACGTCAAAAGACACCCTCAACGCCCTGATCGCCAAGTACAGCAAGCCAGCACCGGCCACAGCTGTGGCTGCGGTAAAACCGGTTACTGACAAAAATGCCAAAGCCGTGGCCAAAGCGGATAAGCCGGCAAAAGGTCAGTAATTTCACGCAGCGGTTTTTTGCCGCAGATCAAGCCAAGCACGGCGCTCGCGGGTAAGCTGGGTCACTTCTGATTGAGAGGATCCGTCAATGACCCAAACCCTGGCTGACATGCGCCGTGACTACACCCGTGATGGCCTGAGCGAAGCGCAAGCCCCGCAAGCCCCATTTGCGCTGTTTGAGCAATGGTTTGCCGATGCGGTAAAAACCGAGCAATTGCCGGTTGAGCCTAATGCCATGACCCTGGCCACGGTGGACGCGCAAGGCCGGCCGCATTGCCGGGTGTTGCTGCTCAAGGGCCTGGATGCTCGCGGCTTCACGTTCTTTAGTAACTACGACAGCGCTAAAGGCCAGCATTTGGCCGCTAATCCTTTTGCCGCCATGACCTTTTTCTGGCCCAGCCTGGAGCGTCAGGTGCGTATTGAGGGGCGAGTGGAGCGCGTCACCGCCGCTGAATGTGATGCTTATTTTCAAGTGCGGCCACTGGGCAGCCGACTGGGCGCGTGGGCGTCACCCCAGAGCCAGGTGATTGCTGATCGCACTGAGTTGGAGAGTCTGCTGGCCGAAACCGAACAGCGCTTCCTAGACCGTGCACCGCATTGCCCGCCGCACTGGGGCGGTTATCGTTTATTGCCGGAGCGCATTGAGTTCTGGCAGGGGCGCTCCAGTCGTCTGCACGATCGCCTCAACTATCGCCTGCAAGACGGTGCCTGGGTGCGTGAACGTCTGGCGCCTTGATGCTTCGGTTACTGGCCGTTGTAGTGTTCAGCGGCCTGTTGCAGCCAGATGTGCAGCGCCTTGCGCTTGATGCCTGTCGATTGCGCTTCCTGCAGGCGTTGCAGCATGTACTCACGTTTGGCGGGCGAGTCACCCGCCAGTGATAAGGCCAGATCCCGGTCCATCCAGCGTTTGATTCGCACATAAAGCCACCCGTGAAAATACAGCCCGGCCACCGTGGTAATAGCGACAATAAAGTAATCCATAGCATCCTCATGCAAGTGCCTGACGATCTCTGCAGGCCTGAACGCATTTAAACGGCCTATGAGCCACATGGCCACTGACCTGCAACAAGTAAACTTCAGCTTTGTTGGCTGGTCTGATCTTGAGTCGGTTGGTTTAACGCATTAACCCTGCTCGATGTATACGTTTATAGGTCTTGTTCGTTTGTGCCTGTAAGCCTAATGCAAGGGTTTTGCTCTATAGTTGCCGCTGACAGTTCGACCTCTCAGGCGTCGTAGAAGGCCTGTTCAATTGGAGAAAAGATAATGCGTAAATTGATTGCTCTGGCCGCCTCGTGCGCTGCACTGGTTCTGCTCAGTGGTTGTGCCTCCAACCTCACCGGCGATAGCTATTCGCGTGACGAAGCCCGCGCGGTGCAAACTGTTCGTATGGGTACCATCGAATCGCTGCGTCCGGTCAAAATTGAAGGCACTAAAACCCCGATTGGTGCCGGTGCTGGCGCTGTAATTGGCGGTGTGGCTGGCAGTGGCGTTGGTGGTGGTCGTGGCAGCGCAGTCGCAGCCGTTGTTGGTGCTGTGGCCGGTGGTTTGCTGGGCGCGATGACCGAAGAGGGGCTGACCCGCGCCCAGGGCGTTGAAATTACCGTGCGTGAAGATGACGGCAGCCTGCGTGCTTATGTGCAAGAAGTTGAGGAAAACCAGATTTTCCGCGTTGGCGAGCGTGTACGCATCCTGACCGTGAATGGCACCAGCCGCGTTTCCCGCTGAGTGACCCTAAAACCAGATCAGTGCAGGCTGGTCCGGTTTTTTATTGCCTTGCGTTTCAGTAACTGACGAATTATCAGTGGGTTGCACAACTCGGCTGGCGCTCAGAGGCGGAGTGTTTGGAAATAATTCTATCCATGACGGCTGGGCGATAGTTATGGATAATCGCTCGCGTTGGGGTGGGATACCCTCTATCCCTGATGCAGGGTGCTGTCAGGTCGGATGGGGTCACGGTTAGCGCCGTGGATTGCCGCAATGAGCTGGTTCTAAATTCAGCTGGCCAGTCTTAATGGTCTGGTTCGAGAAAAGGGGTTTTGTATGACGCTTGCGCTGATTATCGCGTTGCCATTTTTAGGCATGTTTTTACCGCTGTTTGCCGAACGCTTGGGGCGTTCCGCATGCGCGACGGCGGCAGCAATTGCCCCTCTTGTCGGCCTGGTTTTGTTGCTTTCACAACAGTCGGCTGTGTTCGCGGGTGAGTTACTCAAGGTCAAGTTGGAGTGGTTGCCTGCAATTGGGTTGAACCTCAGCCTGCGTCTTGATGGTTTGGGCTTTTTGTTTGCCCTGCTGATTTTAGGTATCGGCCTGCTGGTTATCCTGTATGCCCGTTATTACCTGTCCAAATCTGAGCCCATGGGGCGTTTTTACGCGTTTTTGCTGCTGTTCATGGGCGCGATGCTCGGTGTGGTGCTTTCAGAAAATCTGCTGCTGATGCTGATGTTCTGGGAGTTGACCAGCCTCTCTTCATTTTTGCTGATCGGCTTCTGGGGATCACGCTCGGATGCACGCAAAGGCGCGCGCATGGCCCTGGCTGTCACCGGTGGTGGTGGTTTGGCGTTGTTTGCCGGCATTTTGCTGATTGGTCATATCGTCGGCAGTTATGAGCTGACGCAGGTGTTGGCGGCTGGCGATATCATCCGCGCCCATGCGCTTTACCCACTGGCGCTGATTTTGGTGCTGCTGGGGGTGTTTACCAAATCAGCACAGTTCCCGTTCCATTTCTGGCTGCCACACGCCATGGCTGCGCCCACGCCGGTGTCGGCTTACTTGCATTCGGCGACCATGGTCAAGGCGGGTGTTTTCCTATTGGCGCGTTTGTATCCGGCGCTGGCAGGCTCAGAGTGGTGGTTCTACATCGTCAGCATCACCGGCCTGGTGACTTTGCTGGTGGGTGCTGGCATGGCGCTGTTTCAGCATGACCTCAAAGGCTTGCTGGCCTATTCGACCATCAGCCATCTGGGGCTGATTACCTTGTTGTTTGGTTTGGATACGCGCCTGGCGGCGGTGGCGGCGGTGTTTCACATCATCAACCACGCCACTTTTAAAGCGTCGCTGTTTATGGCGGCCGGCATCATCGATCACGAAACCGGCAGTCGCGATATGCGGCGTATTAACGGCATGTGGAAGTACATGCCGCACACGGCCGTGCTCGCGATGGTCGCCGCTTCGGCGATGGCCGGTGTGCCGCTGCTTAACGGCTTCCTCAGCAAAGAGATGTTCTTTACCGAAACGCTCAACCAGCATCTGCTGGGCAGTTTCAATTGGGTGATACCGGCTGCGGCCACCCTGGCCGGCGTGTTCTCGGTGGCCTACTCGCTGCGCTTTATCCATGACGTATTTTTCAACGGCGAGCCCGTCGATTTACCTAAATACCCACCTCATGAGCCCCTGCGCTACATGAAGGTGCCGGTCGAGATTCTGGTGTTCCTCTGCCTGCTAGTGGGCGTGGTGCCGGCTTACACGGTAGCTCCGTTGCTGGCTGCAGCAGCAGCTGCCACTTTGGGCGGCGATGTGCCGAGTTACAGCCTGTCGATCTGGCATGGTTTTAACTTACCGCTGCTGATGAGCGTCATCGCCCTGTTTGGCGGCATTCTTCTCTATGTGTTCCGTCAGCCCATGTTTCGCTGGTACGCCGGATTACCCAGTGTCGATGCCAAGCTGATTTTCGACCGTGGCGTGGTGATTGTGGTCAGCGCCTGTGCCGCCCTGACGCGTTGGCTGGAGAATGCCTCGTTGCAGCGTTACCTGGCATTAATGCTCGGTGCCGCACTGATTGTGGTCACACATGGTTTGAGTGCGCTGCCGCAAATCAGCGGTCCGCTGCCATTAACGGCGATCGAGGGTATGACGACCTTGGGTTTGGCCATTATGGCCTTGGCGGCTCTGATCACCGTCGTGTTTCATCGCCAGCGGTTGGTTTCGCTATTGATGCTAAGTGTGGTGGGGCTGATGGTGGTGCTGGCATTCGCACGTTATTCAGCGCCTGATCTGGCGTTGACTCAGCTGTCGGTTGAGGTGGTCACCATCATCCTGCTGATGCTGGCGTTGTTCTTTTTACCGGCACACACCCGTGCGGAGTCCAGCAGTCTGCGTGGCCTGCGTGATTTCTTGCTCGCCGGCGGCACTGGCCTGATGGTGGCCATGTTGGTCTTTGCGGTATTGACCCGACCCTATGACAGTATTTCGACCTTCTTCCTTGAAAACAGCGTTTCAGGGGGCGGCGGTAAAAACGTGGTCAACGTTATCCTGGTGGATTTCCGCGGTTTTGACACCATGGGCGAAGTGACGGTCTTGGCCATTGCTGCCGCCGGTATCTTTGCCTTGCTGAACGGGCTACGCCTGTCTCAGCCGAACGTGGATGCGGCTGGCCGCTCGTGGGCGCGTGATCGTCATCCGCTGATCCTCGCCACGCTGTCGCGCATCCTGCTGCCGATGGCACTGCTGGTGTCGGTGTTTATCTTCCTGCGTGGCCATAACCTACCAGGCGGTGGTTTTATTGCCGGGTTGGTGACGGCCGTAGCCTTGATTTTGCAATACGTAGCCAGTGGTGTTCAGTGGACGCAGTCGCGGCTGCCGCTCAACTACCAGGCGATTGCGGGCTTGGGTGTGGTGGTGGCGGGCCTCACCGGGGTGGGCAGTTGGTTGTTTGATCGACCGTTCCTCACATCCGCGTTTGGTTACTTCGATATTCCGCTGATCGGTGAAATCGAGTTGGCCACGGCCATGCTGTTTGATTTGGGCGTTTACCTCACCGTAGTCGGCGCGACCCTGCTGATTCTCGCCAACCTGGGCAAACTGACCCAGGAAAAAGCTGAACAAGAGGTGCTCTGAGATGGAAGCCATTTTTGCTCTTACCCTGGGCATTCTTACGGCCAGTGGTGTTTATCTGTTGCTGCGGGCAAGGACCTTTCCGGTGGTGCTGGGTCTGACCTTGATCTCCTATGCCGTCAATTTGTTTTTGTTTGCCATGGGCCGCTTACAAAGCGGCGTGGTAACGGTCATCGGCAAGGGTGATGGTTATGCCGACCCGCTGCCGCAGGCGTTGGTGTTAACGGCCATTGTGATTGGTTTTGCCATGACCGCCTTTGTCGTCGTGCTGGCGCTGCGCAGCGTGGGTGAAACACAAACAGATCACGTTGACGGTCAGGAGCCTAATCCATGAACCACGCGTTAATCCTGCCCGTTCTGCTGCCGATGTTTGCCGGCAGCCTGCTGTTACTCGGTGCGAGTCTGAGTCCCAGTTTGAAGCGACGCATCTCAATGCTGTCCACGTTGCTGCTGGTGCCGCTCAGTGGCTACTTGGTTTGGTTGGCCAATCAGGATGTGCTTTACACCTACGCGGTCGGTAACTGGGTCGCCCCGTTCGGCATTATTTTGATGCTGGATCGCCTGAGTGCCTTGTTGCTCGTCGTGACGGCGGTGCTTGCCAGCTTTGCCGTGTTGTATGCGATTCGGGGCGACGATGAGCGCGGCAAGAGTTTCCACGCGTTGTTCCAGTTCCAACTGATGGGCATTAACGGTGCCTTCCTCACCGGGGACTTGTTCAACCTGTTCGTGTTCTTTGAGATTCTGCTTATCGCCTCGTACTCACTGCTGCTGCATGGCGGTGGCGTGGATCGCGTCAGGGCGGGCTTGCATTACGTCGTGTTGAACCTGGTGGGCTCCTCGTTCTTCCTGCTCGCCGTTGGGGTGCTGTATGGCATCACCGGCACCCTGAATATGGCCGATATGGCGATTCGTGTGGCGGCAGCCGGCCCGGAAGATGCGGCGCTTTTGGGCGCTGCCGGGATGTTGTTACTGGTGGTGTTTGGTCTTAAAGCAGCGTTTCTGCCGCTGTATTTCTGGCTGCCCAAGGCCTATGCCTCGGCCTCCGCACCGGTTGCGGCGCTGTTTGCGATCATGACCAAGGTTGGGCTTTATTCGATCATTCGCGTCTACACCCTGATTTTTGGCGACGAGGCCGGCAGCCTGGCCAACATGGCCAATGACTGGCTCTGGCCCCTTGCGCTTCTGACCCTCGCACTGGGGGTTATAGGCGCCTTGGCAGCCGTTAGCTTGCAAGGTCTGTTGGCTTATATGGTGGTGGTGTCGGTCGGTACCTTGCTTGCGGGTATCGCCATTGGCACTGAACAAGCCCTGGCAGCGGCGCTGTTTTATCTGGTGCATAGCACCTGGGTTGCCGGAGGACTGTTCCTGCTGGCCGACCTGATCGCCCGTCAACGTGGTGATAAGCAAGGTCTATTGGTGCAGGGTCCGGCATTGCAGAATCCGCACGTGCTGGGCGGTTTATTCTTCTTCGGCGCCATTGCGCTGGCCGGTTTGCCGCCTCTTTCCGGGTTCTTAGGCAAACTTCTGTTGCTTCGGTCGGTGGAGCCTGGAGTGCAGGCGGTGTTGCTATGGTCGGTGGTGCTTGGCGGCGGCTTGCTAACCCTGGTGGCGCTGAGTCGTGCAGGCAGTACGCTGTTTTGGCGTGTTGGGCTGAGTCAGTTGGGCAGTGCCGAACTTGACCACGGCCGGCTTTTTGCCTGCGCTGGCTTGCTTGTGCTTAGCCTGGCATTGATGGTCGGTGCTGCGCCGCTGCTCAGTTACGTTGAGGCAACGGCCAGCCAGCTCCATGACTTGGCTTTGTATCGTCAGATCATTGAATCGGGAGCTGCGCAATGAGAGCACGCCGCTGGTTACCCCATCCGCTGCTCAGCGTGAGTTTGATGCTGGTGTGGCTGTTATTGATTAACGATTTCAGCATCGGGCACTGGATCTTGGGGGCCTTCCTGGGTTGGACGATTCCGCTGCTCACTCAGCTGTTCTGGATCAACCCACCGCGGGTCTATAAGCCCATCAAGTTGTGCTTGTTTCTGCTGCGCATTTTGCTCGATATCGTCACCGCCAACCTGCAGGTGGCCAAGCTGATCCTGGGTTCGACTGCCAAGCTGCGGCCTGCGTTTGTAGAAATCCCCATGCTGCTGGAGGATGAATTGGCGCTGACCATGTTGGCGAGCATCATTTCGTTAACCCCCGGCACCGTCTCTGCTGATCTCAGCGATGACCGCAAGACCCTGCTGGTACACAGCCTGGATGTGGCGGATACCGAGGCCCTGGTTGTGGAAATCAAACAGCGTTACGAAGCGCCCCTGTTGGAGGTATTCACATGCTCGCCTACGTAATTCCCGTATGCCTGGTGATCATTGGTCTGGCGCTGGTATTGACCATGGCTCGCCTGGTCATTGGGCCGGATCTGCCGGATCGCATCCTGGCGCTCGATACGCTGTATATCAACGCAATTGCATTGCTGGTGTTGTTTGGCATTTGGTTGAATTCAACGCTTTATTTCGAAGCTGCCTTGTTGATTGCGATTATGGGCTTCATCGGCACAGTGGCAGTGACGAAATACCTGCTGCGCGGCGATATCATCGAGTGAGGATTATCTGATGGCATTTTGGATCGAAGCGCTGGTGGCGTTGTTCCTGCTACTGGGGAGTCTGTTTGCACTGGTAGGTGCAATCGGCCTCTACCGCCTGCCGGATTTTTTCATGCGCCTGCATGGCCCAACCAAAGCCACGACGCTGGGTGTGGGCGGTATGGTGCTGGCCTCGATGCTGTATTTCAGCACGCAAGGTAATGGCCTGAGCCTGCATGAACTGCTGATTACCCTGTTCCTGTTTATCACCGCGCCAGTTAGCGCGCACATGCTGGCCAAGGCCGCGCTGCAGCAAAAGCTGCGCATCAGCGAGCAGACTCGCGGCAAGCCCTGGGATCAGTAAACGCACACAGTTCGCTTGGCTGACTGTACCTGTCAGCCACCTGATCGGCCCTTTACACTGCAGCCTTTGATCAGGAGGCCGTATGCAGGGGCAAGGGCAGGGAAGAGCGGTGGCGATGACCTGCCTGGTCGTCGCCATGGCGTTATGGGGCAGTTCCTTTATTGCGTTGAAAGTGGCCTTTGCCGAATTGCCGGCGATGTGGGTGATCTTTGGCCGCATGGCTTTGGGCAGCCTGGTATTTTTGCTGGCCTGGCGCTGGCGCGGCAAGATGCATTACCGCGCCGGCGACTGGAAGTACCTGCTGGGCCTGGCGGCCTGTGAACCCTGTCTGTACTTCCTCTTTGAAGCCTTGGCCCTGCAATACACCAGCGCCGCTCAGGCGGGCATGGTCACGGCGTTGTTACCGCTGCTGGTGGCCGTGGGCGCGTATGTCTTCCTGCGCGAGCAGGTTAGCCGCACCACCTGGGCGGGATTCCTCATCGCTATGGCGGGTGCAGTCTGGCTGAGTCTGGCCGGCAGTGCCGATGAGCATGCCAGTAACCCGGTGCTGGGCAACTTCTATGAGTTGCTCGCCATGCTCTGCGCCATGGGCTACACCTTGATCCTCAAGCACCTGTCGGCGCGTTATTCGCCATTTCTGCTGACGGCCATGGTGGCCTTTGTCGGCAGCGTGTTTTTCTTCCCGCTGGCGTTTTTCAGTGCGCCGATACCAAGCAGCGTCAGCCCCTTGGCGTTGGGTGCAGTCGTCTACCTCGGTATTGTGGTAACGGTGGGTGCTTATGGCCTCTACAATTTTGGTGTCAGCCGTTTGCCCGCCAGTCAGGCCTCAGGCTTTACCAATCTGATTCCCGTATTCACCTTGCTGTTTGCCATTGTGCTGCTCGGTGAGCGGCTGAATTTTATGCAGATGTTGGCGGCGGCCGTGGTGTTCGCCGGGGTGTTGTTGAGCCAATGGCGAGGACCGCGCCCGCTGCCCGCCGGTGTTATGGATTGAGGGATAAATGATGACTGACCCACGCACCTGGGCACGCGAAGCGATCCGCATGATCGAGGCCGACTTTCAGCGCAGCGCCGACACCCATTTATTACCACTGGCGTTGCCGGGTTTACCGGGCGTTGAGTTGTACTTCAAGGATGAGTCCAGCCATCCCACCGGCAGTCTCAAGCACCGGTTGGCGCGCTCGCTGTTTCTCTATGCACTGTGTAACGGCTGGCTGAAGCCGGGTGCGCCGGTGATCGAAGCCTCAAGCGGTTCTACGGCGATTTCCGAAGCCTACTTCGCCCGCTTGTTGGGCTTGCCGTTTATTGCGGTCATGCCGGCCAGCACCTCGAAGGAGAAGATCGCGCAGATCGCCTTTTACGGCGGGCAAAGCCACTTGGTGGATGACCCGACGCAGATTTACGCTGAATCCGAACGCCTGGCCCGTGAAACGGGTGGGCATTTTATGGACCAGTTCACTTACGCCGAGCGTGCCACCGACTGGCGCGCCAACAACAACATCGCCGAATCGATTTTCCAGCAGTTGCGCAGTGAACGCTTCCCCGAGCCGAGCTGGCTGGTCTCCAGCCCCGGCACAGGCGGTACTGTGGCGACGTTGGGGCGTTATGTGCGCTATCGCCGGCACAGTACGCGGGTGTTGTGTGCCGACGCAGAGCGCTCGGTGTTCTTTGATTATTACCGCACCGGTGATGCCCGCTTGAGCCTAAACCACGGCTCGCGCATCGAAGGCATCGGCCGCCCACGCGTCGAGGCGTCGTTTCTGCCGTCGGTGATTGATGCCATGTGCAAAGTACCGGATGCCTTATCGCTGGCGGCCATGCACTACCTGGCGCAGCGCTTAGGGCGCAAAGTGGGTGGCTCCAGCGGCACCAACCTGATTGGCGCGTTGCTGGTGGCAAAGCGCATGGTCGCGGCGGGGGAGTCCGGTTCCGTGGTGACGATTCTCTGCGACGGCGGCGAACGCTATGCCGATACCTACTACAACCCTGCCTGGCTCAGTGCTCAGGGTTTCGAGCTGACTGAGCTCATCGCAGCCGTGGCCGACTGCGCCGAGCGCGGTATCCCTTTGCCAATCGATCTGCCCAGCGCAGGGCTTTAGCGCAATAAGGTTGCGCGGCTTTGTGAGAGGCGCTTCAGCGGCGAGCAGTTGCCAGCCCATTCGCGGCTAAAGCCCCTCCTACAAGGTTGGAGTGACTGAATCACCGTAGCCCGGATGCAATCCGGGAAATCCAGCGCCTGCCAAACCCGTCCCGGATTCCATCCGGGCTACGAGCTGCGCGGTTTCGTGGGAGGCGCTTTAGCGGCGATCAAGTTTGGCATCAGCGGCGGATCAAGCCTCTGCAATCCCCAGCATGTCGCGAATCAGCGCTTCGGCCACGCGAATGCCATCCACCCCGGCGGAGAGAATGCCGCCGGCGTAACCCGCGCCTTCGCCAGCCGGATACAAACCGCGCACGTTGAGGCTCTGCATGTCCGCGCCACGGGTGATGCGCAGCGGCGAGGAGGTGCGGGTTTCGATGCCAGTCAGCACCGCGTCATGCATATCAAACCCTTTAATTTGCTTACCGAAGGCCGGCAGCGCTTCACGGATGGCCTCGATGGCAAAATCCGGCAGCGCTAAAGCCAGGTCGCCCAGCTTAATGCCGGGTTTGTAGGACGGCTCGACACTGCCCAGCGCACTCGACGGTTTGCCGGCGATAAAGTCGCCGACCAATTGCCCCGGCGCTTCGTAGGTGCTGCCACCGAGCAAATAAGCCTGCGACTCCAAGCGCTCCTGCAACTCCACACCGGCCAGCGGGCCACCGGGATAATCCTGCTCCGGGGTGATGCCGACCACGATGCCCGCGTTGGCATTACGCTCGTTACGCGAGTACTGGCTCATGCCGTTGGTTACCACACGGTTCGGCTCGGAAGTCGCCGCGACCACCGTACCGCCTGGGCACATGCAGAAGCTGTAGACCGAGCGGCCGTTTTTGGCGTGGTGCACCAGTTTGTAATCGGCGGCGCCGAGCTTGGGGTGACCGGCGTATTTGCCCAAGCGGGCGCGGTCGATCAAGCCCTGCGGGTGTTCGATCCGAAAACCCACGGAGAAGGGCTTGGCTTCCATAAACACGTCACGCTGATGCAGCATGCGGAAGGTGTCTCGCGAGCTGTGGCCCAGGGCCAGAATCACCTGACGACTGAGGATCTGCTCGCCGCTGTCGAGCACCACGCCCTTGAGTTGACCACCCAGCCGGTCGCCCTCAATCAGCACATCACTGACGCGCTGCTGAAAACGCACTTCGCCGCCCAGTGCCTTGATTTCTTCACGCATGGTGGCGACCACGCCGGTGAGGCGGAAGGTGCCGATATGCGGCTTGCTGACGTAGAGAATCTCATCCGGTGCACCGGCTTTGACGAACTCCTGCAGCACTTTGCGCCCGTAATGTTTGGGGTCTTTGATCTGGCTGTAGAGCTTGCCGTCGGAGAAGGTGCCTGCGCCGCCTTCACCAAACTGCACGTTGGACTCCGGGTTGAGCACATTCTTGCGCCACAGGCCCCAGGTGTCTTTGGTGCGTTGGCGCACTTCGGTGCCGCGCTCCAGCACAATCGGCTTGAGCCCCGCTTGCGCCAGAATCAGCGCGGCGAAAATCCCGCACGGACCAAAGCCCACCACCAGCGGCCGCTCGGCTAGATCGTCCGGCGCATGGCCAACAGGCTTATAGGCGGTGTCAGGGGCGATGCTGATATGCCGGTCATCCGCCAGGCGCTGCAGCACAACGGCTTCATCGCTCAGTTGGCAATCGATTGTGTAGATGAAATGCAGTTCGGTGGATTTTTTACGCGCGTCGTAGCTGCGCTTGAACAGGGTGAAGTCGAGCAACTCGCTGTCGGCAATGCCCAGACGCTGGACAATGGCCGGGCGCAGGGCGTCTTCGGTGTGATCGAGCGGCAGCTTGAGTTCGGTGATGCGTAGCATGGTGCGGTCCACATTCAGGGCCGGAGGCAACCCGGCAGCTTTGTAAAAGGCGGCGATTATACGCGCGAATAAGCGTCGCTCGCTTGTGTGGCGCGATTGCCGGTGACCGCGCGCTGGCGATGCTGTTAATGCTTAACCCAGGCCAGCAGCACATCCAGCATACGGTTGGCGAAGGCCCACTCGTTGTCGTACCAAGCGAGCACCTTGACCAATTCGCCCTGCACGCGGGTGTGGTTGAGATCCGCCACGCACGACACCGGGTAGCCGTTGAAGTCGCTGGAGACCAGCGGCAGTTCGTTGCACTCCATCACCCCCGGCGGCATCTGCTGCGCGCCGTGCACCAGCGCCGCATTGATCGCCTCACGGCTGGCGGGCCGTTCGCAGGTAAAGCTCAGGTCAACCAGCGACACATTCGGCGTCGGCACACGAATCGACAGCCCATCTAAGCGACCGGCCAACTCTGGCATCACCAAGCCAATGGCCTTGGCCGCGCCGGTGCTGGTTGGAATCATCGACAAGGCCGCTGCGCGGGCGCGGTAAAGGTCGCTGTGGGTTTTATCCAGCAGGTTCTGGTCATTGGTATAAGAGTGGATGGTGTTGACCAAGCCCTGGCGAATGCCCACGGCCTCATGCAGCACCTTGACCAGCGGTGCCAGGCAATTGGTGGTGCAAGAGGCGTTGGAGACAATCTGTTGCGTGCCTAGCAGGTGATGGTTGACGCCATACACCACGGTTAAATCGGCACTGTCGAGTGGGTGCGAGAGCAGTACGCGCGGAGCGCCAGCGGCCAGATGCTGCTCGACCTGGGGGCGCTTTTTCATCTTGCCCGAACATTCCAGCACCGCATCAAGCCCGAGCGTATGCCACGGCAGGTTGCTGACCTCCGCTTCACGCAGCAGTTGAATGGGCTGGCCGTTGACCCGCAACTCGTTGCCGTGTAGTTCAATCTGACCGGGAAAGCGACCGAAGGTGGAGTCGAAACGTGTGAGGTGGGCGAGGGTGCTTTGCTCACCCAGGTCGTTGATTGCAACAAGCTGGATCTGCTGGTCAAGGTTGCGCTCATACAAGGCGCGCACCAGGCAGCGACCGATCCGTCCATAGCCGTTAATGGCAATACGCAGCATAGTGATCTTCCTTTGGCTGACTTCCCTTTCAGCTTAGGTCAATCACCCCGCGCTGGGCTGATCTATCTCAGTCATCGGCGCGATGGCACAGGTGTCTCAGTCGTTGCGTGCGCCACCCAAGTAAGCGCAGCCACGCAGGACTTCACCGTTAAGGCGCAATTCGGCGCTCATATGCTGCACCGCGCCACTCATGCCATCCACACAGCGTTGTTTGGCCACCCATAATTCGAGACGTTGACCGTTGGCTTCGCTGCTCAGGCTCAAGCGGCCTTCCGGCAATTGCTCTTCCAAGTAGGGCAGGGCCTGCGGCTCCAATCCCGGACGATTGAGGATCAAACCCTCACGACTGACCGCGACGCTCCAGTCCGGCTCATGGCCACTGGCGCGCAATACTGTGCGGACGAAGTTGATGTCGTTGCAACCGTGACCTTCTGCTTGCACGCGGTAGACCTGGCTGGGCAGAAATTGCCCGTCGACACCCGTTTGTGCGCTGGCTTGCAACTGCCCGCGCATGTCCACATACAGCGCGCTGTGGCCGTCACTCATCAGTGCGGCTGCATCACGGCTTAAACCCAGTGCGTCGGTATCTTTCAGCACAAACTGACGCTGTTCCTGGCAGGGGCGAAAGCGCAATTGCCCGGCATTCAGGCTCAGTTCACCTTGTAGGCGCGTATCGGCCGCTACGGGTGACGCAGGCTGCTCAGTAAACACTTGGCAACTGGCAAGCAAGGGCAGTAACGCGAAAGAAACATAACGGCTAACAGGCATGATCAGGCTCCGCAAAAAGGGGCACGTTACCTCAAGTGTGTGGCTCAAGTCTCAGCCCTCGGGTTGGCCTCGCTTGGCCCACCAGGCCGCCACTGCCTCGGCTGGGCACCCGTTTCCGGCAAATGCTACGCCCTTAAAACGCTAGGGAAACTCTGAAGAAGACTTCCAGATTTTGGCAAAATACCCGGATTCCACCCGCTGAGTTTCCCCATGAAGCAGATGACCTTCGCTGACGC